>RCMY010004064.1_pt1 | contig 12772 bp, 16 predicted proteins | sample 2041341 | NCBI WGS metagenome assembly RCMY01 (sample SAMN09708234, study PRJNA481090) | Marine sediment metagenome, whole genome shotgun sequencing project. | reverse complement strand
TCGGAATATCGCATATATGCCTGTGGTTAAATTCATCGAGCGCCTCTATTTAGAACAAAATATCTCATCTATGGACAGACACTATCTAGTAGAGTGGAATACATTTTGAAATGATAATGGGCATTATGAAATTGTGCACCGAATATAATTCGATCGGACGCATTTGTTGAATTGTCGGTAGAAAAGGCCGAGGCCTTATTCTTTGGTCCCAAAGAATACAAAGTAACGGATACCCGTTTGGCAATGGGGATTTTTGTGGCGATGACGGCAATCCATCCTTCACGGGATGAGGCTGAGCAGGCAATCGGCCTGGCCTTCAAGGAAATTGACAGGCATCGCTCCGACTGTCATGGATGCCGACGCTTTGGCAACCAGTGTTTTTTAATGGAACCTGTTGCCGGCGTTCAGTTCATCAACAGCCAGCCAGACTGCGAATGTTTTGTCATTGGCAAAGACGGTGATTTGAGCCACTCAAAAGGCTGGCAGGTATAAAGTACAAGGATTCAGGTAAACTTTCTGTTTTAAGGGGAGCAGGCCATTGCGGTTTGCTCCCCTGTTTTCTGCAGTGTCAGCTTTTAAAATCAGAGGAGTTAAGGTGATATTTTTTGCTCTTATACTGGATAGCTCTGCGGCTGATACCCAATAATTCCGCCGCGTCTTTTTTTACTCCTTTGGTCTGTCGTAAAGCCCGGATAATTGCCTCTTTTTCACTTTGTTCAATGGAAAAGTTCGGATCGGAACTTTCACTCATGGGTATGGCTTCCTCATCCAGTTGGAGGTCTTCCGGTAAAATCTGGTTGTTTGTGCAGAGGATTATTCCCGTCTCCAGGGCGTTCTTCAGCTCTCGGATGTTACCGGGCCAGGAAAGTGTCTGCAGCCAATTCATGGTTTTTTGCGGGAGCATCAGGTGCGGCAGGTTGTTCTTTTCGGTATAGCTGTCGACTAAAAATTGGGCTAATTCAGGAATATCTTCCCGTCTTTCCCGAAGCGGTGGCACAGTAAGGGTGACAACTTTCAGTCGATAGTAAAGATCAAGTCTGAACTTCCCTTCTTCGGCATCTGCTTTCAAGTCGGCATTGGTCGCGGCAATTACCCGACAGTCGACGTCGGTTTCTTTGATGGCTCCTACTTGTCGAATGGTTCTTTCTTCCAGAAAACGAAGGAGCCTGCTTTGCATTTCCTGAGAAATATTACCTACTTCATCGAGAAACAGGGTGCCGCTGTGGGCGGCTTCTATTAAACCCTTTTTGTCGTTGATGGCATGGGTGAAGGATCCCTTGACGTGACCAAAGAGTTCACTCTCTAAAATGCCCGAGGGGGTGGAACCGCAGTCGACGACAATGTACGGTTTATTTTTTCTGGGACTGAAATTGTGCAGCATTCTGGCCACACATTCTTTCCCAACTCCACTTTCTCCTAATATCAATACGTTGGCGTTACTTACGGCGACTTTCAGCAGCATTTCTTTCAGCTCAGCCATGGGCGTACTTTTGCCCCAGATTATGCCATCTTCAATTTCAGAGCGAGAATCGATTGGTTGCCATGAAGTGGCGATAATTTTTTCAATCTTTTTTACAAGTTCTTTTCCGTCAAAAGGTTTGGCGAGATAGTCGATGGCACCGGCTTTCACGGCATCTACAGCATCGGGGATTGTGCCGTAAGCCGTGAGAAAAATAACCGGTAGTTGCGGAAAATTTGGTCGGATCTTTTTGAGTAGTTCCAGGCCGCTCATCTCCGGCATCTTTATGTCAGATACAAGTACATCAACACGCTCGTTGTTCAGAATTTCCAGAGCCTCGGGACCGCTGGACGCCTTGTGAGTGGCAAAACCGGCAGCCGACAATCGGGCATCTAAAACTTCTAAAATAGACGTATCGTCATCAACTATCAGGACATGTATTACACTTTTCATAAAGGCTTTCTTTTACTCTGGACATTTTCGTCAATTGCTTCGATTTCTTCAATCTGCTTTTGCAGTTTCTTGATCTCGAATTGTAACTGTTCATTCGTGGTTGTCATCTGGGTGATCTTTGCCTGCTGGTCGACGATAACAGAGTCTTGTCGATTTTGACTTTCTGTCAAAGTCTTGTCCTTATTTTTTATGAGCGAACTTTGCTGTTGCAACGCCAGTATGAGAAGGCGTCTATTTTCTGTAAATGGCGCCCTGCCCTTATCAGCATCCCACTTTTGCAGATTGCCGATCGCCTCGACCAATTGATCTGCATTACGGGCCAGGATCATTTGCGTACATGCCAGTCCATAAAGAGCATGGTTTTTGTCCTGCGGTGAAAGCGCAGTTTCATATATCTGCTCGTATTGCAGGAGGGCATTTTGGAAGTCACCGTTGATAAAGAGCTTTTCCGCAAACGCCTGGGCATGATAGTCAACAGGTGCGGGTAAATTCTGCGGCGTTATCTCTGTACAGGAGGTAGAGAGAAACAGGAGCAAGACGGCGAGAAACACCGTGGGCATTTGCCAAAAAAAAACAGATTGAGTTACGTGCATATTCGTTAAAGTACTCTGTATTATCTTTTTGAGGTACATCTGTTACCGTTCCCGGCGCACTCAAATCTTGATGGCATGATCCTCATTATTGAGGAAATAGACCTGGTTTCATCTGCATTAATTATACTCGCCTTATGATCGAGTTGGTAGTGAAAAGGAAAAGGTGCATCCACGGCCTTTATTATTTGTGACTTGTATCTTTCCATCATAACTGGCGACAATTTTTCTGCAAATTGCCAGTCCTAACCCTACACCGTCAACATGAATCCGTGCTGTTCTGGTGCGGTAATATTTCGTGAAGACGAGTGACTGCTCGTCGTCGGCAATACCGGGACCGGTGTCGGACACCTGGAAGAGCAGGTATTTTCTCTTGGTATCTTTCATCCACGAGACTGTCACGGTTCCTTTTTCTGGCGAATACTTGATGGCGTTGCCTATGATATTGACAAATACCTGCTGCAACTCTTCCCTTATTCCAAACAGATCGGGACAATGAGCCGTATCTTGGACTATCAAGGTTACTTTCTTCTTCTCGGCAAAGGAAGCAAAAGTTTCGGTACTGCGTACTACTAATTGTTTTGTATTAAGGCGGGCAGATTTTTTTTTGCGTACATCAGACTCGAGGACGGACACATTGAGCAGATAGTTGAGAAGTTTATTAATCCGCTGGATTTCAACGCTGGCAATGGTCAGAAATTTACGCTGCTTGTCATTTATTGGCCCAAAAACCTCTTCAATAATCATGTTTACTGATTCTCGAATAGATGAAAGCGGGGTTCTGATTTCATGACTCAGGGTGGCAATAAATTCATTCCGGATATTCTCCTCTTCATTGAGTTGTCGGCTCATATCGTTATAGGAAGCTGCCAGTTCAATGAAATCTTCTCCTCCTTTGAGATTGATGGGTTGATGCAATTTATCAATGGAGATTCGTTTCAGAGCCCGGGCAAGTGTCTTCAGTGGAGTGAAAAATGATCTGGTAATAAACCAGATACCGACAAAACCGACCAGAACACTTATGCAGAATCCATAAAAGCCATTTTGGGCACTTATGCGGCTTCTCTCGTTGAGTCCACGCATGTTGTCTTCTATCTCTTGCTGATTGAGTCGTTTAGCGCGGCTTATATTTTTAATCCAAATGGATACAACCTGCTCAGTGACCCACTTGGAGCCGATTTCGGGTGGAACGCCCTTGTCCCATAGTCCAGTTCTGTGGCGATTGTAGCTGTATTCAAAGTCCTGCCATGCCTTCCCGCTCTCTGTTGCAAGCGACAATTGAACAACTTCCTGCAAGGCCTCTTCGAAGGTGCTTTTGGCCTGTTCGAAATACTCTGAGTAGCTATTGTTTTTGAGGATATTGAGCTTTTTATGGTTTCCTTCCATATCAAGCAGGCTTGCTTTTAATATTTCATTCAATTCATCTATTTTGTTGTTTTTAATGACTATTGTCTCAGTTGTTTTTACCATCCTCTGTACATTAAAGAGAAGAATGGACACTGTTCCTGAAAAAATAAGAAAAAACAGAAAAAAAATCAGCGAGAGTTTCTGCTGTATACCAATCTTTAAACCCATCTTTCTCCCATCTATAAAATACCGGCAAAGAGCCTATTTGTCGATTTTAACAAACGATATACTACCTGTCATCTACAGACTGATATGTCCGGATATATATAAAACCCTTGTATAGTGTTTTCTTGACATTATCTTCAACGGGTGCCCGTACACGTCTTGGCTGGAAATTAAAAATGTGTTATGACTGTGCCCAAAAAAGTATACGGCTCGTTTGCCAAGTGGAAATATTTCGTCTACAATACTGGAAATAACACAATATAATTGGCCAATTATATGGATCGGATGTAGGCATTTTGATGGTACATCAACTGCTTGACCTAGCCTCTTTGCGTTGTACATGCACTGCGTGGCAAGGCAAGATTCACATAGTACTCTACTCATAATATTTTTATGAAACACATTGTTACTGCTCTACTTGTTGCGAGTCTCTGTGCCTTCGGCATGATGGCTGTGGCAGAAAAAGTCGGCCCTTCCGATTCCCGGGAATATGGCGAGACCATGAGTCGCCTTATTTTTCATGAACAGAGTGTTTTCTCGGGCCTGGTCCTGGAAACGAATCGGGGCATTGCCATCACTACCAACAGGGGCACCTTTCTTTTAAAAGGGGTGGAACCCGCTGCCTTTGTCGGTAAAAATGTGCGGGTAACGGGCGTGATCAAAGACCAGGCAATTTATGCGGTGAAGATAAACAATTGATGGCGTCGAAAAAAAAATCTTGCGCCTCGCCTTCCAAAGGCACTTCCGATGGGTGCATAGGAAGTTTTGTCCTTAACCATTCTCGATTTTAGGTCTCTGCGACACCAGGCTTAGTCCGATAAGGCTCATCTGATAGCCAGCTCGACATGCAGCGCAGTTGTGTCGAAGAGGGGGACTGTTGTATGGTCCCGAGTAAGCCGACCGTGTGTATCTCCTTGGTCTTGACTTTTTCACCAGTTGCGTCGGCAATGTGCAGAAGCGGGATATCGACAGCATCGGTTATGGTCTGGGCGACTTTATGCATGGTATTGGTGCAGATGAGGAGAAAATCGGCCCCGGCTTTCTCGATCTTTTGTGCCGCATCGGCTAGACGTTCACCCAATGCAGTCCATTCTCCCTGCTGCATGTTTTTTCTCCAACTCCTCGGCAATCTTAGTGCCTTACTTCTGAAAGTCCTTCACTCTGTTCAGTACCTCTAAGGGAGAGTGAACAGGATCCCAGCTTATTTTTCCGTTTACCTGGGTAAAACTATAAAACAGTTCTCAGCTGAGCAGCTGTTTCCCCGGCATGAGCTGTTTCTAATGCAGCGTGGAGTGAGCGTACAATTTCCCGCAGTATGGCTATTTTCGGTTTGGGAGAGAGCATCTGAACTTCAATGGTTTTAAGATCCAGAACAATCTCTTCCAGCAGGTCGTAATCGAGCTTTACCCCGGAAATGCCCTTTCTGATTTTTTCAGTGAGCAGTTGCATTGTTCTGCGATCGGCATCTTCAGCCACAGGACCTTTGCTGAGTTGAAAGCCGCGTTCTGCTGACTGAGGAGCGGCGACAGCAATGCCCAGGGTCGCCAAACCATCCACGGTGATGCTGATGCCGCCGGCAAGAGTGCGCAGTTCTGTCTGTCCCTGCACCATCAACTCCTCGGCAAGACTGCCGGCTTCGCTCTTTTCAAGACCAATTGCTATCCCCACCTCGTACATGGAAACCTGTACATCTGTATCGCCGCCGGTTCGTCGGTAAAGTTCTTCCAGATACTCTTTGCTTTTGCCCTCTTCGGTTTCCATATGGTTAAAATCCTCTCTTTATATTGGAACAGTGGAATAAACAATCGTGACAGTGTACCATCAGGGTACATAGGAGTCGAGCTGGATTATTTTGCTAAATATGGGCCGATGTTCATCTTTTCGATGACTGACAAAGAGGATTGTCGAAAGTTCTTTCTCGGCGATTTCTTCAAGCAGATCAAGCAGCCGATCTCTATTGACATCATCCAGCCCTTGGGTTGGTTCATCAAGGATGAGCAGCTTCGGTCGTTTAATCAGCGCCCGGCCAATAAGGACCAGCCTCTGTTCGGCAAAGCTCAGTCGTCGGAAGGCAACGCCACTTTTCTCGGCCAGGGACAACCAGGCAAGCCAACGTGTGGCGGTTTTGATCTGGGCTCCGGACACCTTGGCATACAGTCCGATGGAGTCGTACAAGCCGGAAAGGATAACATTCAAAGCGCTGCCCGGAATCCGGTGCTCCCGGTGGAGCGTCGGCGACACGATGCCCATATTTTTTTTAATCTCCCAAATTGACTCTCCCGATCCCCGCGCTTTACCGAAAATTCGCAGTTTATTGGCGTAGCATTTTGGGTTATCTCCGGTGATAATATCGAGAAGAGTCGATTTACCGCAGCCGTTAGGTCCGGTAATCAAGGTATGGTCCCCAGCAAAGATGGTCAGATCAAGCCCGACAAACAGTTTCTTGTCGCCATAACCGGCAAAACCGCCTTCCAGGTGAATGAGTTCTTGGGGTGCATTTTTGTCAGGGTTCGTCTTGTCTACATTATTTTCGGAGATGGGTGCAGGGGATATCGGGTTTGATTGTCTGGAGCTGTTCAGCAGAGGCTGTATCTGTTGCTTTTCGCCGGACAGTTCCAGTTGTCCTGATCTGATAAGTGCGAGATGGGTACACCAGACAGGGATGTCGATGAGACTGTTGACCAACAGAATCAATTCGATGTTCTGTCCAGGCAACTGCTGCAGGGCCAGGTTGAACTCATGACAACTCTGTTCATCAAGGCCGTCATAAGGGCTCTGGATGATCAGAGTGGTGCTACCTTCGGTAATTTTTTGCAGAAAAAGGAGCTTTCTCGACTGTCCTGAACTCAGCTGGCGGTATCCCAGCTGGAGACAATGGTCCATGGCAAAGGTTTTAAGGAGGGGGAGGTGTTTGCGATAGTTGGGTAAAAACTCGCAAACCAGCGTTCCGGGATCTGTTTTGTCCATGAAATCGCTGTCGTCGTTGCGCAATTCCTCTTCATAGAGGTCTTGTTGCGCTTGAAAGGAAAGGATCTCAGGTTGCTCGGGAAGATGGAGAATATCTGCGGAAAAGTCTTTTAAGGTTCCGGAGAGGAGTTCCAGCAAGCAGTTGATGCCGGAGTTGTTTTCGCCGAAAAAACACCATGTCTGACCGGGTAGAGTTGTCAATTCATTGATGAACAGCTCTTTGTGCAGGAAATTTTGTATATACATTCTGGTACACTACCATGTTGCTGAAAAATAGTTTAATGAGTTGAAGAAACAGTGAGTGCCTTACATATTATCGTCTTGTTTCTTGTATACCGGGGTTCGATGCTCGTAAACGAGTGGACCTGTTTTTTACCGCACTGTTAGTGCGGGAATATAGCCAATCTTTCGATAAAAAGAAAGGGGGCGCGGAACTGTCTATACGGGCACGAACCCCGCCAAAAATCTTTGCGGGTACTCTTTTCAGTACCCCCTTGAGAGGGATAAGTTTCTTCACGAAATAATTTTCTTGTAAAAAGCACAAGAAAATTATTTCTTAGTCACTAAAGGATGAAAATGAAGATGTCACTGGGAATTCAGTTATTTTTTTTCTTGCTGATCTTTTATCTGTTTTGTGTGGGTTTTATGTACCTGCGCCAGGAATCGTTTCTTTTTTTTCCGCCGGCTGCCAGACACGATGAGCATGGTTATACCCATGTCGTCGATTACCAGCTCCAGCAAAAAACTGTCACTTTGCGAGGCTGGCTGGTCAATCCGGGTTTAGTGCGGGAAAAACTACTCATCTACTATGGTGGTAATGGAGAAGATATATTTTATAATATCGAAGAATATAAGGACGTGGAGGCGGCATCTCTGTTTGTCGCCTATCGGGGCTATGGGCCGAGCGAGGGCAAACCTGGAGAGGCAGAATTGTTTGCCGACGCCCTGGCGGTAATTGACGATGTGCAGCGAAGATATGCCACCAGGCAAATGTATCTGATCGGCAGAAGTCTAGGCTCTGGATTGGCCTGTTATGCTGCGGCTCAAAGAGATGTTGAGGGGGTTGTCCTGGTGACGCCCTATGACAGTATCGTCAATATTGCAAGCTCAAGCTACCCCTGGCTGCCAATCGCCCTGCTGCTCAAGCATCGGTTTGATTCGTTACTGTATTTGGCAGCGATCGACTGTCCGCTGCTGGTCATTTACGGGGGGCAGGACCGGGTGGTTCCTCCTGAACGAACAAAACATCTTATCGAACATATCGTCGGCAAAAAAGAAGTTGTTTTTATCGAGCGAGCCGATCATGGTACGATTGATATGTTTGCAGAATATTGGACGGCGGTTCTACGTTTTATCAATCCACAGGGCCTCGATATCGAGTAAGTCAAAAAAGCTTTAACGTCCGGGTCTTCTCTTGAGTTTTTACCTGAATAAAAGATGTCTCAGCACTTGCAATCGCGTTCAATGACGTGTTTTATGCCATTGTGATCGACAGCAACGTAGGTGAAAGCAGCCCTGGTCACCTGGAATTTCACATCTTCTCTCGCTGGTCGGTTAAGAGATGGTTTTACCCAGACTTCAAGGTTGATGGTGATTGATGTCGTGCCTATTTTGACCACCTCGCCGTAGCAGCAGACCACGTCGCCGACGTGTACCGGCTTGATAAAGGTGATAGATTCAACGGCTACGGTGACGATTCTTGAACAGGTGTTTTCCCGAGCCATGATGCCTCCGGAAATATCCATCTGCGCCATAATCCAGCCGCCGAAAATGTCTCCGTCGGGATTGGTGTCTGCAGGCATGGCAAGGGTTCGCAGAATGAGTTTGCCTTTGGGGTGGATGTTTCCGAGCATCAGATAGTATCCCTCGAGTAGCATAATTTAACTGGATAGAGTGGCATTAGCATGGTCACTCTACTTCACCTCCTACTATCTTACCACTGTTAGAAAAAAGATGACCGCTTGAATTTTAATACCTTGCGGCTTTGTTTTTGTTTACCGGATTTTTTTTAATGTAAGCGCAAAACTCACGGTTGCCGGGTACGATTACCCTGTCGATCGAATTGCTAATCTCAGCGTAGGCGGTTGTCTGTTGGAAATTGCCGAAGATATCCCTGTGGACAGTGTGTGCACTTTTACCATTTTTTTGTCCGGAATGGCCGAGGGAATTGTGGTGTCGGGAGAAACCGTTCGGGCCGGCAATGGTGAAATCAGCCTCAACTTTACTTCCATCGAACCGGAAAATCTTTTCCACCTCCAGGATGTCATTCGCTACAATGCTGAAGACCCTGATGCGATCGAAAAAGAGATTAGCGCTCATCCAGGTCTCAAGTAAAGTCCCCTCCTAATAGCCTTTCTGCCTGTTGTGTCTTATCGTCAGGAAAGGATGCGGGAACGGGAGGATTCAATAATGGCAAAAATGGTGAATTCCTCAGCCAAATCGGAGCCGATACAGTTTAAATATTATCGTCTCTTGCTTGTTGGTCTTGTTCTTCTGGTCATTAGTGGTGCTTTGTCTATCGCCTTTGTCTATGAATCGCAGACCCTCTGGTATAAGATTGGTCGAGATAAGATTATTTTGCGGGCAGGTCAGATGGCGGGTCTTCTCACCGCCGTTTTATTATTTATGCAGATACTGCTTGCCGCAAGAGGAAAGCTTTTGCAGCGACTTTTCGGTATTGCCGCATTGATGCGGTGGCACCGGGGCAATGGGATTGGTATCTTTTTGCTGGCAACCTGTCATGTCCTTCTGGTCTTGATTCCTGAAGGTTTGACCAACCTGCCTATCGGTCTAAAATACTGGCCGGAAATGGTAGGCATGCTGCTGTTCTGCATGATTGTCGCCATGGTCATTTCTGCGCTGTGGAGAAAGCAACTGCGACTCAACTATCAGCGATGGCTGATAGTTCATAAATTATCGGGCTATCTGGTCGTCGCTTTTGTCGCCCTTCATGTCCTGTTTGTCAGTGATTCGTTTGAACATACCGTGCCGAGAACTGCTTTATTCGCTTCCCTTGTCGGAGTGGTGCTGGCCGTGATTGTCAGTAAAATACCAGCAAAGCTACCCAAAGTATAAGGGCAGCACGAGAAAAGCAAATGCTCTACCAACACATCACGAGGAGGATGTTATGAAAAGATTCTTATGTATAGTACTCTCCCTGTTCTGCCTGGTTTCGGCTGGACAGACAGTTCAGGCCGCAGCGCGGGGCTGGGAGTTGGACAAACCACATTCCAATTTTTATTTTCGTATCGGTCATATTTATTCAAAAGTAGATGGAAAATTTAACGATTTTTCCGGTGAGATCAAGTTTGATCCGGCGAATCTGGCGGAGAGCAAAATCTTCTTCGAGATTAAAACAGACTCTGTCAACACTGATATTGCCAAACGGGACAAGCACCTTCAATCCACTGATTTTTTCGATTCAGATAATTTTCCGCTGATGACATTTGCCTCGACCAAAATTACTGCTGCCGGCAACAATGTCTATGAGGTTGTCGGAAAATTTATGGTCAAGGGGGTGGCATATGACCTGACATTACCTCTTACCCTCGCTGGAATAAAAGATCATCCTGCGGTGAAAGGTAAAGAGGTTATCGGTTTTAATGGCGAGCTGACTCTCGACCGTCTTGCTTATCACATTGGTACTGGAAAATTTTACCAGATGGGAATGGTTGGTAAAGATGTCGAGATACTGGTTACCCTGGAAGCGCTCAGTGACAAACAATGAGTAAAAGTATTGCTACCCCTTTCCGGACGAATTGCCGGGATGGGGTCGTTTGTTCTCGACGGACTCTGCCTGAAAGAGTTGGCGTATTTTTCGAACACGTTTTTTGTTTACCCCAAAATCCCAGTAACCGGCCCTCGCCCCGGATCGAATGTGGATGAGCTTTGCCTCGGGTACTCTTCTAAGCTCGACATCATCGACAAAGTGAAAGATGGCCGAGGTAAAAGTGGCCCGGAGGTACAATGGTTGTTCTTCTTTGATTTCCCCACCGAGACCTTGCAATATCTTCTGTATCCGTTGCCAGGCTTTTTTGGAACTACCGGAATAGCTGATTGGTTTCAGCGGATTATTGTCTCCGCCGTTTCCGCTGTCGCTGGTAACACAATTGGGATGGTTCGGGCAGGGGCGTAGGTGGCCATCTTCCAGCTCCCCGGCCGAGGAGGTGGTGGTACAGGAGATAAGGGTCGACAGCAAAGGAAGTGAAAAAAGTATGGTTCGCATAAACATTGACAATCACCAGAGTTTGCTTAAATTCTTTTGCGGATGCCTCTGAAATACAATAGGATGCATCCTTCTTCTCTCAAGCCGGTTTCTTTCCATCTCATCATTCTGATAATTTTTTCGAGAAGAATAAGGCAAGTGTCAATAAATAGAAGAAACCGTGTCAAAGTGCTCATCTAAGGAGGCATGTTATGGCTCATACCTGTAAAAGTTGTGGGGCTGTGGCGGATGATCCTGGTCATCTCTGCAGTCCTACCGTTGAATCAATTTCCTGCTCGTATTGCGGAGCAACCGATGTCGCCGCCAGTCATGTATGTAAAGAGAAACTTGCGGCAATGAAATTTTCCTGCAAATCCTGCGGCAGAGTTGCTGCCGACGGGTCCGAGCTCTGTAAACCTGCTGAAATTTCCTGATGTAACCGGGAAGATCGTAGTCGAAAGTCCCATCAGCAAAGGCCGATTCACTTATACGAATCGGCCTTTGCTATATTACTCTGTTGTACATATCCCTCGATAAGTCCTGCTACTCTCATTTGGTCAAAAATCGATTCCCGGCTGGGGTTCAATGTCTTTGCGATAGGCATGCTTTATTTCCCGTACCTCACTAACGGTGTCAGCAAGTTCGATAATTTCCGGATGGGCGTCCCTTCCTGTCAGGATAAGGTGCATATGTTCAGGACGAGAGGAGATTATATCCTTCACCTGGTCTAAATCAACAAGTTTGAGGTTCAGGGCATTGTTGATCTCGTCGAGGATAAGGGTGTCGCAGTCGTCAGCGCTGAGTATACTGGTTATCAATTGAATGGCATCCTGGGCATTTTTTCGGTGTTCGGAGTGAGCATAAGGATTGCCTTCGATGCCACAGAATCCTTTTCCTGTGTGGTATAATTTTACCAGCGGTTTCAGCTTCTTTACTCCGTCCCATTCACCTGAATAAAGATCACCCTTCATGAATTGAACTATTGTGGTCTTCATGCCGTGTCCGCAGCCCCGCAACGCCATGCCCATGGCGGAGGTTGTTTTTCCTTTGCCGTTGCCGGTAATAACAACAATGAGACCCTGGGCTTTTTTTGGGATAAATTTTGTGATGGTTATCTGGTCATCCATTATCGTTTCACGCGGTTGGTTAAGGGGGGAATGTTTTCCAGTCAGTCAGTCGCCGCACGGCGGTATTTCACCACCGTATATGGCTCCGATCCATCGGGAAAATGGTGCCGGCTGACCTCAATAAATTGATCTTCTGAAAACTCCGGGAAGCTGACATCACCCTCAACTTCTCTCTCAAGATGCGTAAGGAGCATGGATGTAGCCACTGATAAGCCCTGCTTGAAAATGTCCGCTCCGCCAATAACAAAAACTTTTTCTGCCTGTCCGCACAGTTTCAGAGCATCTGTGAGACTGGGCGCGTATTCGCCGCCTAGTGGAGCATACTGTCGATCGCGACTGAGAACAAGATGTCGCCTCCCGGGTAAAGGCGCAGGAAAAGATTCGAAGGTCTTTCGGCCCA
>RCMY010004061.1_pt1 | contig 12785 bp, 12 predicted proteins | sample 2041341 | NCBI WGS metagenome assembly RCMY01 (sample SAMN09708234, study PRJNA481090) | Marine sediment metagenome, whole genome shotgun sequencing project. | reverse complement strand
TTGCGTGATTATCAGTTCTACACTCGCTCCCTGTTTGAATCCAATATCGACGCGCTGATGACCACCGATCCGTCCGGTATCATCACCGATGTCAATAAACAGATGGAGGAACTCACCGACAGCACGCGCGACGAATTGATCGGCGCGCCGTTCAAGAAATACTTCACTGATCCGGAGCGGGCCGAGGCAGCTATCAAACTCGTGCTGAGCGAAAAGAAACTCACCAACTACGAACTTACAGCACGCGATAGGAACGGCAAGGAAACAGTGGTTTCCTATAATGCGACCACTTTCTACGATCGGGACAGGAGGTTGCAGGGCGTGTTCGCCGCTGCGCGTGATATCACAGAGCGCAAATTATTGGATCAAGTGCTGCAGGAAAAGACAGCCGAGTTGGAGAACGCCAAGGCCGCGGCGGAAAATGCCAACCTCGCCAAATCAGATTTCCTCTCCAATATGAGCCACGAAATCCGAACACCGATGAACTCCATTATCGGTATGTCCCATTTGGTGCTGAAGACCGAGCTGACACCGCGCCAGCGAGACTACATCAAGAAGATTCAGGGCTCCGGCCGACATCTGCTGAGCATTATTAACGATATTCTCGACTTCTCGAAGATCGAGGTGGGCAAGCTGACGATTGAATATACCGAGTTTCAATTGGAGAAGGTGCTTGACAATGTCGCCAACCTGATCGGCGACAAGTGTTTTGCCAAGGGGCTGGAACTGGTCTTCAATGTAGACGTGACTGTGCCGCCGTACCTGATCGGAGATCCGCTGCGGATTGGACAGATTCTGATCAATTACTGCAATAATGCCGTCAAGTTCACCGAGCATGGCGAAATCAACATCGCAATCAGCCTCAAGGAGGAGACCGACGAGGATGTGTTGATTCACTGCGCTGTGCGCGATACGGGCACCGGCCTGACGGAAGAGCAGATTGAACTGTTGTTCCAGAGATTTTCACAGGCCGACGCCTCGACCACCCGCGAATTTGGCGGAACCGGCCTTGGACTCGCCATTTCCGAGAAGCTGGCCAAACTGATGGGCGGAGAGGTCGGGGTAAGCAGCGAACCCGGCAAGGGAAGCACCTTCTGGTTCACGGCACGCCTTGCCAAGTGCGTTGGCGAGTCGCGCAAGCTGGCGTTGTCGACCGACATGCAGGGCAAACGGGTATTAGTGGTAGACGACAACGAGAACGCCCGCCAGATGCTGGTAGGCCTGCTTGACAGCATGGGCTTCAAGGTCGACCAGGTCGATTCGGGCGAGACCGCCGTTGGCGCTGTGTATCGTGCCGAGGCGCAAGGCATGCCTCACGAGATCGTGTTTCTCGACTGGAAAATGCCGGGCATAGATGGCAACGAGACGGCCAAACGGATCAAGGATCTTTCGCTCAGCCGCATGCCGCACATGATCATGGTGACCGCTTTCGGTCGCGAGGAAGTTATTAAGGCCGCGGAGGGCGCAGACATTGTGGATATGCTGTTCAAGCCGGTCAGCCCCTCGGTGCTCTTTGATAGTGTGATACGCATTCTGGGAGGTGTCGACGATGGCGTGCGCACCGCCGGGGATGCGCCGACAGGCACCTTTTTGCAACTTGCCACTATCAAGGGCTCCCGTATCCTACTGGTGGAAGACAACGATCTCAATCAGGAAGTGGCAATTGAACTGCTGCGCGATGCCGGCTTTATTGTCGATCTGGCCGAGAACGGCCTGGTCGCGCTAGACAAGGTCAGGAGCACCGATTATGATCTCGTGCTGATGGATATGCAGATGCCGGTGATGGACGGTTTGGCGGCGACCCAGGAAATCCGTAGGGAGGAGCGCTTCAATGATCTTCCGGTGGTGGCGATGACCGCCAACGTCATGCAGGGCGATCGCGACCGCTGCATGGCGGCGGGTATGAACGATCATGTGGCCAAGCCGATCGAACCGGAAAAACTATGGGCGGCGTTGCTGAAATGGATCAAGCCGCAGCATTCGACAGGTGTCTTCGTACAAGAGGTAAAACCACAGAGCGTGCAAGATGTTGATCTACCATCCGGCATCGAGGGGCTGGATATGGCCGACGGCCTGCGCCGGGTACTCGGCAAGAAGCCGCTCTACCTGTCGATGCTGCGCAAGTTCGTAGCCGGACAGAACTCCTTTAGGGTTGATATTCTCAAAGCTTTGGAGGGTAACCTGCTGGATACCGCCGAGCGGCTCGCTCACACGCTGGGGAGTGTTTCCGGTACCATCGGCGCGATTGGCCTGGCGCAGCTGGCGAGAAAACTTGAAGCCGCGATCAGGGAGCGCCGTCCGCGCGAAGAGATCGATGCCCGACTCGAAGAGTTGGGAATGGTGCTGAGAGATCTTATCACGCAACTGGAACAAAAGCTGCCGGAGGAACCGGCCAAGGTGGCTGTCACTACCTCTGCTGAACCACTCAAGACTGTCTGCGACACGTTAGAGAGAATGCTGGCCGACGACGACGCGGAGGCGGTTGCTGTGTTGGATATGAACGCGGCATTGCTTCAAGCTGCCTTCCCCAACCACTACCGCAAGATTGATGATGGTATTCGATTATTCGACTTCGAGGCGGCGCTTGCAGCGCTGAAGGCCGCCACTGGGACAGCAGCCTGATTATGGATAAACTCGATTTCACCGAAAGGGCAACGATATTGATCGTTGACGACACGCCGGACAATCTGACGCTGATGAATAATCTTCTCAAGGACGACTACAAAGTGAAGGTTGCCAATGGTGGCGAGAAGGCGCTTAAGATCGTGGCGTCAGACTCGCCACCGGACCTGATTCTGCTCGACATCATGATGCCCGACATGGATGGTTATGAGGTGTGTCGGCGACTGAAATGCGACCCTTCCACTTCAGACATTCCGGTTATTTTCCTGACTATCATGTCTGAAATGGAAGATGAACAGAAAGGGCTGGAGCTCGGTGCGGTCGATTACATCATCAGGCCGATCAGTCCGCACATCGTCCTGGCGCGCATAAAGAACCATCTGGCACTTAAGACCATGGCCGAAGCTCTGAAGGACCAAAATGCCTTCCTTGAATTCGAGGTGGCCAAGCGCACAGCTGAACTTGTCGTCGCCAGAGATGAGGCGGAAAAAAGAAAAGAGGAAATCGAAGCCTCCCTTGTTGAAACAATACAGTTAAAAGAACAACTGGAGGCGGAACGAGCATATCTGCAAGAAGAAATTAAACTGGAATACAATCATAAGAATATTATCGGCCAAAGTGATAGTCTCAAATACGTACTTCATAAAGTTGAACAAATTGCGGCCAGCGATACCACCGTACTGATTCTTGGTGAAACAGGGACCGGAAAAGAGTTGGCCGCCCGGGCTATCCACGACTTGGGTTTGCGCAAAAAACGGACTCTGGTAAAAGTAAATTGCGCCGCCCTTTCCGCAAACCTCATCGAAAGCGAATTGTTCGGTCATGAAAAAGGTGCCTTTACTGGTTCTTTATCCAGACATCTCGGGCGATTCGAGGTCGCTAACGGTGCTACTCTTTTTTTGGATGAAATCGGTGAATTACCATTGGAGTTGCAATCAAAGCTGCTGAGAGTACTTCAGGAAGGGGAATTCGAGCGGTTGGGTGGCTCTCAAACCATAAAAGTTGATACCCGAATTATTGCCGCCACAAATCGTAATCTGGAAGAGGAAGTAAACAAAGGCCGTTTCCGTGAGGATCTCTGGTACCGGTTAAATATTTTTCCGATTACGATGCCGCCGCTCCGGGAGCGCATGGATGACATCCCGCTTCTTGTTGATACTTTCGTCAAAAAAATTTCCAGACGGTTGGGCAAGACCATTGAAACTATTCCCGTGTCTGTAATGGATACGTTACAACATTATCCCTGGCCTGGAAATGTTCGAGAGTTGGAAAATGTCCTCGAGCGGGCGGTGATCAACTCGTCGGGTCCGAAGCTGCGTCTTGTTGATGAACTCAAAAAGACGTCCGATGATTTCTATCCGAGCAAAAAGACCTTAAAGGCAGTTGAACGAGAATATATCCTGCGGGTACTGGAGCAGACGAAATGGAAAATAAGCGGCAAGGGCAGTGCAGCTGAAATTCTTGGCCTGGACCGCAGCACCTTGCGTGGCCGTATGCGTACTCTCAATATCGAAAAGCCATAAAATATATCCCTATGAAGCGGGCCTGCACGTGCATACCAGATGCAGCCGCTCCACTTAACTGAAGGCCAGTGCTTCCGGCTCTAAACCTGTGCTTCTAAAGCAATATATATTTTTCAATTTCATTGGGTTTACTGATACATTAGCAGTGTATATTGCTGCAAGACAATAGAGGTAGATGGGGACATCGGTTTTTCGAAAACCAGAAGCAAAACACTGGGAAGCAATTCTTACTTACGGAATGCCGTTACCATGAGACCTCCCAAGTTAACAGGCCTTTAAACTGCATAATTTTGGTTGACCATAAAATGGCCGAAATTCATGTTGGTCGTGGATTTCGCAATTTTCTATGGAACGTTGGCGTCGTTTGTTTAAACGCGCCCCAGATAGAACCACCGTTATGACTGGTGCCAGTTGGCGTAAAGCCGACACAGTTTCCCAGCCGTCCATGCCCAGCATGGTCAAGTCGCGAAACACACAACAAATGGAATCCTGATGCTGCCGGAACATCTCCACGATCTCGATGACGTCTTTTGCCCCCGAATGCCGCAGAATCAAGGGAAGCGAGGGCAGATTGAGCCATGTCTAGAAGCATCGGTTCGTCGTCAACTATGAGCACCGTGCCACCTCAAATAATGTCCGTACTCATTATGCTTCGTCCGGTTGTAGTAAAACCTTCCCGTCAAAAACCGGAAAACAGACCTTTATGGTGGTGCCATCGCCAACTTTACTTGCAACCGTGACAGCTCCCTGATGGGCCCGGATGATTCCAAGGACCAAGGGAAGCCCCAAACCACGACCAATAAATTTTTTGGTGAAAAAGGGGTCGAAGACCTTCTCAATATCTTTTTCCTCAATCCCGCAGCCGGCGTCTGTCATTTCCAGACAAGCATAAAGACAGTCCTGTGGTCGCCAGTCCAATGGAAAACGATGGGTTATATGGATATCCGCCAGTCTCTCCGTTGTAATGGTCAGCTGGAAAGTACTCTGCTCATCACCGAGAGCCTCCCTGGCATTGACCATAATGTTTTTCAGAACATCTTGGATCTGGTTCGCGTTCGCCTTGATGGTAGGTCCGGAGGGAGGAAAATCAATCTTTAGGTCCATTACTTTCGGCATACCAGCCTGGAGTTGGTACAGGCTTTTGCGACAGACCTCCGATAAATCCAGCGGTTCTTGTTTGCTGAGTGTTCGTCCGAGATAAGTCAGCATCGAGCCGCTCAATTCCGCCGCCCGACTGGCGGCCTTAAAGGCCGATATGAGTTTTTCGTAGATATTCGATCCCTCAGGTAATTCTAGCAGAGCGAGTTCCAGGTTGCCCATCACCACTGCCAGCATATTATTGAAGTTATGAGCGATGGCCCCGGCCATACAATCCAGGCTTTCAGCCTTCTGTAACTGCCGTTCTTGGGTTGCCAGTTGCGTGTGCTCCGCAGCTAGGCGCATACCGTCACAGATATCAATCAGCACCAATCGACACACATTCAAACCTTGTTCGCTCTCCTGGGCAGAGGCGCTCTCCAGACGTGCCCAGAAGGGTAGGCGATCTGTCCTCAACAGTCGCAATTTACATGTTTGCGGTTTGGTCGTCTCGAAACTTGCCTTATAGCAAAGGTAGTAAATATCCTGATCATCAGGCAGAATGAATCGAGAAAACGGTTGTTTCACCAGCGAACCCGGTGCCACTCCCAACAAAGTGGTAGCGGTGTGGTTGGCTTCGAGAATGATCCCTGCTTTGTTGACAATCAAATAACCTACCGGCGCAAAGTCGTAAAGATCCATATAACGGGCCCGTGAAACCTCCAAGTCTTCCTGGTAACGGCGCAATTCTTCGTTCTGCATTTCCATCTCAATCTGGTGTATCAGGAGTTCGTGAGCGATTTGGCGAATGCTCTCCAGATCGACGACCTTCAGTTGCAACTGTTCCCATGCCAGGAGTTTTGCTTCGGCCTGTTTACGAAGTGACTGTTCATGAGCTGAAACAATTTTGTCGACAATACAGAATTTGTTCGGCTGATTTTTTACGGAAGTTCCATTATGCATATTCCTAACCTGTTCCTTTATATTTTCTGGTGGCGATTCTCTGTCTCTGTTTGGCCCCAAATTAATAATTCCATTTTCGCCTCCGCTCTAGGTACCAGCCGAGAGCATGCAAAACCGGGGGAGGCAGGGTCGTCATTCTTGGGATCGAGGGGTGGCTGGCCACCAAGCAGTGAAACCAGGGTCGTTTTCTCACCCGCGTCCTTGAAAACGTAATAGGGAGCGGCGAATTCTTCCAGCCAGAAGCCGGTATTCTCACCCTTATTTCCAAGTTTGTCGTGTGACGTCAGGACCATAAGTATCTTCATGATGACTTCTGGTGTATGTGTGCGTGGATGAAATTGGAATGAGGATCTGGCAACGCGAATGATCAGTTTGATGAAGTTTGTGCCTTTAGATAGGAAACGAAAAGCCTGCAGGCTGCTCAATGATGTACGAGTTCAACCAAATTAATTGCTGCTGCCGGTCGTCGTAGTGGTTGTCTGTTTCTTTTCAATGGTAGGCGCTTCGGTTGTCGTCATGGTTCTCCGAACTACTACTTTCGTAGCGGTCATACGATCACCCACCTTGATGTGGTGGACCGTCACCGGCATTCCTGATTTTACAGTCTCCAGGGAGACAGGGACCACCCGCATCATCAACATACGTAGTACTCTTTGTGTATGTATAAGCGATCAATGATCGCTTCGAGAAAATCATCGTGTTCAGTCTCCTTATAACTTCAATTATGATGCCAAGTTGAAAACTTGTGGCATCATCTCGGCTATCACCCTGATATAAATAGACAATGAGAAAAGAAATATTTTTCAAAGCTGCCATTTTAGGCCTAAAATATAGGTCAAATAGAACCGATGGTTATATTTGACCATTTCTCTCCTTGGCATTACGGTTGATAATTAATAAAGGTGGCGGGGTTTGGGGCAGTAATAGAACAGAAAACCGGGTTAAGGATTCACGTCGAGGATATGGTCTGGGGAGTAATAGGGGTATGGCAACGATTCGTTCAAATATTGCATTAGGGTTTTGCATTTCTAATTTACAGCGTGGTTTAGAAGGATATTGTGTTCTGTCGCAAAGTTTTCAAAAAAATTTAAAATGGGGTTTGAAGTCCTATGGACCTCAAACCCCATTACCAAGAGGCTCTCCGCTGCCAATCTCAACGCTTGATAAGGAAAGTAGCATCAATCATCCGATACTGGAAGAATGGAGCAATTATCTCGGTTGATAATCTGTGAATAATCTGGACTTTTGAAATGCTTTTTCTTGCCAGGGTAATCTTTCTTTTCAAAGGCGAAAAACGCATTTTCACATTTATAAGTCTTTGAGACACCTCCTAATTTCATGTCACAGACATAATGTCTGACAAGTATCTACTACCTCTCATCCCTGGAGAGAGGCATCCTCTTCTCTCTGTACTGCCTTTGCGGTCTCTCATCTTAAAAGCCCTGAAATCCAATATTGGTCACCTGTAACCAATCGACGGTATCTGACCAATATCATAAATCCATTGATAGCTCCCTGTTCCATGTTTCTTGAATATTTTCTCTGACAAAGCGGAATGTTAGTCGATGTGGTCACCAATAATTTGCACCTGGCACAGTGATTGCTCTTAAAAGAGTATGGTTTACAATTGGGCAACCCAACAGAAAAACCAGTTTGGTAACCGAAAACAACATTTCCCGTCTCGGCATGCTATTGAGTGCTGTACCCCAAGCAAGCATAAACCAGGGGAAAGAAGTTGTTAATAATCGTTTTTGTAAAGGGTACCCTGATGACAAAACAAGAGACTTTCACGGTAAAAGGAACTGTGCTATTGGTAGACGATGATCCTTTATTTTGCACGGTGACAGAGGCAGTACTTGAACACCTTGGTTTTACTGTCTTTGTAGCTGTAGGTGGAAACGAGGCCGTGGCTCTGTTTCAAAAACATCATAACAATATAGATTGTCTTCTCACCGATCTTACCATGCCGGATATGAACGGTTGGGAAACCCTTGCTGCCCTGCGTAAAATTAAGATAGATCTTCCGGCAATCCTTTGCAGTGGTTACGACGAAGCCCATGTAATGAAAAATGATTACATGGAGCGACCTCAAGCCTTCTTGCGCAAACCTTTCACAATGGATGGTCTTAAGAGCTTACTGAATCGAGTCCTCGTTGACACAACAATAGGGGTCAATTGAACACAGAACGAGCTGTGGTTATTTTGCAGAAAGGTAGGTTTATCGACTTGCAATCATAAATGCTCAGGACCGCAATCATCGCATTTTTCGGCCCACTTTATTTGATTATATCTGGTTGTCCTTCGCAAAAAAATAATCCGTGGCGAATATGTCGTAATACATCATCCTCTGTGCAGCGATTGAATGCAATTATCCGGAGTCAGGTTTATTTGAACCAAACGATTTCAAGACGAAATCTTTGATTGAGGTCAAACTAAAGGTTACTGGGAAGGGGATGTGTTGAGTAATAAAGCTGCCCGGAAAAACGATGCAGCATAAATTATTAAAAAGGAAGTAACATGAACAAATTTATAATTTATACGATGCCAGTGCTCTTTGTGTCGGCTATGTCTCTGGTTGGAATGGGTAATGTGAGTTGGCTCGGATCAGATGCAAACGCCGCGACCCAAATGGGTACAGCGGCAGAACAAGCCATGCCTGCAAGCGAACATCTCGTTACGTCAGGAACGATTAATGAGAACGGTCAATTCATCGATGACAAGGGTGAGGTCTTTAATCTGGTCGATAGCGAGAAAGGCATGGACATGAAGTTAATGAGCGGGATGGAGGTTGAGATCAAAGGGACCGTGATGGAAAAAGAAGGTAAAAAACTCATAGAGGTGACAGAGTACAATATCCTGAAATAATTGACAAAAAAATGGATTATTTCTCTTAATTTCGGGGCCACGTTTAAGTGGTACCGTTTTTTGAGAGTGGAACAAACCGGGGGTTGGAATGCGTACAGATCCTGAACGACGACCTGAGGAAAACATTATGTCGATGATTTAACTGCATGAACCCGGAGGAACGAGGGCCACTGAAGGTTGCGACACAGAAGGCTAGCCCCCATTTTGTTCCACTCTCCTTGTAGGCAGATGAGTTGAGACATTCCTGATATGTTTGACCTTGATCATGGCCAATATAACTGCCTGAAAAAGAGCATGATGGCAGTTTGCAAATTGAAGAGTATTTTTCAAATAAATAGTGGTAAATGGAGTGTCTCAAAACTCTAGACATTCCAGATTATTTTTGAAAATCACTTCAAAGATAGCGTCAGGCAGCGTGCAAGATACTAACTGATTGTCAGTCTGTATCAGCTTGGAACCGAATAGGCCAACCTGAACCAAAATTGAATGCCTGGTAAATATATATTTTATTCGTCTATTGAATCATCAGAATAATCGTCATGAGACGGAAAAGACCCATATTTCCCATTTTCTCTAGCAACGAAACCAATTCCCTTACTAGCGTCTAAGCTTTTTTGACCAGAATCAAAGTTAATAGGATAACTATGAATACTTGGTCTATCTTCAGAACATTTTTTGAGATTTGCTAGAAGTGATTTGACTTTGTATCTTACTGATATAGTGACTGATTTCTGAGAAGAGAGTGTTTTGTTATTAACCACATTTACTTCTATAACCTCTACATTCCCTCTACCTTGTGTCCATTCATTTACTCTTAATTCTATATCGTGCTCTTGAACTTGACTGTTAGAAGTTACATTTATCATTTCTGCCATTACAGGAGCATTTAATTTCTTTTTCATTTACCATGGTTATCTACGGTTAAAGAAATATGAATTGATGCTTCAGCTATTTAACAAGTTATTATACAGGTCTGTATAACTCCAGCGCTCTGTATTAGTGGACACCGTTTTTACGCTCTAAAGATCATTTTCTAACTGTACAGTGGCCGCAAGTCTGCAGGATAGACGGAAGTTGCATAACCCCCTCTGCACTTATTTAGTGTTAGCAATACTAAAAGTGAACGGGTTTTACAATAGATAAAGCAATAGGCTGTCTACTAGGTTTTTCTTCTTGCAGAGTTACGGTCGATCCAAGATTGTTCCAGAGAATATCAACGTTCGAAATAATCACCAGGTGTTTCTCCCAGTGATTTGTTCTGGCCACGCTTTTAATGATGAGCTGAATATTCATCCAACAATCTGCGAATCATTTTTTGATACTGGGTATTGTGCTTTTTTGCTTCCTTTTTAAAGAATTCAACACTCGTCCTGCTGAGAGAAATTGTAACTTTGACAGTTTCTTCTTTCAGAGCAAGTTCTTCCGGTGAAGGAAGAAAGTCGTCAATTACTCTTACTTTGCCAATTGGCTCATCTGTGTATTTTATTTTCCCTTTCATATATTTTTCTCCCCTTCCGCCAGTACCCGGCACCAATGATTCTTATTTTGTGCTTTCGATAAGTAAATCTTACTGTTAAGATACCTTCGCCGACTTGGCCGAGGCAATAATATCGTTTTTCTTCTAGGCTATGTTCAAGGTCCTCCAGAATAATACGATGGTGATCGAGGAAGGCAAGTTGCGCCATAGCAAATGAAACACCATGTTTTTCTGTGTTTATTTGGCTCTTGGCTGAGTCCCACTCAAAATCAGATGTTTTTGTCATACGAACAAAATAAGGTATAGAAATATTTATGTCAATATAAATATATGGCTATTTATATGGGTTCTGGACCTTTAGGAAAGAAGTGGATGTTTTTCATGAAGGTTCCCATTGGCAATACCAACTAAATTTCTCAAACCGTAGGCCAATCTTTTTCTGAACATTTTGACCCTGATCATGACTAAATATCACGATCGAAATGGAGCAATCTGGCATTTCCAGAAATTCAAAATTATTTTCAAAAAACGGCGTCAAATAGAGCGATTTTAATTATTGATTCTTCCAGATTATCTCAGGCTTACGCCCTAGGTGTTGAATTCGTTGGATGTAAGAGCGGATTCAACCTGATAAACTGCCCTTGCTTATCATTAGACAAATCAATTCATTTTGTCTAATGTGTGGTCCTCTTTATCGACTCATGCCGTGGTTTTGGTCGTGTTCTCTAGTTCGTTCTTCCTTGATTTGCAGGGCGTTTAGCTCTGCAAGGTCTTTCGCTCCAGAGCTTCGCCATGCTCGGACATCACGCCCCGGATTTATCTTCGTCCCCTTTACTCATTCAACAAGTACAGCAGAAATTCGATAAAATCATCATGCCCGAACGCGTCTCCAAACTGGTTTCTAACTTCAATATAGCGATCAAAGAAATCGAGGATACCTTCCAAACGTTAGTCGGAAAAAAGCGCGAGGAAACTAAGAAGCAATTCAATACCATTTTCACTAAACTAGATTAATTGCCGGCGGAGGTTTTAATATCAGCAGGGTTATACGGTTTCAATATCTTCATCACAGGGTGTGATTTCGATAATTTTTTCTACACTATCAGAAATTACAACTCTAACCCCTGCATCCATTGCTTTTGTAAGATCTTCTTTCGTGTCTATTGTCCATGCATTGACACGTTTATTTGCCCATCGTGCAATTCTCATCCATATTTTTCCGCTTTTCTCCGCATTGTCTGGGAAAAGTAATATTTCTGGATGAAGGGTATCAACACCCACAAGGAAACCCTTGATACCTGTATGGTTAATCAGTGAATTTATTTTGTATAGCAACGTATTCTTGTCTTCTATATTGGCAACACGGTCTACACTACGAAAAAGATAGGCCGTTTCGATAGTCCGATGATAAAAACGAGTCGTAAGAAGAGTGTTCATGTCGAAGGAAGAAATAATCACCTGTGTATCAATACCCTGAGACCGTATAATTTCCATGGCTTTTCGAGCGGTGTGGCAGATAAAAGAATGGCTCGACTTGATTTCGACATTAAAAATAGTATTTTCCTTTTTCTTCATAAATTGGCAGGTTTCCAAAAACGTCGGAATTTCAATACCCTTTTCCCGTGCAATGCTCTGAATGACTTTGCAGGATTCCTCCCATGGGAAAATTCCAAATTCTGATTTTAAAAACCAACGATTCACAACAACAAGTTTACCATCCAGAGTAGACTCAACATCGATTTCTATACCCGAGGCTCCCCGTCTAAATGCCTCTTCAAATGCTACGAGGGTGTTTTCCGGCACACCTCCTTTTCTAACTCCGCGATGTCCCAATATAAGTGGCTTTCCGTCTCTTTCCTTAATTAGTTTGTCAATTAATGAGCTTTTCAATGTCTTTTGCCTGTTTAAAGAAAAGTAGTTTGCAAATTGCTGCTATTTTCGGTTCAGGACTTTTTTCCCTACCCTTCTGGTGATTCAGCCTGGATTATACCGTTTCAGGGACCTCTTTTTCACTTAACGTGGGTGAGTCTGGTCCCATTATTTTAGGTCCATTGTCATTTAAAGTGGGTCTGGGCGCCTATCATTGCGGGTCGCTACATCTAACCACCAGAGGCTACCTCGTCATAGCCGTCGCACCTCTTCCGGACCGCTACAGATACCGGTTGACGGCATTTGCGAATGCGTACCGTATAATTGCCTTCTGAACAGTCAATAGAAATGTTTTCTGGGTATACCCAGAGAATCGCACATAAGTTGTC
>RCMY010004060.1_pt1 | contig 12787 bp, 13 predicted proteins | sample 2041341 | NCBI WGS metagenome assembly RCMY01 (sample SAMN09708234, study PRJNA481090) | Marine sediment metagenome, whole genome shotgun sequencing project. | reverse complement strand
GCGGAAATCCTCAAGCTCGCGGATGCGGGCGCGGACCTCACCGGCGCACTGGACGCGCTCTGCGCCGCGACCGATGCCACCGAAACCCCGCCCGCACATGTGGCCAAACCCGAACTTCCCGACCGCCCCGAAGGCACGATCAACCTCGACAACCTCGCCGCTGTCATCGCCCGCGCGATCCCCGAGCATGCAATAATTGTGGACGAAGCCCTGACCACAGGCCGCGCGTTTCGCCGGCGACCAAAAGCGCGACGAAGACCGCGCCGACCGCTCGACGCCAGCCGATGGGCTGCTCGGCGAGGTCGCGATCGCGTTGCTCGCGAAACATCTCGTCGTCCCACGGCGCAACCGGCGGGGGCTCGCGCTTGGTGACGCGTTCGAGTGGGTCGCTGTAGCGCACGCCTTCCAGTGTGCCCCGACGTCCGGTTCGGAAGTTCATCAGAATTGGAAGTAGATGAACGGCGACACGCCCTCGGGCCCCAGGGACACGATGAGCGCGAGAACGATGCCGACGGCCACGGCCTGGACGATCGGTTGCACCCGGCTGACCATCGCCGAAGCGATCGATCCGGCCAGAGGCGGGACGTATTGCGATGCCAGAACCACAACGATGACCAACAGGAGGCCGGGGGTCACGAGCGGTGCATCGAAACTCCACGCCGTGAAGATGCGACGCAGCAACACCATCGCATCACCCACCGAAGACGCCCGGAAGAACACCCAGGCGAGACACACGAAGTGGAAGGTCACGATGCGTCCGAGCCAGAGTTGGCGGACCTGCAAGGGGGTGAACGGCACAGGAGAGGTGGGATCGGGACGCCATGGCTCGAGCTTGGTTCCGGAGTGCAGCGCGGCCACTTCTTGAATGCGGATATCCGCCTCCCCCACCGGCAGGTCGGTCTCGCCCCGCAGCGCCGACAGGAACCGTTCGGCGCCGAGGCCGAGGCCATGCAGCACGCCCCACACCACAAAGGTCATCGCTGCGCCGTGCCACAAGCCGCCGACCGCCATGACGATGAACAGGTTTCGATACGTGAGTAGCTTGCCGTTCCTGTTGCCACCGAGCGGGAAGTACACGTAGTCGCGCAGCCACCGGGACAACGTCATGTGCCAGCGCCGCCAGAAATCCTGGATCGACACCGCGGTGTACGGCCGGTCGAAATTCAGTGGGAACCGGAATCCCAGGAGCAACGCGATGCCGATGGCCATGTCGGTGTACCCACTGAAGTCCGAGTAGATCTGCAGGGCATAGCCGTATGTGGCGACGAGGATCTCGAAGCCGCCGTGGTCGTCGGGTTGGGCGAAGACGTCGTCGACGATCGTTCGGCCGAGGTAACTCGAAATGACGACCTTCTTGAATGCGCCGCGAGCGATGAGTACCGCCGCCCGCGTGGCCTCGACTTGCGTCGGCGGATTGCGTTGGCGCAACTGCGGCAGGAACTCGGTGGCCCGCACGATGGGGCCCGCCACGAGTTGCGGGAAGAACGACAGGTAGACGGCGAAGTCGAGCAACGCCACCGGCGTCGCCGTTCTGCGGTAGATGTCGACGACGTAGCTGATGGCTTGGAACGTGTAGAAGCTGATGCCGACCGGGAGCAGTATGTCGAACATCGGGGGCGAGAAGCCGAACGCGTCGGCAAACGTCTCGGCGAAGAACTGGAAATACTTGAAGACCCCCAGCAGACCGAGGTTGAGGGCGAGGGCGAGCCCGAGCAGCGCCTTTCGGGCGCCGTCGTCAGCGGTGCGGAACAACGCAATACCGAAGACCTCATTGACGATGGTGACCGCGGCCAGGAGAAACAAGAACCGCCAATCCCAGTACCCGTAGAACAGGTAGCTGGCGGCCAGCATGAAGAACTTCCAGGGCAGCACCTCGCGTCGAAGCGCCCAGCTGATGGGGAGCACGACGGCGAAAAACACCGCGAAAGTAAGGGTCGGAAAGAGCAATGGATCTTTTCTGGTGAACGAAGAGACGTGCTGCTAACCAACCAGCCCGGTCAGGGCCCGACGTGCGCCAAGCCCGAAGCTAGTGCTGGTGAGCCAGCGGAGACTATTCGGACGCCGAGCAGCCGTCAGCGCATGCGCACGAAGATGCCCTCGGCTTCCGCGCACAGCGTTTCACGGTGGAAGAGCCGACCGGACACGAACACCTTGCGGCGCTCTTGGCCGCCGATCCAGGACTTCATCGTCAACTCCTGCCCGGCGGGAGTCAACGAGCGGTACATCACGCTCAGCGTGCCGGTGTGCGCGCCAACCTCGTTTGCCACTGCGGTACAGCCGAGCAGCTCGTCGAACAGCAAGGCGATGATGCCTCCGTGAACCGAGTGCGGAGGCCCGACCGACGCGGCGCCAAAGGTCACTTCACCACGAAGTTCATCGAAGTGCGGATCGGCGCCTTCGGTCGGATCGTCGGCTGGGGCTCGCCAGAACCTGGCCGGGGGCGAGACCGGATTGCGGTCGCCGACGACCGGCGAATACGGGAAGAACGACATGGGATCGTCCTGGAAGGTCAGGGCGTGCGTGCCATCACTGCGCAGAGATCGTTGTTCGTAGGGTCCGCCCCAACGGTGCGGCGCCAAAAGCGCGTTCGCCGCGGCGAGGTGCGCCTCGGCCTCTGCGGCCACATCGTCGGGCCCTTCGAACGTCCGGACGCCCGCAACGAGCTCGCGTGCCGCCGAGGCGAGGTCGGTTTGGGCATCAGCGGGAGGACGGACGTATTCGGTCATCGGCAACCAGTCATCGGGAGAAGGGTTCGTGAAAGGCGACGGGGTCGTCTTGGGCGACGGCGTCGGAAAGCTCTGCCCGGAGCACGGAGTCGACCTCGGCGCCGACGATGATCGCAAGCGCCGACAGCTGGAACCACAAGAGGAGCACCACGATGGTGGCCAACGGTCCGTAGGTTTCGCCGTAGCTGCCGAGGTTGGCGGTGTAGAAGCTGAAGGCGATCGAGAGCAGCCCGAACAACGCGGTGGCCACGCCCGCGCCGATCAGCACGGTCTTGCTCGGCGCCGAACCGAGATCCTTGTGGTCGGGGCCCTTGCGGTACAGCGCCGACAACCCGAAGATCACGAAACCCAGCAGCAGGGGGAACCGGGCGATACCCACGGCGACGCTCACCGCAGAACTGGCGCCCGCCGCATCGAGGATGGGTGGGAGGACACTGAGCGTGAAGATCACGAGCGACAACAGGAGCGAACCGCCGACGGTGAGCAGCAACGCAACGCCCCGCAGTTCCCACGGTTTGCGTGTTTCGTTGAGTTCGTAGCTCGCATTGAGCGCCTTGATGAGGTTCGCCACCGCGCCCGAGGCGCTGAAGAGCGCCAAAAGGATGCTGACGGCGAGACCGATCCCGAGGGCCCCGCCGGCTCCTTCTGCGATGCTCGACATCTGGTCGATCAGGAACGTTCTGGTGGATTCCGGCGTGGACTCGAGGGCATCGCCAAGCTGCCGGGTGATGTCTTCGGGGTCGGCGATGATGCCGTAGCTCGTGATGAGCCCGGTCAGGGCGGGAATCATTGCGAGGAACGCGAAAAATGCCACAGCGGCCGCATAGATGGGACCCTGATGCGACTTGATTCGATCCTTCACCGCAATCGCGACCCGTTTGCCGAGCGGCAGAAATTCCATGGACCTGGCGGTCGTCGCCTCCGTTATTTCCGCCAGATCTGATTGCTCGTCACTCATCGCGTGCCGAGCATAGGCAGCGCGATGTCGCCGTGACGAGTTGTCCACCGCTAGATTCCCCACCCATGGGATTCCTGCGTGACCTTCGAGCAAGCTCAACCCAAGTCCAGCTCATGCAACTGGCGACCAGCGTGATATCGCTGGTCCTCATCATTCGGCGCTTCCGCACTGCGGGCGCCCGGGTGAGTGCCCACCGCATGTCAATCGCGCAGAATGCGCTGAACGGAGACAACTGATATGGCTCATTTCGCAGGTCGATTCGACAACAAGGTGGCGTTCCTCACCGGTGCCGCATCCGGTATGGCGCGCTCGATCAGCCTCCGGCTGGCCAGCGAGGGCGCCAAGGTGATGGGCGTCGACGTCAACGAGGCCGGGCTGGCCGAGACCCAAAAGCTCGTCACCGACGCCGGCGGCACCATGTCCACCCGTGTCGTCGACATCACCCAGCGCGACGAGTGTCACGCCGCCATCAACGCCACGGTCGAAGAGTTCGGCCAGCTCGACATCGTCGGAAACATCGCCGGCATCGCGCAGTCGAAGCACCTCACCGACGTCACCCAGGAAGACTTCGACCGCATCATGAACGTGAACGTCGCGGGCACGTTCTGGTGCAGCCAGGCTGCGATTCCGCACCTGCTCGAGACGAAGGGCACGATCGTCAACATCGCGTCCAACGCCGGGTTCATGGGCCAGGCCTACACCACGCCCTACTGCGCCAGTAAGGGCGCGGTGGTCAATCTGACCCGGGCCATGGCCATGGAGTACGTCAAGACCGATCTGCGTATCAATGCTGTTGCCCCTGGCGGGGTATGGACGCCCCTGACCACCTCGTTCGATCTGCCCGACGACATCGACTTCGAGTTGATGAAGCCGTACATGGGCTTCCGCGAGATGGCCCAGCCAGAAGAGATCGCGAACGTGTTCGCGTTTATTGCGTCCGACGAGGCCAGCAACGTCCACGGCGCCATCTGGTCGGCCGACAACGGCCTCACGGCCAGTTAGCAGTCCCCCTTGACCGATAGTTCGTTCGTTTTCGGCGTCGACCTCGACGGGGTATGTGGTGACTACACCACGGCGTTTCGTGCGGTTGCGGCGGAGGAACTCGGCGTCCCGATCGAATCGTTGCCGCTCGACCGCTCGTGGGATTTCCGCGAGTGGGGCATCACCAACGCCGAGTTCGAGGCGTTGCACAAACACGCGGTCGTCGAGCGGCGAATCTTCGCGACGATGCCGCCCATCGAGGGCTGCGCCGACGCCCTGTGGCGGCTGTCCGACGCCGGCATCTGGATTCGGGTCATCACGCACCGGCTCTACGTGAACTGGGGTCACGCGACGGCGATTGCCGACACGGTCAGCTGGCTCGACGAAGCTCGGATTCCGTATCGCGACCTGTGCTTCCTCGGCGCGAAGCCCGAGGTCTCCGCCGACGCCTACATCGACGACGGCCCCCACAACGTCACCGGCCTTCGCCAGGCCGGCAACACCGTGATCTGTTTCGATCAGCCGTACAACCGACATCTCTCGGGGTTGCGAGCGCACACCTGGGAACAGGTCGAGGAGATAGTGCTCGGCCTCGCGGCAGAAGGTAGCCACGGCGTCCAGGTACAGCTCCCCGGCTTCGACGCCGGCGCCGACCGCCTCGACCGCCGCACCGCCGCCGACCGTCTCTAATAGCGCTCGACGCGTCGTCGCTGGCGCTCCTTTGGCGCCGACGCAAGACGCAGGCGCCGAGTTGGTCGCTCATCCTTCGCTCCCGGGCTTTTTCACGGTGCTGGCGCCGAGTCGACGGCAGGTGGCCCTGCGTGGGCAGCCGATTCCTTCGCATCGCTGGCGCCCTGGAAGCTGCTGACGAGCCGTTGCGGCTTAGCGCGCTGGGCTGCCCTGCGGGCCAAAGGGTCTCGGCTGCCCGAGCAGTGCCCTGCGGGCCAAAGGCCGACCACCCAACCCGTGCGACGTCTCAAACCACGGCGCCAGCTCACCGGCGAAAAGCGCGGGAGCGAAGGATGAGCGACCAGGCCGCACCTTGGTGTGCAGCATCGAGGCCCGAGGCTCGGCGGCAGACGCAAAACTCGAGCTTCAGCACGGCTCGCCGCCGGGCCGAAGCCGAGAGTGCGACGGAGATTCAGGACCTAGTGAAGTTGGGGGTGCGCTTTTCGGCGAAGGCGCGCGGGCCCTCTTTCGAGTCGGTGCTGGCCATCACGGCGTTGCCCAATGGCATTTCGAACGCCCAGGCCTCTTCTTCGGTCATGCCCTGGGTCTCGTGCAATGTCTTGAGGACGGCCTCGACGGCAAGCGGGCCGTTGGCCGCCACCATCGCCGCGATCTCCTTGGCCTTGTCCAGCGCTTGGCCGTCGGGTACGACGTGGCCGATGAGGCCGAGCGCCTTCGCTTCGGGCGCCGTGATGTGTCGGCCGGTCAGCAAGATGTCGGCTGCCTCGGTGTACGGGATTTGGCGGGCGAGCCGGACCGCCGAGCCGCCCATCGGGTACAGCGACCACTTGACCTCGGACACACCAAACCGGGCGCTCTCCCCCGCCACGCGGATATCGGTGCCTTGGAGGATCTCGGTGCCGCCGGCGATTGCTACGCCCTCGACCGCGAGCACGATGGGCACCGTCGGACGGTAGGTCTTGAGCAGCCCATCGAAGATGAACCCGGTGCCTTCCTCGGCCATGCGGGTGTCGACGTCGTAGTCGTCGGTCTCGTCGACATCGCCGGCCATCGCCCGTAGGTCCATGCCGGACGAAAAGTTGCCCTCGGCGCCGGTGAGGATACAGACCCGAATGTCGGGGTTCTCCGACGCCTCTTTCCAGGCGTCCGCCATGCGTGCGAACATCTTCAGCGTCATCGCGTTCTTGCGTGCCGGACGGTTCAGCGTGACCGTCATGATGCCGTCTTCCACTTCAACAATTGCGTCCATCAACGCAACGTAGCGCTGTGTCGCCGCTGGACGGAATTCCGGCGCTGCTTCCCCTTGGCTCTTACTGCACGCGGTCGGTCTCGTAGGCCCACATGGCGATCTCGACGCGATTGCGCGCATTGAGCTTCTGCATCAGGCTGGCCAGGTGGTACTTCACCGTGCTCAGGCTGATGAACAACTCGTCGGCGATCTCGGCATTGGTGCGACCCGACGCCACTGTGACCAGCACTTCTTCCTCGCGTTCGGTAAGCGGTTCGATCGGCTGGCGGGGAACTTCGCCCGTCGGTGCGGCGGAAAAATGCGACAACAACCGCGCCGTCACGCTGGGCGCGATGAGGGCATCGCCGCGGGCCGCGGCGTGCACTGCTTGCACCAGGAGGTCCGGGCCGGCGTCTTTCAGCAGGAAACCCCGAGCGCCCGCCTTGAGTGCGCCGTGCACGTACTCGTCGGTATCGAAGGTTGTGATGACCACCACGGTCATCGGGTCGGCAACGCCGGGTCCTGCGAGCGCACGGGTCGCAGCGACGCCGTCGAGGTTCGGCATCCGAATATCGAACAGGCACACGTCAGGCCGTAGACGCCGGGCCATCTCGACCGCCTCGACGCCATCGGAGGCCTGACCGACAACCTCGATGCCGGGCTGCCCATTCAGGATCGTGAACAGGCCAGCCCGCACGATGTCCTGATCGTCGGCCAACAATACGGTGATCGTCATACCGGCTCCCGAACCACGCTCTGACGAGGGAGCGATGCGCGCACGCGCCATCCCCCATCGCTCGAAGGGCCAGCTTCGAATTGCCCTCCCACCAGTTCGGCCCGCTCCTGCATGCCGATGAGCCCAAAGCCCGAACCCCCGGCTGCGGGGTGCGGAGTTCCGTCGTCCTCGACGGTCAATTCCACCGATGCAGGCTGGCCGTCGACCACCACATCGATTCGAGAAGCCGCTCGGGCATGGCGCACCGCGTTGGTAATCGATTCCTGGGCAAGGCGGTAGGTCGCCGCACCGATAGCCGGCCGCACCTGTGCGAGGTCGCCGATGAGTCGCACCGTTATGGGTGGCGCGTCGGCAGCGAACGTTCCAGCGAGCGATGCGATGTCGTCGATGCCGTGCTGCGGAGCGAATTCGGCCGGCGTATCTGCGTCGCGCAGCACGGAGATCATCGACCTCATCTCGGTCAGCGCTCGGGCCGCCTCCTCCTCGATGGTCGCCAATGCATCGGCTGCGCCTTCGAGCGAGTTCGTCCTGGCCAGGAAGAGTCCGGCCTGAGCCTGGATCGCGATGGCCGAGACATGGTGAGCCACCGTGTCATGAAGCTCGCGCGCAATGAGTTCTCTTTCCTGAATTTTGACCTGTTCGCGAGCTTGCTCGCGAGAGATGCGCTGGTACCGAACGAACTCGGCCAGCAACACCGGACACAGCAGCACGATCGAACCGCCGATGACATCGCCCCACCCGCTGAAGCTCATGGCGTTGGCCGAAATCGTGATGGCGATGCAAAGGATCGCGCCAACGATCTGGTCGCGGCCACTCCCCCAGCGGAACAGCGAATAGACGAATATGAGGCTGAACGCCGCGGCGTAGTTGGTCAGCGGATCTCGGCCCGCCAACAGGCTGAGGAGGTCGAACACGATGATGCCGGCGAACCCCGTGACAAAGGTTGCAAGCGGATAGGTGCGGCGCCACAGGAGGAGCACGCAGAGCACCGCCACGAACGTGGTGGCCAGCGGCCGGAGGGGAACGTCGTCGGTTCGAAAGATTCCTTCCAGAATCGCGGTCGGCACCGCGATGGCGACGAGCACCCAATCACGCCAGACGCGAGCAGGCGGGTTTGGCACTCGGGGCTCGGCCCGCACGGATTCGAACATCGCTCTCATCGCTCTCCACAGTACGGACTGGGCCCGCCGAGGGGAATGGCCAAACGGCCGGTTGATGACCTGACCGTTCGACGAGTCGACGTTTGGCCGATGCACCGGGGACTGTCGGGCCCCGGTTCGTCACGATGATCGTCCACAACAAAAACCTCGAAAGCGGACCCCATGTCGAATCTCCTCTATCGCCTCGGCCGATTCTCAGCCCACCGCCCTTGGCGGATCATCGGCCTCTGGTTGCTCATGGCGGCGGCTGTCGTCGCCGCATCGGGCCCCTTCGGAAAAGACCTGGAGGATTCGTTCAAGGTCCCCGGGGTCGACTCGGAGCAGGCACTCGATCTGTTGTCGGCCGCACAATCAGACCAGGCGGGCATCACCGCCCGAGTGGTTGCCGCCCCCCGAGATGCCGCAGCGTCGTTCCTCGAGCCAGGTGACGCCCTGGTCGGGCTCGAACAAACACGCGATGCCGTGGCCGACCTACCCAAGGTCGTTGCCGTGAGCGAACCGTCTATTTCGATCGACGGGCGAACGGCGGTTGTCGTGGTGCAGTACCCGGTGGTTGAAGAGCTCGGCAAGGACGACCTGAACAATCTCAAGTCGGTCATCGCCGACGAAGCCGACAACGCCGTGGTTCGGGTCGAGGCGGGGGGCGAACTGTTCTTCACGTTCGACGAGGCCGAAGGTGGCATCAGCGAGATGATGGGCATCGCTGCGGCAATCGTCATCTTGCTGCTCGCGTTCGGCTCGGTCATCGCAATGGGACTGCCGATCGGCATGGCCATATTCGGCCTCGCCCTCGGTGTCAGTTCACTCACGCTTGTCAACCAACTGATCGAGATTCCCGCGTGGGCGCCGACGGTCGCCGCGATGGTGGGACTCGGCGTGGGTATCGACTACGCGCTGTTCCTGGTCACCCGCCATCGCGAGTTCCTCGGTCACGGCATGACCGTCGTCGAATCCGCGGGGCGAGCGGTGGCAACCGCGGGCCAAGCGGTGGTATTCGCCGGCGGGACCGTCGTGATCGCCATCTTGGGCCTCGCCGTGGCCGGGGTTCCGGCAATGACCGGCGCTGGAGTCGCCACGTCGGTCGTCGTGCTGATCATGATCGTTTCCTCTATCACCCTGCTGCCGGCCTTCTTGGGACTCGCTGGCCACACGATCAACCGATTCGGTATCCATCGACGCGGAGCGGGCCCAGGCACTGGCTCGGCGGTCAGCGAGCGCTGGACTCGTTGGGGTCGGCACGTGTCGGATCACGCGTGGCCCTACGCAATCGGCGTCACCGTCCTGCTTCTCGGCCTGACCGCTCCTGTTCTCGCCCTGCGCCTGGGGTTTCCCGACGACGGAACCCTGCCCGAATCAACGACGGCACGGCAGGCCTATGACTTGGCCGCCGACGGATTCGGCCCGGGAATCAACGGGCCGCTGCTCGTGGCAATCGACATCTCGGCCGACGACTCGATCGTCGAATCCCTGTCCAACGCGATCGCAAATGACGCCGGTATCGACAACGTTGCTCCCGCCGAGGTCAACACCGAGGCCGGAGTCGCCACGATCGTCGCATTTCCGAACACTTCGCCGCAGGATGTGGAGACGGTGAACACGATCACTCGTCTGCGGTCGTCGGTGATTCCTCAGGCCCTCGGCGAGAGTCCGGCAACCGCCCACATCGGCGGTGCGTCGGCCACGTTTGCCGACATCGCCGGACGGGTGTCGGATCGGCTGCTCACCTTCATCGCCGCCGTCGTGCTGCTGTCGTTCCTGCTCTTGACCATGGTGTTCCGGTCCCCGGTCGTAGCGCTGAAGGCTGCGATCCTCAATCTGTTGAGTATCGGTGCCGCCTATGGGGTGTTGGTCGTGGTGTTCCAGTGGGGCTGGGGCAAGGAGATCTTCGGGCTGGAATCCACGGTGCCGATCGTGTCGTTCATCCCGATGTTCATGTTCGCGATTCTGTTTGGGCTCTCGATGGACTACGAGGTCTTCCTGCTGTCGCGTGTCCGCGAGCAGTACTTGGCAACGGGCGACAACGACGGTTCGGTAATCCACGGCATTGCGAGCACGGCGCGTGTCATCACCTCCGCTGCGCTCATCATGATCAGCGTGTTTGCCGGTTTCGTGCTGAGCGATGACCCGGTGACCAAAATGTTCGGGCTCGGTCTCGCTACCGCAATCTTCGTGGACGCGACCATCGTGCGAATCGTGTTGGTGCCCGCGACGATGAAGCTGATGGGCGACCTGAACTGGTGGATTCCGGCATGGCTCGACCGCATCATGCCGACGATCGATATCGAGGGTGAGACGGCGTTGCCGGCGCCCGAGTACGAGCTGCCGGAAGCGTTGCTACGCGTTGCGTAGTGCGGCGCGGGCGGGCTCGAGATCGTCGGGGTTGGTGACGCCGATCCATTGGGCGTCGGTTTCGACGACGTGCACGACCATATCGCCCGAGGCCATCAGGTCGGCCACGACGTCGGGCAGCAAAAACTCCGATTTTTCTTCGTCACCGTGTTCTGCGAGGAACGTCTCGAATCCCTTGTTGAGGTGATCGAGGAGCCAATGCGGGAAGCCCCACATGTTCATCGAAACCAACGTGTCGTCGCCGTGTTCACCAGGGGGGTCCTCGCTGCGAATCGCGCCGTCGTCACCTCGGGCGATGCCGTGGGTTTCGACGATGCTCGAGAGCATCGATGCGTCGTCCGAAGCGCAAACGCCGCGCGAAACCGCCCCGACGGTCGGCAAGGTGTTGGCGAGCCGGAATGCCACGACGACCGACTCGTTCTCCTGTGCGGTGTTGAGTGCCTTGATGCCCAGTTGGTACGACACTGCGCCGTAATGGTCGTCGGCGTTGACGACGAAGAACGGTCCGTTGATGGCATCGGCCGCCGACAAGATCGCGTGACCGGTACCCCAGGGTTTGGCCCGCCCCGGGCCGTGGTGGTCCTGGCAGACGAATGTGATCGGCGCATCGGCGCCATGTTGAGTGCCGACGTGGGCCTTCACATCGGCTTCGATTTCGGACCGAACGATGATGACCACATCGTCGGCGCCGGCGGCGCGGGCATCGCGAATTGCGAAGTCGAAGAACGCCTCGCCGTTGGGGCCGACGTCGACGAGTTGTTTTGTGCCGCCGAATCGAGATCCGAGTCCGGCCGCCATCACTACGAGAGTTGTCACGTGTTTCTTTTCTGCACTTAGGGGAAGTTCTTGAGGGTTTTAGGCGACTATGACGAGGTTTTGCGGTCGCCCCGCAAGAATTCTTCGCGAGCGTCGTCGCCCTCGCCCTCGAGGTTGAGCTCGAAGGTGAATCCTTGCTCGAAGCGGTAGCTGCGCCGAACGTCGACCGGATCGATGCCGTTCATCGACGCTTTGGCGGCCCGCATGACACCGGGCCGCTTCTCGGCGATACGACCGGCGAGTTCGTAGGCCGCCGCCACGAGTTCGTCGGCCGGGGTGACCTTGTAGATGGATCCGTACCCGGCCAACTCCGCCGCTGGAGCCATCTCGCAGGTGTAGAGCATCTGTCGGGCGCGATGTTGCGGCACCAGTCGCGAAAGGTGGGTAGCGGCACCGAGCGCACCGTTGTCGACCTCGGGCAAACCAAAGGTGGCCTCTTCGGCGGCGACGATGATGTCGGCGTTCCCGACCATGCCGACGCCGGTTCCGAGGCAGAAGTCGTGCACTGCGGCGATGACCGGAACGGCACAGTCGTATACCGCGCGGAACAACTCGTAACACGACCGATTTCCTTCGAGGATCCCCTGGTTGCCGGGGAGTTTTTGCATTTCCTTGATGTCGACACCGGCGCAGTAGCCCCGACCCTCGGCGCGAAGGATGACCACCCGAACCTCGGGTTTGTGGCGGTACCCGTCGAGGAGTTCGGCGAGGTGATACGTATCGCCGATATTGAGCGCGTTGACCGGAGGATTCTCCATCGTCAGTTCGACGATGCCCTGATCGTTGATGGTTTCGTGGATCGCCATCGTTGCCTCCTACTTCGCGACGAGCACGGAGGAGCCGTGACCGAACAAACCCTGATTCGCGGTCACGCCGACCTTGGCGCCCTCGACCTGTCGGCCTTCGGCCTGGCCGCGCAGCTGCCACGTGAGCTCGCACACCTGCGCAATCGCCTGGGCGGGGACGGCCTCGCCAAAGGCACCGAGCCCTCCGCTGGGATTGACCGGCAACCGACCACCGATGGTGGTGTCGCCGGCGCGCAGCATCTGCTCCGCCTCGCCGGGGGCGCAGAACTGCAGCTGCTCGTACCAGTCGAGCTCGAGCGCGGACGAGAGGTCGTAGACCTCGGCGACGTCGATGTCG
>RCMY010004059.1_pt1 | contig 12789 bp, 12 predicted proteins | sample 2041341 | NCBI WGS metagenome assembly RCMY01 (sample SAMN09708234, study PRJNA481090) | Marine sediment metagenome, whole genome shotgun sequencing project. | reverse complement strand
GGGAAATGGTAAATAGCGAATCTACAGCTTAATTATTTAAATGCCCGCCTAACCAACAGTTTTTCAAGTTTTTCTGGCTAATTTAAACAAACAATATGATTTATAGCATGACCGGATACGCGGTAGCGACAAAAGATGTTTTACGTGGTTCATTAAATATCGAATTGCGCGCTGTGAATAGTCGTTATCTTGATATCCAGTTTCGTATACCAGATGAGTTTCGTCCATTAGAGCTTGCCATACGTGAGATTTTAACCGCTCAACTCAACCGAGGAAAAATCGAATGTCGCTTAAATTTCTCAGCTCGCTCAAATTTTGAGTATCCACAACATTTAAATCTTCAGTTATTTAAAAAGTTAGTTGAATTAGATCAGACCATAAAATCTTCTCTTCCAGAGGCGCAGAGTTTAAGTGTTGCAGAAATACTTAACTGGCCAGGTATTTTGGCTAACGAGACTAATACAACGGATAGTTTGCATGAAAATAGCTTAGTGTTATTACAAGAGGCGTTAAATGACCTTACCGCAACACGTACACGTGAAGGCGAAAAACTTAAAATTATTTTACTGGATCGTCTAGAGCAAATGCGAGCATTAATAGCAACCGCACAACCTCATATTCCTGGACTTATAGCAGCATTTGAAGAAAAACTAAGCAATCGATTAAAAGAAGCAGCAATCAATCAAGAAGATGATCGAATACGTCAAGAAATATCACTTTTTGCAGGAAAAATAGATATTGATGAAGAGTTATCTCGTTTACAAACCCATTTAGATGAAGTGGAACGCATTCTTAATAAAGGCGGCTCAGTCGGCAAACGATTAGATTTTATGATGCAAGAACTTAACCGTGAAGCTAACACCATTGGCTCAAAATCAGTGGACTTAGAAATATCGAAAATTTCAATGGCACTAAAAGTATTAATTGAACAAATGCGAGAGCAAGTTCAGAATATTGAATAACACCTTATGCAGCTGTTAATTTTGCATACTCTAGCAATAGCCATTTCATGCCAACTCGATCAAAATTGACTTGCACTCGCGCATCATTGCCTTGCCCTTCGTAGTTAATAATGACACCAGGGCCGAACTTATCATGCGCGACATTCTGACCAATATGCCATTGCATTTCCTGTGCATTAATAGACCGACCAATTCGGCGCTTATTATTTCCTGGCGACTGTGAAACTGTATTTTTAAATTGATTATTTACGCTTGATTTAAAATGGCGAACATCCGTTTTCTGTTTTGACTGCAACCATTTCATCAGGTTTTCAGGTATTTCATCAAGAAAACGCGAAGGTACATTGTAACGAGTTTGTCCATGCAACATACGGCTTTGAGAAAAACTCAAATATAGCCGCCGACAAGCACGCGTCATAGCAACATACATTAAACGTCGCTCTTCTTCTTGCCCATTAGTTTCATTGCGACTGTTCTCATGAGGAAATAGCCCTTCTTCTAAACCCGTTAGAAAAACACTATGGAACTCTAAACCTTTGGCTGAATGTACGGTCATCAATTGCAGTGCCTCTTTTCCTGTATCAGCTTGATGATCACCGGCCTCAAGTGAAGCATGTGCGAGAAATGCTGCTAAACTGTCGTCTTCAGTTTCATGCACAAAGCTCGTCGCGGCATTAATTAATTCATTCAGGTTTTCTACGCGATCAACACCTTCACGCTCAGCTTGATAATACCCAAGCAAGCCACTAAGCGACAGCATCTGCTCAACGGTTTGTGGCAGTGGCAGGTTCTCGCAAGCTTGTCGCATGGCCGTCATTAACGAAACAAATCCATCAACACCTCTTTTCGCTTTTTCTGGATCTTGAATAATGGGCGCATTACCACTCTTTTTTAAAGCTGCCGACCATAAGCTACTGTCATCCAATCTAGCTTCATCTTGCAATTGCTCAACACCACGCGCACCAATACCCCGTGTGGGAAAATTTATAATGCGTAACAAAGCATTATCATCGTCGGGATTCGCGATCAACCGTAGATATGCTAATGCATGTTTAATTTCCAGGCGTTCAAAAAAACGCATACCGCCATAAACACGATATGGTAATGCTGCATTAAATAAGCTATGTTCTAGTACGCGAGACTGAGCATTAGAACGGTAAAGTAGAGCGATTTGAGACAGGTTGACACCTTCATCCCGCAATGACTTTATTTCTTCAGCGATAAATGAGGCTTCATCAAAATCAGTAGGTGCGTTATAAACGCGTATGGGTTCTCCACTGCCTTCTGATGTCCATAAATTCTTACCGAGACGTCCATCATTATGTTGAATCAGTGCATTGGCCGCATCGAGAATATTGCCATGAGAGCGATAATTTTGTTCTAATTTGATAACCTTAGACACATTAAAATCATGCTCAAACTCTCGCATATTTCCCGTATTTGCGCCACGAAACGCATAGATACTCTGATCATCATCACCCACAACAAACACGGCGGCTGTCGTGCTTGAACCTACATTAGATAAAATCTTTAACCATTTGTATTGTAAACGATTTGTATCTTGAAATTCATCAACAAGAATATGAGAAAAGCGCTCACGATAATGATTGCAAAGTACTTCATTGCGTAATAACAACTCATAACATCGCAACAATAATTCAGGGAAATCGACAATGCCGTCTTTATTGCACTGCTGCTCATAAACCTGATAAAACTCGACTAACTTACGCGTGAAACTATCATGTGATTCAACACTTGATGCACGCTGACCTTCTTCTTTTGCATTATTAATAAACCATTGAACTTGGCGTGGTGGCATATCCTTGTCGCTAATACCTAGGCTTTTCTGAAGGCGTTTAATAACCGCTAATTGATCGGCGATATCAAGTATCTGGAATGCCTGTGGCAAGCCTGCCTCTTGATAGTGTGAACGCAACATTCGGTTACAAAGCCCATGAAAAGTGCCAATCCACATGCCACGGATATTAATGGGTAACATTGTTGAGATGCGCGTTAACATCTCTTTAGAAGCTTTATTGGTGAAAGTTACCGCGAGAATGCCGTGCGGGCTAACCTGCCCTGATTGAATTAAATGCGCGATTCGGGTTGTTAAAACTCGCGTTTTACCGCTACCTGCACCAGCTAAAATCAGTGCAGACTGATGAGGAAGCGTTATTGCCTCAAGTTGTTCAGGATTTAGACCGGCAAGTATGCTTGACATGAATGGCGACGAAAAGTGAGGGTGAAGCGAAGATGTAACATCTGACGGTTCTTTAGGGAAACACTGAGCAACCTTAACCAGGTTTCCCTAAAACATTATTATGCTTTGCTTTTGGCAACAATTTCCAAAATCAAGGGCGTCAGAATCAATTCAATCGCCATGCCCATTTTACCGCCTGGAACAACGATAGTGTTTTTTCGAGACATATATGAATCGTGAATCATCGCGAGTAGGCCTGTAAAATCAACGCACTCAGAATCACGGAAACGAATAACAACCATACTTTCATCCAGTGTTGGAATATCACGTGCAATAAAAGGGTTAGATGTATCAACTGTCGGTACGCGCTGGAAATTGATATGAGTACGTGAGAACTGTGGCGTAATGTAATGCACATAATCATGCATGCGACGAAGAATAGTATTAGTTACCGCCTCTGATGAATAACCTCGCGCACTGGTGTCACGGAATATTTTCTGTATCCACTCCAAGTTAACAATAGGAACAACGCCGACTAATAAATCGACATATTTTGCCGCATCGGCCGTATCACTTTTTGCGCCACCATGTAGACCTTCATAAAACAACAAATCAGAACCAGGCGCTATGGGTGTCCAAGGTGTAAATGTGCCTGCCGTCTGCTTCCAAGGGGCTGCTTCTTCGTCATTATGAAGATATAAACGCGTGTTACCGCCACCATTCTCACCATATTGCTTAAACAATCCTTCCAATTTTTCAAATTCATTGGCTTCAGGGCCAAAATGACTAATTTGACGACCGCCACTTTTTTCTGAATCAGCAACCGCTTGTTTCATTGCATCGCGGTCATAGCGATGAAAACTATCGCCTTCTACAATAGCAGCAGTTAAATTTTTACGACGAAATATGTGTTCAAAGCTATCCTTGACGGTCGATGTACCTGCGCCTGACGATCCAGTAACAGCGATAACCGGATGTTTCTGTGACATATTAATTTCTCCTTAAAACTTTCATATAAATAAGATATGAGTTAGCTAAGACCAGAAGCTGGTCTTATTTTATAATCGTAACAAAGTGGGAAGTAAAGCCTATCAAAGCAATTTTTTATTATTTGTTGCTCTCAAACAGCAGCTAATTTTAAATGCTGATAGTTACTTATATCTTTCATCAATGGTACTTTTTAATTATGTGTCTATGATACCTTTTTTCTGATCAGTTTTGGCAGGTGATATCGTCATATTCAGCTTGTATTCAGTTTTAAGCGAATACAATGCTAGAAACTAATAAAAACATACCGCATCAAATAATTTGCATAATCAATATTAGCGTCATACATTGGCACCATAATTCTGATGAATTTCATAACCAGCATATAACTCAGCCAGAATGTTTCATATGACATATTAGAGACGAGACACTTATGAATAAATTAATGCTAACGTATCTAACCATGGCTCTATTTGCCATGATACTTAATGATGCTGCCTGGGCACGTGGCGGTCATGGTGGAGGTGGAGGTGGCCATGGCGGCGGTGGTCATGGTGGAGGTAGTCATGGCAGCGGCGGCCATGGTGGCGGTGGTCATGGTGGAGGACACCGTCATCACAGTCATAATCATTTTAATCTAGGGTTTGGCATAGGCGGGTATAACTCAGGTTTTTATGGTTCAAATTATGGTTATGGTTATGGTTATCGCGACCCTTTTTTCTACCCACGTCCTTATTATGGCTCTACCGTTGTCGTACCAATGCCCCCTCCTGTTTACATTCAAAGGGAAGAAGTAAGACCACCAGCCCAACCACAAACCAATTACTGGCATTATTGCCAAAACCCTGATGGTTATTATCCCTATGTTAAACAATGTCCTGGCGGCTGGTTACAAGTTGCCCCTCAACCACTCACTCAATAATGCCCAAGGTACCCCATGTTAAGAAAACCTAAATTAACCACCTTGTCAATCGCTTTGCTACTTTCAGCATGTGTCAGCATACCATCTGGCCCCAGCGTAATGACACTGCCTGGTTCAGGAAAAAGCTTCGATGAGTTTCGTAGTGATGACTATCAATGCAGGCAATTCGCATACGAACAACTTGGAGGTGTGACGCCTAAACAAGCAACATTAAACAGTGGCGCAAAGAGTGCCGCAGTCGGCACCGGATTAGGAGCCACTGCCGGTGCACTTATGGGCGGTGGTGAAGGAGCTGCTATTGGTGCAGGCGCGGGACTTTTAATGGGCGGACTCGTCGGATCAGACACGTCAAGAACATCAGGCTATGAGGGTCAACGACGCTATGACATCAGCTACATACAATGCATGTATGCTAATGGCCATCGCGTTCCCGTTTCTGGGAAAATAACCGACGATTCATACAATAGCAGAAATAACTCAAGGATTTTAACGCCTCCGTCTGGGTTTACGCCACCACCGCCACCTCCGGGCAGTCCACCACCACCACCTCTGCAATAACAAATTACAACTAATCGTTCAATGACAACAGTCAAATTAAGCTAAAATACGTTTTAGATTACGCAAAGGAATCACCGACTAACTCGGAGATAATTTATTCTCAGTGTCAGTCGGTGTTTGCTTCGCTTATAGTTTTATCATTTAATTTATTAAAATTAAATTTATTAGTGGCTATTATTAAACTTTAATTGGCCTCATTGACTTTAGGAGTAAACACCGTGCACCCGATTGTACCGATTATCATGGCAATAGGCGCCATTTCCTTTCTTGTTGGATTATTTTTTCTTGCTCGACTTGGTATGCAACGAATTAAAGTAATAAATATTTTTGGTAAAGTATATGCGCTCTGGCGTTTCGCACTGACAACGATAGGTTCAGGCATCGCTTTGATTATGCTTTCAGTGCTTATTTATCAAAATGTACCGTACACACCCGCTTCTGACGTAACCCAAGCAGAGTTTACACAATCAGGCGTATCTGATTATGAATTAGGATTAATACTTGAAGGTATTGATAGAAATTTGATTGATAGCTATATTGTACAATTTCAAAAAGAATACTACTACGCTTTAACCAACGATGACAAACCAACAGCCGAACTTCTTTTGTTAGAACTAAAACATAATATGAGAACAGAATTAGAAAAACACGGCACTGAACCTTCTCAAATTGAAGAGAAAATAAACCGTGTTGTCTCATTATTGCAAGCACAACAGAAATAGCACAACCTACCTTTGCAAGGACATCACGACAAAAAGTTTTTGTTACAACGTATATATAAAAGCACTGATTGATTCAAATTCTAACAACGATTGAGTTAATCAGTGCCTTTTTATTTTATAGTCGATAATTTATACAATTAGATTGTTACATTCTCAAATCTTTACACACAATATTCACCATGACTCAGGAAAACCAACCAGCCAGCCCCCAGGAAGAAAATCAAATCATTGCTGAACGTCGCAGCAAGCTGACAGAACTTCGTAAAATGGGTAATGCATTTCCCAACACATTCCGTCGGGATAATGTCGCGTCTCAATTGCTTGAGCAATATGGTGAACAATCCAAAGAATTATTGGAAGAAAGCGCAGTCAGCGTAAAAGTTGCGGGACGTATGGTGTTAAAACGTGTCATGGGTAAGGCCAGTTTTGCCACCATCCAAGACATGAGTGGTCGCATACAGCTATATCTCTCTAATGACCATACTGGACAAGACAGCCATGAGGAATTTAAACACTATGATTTAGGTGACATTCTTGGCGCACAAGGCAAGCTCTTCAAAACCAAAACAGGCGAGCTTTCTATCCGCGTCACTGATTGTCATCTACTGACAAAATCTTTACGTCCGTTACCAGAAAAATTTCATGGCTTGACCGATCAGGAACAAAAATATCGCCAGCGTTATCTTGACCTGATCACCAATGAAGAAACGCGAAAAGTTTTCAGCATACGCTCGAAAACCATCCATGCCATTCGAGAGTTCTTTGTCGCTCGTGATTATCTAGAAGTAGAAACGCCGATGATGCACCCTATCCCAGGTGGCGCGTCGGCGCGACCTTTTGCCACGCATCATAACGCGCTGGATATGCCGTTATATTTACGTATTGCACCAGAGCTTTATCTAAAACGCTTAGTTGTCGGTGGCATGGAGAAAGTTTTTGAAGTCAACCGTAACTTTAGAAATGAAGGCATATCAACTCGGCACAACCCTGAATTCACCATGTTAGAATTCTATGAAGCTTATCAGGATTACACTTATTTGATGGATTTCACAGAAAAAATGCTCGGTGAAGTGGCTGAACGTGTCCTTGGTACTAACAAAATAGTTTATCAAGAACGTGAAATTGATCTAACCAAACCATTTCAGCGATTAACCATCACCCAGGCCATCCAGAAGTTCCACCCAGATTATACCGATGCGCAACTGAATGATCGCGATTACTTAGCGGATAAATTACAAAAGTTACGTGTTAAAACCCACCCACATGATGGCATCGGTGGATTACAACTTTCATTATTTGATGAAACAACCGAGCATTTGTTGTTTGAACCTACTTTCATCATTGATTATCCTGCTGAGGTCTCGCCATTGGCGCGACGCAATGATGACAATGCTGAAATCACGGATCGTTTTGAGCTTTACATCGCAGGGCGCGAAATCGCCAATGGTTTTTCTGAGCTTAATGACCCTGAAGACCAAGCTGCGCGTTTTCAAGCGCAGGTTGAAGCTAAAGATGCTGGTGACGACGAAGCCATGCACTATGATGCCGATTATATCCGCGCTTTAGAATATGGCTTGCCTCCAACCGCTGGTGAAGGCATCGGCATTGACCGGTTGGTGATGTTATTTGTTGACAGCACGAATATTCGAGATGTTATCCTGTTTCCACAATTGCGCCGAGAAGATTAATGCACTAATTTTTTCTGAAGAATGCTGCCATGCTAAATTATCAAAATGTAGCCCGCCTTAAAACAATGATTGTGGCTTTCACCATCATTTCATTCGCTGTCATGATGGAGATTGGAGGCGTATATGCTCAGTCATCACATAGTATTGCACCTAATCCAGCACACAAGCCCGAACCAAACATGACCGGCAGAGCAATTGATCGCACAGGCACTGCTTTTTCAGGCAGAAACAGTGTGAGCATTAAAAGTACCGACGCAGGTCGGGTTCCCCGGTATCAACAAAATTCAGGTTGTATCAACTGTGGCACTGTAGACTTTATTAATGTGATTGGGCAAGGTGGCAACATCGACCTCATTACCGGCGGCATTATCAGTGGCGTGATTAGAAACAAAGTGATCCGCCATGGCCATGATCAACATTATCCAATAGACCCTCGTATGAGTGGGAATATGCATCAGGGTCATCAACCCGGCGATGACGCTAATCACTATAAAATTGGTGTAACAATGGACGACGGTACGCAATCCGTCATCACACATCAACATGCGCCAACCTTTCATCGTGGCGATAGAATTGAACTTATTGATGGCGAATTTGTACCTCATCATCATTAATCTTAATTTACCCACTTGAACTAAGCCTCAACCATGCATATGATCAATGCATGAATGTTAATTTGGTGACAGCGTGAACTCCCCATCCCCCAATCAAATTGAACTGCCCATAGAAGGCATGACCTGTGCAGCTTGTGCTGCACGTATTGAGAAGAATTTAAACAAATTATCAGGGGTCGAAGCCGTCGTTAATTTCGCCAGCGAAAAAGTACGCATAAATTATGACGACAACCAAGTAGAGACCGATAAACTCATCACCACGATTGAGAAGTCAGGCTTTCATGTTGTTCCTCAGTCTGTGCAACTACAAATTCGCAAAATGACCTGTGCCGCTTGCGCGGGCCATATTGAAAAAGCATTAAACAAGCTATCCGGCGTATCTGCTAGCGTTAATGTCGCCAATGAAACAGCAAAGATCAACATCACACCTGGTGCTGCCACGGTGGATGACTTGATTGCTGCAGTCATCAATGCGGGATACGATGCCAGTGAAATAAGTGAAACCGGTCGCGCTGATGAAAAAGCACGGCGATTAGCGGCCTATCAAGCCGAACTGCGCCTATTCTGGATTTCTGCTCTCCTCACCCTGCCCCTTGTGCTTCAGATGGGCGCGATGTTTACCACGGGCGACATGGAAGTACTACCACGTTGGTTACAATGGCTATTAGCGACTCCCGTCCAATTTTGGATCGGCAGGCGCTTTTACATTGGTGGCTGGAATGCCCTACGTAGCGGCGGTGCCAACATGGATGTACTGGTTGCTCTGGGTACCAGTATGGCGTACCTATTCAGTGCAATTGTCACCTTATTCGCCTTAAATCAGCATATTTATTTTGAGGCCAGCGCAGCCATTATTACATTAGTATTACTCGGCAAACTCATGGAAGCTCGTGCCAAAGGGAAAACATCCGAAGCCATTGAAGCACTGATTAAATTACAGCCTAAAACAGCCCGCATTGAACGTGACGGACAGGTCATCGAGGTCGATGCCAGCAGCCTAAAAGTTGGCGACGTTATTATCGTACGTCCGGGTGAGAATTTACCCGTTGATGGGGTCGTAATCGAAGGCAGTTCCAGTATCAACGAGTCCATGCTCACTGGTGAAAGTTTGCCCGTTAACAAACAGGCCGGTTCCAAAGTCTTTGCCGCCACGCTAAACCAACAAGGCTTATTAAAATGCCGTGCCACCAGTGTCGGCGCACATACACAACTTGCTGCCATCATCCATTTAGTAGAAGAAGCGCAAGGTTCTAAAGCACCCATTCAACGCATGGCAGATACCATTTCCGGCATTTTTGTCCCCGTTGTAGTCGCGATCAGTGTGCTCACCTTTGGCCTAACTTGGTGGCTGACGGGAGATTTTGTTCCAGCACTCATTCATGCTGTAGCGGTACTCGTTATCGCCTGCCCTTGTGCCTTAGGTCTTGCCACACCAACCGCTATCATGGTTGGCACGGGACGCGGCGCGCAAATCGGCGTACTGGTCAAGAATGCCGCGGCACTGGAACACGCCGAGAAAATCCAAACCTTGGTTGTCGATAAAACCGGCACATTGACTGAGGGAAAACCAGAAGTCACAAACATTGTTCCCGTCGGAGCCATGAATGCACAGGATTTAATACAAATTGCCGCCACGCTAGAACAAGGTTCAGAACATCCACTTGCTAAAGCTGTTTTAGATAGTGCCAAAAAGCAAAACATTCAACTTCAGCATGTCAGCCATTTCACCGCCATTACGGGTGGTGGCATAACTGCAAGCATTGATGAAAATAAATACATACTTGGCTCACCCAAGTTTCTAATTGACCGTAATACCCGCATCGACGAAGCGCAGATCAAAACTCTGCAAGCGGAAGGAAAAACAGTCGTTGGTATCGCCAAGATTTCGGATGACACACCCACTATCCTTGGCTATCTCGCCATTGCTGATCAATTACGTGAAACATCCATTCAGGCCATCAAACGCCTGCAAGCCATGGGCATAGAAGTGGTGATGTTAACCGGTGACAATATCATTACGGCTCAAGCCATCGCTAAACGAACAGGTATTACAAATTTTAAAGCCGAGGTGTTACCGCAAGACAAAGCCAATGAAGTCAAAGAAATGAAAGCCAGCGGCAAATTCACTGGCATGATAGGTGATGGCATTAACGACGCCCCTGCACTGGCGGCAGCTGATGTTAGTTTTGCCATTGGTGCCGGCTCAGACGTAGCCATTGAAGCCGCCGATATCACGCTGATACGAAATGACTTAATGAGTGTTGCCGACGCCATTTCCCTGTCACGCGCCACATTAAAAAAAATACGCCAAAATTTATTCTTCGCCTTCGTCTACAATTCACTCGGTATCCCACTCGCAGCCATCGGTCTACTCAATCCCGTCATCGCTGGTGCCGCCATGGCGATGAGCTCAGTATCCGTCGTCACCAATTCGTTATTGTTAAAACGCTGGCAAGCCAATGATTAAAAATAAATCAACAGTAAAACGAGAGCAAACATATGCAAAATACCACCATAAAGATTGACGGCATGACCTGCATGGGCTGTGTCAATAGCGTAAGAAATGTACTGCAAGAAATTTCCGGTGTTGATAACGTAGAAGTATCGTTGGAACAAGCGCAAGCAACCATTCAGTATGATGCCGATGTAATTAACGATAATGCGTTTATAGAAGCTATTGAAGAAGCGGGATTTGATGTTGTTGGCTAAATAAGTATATTTATTTATCTGATCTACCCCTAATATACTTCCACTAGCATTGAAAATATCCGATTCCCATTGGGGCTGAATTGGCGCTGATATTAACAATGCGACAAATAAAGCAATGTCCTGGCTTTACGTGAGTGAGAAGCGGTAAAAATATTTTTTGTGGAACGGTTTGAATTTTGCGGAACAAATACAGAATCGACACAACATGTAACTCTTTGTTTTATGGTACGGGGCCGGAATCGAACCGGCACGATCGCAATGATCGAGGGATTTTAAGTCCACCGCTGAGTCTTAATTAATCAATAGCTTAACTTAAAATCCATTCCGCAATTGATTGAATATTGCACAGCTACAGCCCTTTATCCATGCGGCGTAATTATTTTTGCGGAACAGAAATCGTGATATATAAATACACGACTTTGTCGCATTAAGCAATTCTTGTCAATTCTTCTTCAATGAAATCAATGAGTGATTTGGACGAAAAACGCTTAATGCGACAGAGCCGTTTAATTTGCCGATCGTCGCTTAAAAATAGTATTTCGCGCAGAACAGGCCCAACAAGCAAAAATTGGATTTGTAATTCAACAACCAGGGTTAAACACCATCAAATAATAACTTGATTGGCGTAACGTTACGGATTACAATTAGACAATGATTAAAACCTTCAAACACAAAGGACTCAAAACTTTTTTTGAAACAGGTAATAAATCAGGCATTCAACCACATCATGCGTCACGATTAGCACGGCAATTGATAAGGCTTGATATCGCCAAGAATGCAAATGCCATGAACGTGCCAGGATGGAAATTGCACCCCTTAACTGGTGGCCTTGCCGGACATTATTCAGTAACAGTAAATGGCAATTGGCGGATGACCTTTACCTTTGAAGGTGAAGAAGTGGTATTGATTGACTATCAAGATTACCATTAAAGAGGAATTAGACAATGAGCAGAATGCACAACCCACCCCATCCAGGCGAAACCTTGCGTGAGGATATATTACCCGCTCTAGGACTGACCGTAACAAAAGCAGCTGAACAGTTAAATGTAAGCCGCCCTGCTTTGTCACGGGTACTAAATGGACATGCAGCCATATCACCTGAAATGGCACTTAGAATTGAAGGATGGTTGGGTATGGAAAACGGCGGAAGTGCTGACCTATGGGTAGCACAGCAAGCAGCTTATGACTTATGGAACGCACGCAAAGCTGGCCTACCCAAGGTAGAACGTGCAGATTTTGACAACACACATCAGGAGCACAAAGGATGATTATTATGGATTCCAAAGCACAACTTTGGCTGAGCGCCTGCGAGAATCCATAAAAAAAATCTTTTTGCGGAACAGATCGTTACTTAAAAACCGCTTAAACTGGTACCCGGGGCCGGAATCGAACCGGCACGATCGCAATGATCGAGGGATTTTAAGTCC
>RCMY010004056.1_pt1 | contig 12794 bp, 16 predicted proteins | sample 2041341 | NCBI WGS metagenome assembly RCMY01 (sample SAMN09708234, study PRJNA481090) | Marine sediment metagenome, whole genome shotgun sequencing project. | reverse complement strand
TAATGACGCAGCATACAACTGATATGTAAGGAAATATTTTTTGTGAGTAACGCAACATTGTGGCGAAATATGGATTTTTAGAGGCGCCCATAACAGCGTATGCTGGTTTTATTAATGAATTGACATGGGGTGGGATTTATGTTTTTGGTATATGGAGGCAAGTTTATGTTGATTGACTCATTATTTTATTAAGAGTAGAGTCATCGCTAAATAAAAATAATATTCTCCCTTATTTATCAGTTAATTTCCTCAATCCACGATGGAGGTTGTTATAATGAGCAATTATTCCCCACTTTCTGCGTCGTATCTTAGTGGTACGGCAAGAATCTTTCAACCCGCATCACCTAAACATGTTACGGCTGAGTCATTGGCAATTGATGTAATGACAGATCTTCGATGTACGCATATCGCAATAATCGACCCTGAAATAACGATGGAGCTGGCTAATGCATATATGATGCAACGTGGCGTGCGTTTACTATTTGTTCTGAATCAGAAAGATACACTTGAAGGAATCATCACTGCGTCAGATATTTTAGGTGAGAAGCCATTGCGTTTTATTCAAGAGCGGCGAGTTAAACATTGCGACATATTGGTGTCTGACATTATGAAGCCGGTAGACAAACTGGAAGCGATTTCAATCGAAGATGTTAATCATGCTAAGGTAGGCAATGTTGTGGCGAGTTTACGCGATAGTGGTCGGCAGCATACGCTTGTTACTGAGAAACGTGCGGATGGTTTACCCATTATTCTTGGTATTTTCTCATTGACTCAGATTGAGAAACAATTGGGTGAGCCAATTGTGCCGACAGCTGTTGCTAAGACGTTTGCGGAGATTGAGACGACGTTGGTTGCTAGTTAGTTAAATCTCACTGTCTAATCCTGCTTCTGCAATCTCTGCTGCACACAATAGTGCCTTGGCTTTGTTTTTAGTTTCTATCCATTCATTGATGGGGACAGAATCCGCAACGATACCTGCGCCTGCTTGCACGTGTAACATGCCATCTTTAATAATGCCGGTGCGAATAGCGATGGCGACATCCATGTCACCATTAAATCCAAGATGGCCGACAGCGCCAGCGTAGATGCCGCGCTTGGAAAGTTCTAGCTCATCAATGATTTCCATCGCGCGAATTTTAGGTGCGCCACTGACTGTTCCGGCAGGGAATGTGGCGCGTAATACGTCTATAGCGCTGAGGTTTTGTTTGAGTATTCCGTCAACGTTGGAAACAATATGCATGACGTGTGAATAATTCTCGATTTGCATGTTTTCGGTAACTTTTACGCTGCCTGTTTGTGCGACGCGACCAATGTCATTACGCCCTAGATCCATTAACATGACGTGTTCTGCGCGTTCCTTTGGGTCGGCTAATAAATCAGCTGCAAGCTCGGCGTCTTCCTGAATATTTTTGCCTCTAGGGCGTGTGCCAGCAATTGGCCTGACGGTTACAGTGTCATTATCAAGTCGAACAAGTATTTCTGGGGAAGCGCCTACGACATGAAAATCATCAAAATGATAATAGAACATGTAAGGGGACGGGTTGAGGCTGCGTAAAGCTCGGTAGAGCGCTAATGGCGAACCTTGGTAAGGTTTGCTTGTGCGTTGTGATAGCACAACCTGCATGATGTCACCATCATAAATATAGCGTTTAGCACGTTTAACCGCGGCAATAAACCCTTCCTCAGTAAATTCGGAAACAGGTATTCCTGGCGAGATAGGTTTTTCTTCTGGAATTTCTATCGATTGACGTAGCTTTGTGAGTAATACTTTCAGACGGTTCTGACCGGTTTGATAAGCATTGTCAGTTTTTGGGTCAACATAAACAATAAGGTGCAGCTTGCCCGATAGATTGTCAACAACGACGAGTTCTTCAGACAAGAGCAGCAGGATGTCAGGTGTGTTTAATGTATCTGGGCGAGCAGTGCTTGCAAGTTTCTTTTCTATATAACGAATGGTGTCGTAGGAAAAATAGCCAACCAAACCACCACAAAAACGTGGTAACCCGACATAAGGTGCTGCATTGAACTGTGTTTGGTATGACTCAATAAAGGCTAATGCATCTTCAGCTTCAGTTTCCTGTGTTTCAGTATCCGTTATGATCTTGATTTGATTGCCGCGAACTTCTAAGCGAGTGGTTGCCGGCAACCCGATTAATGAATATCGCCCAAAACGTTCACCACCATGAACAGACTCAAGTAAGTAAGAATAAGGCTTGTTTGCAAGTTTGAGATAGACCGATAACGGGGTGTCAAGGTCAGCAAACGTTTCAAGAGCAATAGGGATACGATTAAAGCTTTGGGCGGCAAGTTTATTAAAGTCGTTTTCAGTCATGTTTAACGTTAAATCTATTTATAGCTCTTTTTTTATCAATCATGTCAATTTCTTGAGTAGATTTGAAGCGTCAAAAATAGAATCAACAATGGCATCACAATCCAATGCGTGGACATCCCGGCCTTCATTATATCCATAAGGCAAGCAAAACACATGGCAGCCTGCAGCGCGAGCAGCTATTGCATCATTTAATGAGTCACCCAAAAGCAATGCTTCATGGGGTTGAACATCAAAGTATTTGCAAATGTGGGTTAATGGCATGGGATCTGGTTTTTTCTTTGGCAGGCTGTCGCCAGACAAAATAATTTCAAAGCAATCGAGTAAATTTGTGGCACGTAATAACGGCAACGTAAATATTTCAGATTTATTGGTGATGCAGGCTAATTTAAACCCAGCTTTTTGTAGATTGGAAACACCATCCACAACGCCTGGATAGGGGCGCGTATTAACACATAAATTTTCTGCATAATTGCGGTTGTAAATAGGTAGCGCTTTTGCCAGCAGTTCAGCATCAGGCTCGCCGTTAATATCTCCGGTTAACGAGCGTTTAACTAGCCGCTCAATACCCTTGCCTATATAGGATTGAATGGTGTCAATTGACAATTTAGGCTTGCCCAATTCACGTAGCATTAAATTGGCCGCCAGAGCAAGATCATCTGCGGTGCTAAGTAATGTCCCATCAAGATCAATCATGACGACTTTGATGGGCAGTGGAAATACTATGTTGTCTATTGACGAGTTGGCGTAACGAAATTTTTTATTATTCATGCATAAATAACCAATAAATACAATTAAGTATTTGCTGGAGTAAATTAAACTTTGGCGAGTTCAGCGCGTAAGGCGGCTAATACTGAATCATAACGGTGTGGGTCGCTGTCTTTACCGGCATTGTAGATAGCTGAGCCAGCAACAAAGGTGTCCGCGCCAGCGCGAGCGATTTCAGCAATATTGTCAACTTTTACACCACCATCAATTTCTAACATGATGTCTTTACCTGAGGCATCAATGCGTTGGCGTACAGCTTTTAATTTATTCAGTGCTTCAGGAATAAATGTTTGTCCACCAAAGCCAGGGTTAACTGACATAATCAGCACTAAATCTAGTTTTTCCAAAACATGATCAAGATAGGACAATGGCGTGGCTGGATTAAAGACCATGCCTGCCTTGCAACCTTGTTCTTTAATCAGCCCAATGGTGCGATCTATATGGTTTGAGGCTTCTGGGTGAAATGAAATGATATTTGCACCGGCCTTGGCAAAATCAGGAATAATTCGGTCGACAGGATCAACCATTAGGTGTACGTCAATAATTGCATCAGTCAATGGGCGAATGGCTGCGCATACGAGCGGGCCAATGGTCAAATTTGGGACATAATGGTTGTCCATTACGTCGAAGTGAATGATATCCGCACCTGAATCAAGAACGGCGTTAACTTCTTTGCCAAGTTCAGCAAAGTTGGCGGATAAAATGCTAGGTGCTATGCGGTACATGGAAGTCCTTCCTAAAATTCAAATATGTAATATGCTATTCTAACCGTAAATTAGGGTTGCGCGTTAGTAAAGAAATTTTCAATGCCGTTAGATTTTTATGATTATCCTTGATGAGACAAGGAAAATAGTGTGGAGTGAGCAGATGAAAGAGAATAAAAAATATGGAATTGATGTGACAATCCATGTGGTGTATCTACCCGATCAATCGGATTTAGAAGCGGATCGTTATGTGTTTGCGTACACTATTAATATTTCTAATGCCGGTGATATTGCTTCGCAATTAATTAGCCGCCATTGGATCATAACGAATGAAAGTGGTGATGCGCAGGAAGTGCGTGGTTTGGGTGTTGTGGGTGAACAACCGTTGCTTAGACCGGGCGATAGTTTTGAATATACCAGCGGTACAGCCATTTCCTCGTCTGTTGGATCAATGAAGGGGAGTTATCAAATGGTTGCTGAAGATGGCCATCATTTCGACGTGACAATTCCTGAGTTTATTTTGAGCGTTCCAAGAATTTTGCACTGATTCGTCCATGAACAAAAATACAACACTGGGCACGCTTTATCTTGTACCTGCACCGTTAGGTGATGGCGATATCGCTTGGGTCATGCCTGAACCAGTTAAAGCCTGTGTTAAAAGGCTTATTTATTTTGTTGTGGAACATCCCAAGACGGCACGGAAATTTCTAAAGCAAGTAGAATGCCATGTGCCGCTGCAAGAAATTAAAATGCAGGTGCTGGATGAGCATACTCCACATCAGGAGATTTTGTCATTGCTTGAGCCTTTGTTAGCGGGAAATGATGTGGGTTTGTTGTCTGAGGCGGGATGTCCGGCTGTCGCAGATCCGGGGGCTGGTTTGGTTCGAATAGCGCATATTAAAGGCATTAAAGTCGTGCCTTTTGTTGGCCCATCTTCAATCCTGTTGGCATTGATGGCTTCTGGATTAAATGGTCAGCAATTTGCTTTTAATGGTTACTTGCCTATTAAGATTGATGTAAGAATTAGCAAAATATTGGCGCTAGAAAAATTGTCTATCGCGCAAGATCAAACGCAAATATTTATTGAAACGCCTTATCGCAATCAGAAGCTGTTGACGTTGTTGCTAGAAACTTGCGAAGACAGCACAAACATATGTGTGGCCTGCGACATTACAGTAGCCAGTGAGTACATTGAAACGAAGACAGTAAAGGCGTGGAAGTACGCCTTACCGAATATTAATAAACGCCCGGCTATTTTTCTGCTACATGGTTAACGTCAGGCTAATAAACAGTTGTTTTTATGATCTACACTGTTTTTCTCTGAATAAACTCTATTTTGTAGCCGTCTGGGTCTTCAACAAAAGCGATCACTGTTACACCGTGCTTCATTGGGCCTGCTTCACGCGTTACATTGCCACCGAGTTTTTTAATGTCGTCACAAGCACGATAAGCGTCGTCAACTTCAATGGCAATATGGCCAAATCCACCGCCTAAATCGTATTCAGTGGTATCCCAATTGTAGGTCAGTTCCAGTACGGTGCCGTTGATTTCATCTTGGTAGCCTACAAATGCAAGGGTAAATTTGCCGTCGGGATAATCTTTGCGGCGCAATAATCTCATTCCGAGAACTTGTGTGTAAAAATCCAGAGATTTCTCAAGATTACCAACACGTAACATGGTGTGTAAAATACGCATTTATAATTTCACCATTTCAAAGTCTTCTTTACGTGCGTCACATTCGGGGCAAGTCCAGTTGGTAGGGACATCTTCCCATCGTGTTCCAGGAGGGATGCCTTCGTCGGGAGATCCTTTAGCTTCATCATAAATATAACCACAAATTAAACACATGTAACTGTTGTAAACGTTATTCTCTTCTGTTGGCATGATAGATAGGACTTCTCTTTTAGGTTAAAATGTTATTTTACGGTATTTATGCATGATACAGCCACCCCCAATAGTACTTTCTTTTGCTGCAAACGATCCGAGCGGCGGTGCCGGAATTAACGCAGATATTCTCACGCTTGCGAGTCTGGGTTGTCACCCTTTGTCGGTGGTGACCGCAATTACGGTGCAGGATACAGCTGGTGTTGAAGAAGTAATGCCGTTAGATCCCGAGATGGTTGCAGACCAAGCGCGTGCGGTGTTGGAAGATATGCCTGTCCATGTATTTAAAATTGGTTTGATGGGCAGCGTTGAAATTATTGCGGCAATTGCTGAAGTAATTTCAGATTATCCTGATATTCCGTTAGTGTTAGATCCTGTGCTTGCTTCAGGCCGTGGTGATGACCTTGCTAGCGAAGATATGGTTAGCGCAATGCGTGAATTGATCATTCCCCAAACCACGATTCTTACACCGAATAGTCATGAGGCGCGGCGGCTATCACAAGATGATGATGTCGATGATGTCGATACAGATGAACAAATTATCGATTTAGGCCAATGTGCTGATAGATTGTTATATTTGGGTTGCGAGTATGTCTTAATAACGGGCACCCATGAAAATACGAGCCAAGTGGTTAACACCTTATACGGCGAGGCAGGCGTTTTGCGTCGGGATGAGTGGCAGCGGTTGGAACATTCTTATCATGGTTCGGGTTGCACCTTAGCTTCAGCCATCGCGGCATCTATCGCTAATGGTTTGTCGATTGATGATAGTGTCCATGAAGCACAAGAATATACGTGGCAGTCATTAAAAGCTGGTTTTCGCCCAGGAATGGGTCAGTATTTGCCTGATCGAATGTTTTGGGCAAGCGATGAGGCGGATAAAAAAGAAGTCGAAGATTAATGCGGTCTACTGAAATCTTCGGGCTTTATGCCATTACGCCAGATAGCACCGATACGGCGAATTTATTAACGATGACTGAGCAAGCTCTGGTTGGTGGCGCAACGATTGTTCAGTATCGTAATAAAATTGCTGATGATATATTGCGCCAAGAACAAGCTTATTTACTGGCGCAACTCTGCAGGAAATACCAAGTGGTATTTATCATAAATGACCATATAAATATTGCAATGGCCGTTGATGCAGATGGTGTACATCTGGGTCAAGATGATGGCTCCATCAGAGACGCAAGAAAAAAACTAGGCAACGAAAAAATTATTGGTGTTTCATGTTATAACCAATTAAATTTGGCTATTGATGCATCGCAACAAGGTGCTGATTATATTGCTTTTGGGGCGTTCTTTGCGTCGTCAACCAAACCTGATGCAGTCACTGCATCGACAGATTTGCTATGTAAGGCAAAACAGAAGTTATTTGTTCCAATTGTTACCATTGGTGGAATAACATTAACAAATGCTGCTGCATTGATTGATCAAGGTGGTGATGCTATTGCAGTTAGCAATGCATTGTTTAATACTCAAGACATTCAATTGACAGCGAGAGCGTTTTCACAATTATTTTGCGAGTAAAAAATGACTTCACGTAATCAACAACTATTCGAACTTTCACAAAAATATATACCGGGTGGCGTTAATTCGCCAGTTCGTGCATTTAAATCCGTTGGCGGAAGCCCTGTATTCTTTAAGCGTGGGCAGGGCGCGAAAGTATGGGACGTGGAAGATAAAACTTATATCGATTATGTTGGCTCTTGGGGGCCGTTAATCTTGGGCCACGCACATCCTGAAGTGATTAAGGCCGTGCAAGCTGCTGCTGAAAACGGGTTAACATTTGGAGCGCCAACGGAAGCGGAGTTGGAAATCGCCGAATTAATCTGTGAGCTAGTGCCGTCGATTGAGCAGGTCAGACTGGTGAGTTCAGGTACTGAGGCAGGTATGAGCGCGATTCGTCTGGCACGTGGTTATACTGATAGAAGCAATATTATTAAATTTGAAGGTTGCTACCATGGTCATGATGATGCGTTGCTAGTTAAAGCAGGTTCAGGCGCATTAACTTTTGGTAACCCAAGTTCAGCTGGCGTACCTGCTGAGACCGTGGAGCATACCATGGTACTGGATTACAATGATTTGGTTGGTTTGAAGCAAACCTTCAAAGAAATGGGTGATGATATTGCCGCCGTTATTGTGGAACCAGTTGCCGGAAATATGAATTTGGTGACACCTAGTCCTGATTTTTTATCTGCGCTTCGTGCACTGTGTACGCAACATGGCAGCGTGTTAATTCTTGATGAAGTGATGACAGGTTTCCGTGTTGGTTTAGGTTGTGCGCAAAAACTTTATGACATTAAACCTGATCTCACAATACTTGGGAAAGTCATCGGTGGTGGTATGCCAATGGCTGCATTTGGTGGTCGACGCGAAATAATGCAATGTTTAGCACCCATAGGGCCCGTTTATCAAGCTGGGACATTATCTGGTAATCCAGTGGCAGTTGCCGCAGGATTAGCGACACTTAAACAGATCAAGCAGGCTGGATTCTACGAGAATCTTGGAGAGAAAACGAAACGACTAACACAAGGCCTTGCTGCGGCGGCTAGTAAGCATGGTATTGTTTTTAGTGCGCAAGCCGTTGGTGGTATGTTTGGTCTTTATTTCCGTCAAGATATTCCGACAAGTTTTCTTGAAGTGATGGAATGTGACAAAGATGCTTTCAAACGCTTCTTCCATGCAATGTTGGATAAAGGTTTTTACTTTGCACCATCAGCATTTGAAGCGGGTTTTGTTTCTTCTGCGCATACTGATGAGGATATTGATAATACTGTTGCAGTGGCTGAGAAGATATTTGCAACGTGGTAATGATGGGATCGTAACCGTATAATAAAGGCGGCTGTTAGCCGCCTTTATTATTTCTAATATCAGAAACTAAAAACTTATTTTAGCCCTGAGATATATGCAGAAACTGCTTGTTTCTCTCTAGGACTCATACGTGATACCACTTGCTTCATCACTTTATCGTCATTGGTACGAGTTTCTTTATTAAACGCATTTAATTGCGCTAATGTGTAGTCAGCATGTTGTCCTGCAAGTTGAGGATAGTGTGGCGGTAAACCAGAGCCATCCGGTGAATGACAGCTTGCACATGCGGGTACGTTATTTTCTAAATTGCCACCATGATAAATAATTCTACCTACTTCTAGCACGTCTTCATCGGTTTCGGTGCTGATGCCAGTAGTTGGTGTTTGTTGTGCGTAGAATGCAGCAAGGTCTTTCATGTCATCCACAGAAAGAGCGGCAACCATAGCGGACATAACAGGGCTATTACGTATGGCAGGTGTTTCTTCATCAGGCATCTTGAATTCAATGAGCTGCTTGGTGATATACTCTGCGTGTTGTCCAGCTAGACTTGGGTTGACTGAGATGATGCTATTGCCATCAGCACTATGACAACCTGCACATACCCCGGCTGCAATTTCTTGACCATTCGCAACATTAGCGGTTGTGTTTTCAGCTAAGGCATGGGTAGACAAAGCAAGTGCAAGCATCATTGTCATGCTCATAATTTTATTCATTTTCTGCATTCCATTCTATAAAAGGCTTCCAAAAATTATTTGGTGTTAGTAGGGTAAACGTCGTATTTTAACAAGGCAGCTGATTATTCACAAGAATTAAACCATCTATAAGGCATGGTATTTCAAAATTTTATTTTCTATGAAGCTATTTTTAATTTTATTATTGATTGTTAATTTAATTTTTTTTGTTGTTATTCAATTGGTCTTAGACGAGAATGCAAATGTAGATCCGATACCTTTGCTGAATTCAGAGAAAATCAAATTGTTGCCATCTCATGTGCATTGTATAGAATGGGGCGGTTTTGTTGGCACTGATTTATTGCAGGCAGAGACGGCGATCGCTGAGTTAGAATTGGGTGACCAGTTGTCACAGGTTGAAATGGATGATGTGGTGATTCATTGGGTTTATATTCCGCCATTTGAAACGATGCTTGAAGCACAAAAGAAAATTGATCAACTTATGGAGTTGGGTGTTGAGAGCTTTTTGGTGCAAAAAGACAGTCAATGGCTTAATGCCATATCGATTGCCGTATTGCGCGATCTCGGTGCGGCACAAAAACTTTTATTAGAGTTGGAAGATAAAGGGCTAGCTTTAGTTACCATTGTCGAACGTAATTTGAAACAAGTGAAGTTTGTCATACGTGAGCCTGCAGCACATTTAGAAGAAAAAATAAGAATATTGTCGCATCAGTTTATCAACAGTGAATTAAAAGTAAAAAAATGCGAACGTGTTTAAGAATTTACAGTTTTAAATAGAATATATTATGAAAGTTACAATAAAAACACCCGAAGAAATTAAAAAAATGCGTGTTGCTGGTCGGTTAGCAGCCGAAGTGCTGGATTATATTACGCCTTTTGTTAAGCCTGGAGTGACGACGGGTGAGCTTGATTCGCTGTGCCATAATTATATGGTTGATGTGCAGAAGACAATTCCCGCACCACTTAATTATGCGCCGGCTGGACACTCGCCATTTCCAAAATCAATTTGTACCTCGGTTAATAAGCAAATTTGTCATGGCATACCGGGCGAAAAGGTTCTTAAAAATGGAGATATTGTTAACTTAGACATCACCGTCATTAGCGATGGCTATCATGGTGATACCAGCCGTATGTTTTATGTTGGCGGACCATCCATTCAATCAAGGCGGCTTTGTGAGTTAACCTTTGAAGCCATGTGGCGTGGCATTGATGAAATAGCGCCGGGTAAACGCTTAGGTGATATTGGCCATGCGATTCAAAAACTCGCCGAAGGAGTTGGATATAGCGTGGTGAGAGAGTTTTGCGGGCATGGTATCGGGGCAAAATTCCATGAGGATCCACAAGTGGTTCATTATGGCCGTGTGGGTACGGGTTTAAAGCTTGAAGCAGGTATGATCTTTACGGTTGAACCTATGATTAATGCGGGTAAAGCAGCGATACGTCACTTGCCCGATGGTTGGACCGTGACGACTAAGGATAATAGCTTGTCTGCACAATGGGAACACACGATATTGGTTACTGAAGATGGTCATGAAGTGCTGACCGTATCTGCTAATACACCACCGAAACCTGATTATAAATTTTCTTAATTAATCGAAAATTTCTTTAATGTTAACAATAAAGGCAAATAATGACGATGCGGCATGAAAATCGTAATTCTGACCAAATTCGGCCAGTAAAAATAACCCGACATTACACTAAACATGCGGATGGTGCGGTATTGATTGAGTTTGGTGAGACTAAAGTTATTTGTACAGCTAGTGTGAGTGAGAAAGTACCATATTTCCTTAAAGGAAAAGGGCAGGGTTGGTTGACAGCAGAGTACGGCATGTTGCCTGCCTCAACCAACGAGCGGATGCAACGCGAAGCAGCGCGCGGCAAACAATCTGGTCGAACAATGGAGATTCAACGCTTAATTGGTCGCGCATTACGTTCGGTTGTTGATCTGAAAAAACTGGGCGAACGCACTATTCAAATAGACTGTGATGTTATTCAAGCCGATGGTGGTACACGCACCGCCAGTATTACCGGTGCATTTGTTGCTTTACATGATGCGATTGATAAGTTGCTGAGCAAGCAATTAATTGAAGCATCACCCATACTTGATCATATTGCCGCTATTTCAGTGGGCATCTCTAATGGTGAGCCACTACTTGATCTAGATTATGTCGAAGACTCTTCTTGCGATACCGATATGAATGTTGTAATGACCGGAAAGATGGGGATGGTGGAAGTGCAAGGTACAGCAGAAGGTGAGACATTTAGTCGCCAGGAACTCGATAAGTTGTTGGATTTTGCCCAGCAGGGGATACAAACATTAATTGAAAAGCAAAAAGCTGCATTAGCATCGTAATGGTTGCATTGAATAAATTGGTGATTGCCAGTGGAAATCAAGGCAAGCTGCGCGAGATCAATGCGTTATTGTCACCGCTGGCAATCGAGGTGTTGCCGCAATCATCATTCAATGTGCCTGAAGTCAGCGAACCTTTCTGCACTTTTGTTGAAAATGCGCTAGTTAAAGCGCGACATGCAAGCCAACATACAGGGTTGCCTGCGCTGGCAGATGACTCCGGTATCTGCGTTAATGCGTTGAATGGTAATCCAGGCGTTCGGTCGGCACGTTTTTCTGGGGAACCTAAATCAGATGCGCGTAACAACCAAAAACTAATTGAAACATTGAAAGATGAGGCTGACAAAAGCGCTTACTATTATTGCATCATCGTATTGGTAAGACATCCAGAAGATCCGCAACCCATTATTGTCGATGGTGTTTGGCATGGCGAAATAATTTTGCAGCTTAAAGGGGAGGGGGGCTTTGGATATGACCCGCATTTTTTCTTGCCTGAACTAGGCAAATCGGCTGCAGAAATTTCTGCGGAGAAAAAGAATACCATCAGTCATCGCGGTAAGGCGCTGGCTAAACTGGTTCAAAGCATGAAACAAATAATCGCGTAATATTTGTGCTTCTCAGCAAAGTTTGGCGTTTAAATTTTATCGGTACTTTTCAATGCTTTCATTTTCCATATGACGAGTATCATTCCTAGCAAAGCAGATACAGCGCTCATCGTATACGTCATTTCTGCACCCATTCCGCCCCAGGTATAACCACTGCCTATTGCACCTATTGTGCCACCGATTCCAAACGCTACGCTGGTATATGTTGCCTGTCCTTTTGCTTGGTTGCGGCCGTGAAAATAATGGTGTGTCACCATCATGGCAGCAATATGATGAGCACCATAAGTTGCCGCGTGTAATACCTGAGCCAGCAATATAACTAGTAGCCATTCAACGCCCCAGCCAATCATCAGGAAACGCAAAATGGCGCAAGCAAAACTAAAAATTAAAATTGTTTTTAGATTGAATCGTTGCATCATCCATGGCATAAGAAAAAATACACCGATTTCACAAATAACACCAATGGCCCATAACCAACCAATAAAACTCTTGTCATAACCATTCTCCACTAGATAAATAGAGAAAAATGTATAGTAAGCACCATGTGCAAATATCATTAATAAACTGGATATAAGAAAAGCAATCACTTCCGGGCGTTTGCAAACTTGTCGTATTGAATCCTGATCAATACTTTGCCCAACAACTTCTGTT
>RCMY010007073.1_pt1 | contig 12795 bp, 12 predicted proteins | sample 2041341 | NCBI WGS metagenome assembly RCMY01 (sample SAMN09708234, study PRJNA481090) | Marine sediment metagenome, whole genome shotgun sequencing project. | reverse complement strand
ATCGATATTTATCGGAGTTCTGCAACGGCCACGTTCGTTTTACGGGACTATCCAAAATTTGGAATTTTGACAGTAATATGAGAGGAACCCTTCATCAGTTGCTGGTGGAGCCGTCTACTCGATTAGCTGCACACCGTTTCGTTGGGTAGTTAGAATTTTTCGGGTTTATCGTATTCAACTTCTGTCACATTAAATTTCGCATAGCTGAAATCGCTTTCGTCTAATCTCCATAAAACGTCAAAGGATGTCGGTATAAATACATTATTTAATTCCTTGTAATTCGTTGCTTTAATAACCCAGGTTTCCAAATTGTCTTCGCCCATATAACGCTTTGTCTCCATCTCGGTTATCTCGCCAATTTCGTTAAATGTAATTTTGAAAAATAAAGAAAGCCCATTGTATTTAAATGTAAGTTTTGCTGTTTTAGAATCAATCGGAAACCATTGTAATATATCACTGGGTAAAAAATTAGTCGGATATAAAACACTCTCTCCAAGCCAACGAAGCAATTCCCCTTCATTATATTTCTCTCCTTTTTCATTCGCAACATTATACACTGAAAAAAGTGTAGCAATTAGTCTGCCTTTGTCTGAAATATACATATCTCTGGCAACAAACATTGATGTTGTGCCTTTCCAAATAAAACCTGGTTTCTCTGTTGTTGCATATTGTTCTCCTTTAATGTCAATCCAATCTTTTTTAAGGTCGGTTTTAAATTGTCCATCGTGTTTAATCCTTGCATAACTTATGTAAGGCTGTCCTTCTTTTAAAATGTGCCTGAAATATCGTTGAACAGGTTCTGGCAAGCTGTCAAGTTGGTCTTTATGAAATAACTGGTCAGATATATTTTTCGATTGCGCAAAAAGTTCTTTTACTTCACTGCCGAATTTTATAGACAAATTTATTTTGCCAATAATTAGTATGATTACAACAATAGCAGCAATAAAAATTAAAATGTATGTCATAAGCTTTTTCTTTTTCATTTTTTAAATATTATTATGCCTGCAATGATTGCAGTAATTGGCATCACAAAATCCTGGTAAACCCCAAATTGTATTGCTGCGCCTACACCCACAATTGCCCATAAAGAAGGGATAATTAATAAATATTTTGGGAGCTTATTACCCGCCATCATAAAAAAGCCAAAAGTAAAAATGGTAGATGGGCAAGGTAATCCAAGGGCTATAGTTCTGTTAAATGAACCCTGAACTAAGTAGCTTATGATTGGATAAATAATTAATCCAAATAGTATAAAGAAGTAACCAAAATAATTTTTTGTTTGAGAAGTAAAACTAAAGGATAATTTATCCTTTAAAAAAGTATTTATTAAAATCAACAGCCCTTGTAAAATAAAGAACCCTCCAAATACAAAAGCCAATTTATTTATTGCAGTAAAGAATATAATATGGTACACTATTCCTGTCCATACCCAGAGTAATCCAAGAAAACTGCCGATTAGTTTATTTTTTGAGGAATATTTAGAATGGATTAAAAACAATGTGAACATTCCCAATAAAATAATTATCCATTGAAATGGAAATACTGTTGAATTGTATTTTTCAAATACACTAAAAAATTGTTCGGTTGTGAAGGGAATTTTCATATTGCAGTATTTTCTTTTTTGTACAAATTTCTTACCTGCGGTAGCAATGCAACAAAGATGATTAACAATGCCCAACCCATGTAAAGTACATGAAGCCAATGAACAGCTAAAATCAGCAGCATTTCAGTTTGTATCCAAATTATAAGCGCAAACGCTATATAAATAGAAAATGACCAGGCCCAGTGCATGTCACTAAAAAAATTAATCTTATCAAAAAGTTTTGATTTATTTATTTTGATTAACGGTAAGATGAGTAATAATGGGGCAACACCTAGAACTAAAAATAAAATAATCCCCGGAATAAAGAAATCAGCAAAAGGCGTTTTATCCAGCATAGCCAAAGGCAATCCACCAATTAATTTGCCGGTAGGTGAGAGTATCAATGCACCACCTCCAAAGATTGCTCCAAATCCGAGTATTGCAAGTAATGCAATCAGTAAATTTCGTGTTGCTTTTGATTTCATAACTATTTTTTTTGAGTTGTTTCATATTCTGCCCTTCTTTTAATTCCTTTCATACACTTACTCATCATGATGATGTCACCCATGTCGAAAAGCAGATAATACATTATCCAGAAACCTTTCCATACATACTTTGTCTTTAGTCTGGTTAATAAACGGGTTTTGTTATTACCATAAGGAATTAAATACCAAAGCCATGTAGCATTTCCAATTTTATCAACCCAAAGAATGTATGTATACTTTTAAAATCTTTTACCCACATACCATTTTTTTGATTTGGCGTAAACGGAATAAACTGATTTATATCTATGGTTTGAAACTTCTGTAAAATTTCATCACTACTTTTTACTCCTCCATTATCAATCCAATCTATGCTATATCATCCTGCCCTTTTGCTTCCTATTTGAACAATCCACCGCCAAATTATTTCGGCTGATACATTTATAGTGATGCCTCTTGTTGCGTTAAAATTTGGTTTTAATACAAGGTTATCGCCGGGCAGTAGTAATGCTATTTCTTTTTGTGTAGAACCCCAACGTAAATGCCATGGTCTGATGATAAATAAATAGACAATTATAAGACCAGGTAATAAACAAAAAATTGAAATTAGAATTGTCATTGTAGCAAATTTTAAGGTAACTCCGAAGCGATAGCGACTAAGATTGTGGCTTATTATAGCTAAAAATATATTTTGTAAGTATGAATGTTATGAAAGACTAAAAAGATAACTGAAAGCGAAATGAAAATCCATCGCTTGTATGGCAAGTTGAAATAAAATGTATCGCCAATTAGTCCAATGCCAATCAACCAAAGCACAGGAGTATATGCTGGTGATAAAACGCCTAAAGTGCTTTTACTCCATAAACTATCTGGGTAATAAATTAAAACTAACCATGAAGCAAAATATATTAGTGTTCCAAAAAGAAACAATAGAAGCCCTCGCTTTTGAATAGGTTTTGATATTTTTAGCGGCATAAAAACCATTAATGCAAATACTATTACACGAACAATGTTTTCCCCATAAATTATAAGTGGAGAAATGTTTTGTAATATTATTGCAGGCTTAGTGGTCTTAGGCAGTTGGTCTGTCAATAAAACATTCCAAATTAAAATTGGTATAGTTAAGAGAAAACAATTAAAGAGGTATTTATAAATATATGTTGATTTCATATTATCAAATTTGTTTTGATATTTTTTCTAAACATTAGTGCAAGCATTAACATTGCCGTTGGTGCGGTAATGGCCCACTGCAAGGCAAGCAGCAGTAAGCTTTCGGGAAATGTTGGATAGAAATAAACAAATAAAATTAAAGGTGTAACAAATGCATTAGCCAGAAAGGAAATTCTCACCCATTTTTAAATATCATTTTTTTCAAGAGCATGTGCCGCAAATAATGTTGCTAAACCCATAAAATTATATCCTATTGCATCGAGTCCCAAAAAACGGAGTGTATAGGCATAGGTTATTTCTTCAAATCTTAGACTCTTTCTTCTATGGAAGTTCTTCAATACCCCAAGTACACTTCTATAGGTTCTCTCGTTGCCGAAACGCTTGGCTTCTTCCATTTCGTGAACCAGTTGCTCGGTATTTTCAAAAAAATAGATTGTATTGGTTGGTTTAGTTAGAACGTGTTTCAAATCGGTAATGCTCAAACTCTCCAATCCCACATTTTCCTTTAATAAATTGAATCCGTCCCTTAGCTCAGTTTTTTTCTTCCGAAAGGTTGTCCTTTTTTAAGTGGGATTAATTCAATATATCGCTACTCATCCTTAACCCACTCCAAACTATTCTTTAAAATTGTTTGGTACGCTTCAAGATCATGCGCCCTTTCATCATGGCCCAACGTATTCCCTACAATTTTTGCCTTAGGATGTTTTACGATCCAGACGGTTGGATATTCCTCTCCGGATTCCAGGCCTTTGCTCATGGCAAGCACCTCGATTTCGGCATTAGGATCCTTTTCCCAGCGGTAGAGTTCGTCAACAATACGGAAGGTTTTTGGCACGCCCTTCATGATAGGATGCTCCGGTTTTAAGACGGTGACTTCAAATTCTTGAAGGTCTTCGTGCGACCTTGATCCACCGCCTACGAGCTGCTTGTTATATTCGGGCCAGTCTTCCCAGTTGTACCAGGTGCTGGGGTGGTAGATAAGCAAATTGAGCTTACCGGCGTTTACTTGAGAAAAAATAGCTTCTTTGGCCGTTGCGTTCAGAGGCTGATTATTGGTCAGCATCAATATATCAACCGCCGGGACTAGAGCGTCGATTTCTTTTACATCTTCCGAATAAATAACCGTGTTTACTCCTTTTTCGCTCAAAATCTCACCATCGGCGGTACCAAAGAATTTTAGGAAATCGTGCGAGCCGCCACCGCCCGTTATGGCAATTTTCGTTGCCTTCTTGTTATCGGAAACAAAGTGTGCCACTGATGTATCGGTTGTATAGGTTTTTGGAAGCTCTTGGGTCTTGCAGCTTACCGCTAGGCCCAATACAGTTAATAGGATTGCTGTTTTTTTCATTGTTTTGTTTAGTTTGTTGTTCTTCATTTTTTATTTATTTAGCTCCCTTCCACTACGCTCAGCATAGGTTTTCCTAAGAGGGGTGGCCGCCTTTGGCGGACGGGGAGATTAAGTCATATGTCGATGTGTTCTTGAAATCAAACACGTTGACCTAATCCCTCCGTCAGCAAAGCTGACACCTCCCTTTAAAAAAGGGAGGAGCTTTTTACGTTCCTGCCTTACATAGATTTAAAAAAAGCAACACCAATTCTACTGAAAATGTCAGGCATCATCATCCCCCAAACCATCTGCATCCGGTGCCGTCACGATAATCACGCCTTGCATAAAACGCCAATGACCGGGAAAAGTACAGACAAACGGATAGGTGCCTGGCGTATCGGGCAGGGTAAAAATGACAGATCCGCTTTCGTTAGGGTCCAACATTTCCGTGGCACCCAGAACATATCTCGAATTGGGCACATAGCCCATTTTTACAGCGTCTGGGGTTAATACAAAGGCATCGACCAGGGGACCAAAGGTATCCAAACTTCCGACGGTGATAACCACTAGGTTGTGGGGCATTTGGTCCACATTTTCCAATTTGATCTCTACGGTCTGCCCGGCCCTAGCCCGCAGCTCCGTCTTATCAAAAGCCATTTCTTGTGGCACCGTTTTTAAATTAAAAATAACATCGGCCTTGACCTTGCCAATCTTTCCTATACCGACATCGATGTGCTGTCCCCCACCGGTGTTCTTACAATGCACGGCAATCACGTTTTTCCCCTTTTTGAACAATTTGCTTTTCTCCTTATCAACCTGCATGTATTTGTACGGAGCGCTGGCACCGGTTTCGGCAAGCAGCAATTGACCGTTTACATAAATCTCGTAATTGTCGTCAAAAGCGATCTTTACTACCGCCTCTTCCAAGGCTTCGTTGAGGGACACCTCTTTGCGCAGCCAAATATCATCTGTTTTCCATTTCGTTTTTATGCGTTTTTCGTCTTGGCCGCCGAACATACCCTGCCCCGTTTTCCAGGTGGTAGCTGCAAAATCTGGTGCCATCCAATTATCCGCCGGTTTTTCGTCCGTATAACTCCATGTGGTCAATTTTTCTTCCGCGGATGGCACGACCATTTCTACGGATGCGGCATCTACTTCCTCAGTATTCAACTCTCTAAAGTACACTTTGGTGGCAGCGTTCAGCCACTTATCGGAAGTATTGGAAGCTTCTTTGGAAACTTTTTCCATCTCGCTATACAGCGCTGCGGATTCAGGAAGTTCCGCCGCCCTTAAAATCGCGGCAAGCCTGACCTGTGGATCTTCGTTGGCCAAGAGTCCCGATGCTGCCAACAGTTCGCTGCCTTCCGTTGACTCCGGCAATAAGGCCAAAGCGGCGCGTTTGACCGCAAACGATGTGCTGGCCAGTCCCTTTTTGACTGCCTCGTTCGCTTCGCTATTGTCCCCATTGAGGGCTTTTAGCCCATCCAGTGTCCAAAGGGCATGCAAGGCCGGGGCATTCAATCCATTTTTGTCGGTTTTCGTATCATCGACCGCCATTTTGATCAATTCGGGAATCAGTTCTGTTTTATTTCCTTCTACAATCAACCGTTGGGAGGTGGTGCGCCAAAAAAGGTTATCACTTTGCAAGGCGTTCAGTAGCGCCTTGTCGTCATCGGCATCCAATTCGGTAATTTCGGAATCGTCGGCATCCTGATATGTAATGATATAAATCCTGCCATGGCCATAATCCCTGAACTTGTTGATATGCGCGTTGCCTTCGCCCTTATCGGCGTTCCAAATCTGGTTGTCCATTCCCCGTTTATCTGGATTGTGCTGGATTACGGGATTGTACCAATCGGCCACCCATAGGTTCCCATCAGGTCCGGTTTCGGCAAAAACGGGGGCCGTCCAGGCATCGGTGCTGGCGAAGATATTACCGCCGTCGACTTCCTTGTATCCTGCACCATCTTTTACGATTTTAGCGATATGTACCAAATGGCCGGTCGGTTCCGATACGTACATTTGATTTTGGTATTTTTCGGGATAGTTTCTGGCCGTATAAAAATTCGCTCCGGCCGCCGCAGTATAACCGCCGCGCACATCCACCTGTTGTAAGGGGATGGTGTCTACAGGATGTATTTCATAATGCCCTTGGATAAAATCGGCATTCAAGGCCCAAGAGGGCATTTTATCTAAATATTCATAATGTTTTAAGGGGATGCCCACATAGCACGCATGATTGTTATTCGCCGTGGAACCGAAAATCTCGAAGTTTTCGTTGTAGCCCATACCCCAAGTGTTGTTGTCGAACTGCCCGACGGGTTCCAAAAAGGAACCCTCTTTTCCGAAGCGGTACACCCCGCGTTCAAATTTTACAGGTTTGCCATTAAACGGATTCTCGAAACCCGAATATCCGACCGCGCCCCAAAGCGCATTGTCGATGCCATAGCGCAAACTCGATGGTCCCGCATGGGTATCGAAGATGCCGAACCCGCTAAAAAGCACTGTGCGTTTATCCATTGTATCATCCCCATTCGTATCTTCCAGAAACACCATGTCGGGCGCTTGGGAAACTATGGCCCCGCCCTTCACCAAGGTTATCCCGGTGGAGAGACTCTGCTCGGTAGCGAAATCGGTGAATTTGTCGGCCTTTCCGTCTCCGTTAGTATCCTCGCAAATCGTGATCCGGTCGCCGCCCACATCGTTTTCCAATTTGTGCGGATAATCCTTTGATTGTATCACCCAAAGCCTGCCCTTTTCGTCCCATGTAAAAGCGATGGGATCGATGATATCCGGCTCCGCCGCGAACAGTTCGGCCGTGAAACCTTCGGGAAGTTGTATGTGTTTCTGGGAATCCTCGGGACTAAGTGGGACTTGCACCCTCGGATTTTCACCGTAATAGGCCAGTGCAGGGGGCGGTTGTTTTTCAGGGGTGCAGGCGGAGAAAAAGAGGGTTCCGAACAATGCTATCAAGAATACGGATTGTGTTTTCTTCATTTTTTGATATTTTACGTTCTGGATGGTTTTTGCAAGGTATCGCCATTCTATTTTTCATCGCGTAACCCCTCCGCCTATCGGCACCTCCCCTTAAAAAAAGGGGAGGACCCAGTTAATTAGCTTTTTCTTTAAATTGAGCCCATAAAACCATTGAAAAGTGTCTTCTCAATTCCAATCCGACTACCTATATGTTAAGTAAGGTTTCTCTTGGCTTACATCCACAGTACCGGCCTCCCAACCACTCGGAGGGGATAACACGGCCAAGAATTCCAATTCGCCATCGCCAGCATTGAAGGTAGCATGTACCACATTGGCGTCGATGTAGACGGAATCACCAGCTTCCAAAAACTGCATTTCGTCCTCGATCCACTGTTCTGCCCTTCCTTTTAAGATATATAGGATTTCATGCATTTCGGGGTGTACATGAAAATCGTGCCCATCCCCCTCCGGCACCACCACCTTGACCATAAAGGATTTCGCCCCCTCGATAATCTCGGGATGGTAATGCCAATAATGATCTCGTCCGAAAGCTTTTTCGAACATCTGGTCTTTTTCTTTGACGAATTTCCAGTTTTTAGACATGTGATGTTTGGGGTTTATAGTTAAGGGTTTGTTGTTTGAAATCGATTTATGAAAGATTCGTTTTACTTAAGATTTTTATTTCGTACCTCATATTTTTTCATCTCATGTCTTAAATCTAACATCTCACATCTCATAAAGTCAACTTCTTAAACTCCCTGGTCAAATTGGTCAAGGAAGCCTCTACCCCCATTCTCTCCAGCGAAGATGCACCTACAAAACCATGAAGGCCATCTACTTTGTCCAAGGCATAACGCACATCATCGGGCGTATTGATCGGGCCGCCATGTGCCAAGAAAAAAGTATCGGGATTGGCCTTTCTGACCGCATCGACAATGGCTTGGGTACGTTCGAGCGCGGCATCCATGTCTACGGTAGCATCGGTGACCCCGATAGATCCGCCTACCGTGGTGCCTACATGGGCGATTACTGCATCGGCTCCGGCATCGGCCATCTGTACTGCCTCTTCGGGCTTGGCGACATAGACGATGGAAAACATATCCATCCGAGTGGCCAGGTCGACCATGGCGACCTCTTTTTGAAAGCTCATTCCCGTTTCTTCGAGTACCCTCCTAAAATGCCCGTCGATGATGCAATGGGTCGGAAAGTTGTTCACTCCCGAAAAGCCCATATCCTTGACCTTTCCTAAAAAATGCCACATCCTTCTTCGGGGATCGCTACCGTGAACGCCGCAGATTACGGGAATTTCTTCTACCACCGGTAGCACTTCGAACTCCCCGATTTCCATAGCGACCGCATTGGCATCGCCGTAGGCCATCATGCCCGCGGTAGATCCGTGGCCGGACATCCTGAACCTTCCGGAGTTATAGATAATTAGGAGGTCTGCACCCCCTTTTTCAATGAATTTAGCACTGATGCCCGTTCCGGCGCCTGCGGCTATAATGGCTTTCTTTTGATCTACTACTTTTTGCAGTCGATCTCTAACTTCTTGTTTGGTGTAGGGGTTTCCCTTTCCTGTCCATTTGTTCGGCATTGTTCTCGAATTATTGATTATTGATTATTGTTTGATGCTGGATGCTGGATGCTCGGTGTTCGGTGCTCGTGCTCGGTGCTCGGTGCTCGGTGCTCGGTGCTCGGTGCTCGGTGCTCGGTGCTCGGTGCTCGGTGCTCGGTGCTCGGTGCTCGGTGCATAATATTAAAATAAACTTCTAAACCCACTAACTTTTTTACATCAAATCCAACAAGGCTACCACGGCCTGTTCGGCAAAAGCCACTGTGTTGATATTGGCATCTACGCTTATAATCTTGACCGTACTTTTCACATTTTTTCGTAAGGCATCGAACAATACCGCATCGGTTTCGGGGTTGTGAAACACTTCTCCCTTAGCTCCTATTTTTGACAGGCCGCCTATGGGCAACACTACGGTAACGGGGCCTTTGGATGCATTGATCTTATCCGCTATTGTTTTGCCCAATATTCTATTTTCTTCCTTGTTGGTGCGCATTAATGTTACATCTGGCGCCCAGCTGTACAATTGCCGGTCTTTATAGTTGCCCGGTACGGTATTCAAGGGGCCGAAGTTGACCATATCCAAACATCCCGGCACGACCACCTGGGGGATGCCCATTTGGGATGCGGCGGTTAACCGGTCAGGCCCTGCGCTGCAGATGCCACCGCAGAGGTGGTCGGCCAATTCAGTAGTTGTCAAGTCTAAAACCGCATCGAAAAACCCTTCTCGAATCAATGATTCCATTGTTTTTCCGCCGCTTCCGACGGCGTGGAAGGCCAATACGTCATAGCCTTTTTCTTTCAACAGCTCCGAACATGTATCGGCACAAAGGTTCGTATTTCCGAAAACGCTCATGGCGATACTTCCCGCAGATTCCTGTTGCTCCGAAACGCTAGCATCGATCATTCCAAGAATGGCTCCGGCCGCTTGGCGGATCAGCACCCGACTGACGGCATTGAGTCCTGCTACATCGACTATCGACGGCATCAGAACGATGTCCTTGTTCCCGATCTTGGAGGAAAGGTCCTTGGTGGCCAGCGTGCTCAAGACCAATTTTGGGATACCGAAGGGAACGGCCTGCATCGCGGCCAAGGTAATATAGGTGCCGCCACCACCTCCCATACCGATAACGCCCTTGATATCGTGTTCGACCAGCAAATCGGAAAGAATCTTGGCCGCCCCGCGTCCCATTATCTCCAAGGCTTTTCCGCGATTCTCGCCTTTTCGAAGATGGGAAAGTTCGGAATCTCCTGCCATGGCCACCGCTTCCGCTTCAACATGTACCGGAAATTGGTCGGTCGTTCCCAAAACACCGGTATTCACGGTCAGCACATCAACGTCCTTTTGCTTTAGACAGGAGTACAGATACCCAAAATCTTCCGATTTGGTATCGAAACAGCCGATCATGATTACCGTGCTTCCTGTTTTCATTTGAGTTTTAAAACTTAATAGAATTACCGACTTAGGCACTTAGTCAATAATCGTCTTTTAATCCAATACTCGAATTGGGCTAAAGCCCTGAAGAGGGCAATACCTACAAGAACCATGGCCTAAAGGCCAGTGGCAATTGAATCCTTGCCGCTTTCAATTGCCCCCGGACCCGCCTGCCAGACAGGTTTATCCCGGGATTCACGGAATACAACTCACATGGGCTTTAGCCCAAACCCGGTTTGTATTATATTCCTTAGCCTATGGATATTGCCGGTTATTGGCTAAGTGCCTAAGTCAATAGAATTATTTTACCGAAAACGAATACTCGGTAACCGTATGATAGGTATCTCCCGGCTTAAGCTCGATAGACGGAAAGTCAGGGTGGTTGGGAGCGTCGGGAAAATGCTGCGTTTCCAGACAAAAAGCGGTTCTTTTATCATCTTTTGCACCGGATTTCAAGGTGTTTTTGGAAGCCATAAAATTACTGGTATAGAACTGTACCCCAGGCTCTTCGGTAAAAACGTCCATTACAATGCCCGACTTGTCGCCTGTCACCTTGGCGGCGTGGTTCATTCCGTTTTCCCTCTTACTGCCCAATACGAAATTGTGGTCATAGCCACCTCCAAATTTCAACTGTTCATTTTCCGTATCGATTCGTTCGCCGATAGTATGCGGACTCGTAAAATCGAAGGGCGTACCTTCAACCGGCCTCAATTCGCCAATAGGGATAAGGCCTTCGTCAACCGGAGTGAAACTGTCCGCATAGATCTGAATTTTATGGTCTAGGATGCTGCCGCTACCTTCCCCATTGAGATTAAAATAGGAATGGTTAGTCAAATTGACTACGGTGGCCTTATCGGTGGTGGCCCCATATTCTATTTTCAAGGTATGGTCGTCGATAAGGGAATAGGTGACTTTTACGTCCAGCTCTCCGGGGAAACCCTCTTCGCCATCGGGAGAGGTATATTGTAGGTCCAAGGTATACTCATTAGGCTGATTAGCCTCCCAGACCTTGTCTTGAAAACCGTTTTCCCCGCCGTGCAGGGCATTTGCATTGTTGTTCGGTTTGATGGAATATTCCTTTCCCTCGATTTTGAACTTACCCTTGGCGATGCGGTTGCCTACCCGGCCGACGGTCGCCCCAAAATAGGATTCGGGACCGTTCACGTAGGCCTCGGTACTGCCCCTCCCGATTACGACATCGGTCATCTTACCGTTCTTGTCCGGTGCCCAAAGCCCCACGATTCGGCCACCGTAGTTGGTTATGGCCATGGTAAGGTCGCCGTTTTTAAGCCAGTATAATTTTACAGACTTTCCATCAACCTCGGTATCGAAGTCGGAATCCTTAAGACCGGTCTCGACCATTTTTTCCGATTCGGATGTAGTTTTTTCTTTCATCTCTTCCTTTTTTGTGGTTTCCTTGCAGGATGCTACCAGCATTAATACTGCTAAAAGTCCCATCGAATACTTCTTGCTTTTATTCATTTTCTACCTAGGTTTATTTGGATAGGAAAAGTACAATTAATCTGCTGTATTTTCAAGAGGATGCGGTTGCGGGAAAGTAGTCAGTCCGTCTACCACCAGCTTGCCATCCCCTAAAATTTCCATTTCATCCATAAAAACAACGCGGTTTTCGCCGGTCTGTTTGGTCCGGTCGTGGTAAAATTCAAAAAAATGCATTAACACCTCATCTTACTTCAGCAAATCGATCATACGCGTATATTTTATGATAAAGCTATTGTTCAAAGGGCCGCCATCTCGTAGGTTATGGTTGTAGACGACGAATAGGCCGGTATTGGCGCGCTGCAACCAACCAAAACGGAAATTGAACGCCCAAAGCTTGTCCACCGTATTGTTCTGCACCAGACTCTGTATGTAGATATTGGGCTTGAAAGAATAGGAAATCTGGCTACGGAACACATTGGCAGAAAAATCGCCTCCCGGGAGGTCGAACCAGTTGTAGAGATAGGTAAATGCCACATTGAACTTGTCGCCGGCCCTAAGGTGTAATGTACCACTATTGATAGAGCGCGTTCCGCCAAAGGATCCGCCGTTGACCGATCTTAAATTAACGGAAACCGGCTTGCTCTGATTAGTAAAAAGAACAAGTGAACTCTCGGCATGCCTATAGGTTCCGGGGGCAACTAGTACCCCCTGTGAAATTTCAAAGGCATCCAACACGCCCTCGGTCGTGATATTTACGCCCGTGTGAATCTCCAATCCACTTTTGAACTCCCAATGGTTGTCGATATGCAG
>RCMY010004055.1_pt1 | contig 12796 bp, 9 predicted proteins | sample 2041341 | NCBI WGS metagenome assembly RCMY01 (sample SAMN09708234, study PRJNA481090) | Marine sediment metagenome, whole genome shotgun sequencing project. | reverse complement strand
CAACGTCATTGATAATGATGGAGGATTATCTTCATTTTTAGCTAATTTTTCGAAATTGGAAGGTTTAAATATTTTAGTCCACGGTGGAGGCAAAAAAGCTACAGAAATATCTCAAAATTTACAGCTAGAACCAAAAATGATTGGTGGTAGACGTATTACAGATGCTTCTAATTTAGAAGTGGTAACGATGGTCTATGCAGGTTTATTGAATAAAAATATAGTAGCTAAATTGCAAAAACACAATTGCAATGCTATTGGACTTTCAGGTGCGGATGGTAATACAATAAAGGCTCATAAACGAATTGTGAAAGACATAGATTATGGTTTTGCAGGAGATGTTGATTCAATTGAAATCAATACAATTTTTGTACTTTTGAATAATAGTTTAACACCCGTTTTTTGTGCGATAACCCATGATAAACAGGGTCAATTGCTCAATACCAACGCCGATACTATCGCTTCTGAATTGGCATCTGCATTAGCGGAAATTTATGAGGTAAGTTTAACTTATATTTTTGAAAAGAAAGGTGTTTTAAAAGATGTAAATGATGATGATTCTGTAATTGAAAATATAAATACAGTTAGTTATGATTCACTAAAAAATGATGGTATTATTTCCGATGGAATGCTACCAAAATTAGAAAATTGTTTTTTTGCTTTGAATAAGGGCGTAGCTGAAATCCATATTGCGAATACTGATTTTATAACCGATAAAAACACACAACACACAACATTGAAGTTATGATTGAAAAACTCACCAAAGAGGCTATTGCTCTTTTGCAACGTCTTATTGCAACCCAATCGTTTTCTAGCGAAGAGGCAGAGACAGCTTTGTTAATTGCGGATTGGTTTATTGCAAAAGACATTAAATTTAAACGTAGTAATCATAATGTTTATGCTTTAAATAAACATTTCGATGGCACCAAACCTACGTTATTGTTAAATTCCCATCACGATACAGTTAAACCTAACTCAGCATACACACGAAACCCATTTATACCAGAAATTAGTGATGGGAAATTATATGGTTTGGGGAGTAATGATGCAGGAGGATGTTTAGTGTCTTTATTGGCATTATTTACCTACTATTACAATTATGAAAATTTAAAATATAATTTGATTATTGTAGCTTCGGCAGAAGAAGAAAGTTCTGGGCAGCTGGGCTTGATTAGCGTTTTACCATCGTTACCCAAAATTGATGTCGCTATCGTTGGCGAACCCACTCTAATGCAATTGGCTATTTCTGAAAAAGGATTGTTGGTATTGGATTGTTATGCCCATGGAAAAGCTGGCCATGCCGCTCATGGATTGGGCGATAATTCCATTTATAAAGCAATGGACGCCATTGAATGGTTTAGAAATTTCGAATTTCCCAAAGTTTCAGAAACATTGGGAAAAATTAAAATGACTGTAACTCAAATTGAAGCAGGTAATCAACATAATGTGATTCCTTCGGAATGCCATTTTGTAGTAGATGTCCGTATTACGGATGCCTACGACAATAAAGAAGTATTGGATATTATAAAAAATAATGTAAAGGTCGATGTAAAAGAACGATCTTTACGATTAAATTCATCATCTATTCCAGCAGCACACCCTCTAGTAAAAGCAGGTATTGCAATGGGAAGAGAAACTTATGGATCACCAACCTTATCAGATCAAGCAGTATTAACTTGTCCATCTTTAAAATTGGGACCTGGAGATTCTTTACGTTCGCATACTGCAGATGAATTTATATATGTAAATGAAATAGAAGAAGGAATAAAAATATACGTGGAATTGTTGAAGAGGGTGATAGTCGAATAGCCAGTCATTTAGAGCAAAGCTAAGAAACTTATGAGTATGAGTACTAAACATTTAAAAAATTCCTCGTGCCTCGGAAAGATATTAGACAATTGAACAATAATACACATAAACGATTAAACCATTATACGATTAAACTTTTTATATGAAACTCTGGGACAAAGGCTTTAGTACTGATAAAAAAATAGATATGTTCACCGTTGGCAACGACCGACAATTAGATTTAATAATTGCAAAATATGACGTATTGGGTTCAATCGCTCATGCCAAAATGTTACATAAAATAGAGATTTTACAGGATCGAGAGATTGAAATTATTGAGGCTAAACTAAATAGTATTTTAAATAACATAGAAAAAGGAAATTTTGTAATAGAAGATACTTTTGAAGATGTACACTCAAAAGTGGAATATATGCTTACTGAAATGTTGGGCGATACTGGTAAAAAAATCCATACCGCACGTTCAAGAAACGATCAAGTTTTAGTTGATTTACACCTCTACTTTAAAGACGAAATTACCGAGATTAAAAACTTGGTGAAAGCACTATTTAATGAGTTATTGACAAAAGCAGAAGAACATAAAAACGTATTAATGCCTGGTTATACACATTTACAAGTTGCTATGCCGTCTTCGTTTGGTTTATGGTTTTCGGCTTACGCTGAGAGTTTAATTGATGATGTTTATCTTTTGAATGCCGCTTACAAAATTGCAGATCAAAATCCACTTGGTTCTGGAGCTGGTTATGGAAGTTCTTTTGATATTGACAGACAAATGACCACTGAATTACTTGGTTTTGAAACCTTAAAATACAATGTAGTTGCCGCACAAATGAGTCGTGGTAAAACAGAAAAAGCATTGGCATATGCTTTGAGTACAGTAGCAGGAACGCTATCAAAATTCGCCATGGATATATGTTTGTACATGAGCCAAAATTTCAATTTTGTATCCTTTCCGGATGAGTTAACTACTGGTTCTAGTATTATGCCACATAAAAAAAATCCAGATGTATTTGAATTAATAAGAGGTAAATGTAATGCACTACAAGCTTTGCCTTACGAGTTGACATTAATTACAAATAATTTACCAAGTGGTTACCAACGTGATTTGCAATTACTAAAAGAGGCGATGTTGCCCGCCATTCAAACCTTAAAATCATGTTTAGAAATGATGACCTTTTCGATTGAAAACGTCCGTATAAACAAAGATATTTTAGAAGACCCTAAATACGATTACTTGTTTACTGTTGAAGAGGTCAATAAATTAGTGCAAGATGGAGTAGCTTTTAGAGATGCCTACAAAATTGTTGGAGCTAAAGTTGAAAATGGCGAATTTAAACCTGATAAAAATGTAAACCATACCCACTTGGGAAGTATTGGTAATTTGTGTTTAGAGGAGATTAGGGAGAAAATGAAGAAAGGACTATAATTTGGAAAGGTTATAGTTATCAAATTGATTCTATATTTTAACTAAGCTTTCAACGCCTTTTTCATGGCAATAGCTTTTAGTAAACATTCTTCATATTCTTTTTCGGGGTCAGATTTTGCCGTAATAGCACCACCGACGGAGTATGATAAATAGTTTTTGCTTTCATTATACAAAATACTTCTGATAACTACGTTAAAATCAAAATCGCCATCAGGTGTAAAATACCCAATTGCACCTGAATAGACACCACGTTTTGTAGCTTCTAATTTTTCAATAATTTGCATTGCTGATAACTTTGGTGCACCAGTCATACTTCCCATAGGGAATAGGCTTTTTATAATGTCAATTTCATCAGTACTATCTTCAACTTTCGCACTTATGGTTGAAATCATTTGATGCACTTGGTCAAATGAATAGACTTTACAAAGTTCTTCCACTTTTACAGAGCCTTTTATTGCGGTTTTAGATAAATCATTACGTACCAAATCGACAATCATTATATTTTCTGAACGTTCCTTTTGGTCATTGGCTAATTTAATTGCGAGTTGCTTATCTGCTTTTTTGTCAGATAATCTTTTGGCTGTTCCTTTTATAGGTTGCGAAATTATTTTGTTCCCCTCTTTTTTTGCAAATCTTTCCGGTGAAGCTGAAATCACATACTTGTCCTGCTGTTTGATAAAACTAGCAAAAGGTGGATTCGAAATTTCGTTCAAATGATGATAGACTTCTAAAGGATTGATAATAGCATTTTCAGCATAAAATTCTTGACAATAATTGACCTCGTAAATATCACCTCTTTTAATATGCTCTAGAACTTTATCTAATTGTTTTAGATATTGTTTTTTAGTAATTCGTTTTTTGATTTTAACGTCATGCTGTTCCGAAGCATCGTGATGAACATTCAAGATTTCAATTGAATCGTCGTAATTGCGAGTCTCTTTTCGGGACGAAGCAATCTGTTGAATACTTTCTAAATCTTGATTGATTTCACCCTTTACCATTTCCAAATATTGAATTTCCAACACATCATCCTTAAAAAAGAACAATTTTTTCGGCTGGAAAAAATATAAATCAGGAAATTCTAATCCATCGAAATTTTTAGAAGTTAAATTTTCAGTATCATTCTTTAAATCATAACTCAAATAACCAAAAATGTAATCGTTAATTTCGTTTTTATATTGTTTTAATTTCGAGAAGGCATTAGGATAACCGCATTGCAATTTAGAGTTTGACTCTATAGCTAATACTGCATCAAAGTTTGAATATTGCTGCGGATAGTTATTGCTATCTAGATAAACAAACTCAATAGATTGTTGAGCCCAAATCAGCAGTTTTTGCTTAAACTCTGCGGAATTTTGTAGTGTTATATTTTTCGTGGTTCGCATTGACCTTTCTCCCGAATTTTTCGGGATGCTCAAAGAATTCATATTAGATTATGAAGTATGATCGGCTATAATTTTCCATTCGCCATTTATTCGCTTTAGAATAACAGAAAAAATACCATTAGCATCGCCAACTTTTCGTTTTAAATGGAATTCACCAATAACTAAAAACACATCGTTTGCCAGTTGATCAAAATCAAGTAATTTAAAAGTTAACTTACCAGTATGGTCTTTGCTGGAATATCTTTTATAGTAATTATCAAGTGTTTGTTGCCATCCATAAGTAATTACACCACTACCAATAAATTTTAAACTATCTGATTTTATATATCCTTGCATAAAAGCCTCCAAATCGCCATTTGACCAATCCTTAGCCTGTTGCATCATCATAGCTGTGATTTCCTGTTTCCCGGTGTGATAATTTACAGTTGAGGTTTTTTGCGTGTTGCAAGCAGTAAATAGCAAAACGATTAGAATAGGTGCGATTAAGTATTTATATGATTTCATGTATGTTTGTTATTAGTTGTCATTCAGAGCGAAACATAGTGAATCGAAGAATCTCTTAAAATTGAACTTTAAAATTTAATAGATTCCTCCTTACTCCTTTAATCGATCTATCGGAATGACAAATTAAAGAGTATTGGCACGGTTCAATAATTAACTATGCAATGCCCTTTTATCCGTAGCATCTAACGCAGCTTCTTTAACCGCTTCAGCATAAGTTGGGTGAGCATGACTTATTCTAGAAATATCTTCTGCTGATGCTCTAAATTCCATAGCGACTACTGCTTCGGCAATTAAGTCTGCTACTCTGGCACCACACATGTGAACACCTAATACTTCATCAGTTTTAGCATCTGCTAGTATTTTTACAAAACCATCAATATCTCCACTTGCTCTAGAACGTCCCAAGGCACGCATTGAAAATTGTCCGGTTTTATAGTCAACACCAGTTTCTTTAAGTTCTTCTTCAGTTTTACCAACAGCCGCAACTTCTGGCCAAGTATAAACAACACCAGGAATTAAATTATAATCGATATGAGGTTTTTGTCCTGCCAAAGTTTCAGCAACAAAAACACCTTCTTCTTCTGCTTTATGAGCTAACATAGCACCTTTAATTACATCGCCAATGGCATAAATGTTAGAGGCACTAGTTTGTAAATGTTCATTTACATCAATCTGTCCCTTATCATTAACTGTTACACCTGCTTTATCCAAATTTAGCCCGTCAGTATAAGGTCTTCTTCCGACAGAAACTAAACAGTAATCTCCTTTAAATTCAACGGGATTGCCTTTTTTATCATCAGCAGTAATCGTTACTTCTTTAGCTCCAGCTTTAACTGCTGTAACTTTATGTTTGGTATAAAACTTAACACCTTGCTTTTTAAGTACTTTTTGCAATTCTTTGGATAATGAAGCATCCATGGTTGGAATAATTCTTTCCATATATTCAATAACGGAAACTTCTGCACCCAATCTGCGATACACTTGTCCAAGTTCTAATCCAATAACTCCACCACCAATTACCACCATGTGTTTTGGAATTTCCTTTAAACTTAAGGCTTCGGTTGAGGTAATTACGCGTTTTTTATCTAATTTGATAAAAGGCAATGTTGATGGTTTTGAACCTGTTGCGATAATTATTTTTTTCGCTTCTATCTTTTCTCCCGAGTCCTCGGGGCCATCCGCTTTAGCGATATTGATATGAGTAGCATCAATAAACGAACCCAAACCGTGATAAACGGTTATTTTGTTCTTATCCATTAAATACTGAATACCGCTTGTGTTGGTGTCAACTACACTTTGTTTGCGGTCAATCATTTTTTTAAGATTGGCTTTTATATCCCCTGAAATTTCAATACCATGTGTCTCAAAATTTGCAATAGCATCATGGTAATGATGCGAAGAATCTAATAATGCTTTAGAAGGAATACAACCAACATTTAAACAGGTACCACCAAGGGTATCATATTTTTCGATAATGGCAGTTTTCATGCCTAATTGTGCACAGCGAATTGCGGCAACATATCCTCCAGGGCCTGAGCCAATAATGGCTACATCATATGTACTCATAAGTAAAATTTAATTTTATAAGCACAAAAATAAGGATAATATGTGTATTTAGAGAAACTAAAACTCAATCTTTAAATTACAAAGAAAAAGATACATTATCTTAATTACAAACAGTCGATTAAAAATAATTAAAGAAAACATATGTTATATTATTCTTCTTTTTTTCATTTCGTCTTTACGGTAGTGATAAATAAAACCAATATTTCTATTTTAGCAGAATGCAAAAAGTTCTATTTATCGGATTGGTTTTTCCAGAATCGACTTCTACCGCTGCTGGAAGTAGGATGTTGCAATTACTTCATTTCTTTTTAGAAGAAAATTATCAAGTCACTTTTGCAAGTGCAGCACAATCTACTGATTATGTTGATGATATAGAAAAGTTGGGAATTGATAAGGTTTCAATACAATTAAACAATTCTAGTTTCGATAACTTTATTAAAGAGCTACAACCCAAAACCGTAGTGTTTGATCGCTTTATTACAGAAGAACAATTTGGTTGGCGAGTTGGCGAGAATTGCCCAAATGCTATTCGGATTTTAGATACTGAAGATTTACATTGCTTAAGGCAAGGGAGATTTGAAGCCTTTAAGAAGGTTGAAACATTCGAGTTAAAGCAACTGAATGACCTAGATATCACAAAAAGGGAAATAGCCAGTATTTACAGATGTGATTTGTCATTAATTATTTCGCCATTTGAATACCAACTTTTAACGAACTATTTTAAAATATCTGAAGGCATTTTAATTGAATTGCCATTTATGCTTGACGGCCTATCAAATGATAAATTATTAGAAAGACCTACTTTTGAAGAGCGACAAGATTTTATAAGTATTGGTAATTTTAAACACGAACCCAATTGGCAATCGGTCTTGTATCTGAAAAGAACCATTTGGCCATTAATTCGGAAGCAATTACCACATGCTAAACTATTAATTTATGGTTCTTATCCTTCACAAAAAGTTACAGACTTACATAATAGCAAGGAAGGATTTATTGTAAAAGGAAGGGCAGTAGATGCTCATGAAGTTATGGCTAAAGCTAAAGTTTTATTAGCTCCACTTCAATTTGGAGCAGGACTGAAAGGTAAACTAATTGACGCCATGTTAAATGGAACACCTTCCGTTTCAACACATATTGGGGCAGAAGGGATGCATAATAATTTGCCGTGGAATGGTTTTATAACTGATGATCCTAAGGACTTTGCTAAAAAAGCAGTTGAATTGTTTACTGATAAAAAGGTATGGCAACAATCTCAGAAAATTGGTATTGATATAATTAATACAATCTATTCAAAGAAGGATTTATCAAAAAAATTAAAGCTTAAAATTTTTGAAATCCAAAGTAATTTAGATGTTCATAGAAATAGAAATTTTATGGGTAGTTTGTTAATGCATCATACATTACAAAGTACCAAGTTTATGAGTAAGTGGATTGATGAGAAGGGTAAAAAATAATTTATTCGTTTATCATTACACCACTCTAAAAGCGTTAAACTCGAAATTACATTGTTTTATACTACGTCAGTTAGAGGATTGAGAGAATGTATCGAGAACTTTTGAATTTGGTAAATTGTATAGTCCAAATAAGTTAGTTTAAATAAATTAATTAGAGAGTAGAATAATAGATGTGGTATACAATTATAAAAAGATTGATTATAATCCCCTCTACCTAAAGGCACCTTCCCCTTGAAAAAAGATGAGGAAATTTTAGTATGTACTTCTTATTTTGTTAACCCTGCCCTCTTCAACAATGCATTATTACTAGGTTTTTTACCTCTAAAACGTTTGTATAAATCCATAGGTTTATCTGTTCCACCTTTAGATAATATATTTTCCAATAACTTATTTGCTGTTTCTTTATTAAAAATTCCAGTTTCTTTAAAATACTCAAAGGCATCGGCATCTAATACTTCTGCCCATTTATATGAATAATAACCACTAGAATAACCTCCTTGAAAGATATGTGAAAATGCCGTGCTCATACAGTTTCCGGCAACATCTGGGTATAATTGAGTGTCTGCAAAAGCTTGTAATTCAAATTCTTTTACATTGTTAATAGTCTTTGGCGACTCGCCAGCGTGCCATTGCATATCTAACAATCCAAAACTAAGTTGGCGTAAGGTTTGCATGCCTTCTAAAAAATTAGAGGAATCTTTAATCTTTTGAACCATTACCATTGGGATAGGTGCATTGGTTTCGTAGTGCTTTGCAAACAAGTCTAATGCCTCTTTTTCATAGCACCAGTTTTCTAATAATTGGCTGGGTAACTCAACAAAATCCCAAAAGACATTTGTGCCCGAAAGACTAGGATAAACAGTATCTGCAAGCATACCGTGTAAAGCATGACCGAACTCATGGAATAGTGTGGTTACTTCATTAAAAGTTAATAATGAAGGCTTGGTTTCTGTAGGTTTGGTAAAATTACAAACAATTGAAATATGTGGTCTTGAATCCTCATTATCTCGTTTCCATTGACTTTTATAAGAAGTCATCCACGCACCATTACGCTTGCCTTTTCTAGGGAAGAAATCAGCATAAAAAACGGATGTAAATTCGCCATTGGTATTAGTAACTTCATAGGTTTTTACATCTTTATGGTATTTGTCTATATTTTGAACTTCATTAAACTGCAAACCAAATAATTTATTAGCAATGGTAAATACTCCATCAATCACATTTTCTAATTTGAAATAGGGTTTTAAGGCTTCTTCATCTAAATCAAATAATTCTTTTTTTAATTTTTCAGAATAATATGCACTATCCCATTTTTGGATTTGTTCAATGCCGTCGTTTTTCGCAAAATCTGACAGTTGTTTAAATTCTCTTTCGGCTGCGGGTTTTGCTTTTTCTAACAGCTCATTTGAAAAAGTTATTACTTTTTCAGGTGTTTCCGCCATACGCTCTTCTAAAACGAAATGAGCATGCGTTTTGTAACCTAATAAATTAGCTCGCTCGTGACGAAGTTTGACAATATCCAATACAATTTGCTGGTTGTCATATTTGTTATTTTGAAAAGCTCTTGCTCCAAAAGCCTTTGCTAATTTTTCTCGCAAAGATCTATCATCAGCATAGGTCATAAAAGGGATGTAACTCGGGTAATCTAAGGTAATTAGCCATCCATCAAGATTTTTTTCTTTAGCTTCCATTTTTGCAGCTTCTTTTGCACCGTCAGGCAATCCTTTAATTTGATTTTCATCAGTTAAGTGCATTTGAAAAGCATTGGTTTCCGCTAAAACATTTTCACCAAATTGTAAAGATAATTTTGACAATTTCATGTCAATTTCTCTTAATTTTGTTTTATCGGCCTCATTCAGATTGGCACCATTTCTTGCAAAACTTTTATACTTTTTATCTAAGAGTGTTGCTTGTTCAGCAGTTAACTCTAAATTGTCTTTATCATCATATATGGATTTTACCTTTTTAAACAGCTTTTCGTTTAATCTGATGTCGTTCGAAAACTCAGATAATAGGGGAGAAACTTCTTGAGCAATTTTTTGAATCTCATCATTTGTTTCTGCTGAATTCAGATTAAAAAAAATTGACGACAACCTATCTAAAGTATAACCTGAAAAATCTAAGGCTTCGATGGTATTTTTAAAAGTTGGTACTTTAGAATTATTTGTTATCTCATCAATTTCCGCTTTCGCTTTTTCAATAGCCTTCTCAAAAGCAGGTTTAAAGTGCTTATTTTCGATTAAAGAAAATGGTGCGGTTGTATGTGGAGTGTTGAATGTTTGTAATAATGGATTATTCATCGTATTTTATTAAATTGTTATTCCTTGATTGATTGGACTTGTCATTAAGAGCGAAACACAGTGAAGCGAAGAATCTTTTAAATTTAAACTCTGATTTAAATAATTCGTCGTGTCTCGTGTAGACAAGTAAAATTGTATTTTGTTATTTAATTTTTGGAATTTATCGATTCCGAAGCTTTATTAACTTTAATCTTCAACTCTTCCTTATAATCAATAATAGTTTGTTGTACTTTTTTATCACTACTTCCAAGTATTTGAGCGGCTAAAATACCAGCATTTTTAGCACCATTCAAGGCAACAGTTGCAACCGGAACACCACCTGGCATTTGAAGAATGGATAAGACAGAATCCCAGCCATCAATGGAATTGCTAGATTTTACAGGAACACCAATGACAGGTAAAGGACTCATAGAAGCTACCATACCTGGTAAATGTGCGGCACCACCAGCACCAGCAATAATAACCTGTATTCCACGTAAGTGAGCATTTTTAGCATAATCATACAATTTATCAGGTGTACGATGTGCCGAAACAATATCAATTTCGGTATCTATGTTAAATTCGTGTAGTATTGCAATTGCTTCTTGCATCACAGGCATATCTGAATTGCTCCCCATAATAATTCCTACTTTAGCCATAATTTGAGTATTTTTTTATGTCGTACGAAGAAAAATCGTATTTTTATTGTTCAAAGATAGTGTTATCAATATGAAACTTCAAATAGAAATTTAGAAAATGTTACCTTTATTTAATACGCTTATTTCTTGGTTTTTAAAGAAGAGAAAACATCAAATGGAATTATTTCTCAAATATCCAATTGATGTTCAGCATGAGCTGTTGATACGCCTTGTTGAAATGGCTAAAAATACTGAGTTCGGAATGCAGTATGGTTTTAGTACAATTTATAATTATAAAACTTTTAGTGAGCAAGTTCCTATTCAACAATACGAAACATTTGAACCCTTAATTGAACGTGCAAGAAAAGGGGAACAAAACTTGTTTTGGCCAACAAATATTCAGTGGTTTGCCAAATCTAGTGGTACTACCAATGCAAAGAGTAAGTTTATCCCAGTTAGTAACGAGGCATTAGAAAATTGCCATTTAAAAGCTGGCAAAGATATGTTGGCATTGTATATCAACAATAATGAAGATGCTGGTTTGTTTAATGGTCGTGGTTTACGTTTGGGTGGAAGTAGTGCGATATACGAGGATAATAATACATATTTTGGCGACTTATCTGCAATAATTATTGAAAATATGCCTTTTTGGGCTGATTTTAGTTCTTCGCCGAAATCTGAAGTGGCTTTAATGAGCGAATGGGAAACCAAAATGGACGCCATAGTTAATGAAACTATTAATGAAAACATAACTAGTTTAGTTGGTGTACCTTCATGGATGTTGGTTTTATTAAATGCGGTATTAGAAAAAACAGGAAAAGACAATATTTTAGAGGTTTGGCCCAATCTAGAAGTCTATTTTCACGGTGGTGTCAATTTTAACCCTTATCGTGAGCAATATAAAAAGTTAATCCCCAAAAAAGATTTTAGATATTACGAAACGTATAATGCCTCTGAAGGATTTTTTGCTTTGCAAGATTCTAACAATTCTAGAGATTTGTTGTTAATGTTAGATTATGGTATTTTTTATGAATTCATACCTATGTCTGAGTTCAAGGGTGAAGATTCTTTTGCCGTTCCTTTGGAAGAGGTACAATTAGATATAAATTATGCCATCGTAATAACTACAAATGCAGGCTTATGGCGATATTTAATTGGTGATACAGTAAAATTTGTTTCTCTAGATCCATATCGAATACGAATTACGGGAAGAACTAAGCATTTTATTAATGTTTTTGGAGAGGAATTAATTATTGAAAATTCCGAAGAAGCTTTAAAACAAGTGTGTGAAAAAACAAATTCCATAATTACTGATTATACAGTAGCTCCCATTTTTATGGATGGTAAAAAACAAGGCTCTCATGAGTGGATGATTGAGTTTAAAAAAGCACCAAAAAATATTAATTATTTCACAGAATTGTTAGACAATGCTTTAAAGGCCATCAATTCAGATTATGAAGCCAAACGCTATAACGATATGACTTTGGTTATGCCTAAGGTTCACGAAGCTGAAACAGGATTATTCTACAATTGGTTAAAGTTAAAGAACAAATTAGGCGGTCAACATAAAGTACCCAGGTTATCCAATAGCCGTGTTTTTATGGAAGAGCTCCTAGAAATGTCCAATTCAAATAATTTTGTTTAATACTGCATCTTTTTTATAACTTTCTCGTCTAATAGATATAATTGAAGCATAATCTCATTGAGGGGTATGTTATTATTAATCTTTAAATATTATATT
>RCMY010004054.1_pt1 | contig 12797 bp, 12 predicted proteins | sample 2041341 | NCBI WGS metagenome assembly RCMY01 (sample SAMN09708234, study PRJNA481090) | Marine sediment metagenome, whole genome shotgun sequencing project. | reverse complement strand
GTCTGTACCAGCTCTTTCTTTAAATGCTGCTGCTCATCAAACCGTACCTTTGCCACACAGATCAATGAGCCAAGTCTGTCAGGGTCGTGACAGTCAACAATATAAGCTGATGCACCGGCTTTGATTGCCGCATCGATAGAAAGTTGCTGCGAATCACGGGTAAACACGATCATCGGCGTTGCCTGTTTTTCAGTAATTGCACGCATTTGTCGCAGCACCATACGATCGATTTCATCATCACTTAATCCTGAGCTATTTGTAATTGTAATTGATTGTTTTTTATTTGTTCCTTTGTCGAGTGCTGATACGTTTACAATACCATTAACGTCAATATCGAATGTAACTTCGATTTGAGGAACACCACGACGTGCTGGTGCAATACCGTCTAATTTGAAGATACCAAGTGACTTGTTATCTTTTGCCATTGGACGTTCACCTTGTAACACATTAATATCAACTGCAGGTTGGTTATCTGCGTATGTTGAGAACACTTGTGATTTCGATGTAGGGATTGTTGTGTTACGTTCAATCATAACTGTCATAACACCACCAGCTGTTTCAATACCTAGTGATAATGGAGTAACGTCTAAGAGTAATACGTCTTTAACATCTCCAGAAATAACACCACCTTGAATTGCAGCTCCCATTGCGACAACTTCATCAGGGTTAACTGATTTGTTAGGTTCTTTACCTAATTCTTTTTTAACTGCATCAACAACTGCAGGAATACGTGTTGATCCACCAACTAATAATACTTGGTGAATATCATTACGAGTTAATCCAGCATCTTTTAACGCTTGACGAACTGGAATCATTGTACGTTCAACAAGTTGTTTTGTCATTTCATCAAACTTAGCACGTGATAGTGTTGTTTCTAAGTGTAATGGACCAGCTTCTCCTGCTGAGATAAATGGTAATGAGATTTGTGCATTAACTGTTGCTGATAAGTCTTTCTTAGCTTTTTCTGCAGCTTCTTTTAGACGTTGCATTGCCATCTTATCTTTTGTTAAGTCAACACCATTTTCTTTTTTAAACATGTCTACTAAGTAGTCAACAACAATGTGGTCAAAGTCGTCCCCACCTAATTTGTTATCACCTGCTGTTGATAATACTTCAAATGTACCATCTGCTAATTCAAGAATGGAAACATCAAATGTACCACCACCAAGGTCAAATACAAGAACTTTTTGTTCAATATCTGTTTTATCAATACCGAATGCTAAAGCAGCTGCAGTAGGTTCGTTAATAATACGTTCTACTTCTAAACCTGCAATACGTCCTGCGTCTTTTGTAGCTTGACGTTGAGCATCATTGAAGTATGCTGGAACAGTGATAACTGCTTTTGTAACTTTTTCACCTAAGTATTCTTCTGCATATGATTTAATATATGAAAGAATCATTGCTGATACTTCTTCAGGTGTGTAATCTTTACCTTCTAAATGTACTTTTTCGCTAGTACCAATTAAACGTTTTACTGATGTAGCTGTATTTGGGTTTGTAACTACTTGACGCTTAGCAGCATCCCCTACAATACGCTCTCCGTTTTTAAAACTTACAACTGATGGTGTAGTACGATTTCCTTCAGGGTTAGTAATAACCTTTGCTTCGCCACCATCCATAACAGCAACTGCTGAGTTTGTTGTACCTAAGTCAATACCTATAACTTTACTCATAATCTATCTCTCCTTTTATTCGCTTACTTTTACTAAGCTTGCTCGTAATATACGATCTTTTAACATATAACCTTTTTGATACTCTTCAACAACTGTATTAGGTTCAACCCCTTCTACAGATTCCATCATCATCGCTTGATGGATATTTGGATCAAATGGTTTATTTACAGCTTCAATTGGTTCAACGCCTTCTGCTTTAAGTGAGGCCATCAATTGATCGTAAATCATTACAACTCCTTCACGATATGCTTCATCATCTGTTTTTTGTTGAAGTGCTCGTTCTAAGTTGTCGATTGTTGGCAAAATATTTAACGCAAAACTTTGAATGCGATATTTTGTACTTTGCTCATGTTCACGTTGCAGACGTTTCTTTAAATTTTCGGTGTCTGCAAACACCTTAATGTATTCGTTTTTTAATTTTTCTACTTCTGCTTTTAAAGCAGTAACTTCATCTTCTTGAGTTGGTTCTACCACTTTTTCAGATGATTCTTGATCACTTGAGACATTTTCAGTATCTTCTACTACTTCTTCAAGGATCTCTTCAACATTTTCATTCTTCTTCGTTTCGCTCATCCTGACCACCTTTCCCATACACTTTTTCAACCATCGTAGCAACGTAGTTGATAAGGGATACAACACGACCGTATTCCATACGATTCGGACCTACAACCATAAGTTGATGTTCTGAATCATCTTCTAGACGTAATGTACTAGAAACTACCGCCATATCGTCAATCCACATTAATTCACTATTTGCTGATTTTTGTAGACGTAAGTTATCATGACGTTTCGATAACTCTTGCCACATTTGACTATCTTCAAGCATCTCTGTTAGTTGTCGAAGTTTGTCGATGTTTGCAAACTCTGGTTGGTAGAGCATATTACGTTCACCACTTAAGTAAACTTCACTTTGAGCAAACCTAATAAATGCACCTACGAAAGCTTCAAACAATACTTCATATTGATGGAGTTTAACAGACAAGATTGGTCTTAAGCTTTCCATTTTTTCTACAATGTCTTTTAACTGCGTTCCTTTTAATCTTTCGTTTAGGATCGTAGTACATTGCTCGATATCTTCTACTGAAATTTTCTCTTCAAAATTAAAGATTCTATTCTCAGCATGTCCACCTTCAGTAACGAAGACAGCCATAGCAGATAACTCATTTAATGGAATAAGCTGGACACTCCGTAATACTTGATCACCTGCACTAGGTCCAAGCACTACTGTCGTTAAATTCGTCATGTGTGAAATAATATCACTACTTTGACGAATTGCTTCATCAATATCCAGTCGACGATCAGAGAACACTTGTGTAATTGCATTTTCAACTGCACGGTTATCTTCTGTTTCCATCAGATGTTCCACATAGAAGTGATACCCTTTGGTAGAAGGAACACGTCCTGAAGATGTATGTGTCTTCTCAATCAGTCCAAGTTTTTCTAAATCTGACATTTCATTTCGGATTGTTGCTGAAGAGTATGGCAAATTGAATTTTTCAATCAGAGTATTAGAACCAACAGGTTCCGCTGATTCGATAAATTCAGTGACAATTGCTTTAAATATTTCAATTTTACGCGGTGTCAACATAAGCTTTTCCTCCCAACAAATAGACCCTCTTTAATGTCCTGAGTATATTATAAAACAACCTTTTAGCACTGTCAAGGTCAAAGTGCTAAAAGGTTGTCATTTAGTTATTAATCTATAGTTATTCCATTCCAACTCAATCATTATATCATATTCTAAGCACTTATTCTGCTAGTTTTCGACTAATCTTGGATGTTACTAACAAAACTTTGAATTATTCTTGTACTAAGGATTTGATGTAATTTAGTAAGACAGCAACAGCTCTATATGAAGCGGTGATTAAGTTATCGTTAAACACTCTGTTCCCACTCTTAAAAGGAGTATCACTTATTGTTCGAATTGCTGAAAAAGGAACATCATTTACATAACATACATGAGCAACTGCCGCAGTTTCCATATCAACTGCTAAAGGATTATATATTGCAACGATTTGATCTCTACCTTCATGATCAATAAACTGTTCACCTGTTACTATTAATCCTTTATAAAGAGGATATTTGCTCTCACTCGCTTCATAAATTTCTTGGCTTAGTTCTTCATTTACATTAAAAAAGTGAGTTTCCATCCAGGGATGATATTCAGTAAGTATTGTTTTATCGACATCATGGTATGTTACTTGGCTAGCTAATACAGTATCGAGTATATCTAATGATTCTGATATAGCTCCTGCAACGCCCACAACAATGACTGAGGAAGGTTTAAACTCGTCGAGCATCAATTGACACGCAAGAGCTGCATTCACCTTACACACGCCGCTAAACACACAAACTATCTCACAATCATACACTTTCCCTCGATAAAACGTCAGCATCGCTTTATTTCTTGTTTCTTGCACTTCCATTACATCAAGTAATGGCTGTAGTTCTTTCTCACTTGCAGCTAATATCCCTAACATTGTTCCCCTACTTTCTCATTAAATAGAACAATAGGCTAATCCTCTTGAATTAGCCTATCTCTTATTGCATTTCATATTTTACGATATCTTTAGCGATATCCACTTTAGTGATGGGATCGTTCTCATCAACTAAAACAATACGTTTTCCTGCTAAAACATCATCTCCATACTTCTCACGTAGAAATGATTCCGCTTCACGTTCACGACGTCGATTCGTAATAGCTTCTGAATTCATTAGTTTTCTAACCACAATTACAGTAGCCACAGCAGCTCCGACACCAATTAATGTAGTAATACCTAAAGAAATCTTTTTATTATTTGTCATTATGGCACCTACTTTCTAAGACCATAATACCATAGCTCAACTTGTTTTAACAAAACATAAACATCAATTTCATTGTTTTTTCTTTTTTCTTCTTGTTCTTCTGTCAAAGAACGCTGTAACTGCATAAGCATAAAACTTTTTAAGCAAGAGAAGAACTCCTGTACTGATTACTATTAATACAACCGTAATTTGAATCTCACGTGGACTTAGTAAGACTAAGTATAATTGCTCATAGAAGATAAAACATACAGTCACAAAACTACTTGCTGCTGCAAGAAGTACGCCAATACGTTTCCAATTCATGGGTTTAAATGCAAAGTACACAAGTGCAAATGATAAGTATGTTGTCACAAAATACATCATTGTGTAACTTGTTTTCAAATCCATTTTTAAACTTAATATCCCAACAAACATAATTGCCATTGTTGTAGCATTCGGAAGAATATTGCGAAGTATATTCGGCAATACATCATCCTTAGGTTTAGAATAATCATTTTCAAAGGTTACAAATGATGAAGGCATACCTTCCGCAAACATACTCATCACGGATACTTGTAACGGTGCAAATGGGTATGGTGTATTTAAGATTATAGAAACGATTGATAACATAAAAGTTAATAAAGTTCCTAGATAGTACATCGATGCCGATCGTGAAATATTATTGGTAACTAAGCGACCTTCCATAACAACATCAACCATCGTTTTAAACTCATTGTCCAATAAGATAATCTGTGCTGCTTGGCGTGCTGCTCCTGAACCTGCTCCCATAGCAATCGAGCAATCAGCAGAACGTAAGGCTAAGACATCATTAACTCCATCTCCAACCATGGCAACTCTTTCTCCATTCTTCTGAAGTAGTTTTACCATACGTTGTTTTTGATGTGGTGATGCTCGACCAATAACATTGTAGTTTAACACTGCATACTCAAGATCTTCATCACTTGTCATTTCACTAATATCAATTGCTTTATCACCGTTAACAACTCCAGTTTGACTGGCAACAGCTCTTAAAGTATTAATATTGTCACCTGAAATAACTTTGACATTTACTTCGTTATTTTTAAAGAAATTTAAAGTTGGAATAACATCCAAACGTATCGTATCTGAAATCACAATAATTGCTACTGCACGAATTGTATTAGGTACAATCGGTTCAAATACTGCATCATCAGTTTTCGCAACCAAGAGTAAACGCGCACCTTCATCTTGGTAGTGACGAGCTTGTCTTGGCAACTCATAGCCTTGAATTAAGAACTCAGGAGCACCAATATAAATGGTTCCTAAACCTTCAAAGCTCATTGATCCCCACTTTCTTACAGATGAGAATGGCACAATGTTCTGAGGTGTTTTAATCGTATCAATATCAAAATACGCTTTCATCGCAAGGGATGTTGAATCTACATCTTTAGAATTCCCTAAATAAGCTGCAATATCTTTTTTCGCATTTCTTTCTTCTTCAAGATAGATAACATCTTTAACCTTCATCTCACCTTGAGTTAAAGTACCAGTCTTATCAATACACATAACATCAACTTTCGAAAGTACTTCGATACTATATATTTCTTGAACCAGTGTACGTTTCTTAGCTAAACGATATACCGAAACCCCAAATGATAAACTAGTGAGTAATACAAGTCCTTTTGGAAGTAAAGATAAAAGAACTGTTGATGTTTTTAAGACGGTTTCATGGAATGTATTTCCTCTAAGTCCCATGGATTGATAGACAAGAATAATTCCAATAGGTAAAACAACTGTGGTACATATTCTCGTTATTTTTAAGAAAATATTCATGAGTTCTGATTCTACTGGTTCGTAGTTACGTGCCTCATCAGTTATTTTTTGAGCAAAGCTTTGTGTTCCTACTCTTTCTGTTCGAGCCAGACAGGAACCACTTGTAACGAAACTTCCTGATAATAAAGAATCTCCAGGATATTTGATTACAGGTTCTGATTCTCCGGTTAAGTTTGATTCGTTAACTTCAATAACATCTGTCAAAACTAATGAATCCGCGGAAATCTGGTCTCCTGTTTGATATAAAACAACATCACCCAGAACAATATCTTCACTTGCGATAGTTGTGAATTCACCATTTCTTAATACCTTTGTATCCTGAGATATTAATATCGTTAGATTCTCAACAGTCTTCTTCGCTCTAATTTCTTGGAAAGATCGGATACCAATATTCATCACAATGACATTTAGGAAGAAGATACTAAGATACTCTTTTACGTATATTAAAAAGAATGCAATGATAACATTGTATAAGTTAAATAAATTAAATGTATGTCCTAGTATAATTTGAAGACTACTCTTACTCTTTGGTTTAGGAACATAGTTCGTATTACCAATCCGAACTTGTTCTTGAACTTGAGCTGTTGTTAGTCCTTTAACATCAGTTTTCATAGCCTCTCCTAAATTTCTAAATCTTTAATATGCTTTGGTTCCCTCTTATGCTCAGGTGGTGCTTGCATGTAGCTTGGACCATAAATAGAAATTAAATAATCTTTATAATTTGCCGGAATAGGTAATTGATGACCCTCGAAATCCATCAATACAGTAGGAAATAATACTTCATTTGGTACTCTACTATCTTTTAACGGCTCAAATACCCACGTCATGTTCACTGCACTGTATTTTGAATTTTTATGTTTACGGGCATAACGACGTGCAAAGTTAGAAAAAGCTTTCTTTAAACCAAACGCAGTAAAACCTAGGTTATCAATGATTACTAAGAATGGCATCATCGAAAGTGAAAAAATTCGCGTAGAAAAATAGTTGAATTTACTTTCCGATACTCGGTCAAACACAAATACGTCAATAAAAAGACCATTCCCCTCACATTTATTACGAAGGAGGTAATTTTGTTCCTCAACAAAAGTATTTTTCATTCTGAACTTCATGTTTGGAATTAGTATATTATATTTTTTACAATTTTCTATACAATGATAATAATAATCTTCTGACATTTCTTCATCTAGAATTGATAGTAACTTATCATAATTATCGTAATCCATCATGACATCAACATCATCATCCCATGGAATAAAACCACTATGACGAACTGCTCCTAAAGCTGTTCCATATGATAAAGCATACTCAATGTCATGTTTTTTACAAATACGGTCAAACTCTAATAATATCTCTAATGTTTTTAGTTGAACATCGCGAAGTGTGATTTCACTTCCGTCGTCCCTTGTTTTTAAAACTGTCATTTTACACCTCTGTAAACAATTTACTTAATTACAACAATTCAATTCTATCATAAAGCACAGGGTAAATTAAAGGGTTGTATTAGATAAATAGTACAACCCCTACATTTTAAAATAATATACACACGTTGTTTTGTAATCTTTCACATCATAGCAAGACCATTCACATATTGTTTCAGGTATTTCTTGTTTCCCATCAGTCTCAATGATTAGTATACCTTCGTCTTTAACTGATTTTGTTACGATAATCTTTTCTACAACGTCTATTAGTTTTTCATAACCATATGGTGGATCTAAAAATACAATGTCAAATGATTCTCTAAGTTTATCAATCAGTTGGAATGCATCCCCTCTTAAGAGTGTTACATTCTCTTCTTCCTTTAATTGTTTAATGTTTTCTCTGATAACTTGAAAGGCTTTTGGATTTTTTTCAAATACTGTAGCTGATTTTGCGCCACGACTTAATGCTTCCAAAGCCATTGCTCCACTTCCACCAAATACATCGAGAAAGGTCTCATCTTCGAAATACGGGCCTATTTTACTAAAAATACCACCCCGTATTTTATCTGACGTAGGTCTAGTAATCGTACCACTTAAAGTTTTTAAGGAACGAGATCCATGTTTTCCCGCTACAATCCTCATGTGGATTGTACCGCCTTTTGACGCTGACTACTGTTTGTCCTACTAATAATATTCTGTGCAAGTCCAATCATAATCATCGCTGCCATTCTACTAGAACCCCCTGCTGAAACTAAAATCAAAGGAACTCCAGTCAGTGGAATTAATCCGGTAGCACCACCAATGTTTAAGATAAAGTGAATTGCAAAATATGAAGCTGCACCAATTAGCACAACTTTCTCAGCTTCAAAACGAGCTAATATTGCATATTTATAGAGGTTGTAGAGAATTGTACCATAACTTAACACAACGATTAAGATACCTAAGATACCAAGCTCTTCGACAATGATTGCAATAATAAAGTCAGTTTGAGCTTCAGGTAAGTAACCAAATTTATTATCACTATTTGTAAAGCCTTTACCAAATGGACCAGCTTGTAAGCCCTGTACCATTGCAGCAAGACCCATGAACAGTTGATACCCTTCGTTATAACGATCAAGGAAAGGATTCGCTGCTGATTCAAATCGTTTAAACATATACTCAGGAATTCCTAACTTGGAAAAAATTGTCTCTGCAATTTTAAGCCCAGTTGGTGTATCTAAGAATATTAATGTAAATACCCCTACCACCAATAGTATTAAGACCCACTTTTGCAACTTACTTAGTTTCCGTTGTGATGGAATTAAAAAGCAAAGTAAGGAAATCGCAAGGATTACTGCAGCAGAACCAAGGTCACGCTGTAAAACCGTAACAATTCCGATTATTGTTAACAAGACTAGTACAGGAAACTTCACTAAATCTATACCACTGGCAACACGAACTTTTTGTTTGTCTCCTAAAGAAACGGCTATTAATAAGACCATGTACACTTTCGCAAACTCTGAAGGTTGAATCGTCACTTGACCAAAACGAATCCAGGCTGATGCCCCACCAGCGCTACTAAAAAACATTGTCGATACCAATAAGCCAATAACAACAACCGTAATTCGTAATAAATATTTTTTGAAAAACTTAAATGAAAACCTACGTGCAAAGAAAACCATCATGAAGTATCCAACAATCACGAAACCTATTTCTTTCCCGCCTGCGAACAGTGTTTTTCCTACTGAAACCTTACCCATTGTTGCAGATGTAACCATGAGCACACCAAAAAGACTCAAGACAATTACGGTACCATGAATGAGTTTACTATAGCCTGCAGGCATTCTTAACGATATTATATTCTTTAATTTATTCTTTTTCATGTAGTTATAATATCATAAATATAGTGCAAAGACTTTCAAAAACACAATAAATATTGTAATATGTATCTAAAGAGTTTTCTATCAAATGAAAAGATTACATTTTTAATATTAATTAGAAGAGGTTTAACTATGGTTAAAATTAATATGGATACGATCATTCTTGATCCAAATCCTGTTTTACGTGTGCAGTGCGAAAGTGTCAAATTACCTTTAAGTGATGAAGACAAAAGCACTATTTTAGATATGTTGCAATATGTGCGAGATTCTCGTGATGAGGAACTGGCAGAGAAGTATAATTTACAACCTGCAAATGGTATTGCTGCTCCACAAATTGGTGTTGCAAAGCAAATGACAGCAATCGTTGTTGATTTAGTAAACAAGGATGGGCAAGATATTACCGTTGAGTATGCACTTGTTAATCCAAAAATAGTATCTCATACAGTCAAGCAAGCAGCTTTAGGATATGGTGAAGGCTGTTTATCTGTACGTGAAGTTCATGAAGGACTTGTACCTAGAGCTCAACGTATCAAAGTACAAGCTTACGATTTAATTCAAGATAAAGAAGTTACAATTATTGCTAAAGACTTATTAGCAATTGTTTTACAACATGAGATTGATCATTTACATGGCATCCTTTTCTACGATCATATTAATAAAGTAGATCCTTGGGGACATGACAACTCACTGAAAATAATAGAATAGGAGTCATAGTATGACAGCTAAAAACAAGAAATTAAAAAATACTGATACACTCATCTATGCATTAGGTGGACTGGGTGAAGTCGGTAAAAACATGTATGTCGTCGAACATGAAGACGAAATAATCATTATAGATGCAGGGGTTCTTTTCCCTGAAGAAGATTTATTAGGAGTCGATTACGTTATTCCTGATTTTACACATCTCATAAAAAATCAAAAGAAAATTAAAGCACTTGTAATTACCCATGGTCACGAAGACCATATTGGTGGTATTCCGTTCTTACTACAACGTGTTAATATTCCAATGATTTATGCTCCTCGCTTTGCGAAGGCACAAATTGAACGAAAATTAGAAGAACGAAAAATTCGTACAAAACATCCAATTGTTGAGATAAATTCTCAATCAACAGTAAAAACAAAACACTTTGTAATTGGATTCTTTAATGTTGTTCACTCAATTCCAGACGCAATGGGAGTTCTAATCAATACACCAAACGGTCGTGTTGTTACAACAGGTGACTTTAAGTTTGACTTAACACCTGTAGGAACCAATCCTGATTACCAAATCATGGCTTATATGGGACAAATTGGAGTTGACTTACTTTTAAGCGATTCAACCAATGCCCAAGTTAGTGGATTCTCCATAAGTGAGAGAGACGTTGCTAAAGAAATCGGTAGAATCTTTAAGAAAGCAGATGGACGTATTATTATCGCTACCTTTGCTTCAAACGTCTACCGTGTCCAACAAATTATAGAAGCTGCAATTTCACAAGGTAGAAAAATTGCTGTCTTTGGTCGTTCAATGGAAAATGTCATTACCATTGCACGTAAATTAGGACATATTAAAGCAGCAGACAAACATTTCGTTAATGCAAATCAATTAAATAAGCTCCCAGCAAATAAAGCACTTATCTTATGTACTGGGTCTCAAGGTGAACCTCTTGCAGCTTTAAGCCGTATCGCTAACGGAACTCACCGTCAAATTAGTATTATTCCTGGTGATACTGTTGTCTTCTCCTCCAGCCCAATTCCTGGAAACGCACCAAGTGTTTCACATGTAGTGAACCAATTGACACGTTCTGGAGCTACAGTACTTACAAATTCACCATTAAACTCACTTCATACAACAGGACATGCTTCTAAAGAAGAACAAACACTGATGTTACAGTTATTACGTCCTAAGTACTTTATGCCAGTTCACGGTGAATACAAGATGCTTAAAACACACAAAGATACTGCTATCCAAACCGGTATTCCTGCAGAGAACATCTTTATATGTTCCAATGGAGATGTAGTTGGACTTCGTGACGGAGTAGCATTTGCTTCAAATGTTCGCTTCCAAGCTGATGATATTTATGTTGATGGAAATGATTCAAGTGGATTATCTACTGCAGTTATTAAAGACCGTAAGATTCTTTCTGATAGTGGTCTAGTAAGTGTTGTTGTCACAATCGATTCAAGAAACAATAAAATATTAACGAAACCAAGTATTGTGAGTCGTGGATTTGTCCTTATTAAAGAGAATCAATCCTTACTAAAAGAAGCCGAACAAGTAGTTTATGAAGCATTAAAGAAACGCATGAAATCAAAAGTAACATTTGGAGAGATTAAGAACACAATCCGTGGCTCTTTAGAACCTTTCCTCTACAAACATACCCAACGAAATCCACTGGTTATTCCAGTAATCTTAAACTTACGCAACACACAACAACAGCAACAAGCAAAGAGCAATGAGAAAGTATAAACGTAGAATACTAAGTCTTGTTGTTGTCTTAGCACTTGTTGGGTATATCTATTTTGAAATGACACAGCTTGCGACAAAGCGTCTTAAACTACACTTTGAAACAGTAGTATCTGAAAAGATTCCAAGTTCCTTCAACAACCAAACTATGGCATTCATGTCAGATGTTGATGGAGATGTTAATAATCTAAGAAAAGCAGTAAAAGAAATTAAAACTTTTAATCCTGATACGGTTGTTTTTCTAGGCTCACTTCTAAAAGCAGATGAGTTCAACGAAGACACTAATAACTTAATGATCGAACTCTTATCAGACATTAAAACAAACAGCGGTAAGATTGCTGTCTTAAGTGAGAAGGATAACGAGACTTCCAGACAAATACTTGAGGCTTCTGGATTTCTAATACTAGAAAATCAAGACTTGCTTTTCTATAATCCGGATCATGAAGCTATCAAGATTATTGGTTTAGGAGCTACAAGTGGTGAAGTAATTGTTGAAGACAATAATTATTTTACACTGGCATTAAGTTATAACCCTGATCAAATAGATGCAAATACTGACAAGAATTTTGATCTCATGGTAGCTGGTAAGTCAATGTTAGGAAAGATACGTCTCCCCTTCATTGGCCCACTTGCAAAAGAGACAAAATATGCAGAACGACGCCAAACTGTGAGCAATACAGAATTAATCTTAACATCGGGTGTTTCAACTACAGACCCTGATATTCGCCTATTCACAAACCCTGACGTCTTAATACTTACATTAAAGAATGCCCAGTAGCATTCTTTCTTTTATAAATGGAGGTAAACG
>RCMY010004053.1_pt1 | contig 12801 bp, 10 predicted proteins | sample 2041341 | NCBI WGS metagenome assembly RCMY01 (sample SAMN09708234, study PRJNA481090) | Marine sediment metagenome, whole genome shotgun sequencing project. | reverse complement strand
AAAGTTTCTAAATAGTTTTTAAACTGTTCTATGTAGTTATAAAATATACTCTTATCATTTGTAATTCTTTTCATAGTTCTAACACCTTCTAATGAACTAATTATAAATTCTGATGCAGGTTCTGTGTTCATATGACGATTTAAATATCCATCATCAATACCTCTATATAAAAAGTTAATCAAGGCCACTTTCCACTCGTTCATAATGTCTTTTAATTTTAACTGCAATTCATATTCGTTAGCTTCATGACTTAAATCGACTATAAAATTGATTAGCGGACTACCTAAGTTTTGGTTTAGCGACTTATCGTTAATTAATCTGTCCTGCAATAAATCTCCGAGTATAAATATCGGGTTTCCACGTTCAGAAAGTGGCTCAATAAAATCACTATGGATTTCCTTACTAATCCGTTCTTGAATTATAGCTTCAATAAAATGATGCTTATTTTCAAAATGATAATAAAAGGCTCCTTTGGTTAAATTTACTTCTTTTATAATGTTGTCTATACTAATAGCATGATATCCATAAGTATTGATTAACTCATATCCTTTGTCTATTAATTTCTGTCTGGTTAACTTTCGTTTTATTTCTTGTGTCATTTTCCACTTATTTAAATTGTTATTACGTTTATAGAACAATATTGGAATAGAAATTCCTACCATGAGCTTGAAAGAGTTTTTAAGGATGGTATATACTATGTGGTTTGTTTTTTGAATGATTAAAGAACTAGAAAGCCCTAAACATAAGTAATTAGCAATTTTTAAATACGAATTAGTTTGTTTCTGGCCATAAATTAAAGAAGTTTAATTAATCGCAAACTGGATTTAAGGTTATAAAATTACACTATTTTTATGCACAAATAATTCCAATGAATATTACCGACCTTTTAATTACATTAGTTCCTTTTACACACCATGAGTTAAATGATATTCTCGCTCATTTTAAAAAAGTGTCAGTTCCAAAAAATGAAATACTTGTGCGTCAAGGTGAAGTCTGTAAAACCTTATATTTTGTTGAACAAGGCATGGGGAGGAGTTATTATCTTAATGAGGGTGGAAAAGAAATTACACAATGGTTTTTTGGAGTAGGTAAATTCATGTCAAGTTTGGATAGCTTTTTTCAACAAAGCCCAAGTTTATACTATTTAGAGGTGTTAGAAGATTCAGTCTTATATACCATATCTAAGGAAGAAATAGACAAGTTATTCGCCAAATATCACAAAATGGAGAAACTGGGCAGGCTTGTATCTACAGAAATGCTTACAAGAGTAGTTAATAAGCTAAACGCTATTCAATTTCAGACCGCTAGAGAACGTTATGACTATATGCTCGCTGAGTTTCCAGATATTGCTTATCAAGTTCCGTTAGGTCATATCGCTTCTTATTTGGGTATGACACAAGAAACACTAAGTCGTGTTAGAAATAAATAATATCAATATTTAGCATAATTATACCTTCAAAACTCCAATTTAAATTTTTTGACATAGGTCAAAAGAAAACTGCTATATCAGACCTATCTTTGCATCGTATTTTTAAATCTATTATAATGAAAATGAACAAATTAGCATTAAAGATTTTATTAATGATGGTTGCTTCCGTAATTCCCAACATAATTACGGCACAGCAATTGGATCCTGTATTGAGGGATTTAATCCAAAAAGGACTCGATAAAAATCATACCGTTAAAAGCAATCGTATTGATGCAGAACAAGCCAAAATTGACCAACGATTGGCAAAATCGGTATTCTTGCCTAAAATTTCACTAACCGGGAGTTATACACGCCTAAACGACGATATTACTTTTGATGACGATACCCAAACTTTATTGGTAGCAACTCAAAAATTGATCATTAAAGATGCGGTGGGGCTTCCATTTAATTCACCATTTCCTGACAATATTCCTTTACAAGATACACCAAGCCTACAGGAAAAAAACATATTAAAATCAGGAGTTAATTTAGATTGGGTATTATTTAGCGGACTCGAAGCCAGCAATGCTCTTAAAGCGAGCAAACACAAAGAAAGGTCCTTAAAGTATGTCGGCATGGCAGAAAAAGATAAAATCGCTTTGCAAATTATTGAAACCTATGATAAAATTGCTCTTGTACAAGCTTCTAAAAAGGTGCTTATCACCACAGAAAATTACTTAAACGAACAGGTGTTTTATGTAACAAAAGCGATTAAAAATGGTTTGGCAACACCGATAAGTCGAAAGAAAATTGAACTTGCACAACAGCAATTATCCGCCAAGCAACTTGAGTTTGACCATAATAATATCCTATTGGTAGAGGTACTTCATCAACTTACGGGTGAAACTAAAGAGAATTTGCGATTGCTTAATCCACAATTGAGCTCTTTCTCGGTTGATGCAGTTTCAAATACTGAAAAACGTAACGAAATCAAAGCTTTAGAGGAGGCTGAAAAAGCAACAATTTATCAATCTAAAATGGAAAAAAGTCATTTTATTCCTAAAGTTGCGGTAAAAGGCCGTTACGAATTTATTGAAGACTACTTATCGCTATTGGATCCAAAATGGTTCGTTGGTGTGGGTGTTCAATGGAATGTTTTTGAGGGAAATCAGTCTCGATTAAAAAGTAAAAAATCACAATTAGAAAGTCAAAAATATCGAGAACAAATAGAAGATGCTCAAGAAATGATTGCCCTGAGCATAACAAAGGCAGAATTGACCTATCAATCAGCCCTACAAAACACCAAAATAGTTCAAAAAGAAATTGAATTGGCAGATGATACTTATGAATTGGTCGATAAACAATATAAAAACAATCTGGCATCAATAAATGATGTACTTGATGCCTTAAATGATGTGGAAAAAGCCAATTTCAAATTACAAGAATCATATTTTAACGAACGAAGAGCTGTAGCAGACTTGCTTCACGCCAAAGGAATACTTAACTACTAAAATAATTAGAAAATGAATATTTATAAAAACATATTTTTAGGCTGTTTAGCAATACTAACTTTAAATTCTTGTGGTAATGAACAAATTACCACCAAGCGAGGAAAAGTAAAATTTGAGACCATTTCAATCAGCAGTAAAATTGCTGGCAGACTCGATAAAATATATGTAGAAGAAGGTCAAACCGTAAAGAAAGGCGATACACTCGCATTAATGAATGTTCCAGAAGTCGTTGCTAAAATGATGCAGGCCGAAGGTGCAATTACAGCTGCCCAAGGTCAATTAAATATGGCTTATAACGGTGCTACAACCGAACAATTAAGTCAAATTGAAGGTAAATTAGATGCTGGAAAGGCTCAATTGGAATTTGCTCAAGAATCTTATAACAGATTGGAGGCTATGTACAAAGATTCATTGGTTACTTTACAACAATTTGATGAGGTAAAAATGAAATTGAACATGGCAAAAGCACAAGTATCAGCCGTACAAGCTCAACGTGACGAGATTAAAAAGGGTGTTAGGTCAGAGAAAATACAACAGGCAAAAGGTCAGTTAGACGCGGCTCTTGGAGCTAAAGAAGAGGTATTGTCAGCATCGCGAGAGCAATATTTGATTGCACCTGCAGACATGTCCGTGGAAACGATTAGCTTAGTGGAAGGCGAATTGCTAACACCAGGCTTTACTCTGTTTAATGGATATAAAACGAACAGTGTATATTTTAGATTTACCATACCCGAATCAAAAATTTATGATTTTGAAGTCGGTAAGGAACTCACACTTGTAAATCCATATACTGAGGTAGAAACAAGTGCTAAAATTGTAGCCATTAAGCAACTACCACAATATGCGGAAATAACCAGTACAGCACCCTTGTACCAATTGGCAGAGTCAATTTACGAGTTGAAAGTGGTACCGACTTATGATGTGTCAGACCAAAAGTTTTATACCAACGCTACCATTCTTATTAAATAAAACATGAAAGCCCATAATGGGCATTTGGCAGGCAATGGCCATTACCCAATCAACATAAATTATTGATTAACAAATAACTATTTAATTTTCACATAGATGAAAAAATTTTTAACTTTATTGAAGGTAGAATTTCAGCGTATTTTTTCAAATAGCGTTTTAATGGCTATCTTTTTCGCGGCTCCAATTGCTTATGGTATTATTTTTGGCTTTGTATATGAACAAGCAAAAGTCACAGATTTACCTATTGTAATTATTGACCAAGATCAAAGTCCTGCCTCAGATAAAATAATTGATGCTTTTGAAGATAATGAAGGCTTACTTGTAGTTGACGTGCGTTCTACCGATGTCAATATTCTGGAAGAAATGCCTTTTAAACAATACGCGGCCGTAATTACGTTACCAACCGATTTCGAAGCAAATCTTTTACAGCAAAAACGTCCAGAAATTCGTGTCGATTTGAATATGGCAAATATTCTAAATGCCAATACGGCTAGTAACCATATCAATACCGTTTTGATGACGATGAATGCTGGTATGGAAATAGAAGGTCTTAAAAAACAAGGAATGCATCCCGCTCAAGCGATGACATCTTACGAAAGTTTTAAAATCAATTTTAATAAACTTTATAATTCTGCCGGAAACTATGTAACATTTATGTTACCTGGATTGCTTGCGGCCATTATGCAACAGATTATTTTCTTAGCGATGGCATTAGTGTTTTCAAGAGATTTTGAAGATGGTTATTTTGTTACGCTTGCAAAGAAAAACAATTCGTCTTTGTATCATATTCTATTAAAAGCAACACCATTCTTGTTGATGCTTCCTTTTATGTGGCTTATTGTTAGTTCGCTTTTTCCATATTTCAATATAGTTGCGGACATCTTTAACTTTCCTATGCTGGTATTGATTATCTTGTTGACGTTGGCTTCCATGTTTATAGGTATGTTGTTTTCAATCGCCATACCGAATCAATTGAAAGCTACGGAATTTTTAATGGTAATTTCTACGCCTGCGTTCATTTTAAGTGGATTTACATGGCCAACCTCAGCAATTCCAGATTGGATTACCAATGTGGCACAATTTATTCCGGTTACGCAATACTTGAGTGGATTTAGAAAAATTGCTTTTTATGGTGGCGATTTATCGTCAATTGCAGGCGAAATTGGATTGCTATTGTTAATTATTGCTGTGGCTTTTGTGGCGATGGTTGTACTGCTTCAGATTAAAATTAATAAGTCGGTTAAGGAGCAAAAAATGGTTTTGGGTGAAAATTTAAACTAAGTAAAATGGAAAAGAGAAATTACTTGCCGGATGTACTCGAAGGTGGGTTTAACCAATTAATATTACCCCTTACAGATGATTATGAAGGAAAGGTAATTGCAACACTAATTCGCCGAGAAACTGAGAAATCATTCGCCAAAGCTATTTTATACATTCATGGTTTTAACGATTACTTCTTTCAAAAAGATTTGGCAAAAAGGTTTAATCAACATAATTATAATTTCTATGCGTTAGATTTGAGAAAGTACGGACGTTCTTTTTTGCCACATCAAAAACTGAATAACGTGCGTTCTCTTTCAGAGTATGACGAAGAAATAAATATTGCTTTAAATATTATCCATTCTGAAAATAAAAATCAAGTCATTTTAATGGGGCATTCCACGGGTGGACTTATAATAACGGACTATGCCAAAAGGCATCCAAAGAGCGACACATTTCATGGAATAATCTGTAATAGCCCCTTTTACGATTTTAATTTAAGCACTATTGAACGAAAAATAGGAATTCCAATTTTGTCATTTTTCGCCAAGTATTCCCCTGATAAACCCATTAAAGCGGGTTTATCAGAATTATATGGTCATACACTACACAAAGACCATTATGGCAAATTGAATTATTCGCTGGTTTGGAAACCTCATCTTGTACCAAAGATAAATTTGAGTTTTATTAGAGCCATTTACAAGGCTCAACAAAACATTAAATATAATATGATTATTAATGTTCCTATGCTTGTATTGCACAGCGATAAATCCATTATTGACAATACTTGGTCCGAGAAATTCAAATTTGCTGATTCGGTTTTAAATGTAAATCACATCTCTAAAGTTGCCCAAAATATTAAGGGGAATATTACAGTAAGTGAAATTAAAAATGGTATGCACGATTTGTTTCTTTCTGAAAAAGAGGCTAAAGAAGATGCTTATGGGGAGATGTTTAAGTGGGTTGAGGGTAGTTTTTAATGATATCAACCAAATATAAAGTGTACGTCACCCTGTCCCGAAGTGTCGGGAGTTTCAGTGTCGCATCCAATTGTAGGTTTGTTTATCCTGCATTTAATTTTTTTTTGCATCATGATAAATTTTAAACTAGCTTCGTAATCATAATCGAACGCTAGTCTCATGAAAAAAATCATCTTCCTTACGATAGCAATTGCCTATTTAGCAATCTCACAACCACTATTTAGCCAAGCCTACACTTCAACACAAATTGACTCAATAGTAAATAAAGCAATGTCAATCATGCATAATGCGGGAATTGCAGTTGCAGTTGTAAAAGACAACCAAGTAATTCACATGAAGGGTTATGGCGTTGCTTCTGCAAACGATAAGGGTAGAGTAAATGAGAATACCCTTTTTGCTATTGCATCCAACTCAAAAGCCTTTACAACAGCCGCATTGGCGATGTTGGTGGATGAAGGTAAACTCAATTGGTTGGATAAGGTTGTTGACTATATTCCTGAATTTAAAATGTACAACCGGTATGTAACGGAAAACTTCAATATTCAAGATTTATTAACGCACCGCAGTGGACTCGGTCTTGGAGCAGGCGATTTAATGTTCTTTCCTGATGGATCAGATTTTTCAGTTAAAGATGTACTCAATAGTTTTCAATATCAAAAACCTATCTCAGCTTTTAGAACAAAATATGATTATGATAATTTGCTCTATGTTGTAGCAGGCGAAGTTGTAGCCAGAGTAAGTGGAATCCCTTGGGCAGAATTTGTGGAAACCAGAATTATGAAACCATTGGGCATGAAAAATTCAGTTGGCGTATATCAACGTTTAAAAGACAACAGCAATGTGGCTTTTCCACATTCAGTAGAAAATGGCAATCTCAAACAGCTTGAGCATTATACAAAAAATGACGAATCCTTAGGGGCGGCTGGTGGTATTTATGCTAGCGTTAACGATTTAAGTAAATGGCTTATCATGCACTTAAACAATGGTGCTTATGGGAATGACTTTAGTAAGCAACTAATTTCTAAAAAAAACCACGCAGAACTTTGGAAACCAAATACTTATATTGGATTTAGTGTAGTGCCAGAGCCTCTATACAAAACGCATTTTAGTGCCTACGGATTGGGCTGGAGACTCAGTGATAAGGGAGGATATGTTATTGTTGAACATACAGGTGGTTTGCCAGGAATGCTATCAAGAACCATTCTTATTCCTGAATTAAATGTGGGTATCGTAGTCCTTACTAATACAGACGCTGGTGGTAATAGTTTTTGGACAATTCCCAATATAATTATGGATGCTTATTTGGGTGTTGAAAGAAAAGATTGGATCTCTGATGCTGAAAAGAGACTTCAAAAAAGTACCACCGAAAGTGATTCAACTACTAAAGCCGTATGGAAAACGGTTGCCGAAGCAAAATCTGATCATGTTAAACATTCCGACTATATTGGTACCTATAAAGACAATTGGTTTGGCAATATCACGATTTGGGAGAAAGACGATAAACTTTGGTTTAAATCATTACGATCGCCAAAACTTACTGGCGAAATGTTCTATTACAAAGCAAATACTTTTGCCATTAAATGGAATGATTTAGATCCGTCCATTGATGCTTTCGCGATGTTTACAATGGGTGTAAATGGACAAGCTAAAAGAATAAAAATGAAAGGCATCTCGCCAATTATTGATTTTAGCTATGATTTTCACGATTTGGATTTGAAGAGGGTTGGTGAGTAAAATTTAAAGTATTCGTTTATTAATAGAAAAAAATATTGAAATATTATTTATCTTTTGCGATAAACGAATACTTTAAATTCATTACCATTAAACAACCCGTAACAAAAAGTAATTCTTTTTACCTCTCTGTAATAACACAAACTTATCTGCAATTAAATCAGTAACAGAAAGACTATAATTTTCATCAACTTTCTCTTTATTAATCGAAATAGAATTCTCTTTTAACGCCCTTCTAGCTTCACTATTAGATTTTAAAAAACCTGATTTTTCATTTAATGCAGAAACAATATCAATGCCATTTGCAAGATCCGATTTAGAAATTTCCGCTTGTGGTACTCCTTCAAATACATCTAAAAAGGTTTTTTCATCTAGACTTTTTAAATCCGCCGATGTTGACTTACCAAATAAGATATTTGATGCTTTTATAGCATTTTCTAATGCTTCTTTTGAATGTACCATCATGGTAACTTCATTAGCTATAGTTTTTTGTAAAATACGCATATGCGGATGATGCTTGTGCTCTTTGATTATTTCATCAATAGTGGGTTTATCTAAAAAAGTGAAGATTTTGATATACTTTTCTGAATCTTCATCGGAAGCATTAAGCCAATATTGGTAAAATTTATAAGGTGAAGTCCTTTCAGGATCTAACCAAACATTTCCACCTAATGATTTACCGAATTTAGTGCCGTCTGCCTTGGTAATTAATGTACAGGTAATAGCATACGCTTTTCCTTGTACTTTACGGCGGATTAATTCTGTACCCGTAGTAATATTTCCCCACTGGTCAGAACCGCCCATTTGTAATAAACAATTCTTTTCTTGGTATAAATGTAAAAAGTCGTAACCTTGAATCAATTGATAGGTAAATTCCGTAAAGCTCATTCCCTCTTTTGCATCAGGATTTAGTCTATTTTTGACTGAATCTTTAGCCATCATATAATTTACAGTAATATGCTTACCAATATCTCTGGCAAAATCTAAAAAAGATATTTCTTTCATCCAATCGTAATTGTTAACCATTTCTGCAGCATTATCAGCACCAGAAGAAAAGTCTAAAAACTTAGAAAGTTGACCTTTAATTCCGTTAACATTTTTAGTCAATGCGGCTTCGTCTAATAGGTTTCGTTCATCCGATTTTCCCGAAGGATCACCTATCATTCCTGTTGCTCCACCCACTAAAGCAATAGGTTTGTGTCCAAATTGTTGAAAGTGTTTTAATATAATTATGGGCACCAATCCGCCAATATGTAAAGAATCTGCAGTAGGGTCAAATCCGATATAGGCTGAAGTTACTTGCTTATTCAATTGTTCTTCAGTTCCGGGCATTACATCACTTAACAAGCCTCTCCAACGTAATTCTTCAACAAAATTATTAGTCATAGTCATAAAGTTTTTGCAAAGATATGTTTAATAGTAAAAAGGGTAAAACAAATAATGGAAATTTAGTTTTAATTGTCTGAAAGCACTTTTTTAATTGATATTACCGACCCTTGTCAGTTCGTGTGTTTTTTATGATGTGAAACGGAATAAAAAATGAATCGAAGAACTTTGTGTAACTAAAAATGTTCATGTATGGCAGAAAGTTTACTTGTCCCAAACGCTTCTCGATAGATTTTCATTTAGGCTATCGCCCAAAAAGAAAACACTCGAAGTAATAGCAGGTTTAAAATATTTACAATTTGTCAATTAAATGGTATTAAATTGAGATTATTAGCTAATTTAGAGCCATGATTTTAGTTACTGGTGGTACTGGCTTAGTAGGTTCGCATTTGTTGCTTGTATTGGCAAAACAAAGTGATAAAATTGTGGCAATTCATAGAAAAAATAGCAATTTAGATGCTGTTAAAAATGTGTTTTCTTATTATTCAAGTGACTATGAGAAACTATTTCAATCTATATCTTGGATTGAAGCCGATATTAACGACATACCTGCCTTAAGCGATGCTTTTAAAGGAATTACAAAAGTCTATCATAGTGCCGCACTAATATCGTTTAGCAGTTCAGATTATCGAAAAATGCGAAAAATAAATATTGAAGGCACTGCCAATATCGTAAATCTATGCATATCCAATAAAGTTAAAAAACTTTGTTTTGTGAGTTCGGTTGCCGCTGTTGGAAAACCTCTAACCGGTAAAGATATAGACGAAGAAAACGAATGGAATGTTGCGGATAATAATTACGGATACTCTATCACAAAATACGGTGCAGAGTTGGAAATCTGGCGTGCTGGGCAAGAAGGTATTAACGTTGTTATTGTAAATCCTGGGGTAATTTTAGGATCGGGATACTGGAAAAACGGTACTGGAAAATTATTTGATAAATCCTACCTCGGATTTCCTTTTTATACCGAAGGTATTACAGGGTTTGTAGATGTTAGAGATGTGGCAACGATCATGATTCAACTGATGAATAGTTCAATAAAAAACCAACGTTATATTTTAGTTAGCGAAAATGAGTCCTTTAAAAACATTTTCTTCGCTATTGCCGATGCTTTTAACAAGAAACGACCATCAATTAGAGTTAATAAATTTATAAGTGGTATTGGATGGCGTGTAAATTGGTTATTCAGTAAGTTTTCAGGTAAAACACCTTTAATTACCAAACAATCTGCAAATTCGTCGCATAACAGTTACTTTTTTTCTAATAAAAAGATAAAAGAAGCTCTTGATTATGAGTTTATTCCTTTAGAAAATACAATTAAAACGATTTGTAAAAATTATATGAAGGATTTGAAGTAAAAAACTATTGGAAACCAAAAACTGAAATCTACTTTATTCCCTCTCTCGACTGCTCAATAATCGAATCCATTTCTGATTTAGGTTGGTAAATTTCCTTTTTTGCTTCTAATCTTTTTTTTACCTCTTCAAACATTTTTTGATATTCGTCAATTTTTGAAGTATAGTAAAAATTACTTTCGCTAAATTGAGTACTATCAATTTTGTGCTTTTCAAAAACTAAAGGAAGATAATTAATGTTTTTTCTTAAATCTTTGGTATGAACTAACCTCGCCCCTCTGGCAATATAAATATCTGTCCAAATGTCAATCATTTTTTCTTTTTCAATCAACTTATCAGGTTTTTTATAGATGGTCTTGCTGGTGCAGGATACCAAAAATAGAAAAGTTAGCAATATGTATATTAAATTTTTCATTTATCGATTAAAAGTCAATTGCATTCCTCTATTGTCATCATCAAATTTCCCTTTATTAAATACAAGATTTCCATTGACAAACGTATGTGTAATTTCTGAATTAAAAGTTGTTCCTTCAAAAGGTGACCATCCACATTTATACAAAATACCTTCATTTGTAATGGTTTGTGGCGATTCTAAATCTACTAGAACTAAATCGGCATAATAGCCTTTTTTTATAAACCCTCTTTTTTCAATTTGAAATAATATTGCCGGATTATGACACATTTTTTCAACCAATTTTTCTAATGATAAAATGCCGTGATGGGTTGCCTCCAACATAGCCAGTAATCCATGTTGTACTAACGGACCGCCACTTGGTGCTTTGGTATACACTTGTAATTTTTCTTCTAAGGTGTGTGGGGCATGATCTGTAGCAATAACATCAATTTTATCAGTAAGTAATGCTTTCCAGAGTCCCTTTTTATCTTCTTTTGTTTTTATAGCAGGATTCCATTTTATTAAAGTCCCCTTCGTTTTGTAATACGAATCGTCAAACCAAAGATGATGCACACAAACCTCAGCTGTTATTTGCTTTTCTTCAAGTGGAATATCATTTCTGAACAAAACCGTTTCCTTAGCAGTTGAAAGATGGAAAACATGCAATCTCGCTCCTGTTTTTTGTGCCAATGCTACGGCTTTTGAAGATGAAATATAACAAGCTTCTTCACTCCTAATTTTCGGATGAAAATCCATTGGAATATTATCTCCATACATGGTTTTTGCACTTGCTAAATTGTCTTGGATTGTGGTTTCATCCTCACAATGCACGGCAATCAACATTTTTGTTGATGAAAATATTTTTTCAAGAACATTTTCATCATCAACAAGCATATTACCTGTTGACGAACCCAAAAATAATTTGATTGCAGCAACTTTATTCGGGTCAGTTTTTAATAATTCATCCAAATTATCATTGGTGCCACCAAACATAAAAGAATAATTAGCGTAAGAGGTTTTAGCAGCTATATCAAATTTATCTTGCAATAAAGCTTGTGTTGTAGCTTGTGGTACGGTATTGGGCATTTCGATAAAAGAAGTAATTCCTCCTGCAACAGCGGCCTTGCTTTCTGTACCTATATTCGCTTTATGTGTTAAACCAGGTTCTCTAAAATGCACTTGGTCATCAATAACACCTGGCATTACATATTTGCCGAGTCCATCGATAACTTGTGTACCCTCAGGAATAGTATCAATTGTGCCAATGGCACCAATCAAATGATCTTCAATCAAGATATCACCAACGGTAATTTCACCTTCATTTATAATCTTTACATTTTTTATTAGCGTCCTTTTCATATTTCTATTCTTGATTTTTATAATTTCTTCAAACTTCGTGCAAAGTTTTTATTTAGGCAATCCCTTTATTGTCATTTTAATCACTCCAAAAATAGCTTCACCAATTATAGAACTATCCATTTTAGATTTACCTAATGCTCTATCCGTAAAGATAACTGAAACTTCTTTGATGTTAAATCGAAATATGCTTTACCATTGCTCTGTGCTACAACTTCTGAATTCCAAGCAAGCTCCTGATATTCTGCATTGTCATATGCACGCGCTGACATCATGCAGCCATCGGACGTGACAATACCGTCGAGCTCGTATTTGCCGGAAAGCCAGTTTTGGAGCATACCTCTGGCGTAGCTGCAGCTGAAGGTCGACATCCACGTGTCGCCGTCCGGGCTCTCCGCGCAACCGGTCGCGCGCAGGCGGAACTGTTCGTGTCGTCGACGGCGACGGCATC
>RCMY010004052.1_pt1 | contig 12801 bp, 10 predicted proteins | sample 2041341 | NCBI WGS metagenome assembly RCMY01 (sample SAMN09708234, study PRJNA481090) | Marine sediment metagenome, whole genome shotgun sequencing project. | reverse complement strand
TAGCGCCGCCTGCAGTGGCTTCATTCCCGCTTCCAGGTGGCGGGCAATATTTTCCAGCACCACGATCGCGTCATCAACGACAAATCCCGTGGCAATGGTCAACGCCATTAATGACAGGTTGTTCAGGCTGAATCCGCACAGATACATGGCGGCAAAGGTACCGATCAGTTTGAAACAATGGAAGTGAGCTTCGGCGTTCCTCCGATCGTGACCCGAGTGCCCTAGACCTAGGGGCGAGCCCAGGGCGCGCCGATCCCGGATCCAACAGCCGATGCTCGGCCGCAGAGGAAGGATCATGAGGCGTTTCTCCTTGATGGGTATTCCGGGCACTCTTTTGGTTCGCCGGGCCCGTCAGGTTCAGCAGGGGAATCTCCGATAGGAACCCATGCCAACTTCCTCAGATGCCGAGCGGGATCGCCCGACGCGTGAGGCCGGCAAAGGGGAATCTGCGCCGCCACTCCCGCCGCTGGAGGACACCGATCGATGGACACTTCTCGCCGCTGCGGTGAGCGCCCAGTCCAGCTTCGATTCCGTAGGCTTCACTGCCGAACGACCGATCGACCTCCGTAGTGACGAGCAGCGCCAGACCGAGTGATCCGTCCCCACTGATCCGTCCCCCAGTCATCCGTCCCCAGTCATCCGTCCCACGGGGCGCACGTATCACTAGCGTTGCCAAGTGCCCGAAGCCTCCCTGCCCACTCCGCTTGAATTGGCAATTGCGCAGGTTCGTTCTGCGGAGCTGGTGGGAGCTCAACAGGAGCAGTACCGCCACCAGATACTGGAATTCTGCGGGGAGCACCCCGACGCACTGGACCGAACGTGTCTGTCTGGCCATCTCACCGGTTCCGCTGCGGTCGTTGACCCGCGCCGAGCGGCGGCCCTTATCCTCCATCACGTGAAGTTGGACCGTTGGCTCCAGCCCGGCGGCCATGCCGACGGTGATGGTGATCTGGCCGCGGTTGCCGAGCGTGAGGCCAGCGAGGAAACGGGGCTGCCTGGCCTGCGCGTGCAACAACCCGCCATCGACTTGGACGTGCATCGGATCCCCTCCCGCCGCGGGGAGCCGGCGCATCTGCATTTTGATGTGCGGTTCGTGGTTATCGCACCAGCGGGCAGCGAACCGGAAGGCAACCACGAATCCCATGCGTTGGCCTGGTGGTCGCCGACGACAGAGGTGCAGACCGGTTACCCCGACCCTGATGAATCCACGAAGCGACTCCTGCGTCGAGCGTTGGCGGTTCTGGGTTAAGGCATCGTTGGTGGAGGACCGGCGAGATCGGCGGCACGGTCGAAGACGTCATCGAGCATGTCCTCGGTTAGGCGTCCGGTGAAGGTGTTCTGCTGGCTCACGTGGTAGCTGCCCAGGAGCGTGGTGTCGTCGTCGATCGCTACCTCGACACCGTGGCCAAACTTGGGGCGGGGGCGGATATCAAAATGTCGTATGACGGCGGTGAACCCGATGCCACCCAACGCCACAATGACCCGGGGCTGCAGCGCCGCCAATTCCCGAGCGAAGAAAGGACGGCAGTTTGCTATCTCGTCGGGGCTGGGTTTGTTTGCCGGAGGGGCGCACTTGACCGGTGAAGTGACCCAAGCACCCTGCAGGGTGAGCCCGTCGTCGACGTCGGTGCTGTCGGGTTGGTTGGCGAAGCCGGCTCGGTACAGCGCCCGATAGAGCCAATCGCCACTGCGGTCGCCGGTGAACATCCGACCGGTGCGATTCGCGCCGTGGGCGGCCGGGGCAAGTCCGACGACCATCACAAGGGCGGAGCGGTCACCAAAACCTGGAACGGCACGGCCCCAGTAGTCCTGTTCTGCGAAGGCGGCCCTCTTCTCCCGGGCTACCCGTTCCCGCCATTCCACTAGCCGGGGGCAGGTGCGGCACTCGACAACGGCGCTTTCCAGCACCCGTAGCTCCGTAGCCGAGGTGACAGACATGCCTACCTACAGACCGACCCGAACTTCCTCCTGGGCCCATTTCGGCCAGCGTTCCCGACTCTTCTTCGCCAGGCGGTGCATCAATGCCACGGCGGCGGGGTCGTCGTCTCCGGGTCTGGTCTCTATGAAGCCGTCCTTGATCATCGCGTCGATGATCGCCCGCCCCAGTTCCGTGCGCACAATTGTGAGGGTCCAGTCGGTTTCGTTGCCGATGCCACCGGTGGAGATATCGGCATGTTCGGCCGCGAAGTCTGGGCAGAAATTACAGCCCTCCCGAGTCCACGCATGGCATTCCTTTAACGGGATCTCGTGATAGTCGCCGTTGCGCATCCAAACCTGGAAGACGCCTTTGATGTTCATTTTGACGATGTCGTCCGAGTGCAACCGGTACTTGGTCCAGAAGAGCTCCTGGAACAGCGAATCGTCAAAGCTTTTGGAACAAAGGAGCCCGATGTTCAGCTTGATCGGCTTGGAAACCTTTCCAACCTTCCGGTTCCACATGACCGGTGCGACCGATGTCTGACAGCTCATTCCCACCAGGGCCAGATCCTTCAGTCCGCGTTCTACCGCCTCGTCGTAGGCGATGGTGTTCGCGGAGTAGGTGTAGCGACTTCCGGAAGCAGCCATCACTTCGTCGTAGTTTGTTGCGACGCCGGGCACCGCTTTCCAACCACCAGCTGTCCCGTCCGTGCTGCCCTCAACCATGGAGACCAGAGCACCGTCGATGACGTTATTCTGCAGGCACCAGATCAGAATGGCGCTCACCAGACCGCCGTCCTGACCTTTCTCGTACACCTTGTCGTCGGCGGCCCGGACCAACAGGATGTCCCGATAGATCCCAGCCATCTCATCGTCATTGCGCGTCCGGCCGAATAGGTGTTCATCGGCGGCCGTCTCCCAATCACGAAACCGGGGGCATGCCCGGGTGCAGGAGGTGCAGCCATTCTCGCCGTGGCCGCAGTTGGTGGGGCCCAGATCCTCCTCAAGGTGGAACGGCGTATAGCCGCCCGGCTCGTGCTTGTAGCCAATCACATCGTGGGGGCAGGCGATGACGCAGCCCGCACAGCCTGTGCAGAGGCCGGATGTGATGACCTCGTCGTAAAGCTCCTTCCACTGGAAACGCCAGCGTTCAGGTTTCTTAGTAGTTTCGACGGTGGGACTGGCTACAGAATTGGTCACAGATCTGCTTCCTGAAGAATGCATTCGGCGAGGGCGCTGTTCATCGCAGCACCGAGGTTGGAATCGAGGTTGTTCTTCATCCGAGCCTCAAGATCGGTGAAGCGGTCGAAGGTAAGCTTTTCCTGCGCCGCAGCGAAGGTACATTCGCACAACTCGGTGACGAGCCGAGAGTCGGTCAGCGATTCGGTGCAAGCTGCGAGGAAATTCTCCCTCGTTTCGAGGGTGTAGTCCGTCGGCGCATCTTCGCCGCAGGCGGCCAGGACCAGCGCCAACGAGATAGTTGCTGCAACGCCGCTGCGCAACCGGCGGGGGATCATGGGCCGAATCTAGCAGGTTGGCCGGGTTCGCAGGTGGGCCAGCGAGGCTGCGAACCTCTAGAAGCGGGCGATGATGTCGATGGTCGTCTGCAAGCTGAAGCCCAGCGGGGTTGAAACCCGAGTCGTCGTCGCACCCCGCCGGAAATCCAAAAGGGAGGAGTTGCCCGTCGGCTTGATTTCCAAGACGGTCTTGCATAGCGAGGGAATGTCACGGAGCTGGTCATCGATAACGATGGCGCCGCCAGCGTCGGCCTCGCTCAGCACCTGGCGCATTCCCTGACTGGCTACCTCGCGGATGCCGTCGATGAACAGGATCGGTAGGCCACCGAGGTCATTGGGCATGTGGTTCAGCCACGCCCAGTCGACCGGTTGGGCGTCCGGGCTCAGTAGTGCGAAGGACACCGCATCGACTGGAGACAGAACTCGGAGGGCGATTGCGATCTGGCGGGCCACTGCCAGGCACGCTTGCCGTTCACCGACGATGCCCAGGTGACCGTGGAGGAGGTCGACGGTTAGCGGCACCGATGCGAGCACGGAATGCTGCTGGACCGCTACAACCATGGGTCCAGGAATACGATCAGGCCGATCAAATGGGGGATTCCACGGGAGGTCCCCGTAAGCGATCGGCACCACGCCGAATCCCTCGTCACGGGGCCCGATATGGCCCATGTGATCAGCGCCGGCCATGGCCATCTGGATCAACTGCCCGGGATCAGGAAACTGGCTTCGGGCGTGTTGAACGGCGACGGCGCGCACTTCGAGCATGCGGTCGATCAGGGGCGAGGAGTCCACTTTTGCCCGGGCATGGTTTCCGTCGTTATTGCGCTTACCAAAGCGACGGGTCCTGGAAGTGGTGGGAGTCGACGGATCTGAGCCAGCGGAGGTGTAATCCGCGACGCGGATACGTTCCTGACGAAGTGGACCGGTAGGCCCCACGTCAGTGGGTGTCCCCGGGACTACCGTGCTCCCACCTCGGCGACGAGTTGGAGGCCGTGACTGGGCAACGAGAAATCGGGCGGAGCCAGCGTCGATGACTCCATGGTCAACCCTGGTGGGGGTGGAAATGGGGAGGCCATCCAGTCGAATGCCCCGCTCTTTCCCGGGGAGCCAGGCCACGTGGTCCTCACCCACAGTCAGCGTGAAGGGGCGGGTCTGATCGTCACCGGCCGGGCTTGCACTGGCGCTGCCGAAGTTGTGCGTGCCCGGCCCCAAGGGTTGGGTGTATCCCGCCGTCAGGCCCGCCACCTGCCGTAGCTCTAAGCCGCTTGCTGGCTGTTCCACCATCGAAAATTCAGTACGGATCCCAGATTCGTTCGCTCCAAGGATCCGATCCAGGTCATCGCCCAATTGGGCCGCAAGGGCCTTGGCGAGTGCTGAGGATTCCGACATATCAATAGCAAAATCGGCCGTTTGGCGCCCAGCCTTAGCACTTTGCACAAACGGGCGGAGCGAGTGGGCGATCGCTCTCCGCAGGTCAAACGGGGAGCGATGCCCTGGGAGCCGACCAAGCCAAACACGTTGACACAGCTATTCAGCGCCGGGCAGGCGGGGCTACGTGCCGACAAACGTCCGTCGGAGGCGACCGCACAGGCTTCGTGGGTGGACGCTTCCTATCTAGAGCCGCAGCCTTTGAGGTGGTCATTTACAACACCCATGGCCTGCATGGCCGCATAGCAGGTAGTTGGTCCGATGAACTTGAAGCCGGCCTTCTTCAGCCGCTTCGAGAGTGCCGTCGAGGCGGGCGTGATGGCGGGCACGTCGGCAAAGCTCTCCGGAGCCGGCCGATTGGGGTCCTGTCCATCCCAAAACCATTCGCAGAGCGTGGCACCCTGGGCGTGCAGTTCCAGGAGCTGTTGAGCGTTGTTGATCGTGGCCTCGATCTTGCCCCGGTGACGGATGATGCCGGCATCACCGAGGAGCCGCTCAACGTCGTCGGCCCCCATTGCCGCTACCCGGTTTGGGTCGAAGCCGTGGAATGCGTGTCGGAAGTTCGGTCGCTTTCGCAGGATCGTGAGCCAACTGAGGCCCGACTGAAATCCCTCAAGGCAGATCTTCTCGAAGAGGGTTACCTCGTCGGTTACTGCTCGACCCCATTCGTGGTCGTGATAATGCCGGTAGATGGCCGGATCGGATCCCCAGGCGCACCTTGCTATTCCATCCGTCCCAGTCACCAGATCAGAACTCATCGCGACAAGAACTCTAGGGGCAGGTGGTGCCGGGCGGGGCGGCGCCGGGGACGATGCCCAGAGCCACGCTCGGGTCAGCGATAGCGCCGTTGTTCAATGCGGCTGCTCCGTCGGGAACCGGCACGGCCGGAGCAGTGAAGGTGTCGGCAGGGAGAGGCGTTGCGAGCATCGCCGTGTAATTGGTTCCGGTGGTGAGCGAGATCCCCTTGGCCTCGGGGTCGGGCACGAATTTCGGCGCCGTTGCGAGGTAACGAGCGATTCGTTCGGCGCCCTTCTCCATCCCGGGACCGTAGGTGAGCAGGGTTTCCTTCGTTGTCGGGGCGTTGTCAACAAGGTCAATTTGGAAACCCTCGGCGCCCAAAGCGCTCTCTACTTCGCCAGCTTGGCCGGCGGTACGACTGCCGTTGTAGATAGACAATCGGACCGCAGCTTCTTCGGCGACGATTGGCTCGGGCTCAACCCCGCGGTAGACGGAGAGGACGGTGTTGGCCTCAGCGGGTTGCAGGGCCAGGACCGCAGCGCCGTTGGGCGTACGGAAGGGAACCGTGGGTAGTACCTGCGTGGTGATGGCATCGCTACCCATCCCCTGGAATATTGACGCCAGTTCTACCAGACGCTGGGGCGTGATGCCCGCGTCGACGCTGAGGTTGGATCCGGCGGCACCGATGAGGCGGGCCACGGTGTCGATGTCGGTTATGTCCAACGAGGCCGAGGCGTAGGCGGCCATTTGCTGCATCAGGAACCGCTGCCGGGTGGAGCGACCGAGATCGCCACTCCCATCGGCCCGCCATGCCTGGCCGTCGTAGAATTCCAGGTTGCGACTTCTCGAAAAGGCGAGCGCTTCGAAGCCGGTGAGCACCTGGCAACCCGGCGTCGCAATATCGAGGCCCGCCGCTGGATCACGGAGCGCCCGGTCGAACCAGATGGGGATACCACCCATCGCATCGATTGCCTGTTGGAAGCCAACAAAGTTGATTTCGGCATAGTGGTGAATCTGGATGTCAAAGACGCTCTGGACCGTGTCGATGAGCCGTTGCTGGCCATCTTCGCCGTTGAAGGCGCTGTTGATACGCCCGTCGCGGGCCGTCCCATGAATAGGCACCCATAAGTCTCGCGGGATTGACATGAGGTCGACCATGCCGGTCTCGCTATCGAGTCGGGCCAGCATGATGGTGTCGGTGCGGCGGCCGACGACTTCCTCGCCGGTGAAGATCTGCGAGCCGGCGGCGGCGGGGTCTATGCCCTCGCGCGAGTCACTCCCGACGATCAGCCAGTTCGTCTGGTTGCCGGCCGTAGCGAGAGCTGTATCCAGTTCGGGGTTGACGATCTGGCCGGCGACACCGTCCAACCAAACCAGTGTTCCGGCGGCGAAAAGGAGCACCGTAACCACGAGGGCACCCAAGGTGATGAGAAGTTCCTGGGAGTTGCTACGCCGAGGGGCGTGGGTTGGTCCGCGATCAGATCGTTGCGTCTGGGGTTCTGCCTGGGGGCCCGACGGGCGGCGGCGGGCAGTCGCAGGGTCCACCACGGCGTTGGATCGCATGGTGGTGGATTTATCGGGCGCTTCGGCTGGGTCGGATATGTCCGGATGCGTGAGGGCCATGGCGGCTATGACACTAGTTTCTCGCCGGTCCGTCTTGGTGGAGGAGGCGCCTACGATTTCCTGTGTTCATGGCGCCGGTTGATTGGTAGACGCAGGGGCCGACAAACGGACGGGTTTTCTTCAGTCTCTGACAAACCCGCCGATTGGTCCTTTGTGCGCCGAATAATCTCACTCACAGGTCGTAGGTCGCGGCCATGCCGCGCCGGCATGTACAGCGGTGATTTCAGTGGCTGATTTCACGAACTCCGATGCGGTAGTCGGCTTGGATGACTCCCTCGGCGTCCTCGGTCGTAACTGGAAGGTGATCGGGGGAATCACCCTGCTCGGCTTTGTCCTCGGTGTGATCAGCCTGTACGCACAGACCAATTCGTACTCGTCGGATTCATTGGTGGAGGTGCGTCCCTTGATCAGCCAAGGCGACTCGCCCAACCTTGATGTCACTCGACAGGTAAATACAACCACCGAACAGTCCATTGCATCCTCCCAGCGGGTCGTCGAACGGGCGTTGGCACTTTTGGAGGCTGGAGCGGATCCTCGCCTTTCAAATTTCGATGACCCCGAGGTCACTGCGGCAGCACTAGCGATCGACATCGATGGCGACGTGGCCCGTCGAGTACAGGAACAGATCACGGTCACCGTCGAAGATGCGGCGGAGGTACTCCGGATCGAAGCCGAGGCAGCTACCGCCGAACGGGCCCAGGAACTCGCCCAGGCAGTGTCGCACGCGTACTTGGACTTCCGCCAGGAGGCAGCGACGTCGGCGACTTCAGTTGCCAGGGACCGGCTCCTTGAGCGAGCGGAGGAACTCCTCAGTGATTTGGACGCAATTGCCGAACAAATCGTTTTCGAAGAGCAGGCTCTCGCCGATGCGGCGCAGCCCCTAGATCCCGCCGTTCCCTCGATCCTTGCCCCGCAGGTCCGGTCTGCCGCGCTCCGGAGCCTAGAGGCAGCGGAGATTGCCAAGCGCACGAACCTCCAGGGCATCGGCTCCCGGCTGGCGAATATTGACGCCATCACGATCAACGTCGGTGAGATTCTCGATGATGCAGATTTCCCATCGGCGCCCGGCGGTGTTCCTGCCCCGGTGGGCCCGCTAGCTGGCGTGTTGCTAGGTCTTGGGCTTGGTGTTGCCACAGCCTTTGCGCTCGATCGATCCGATGCCACTGTTCGCGACCCGCTGGCCGAACTGCCCGCTATGGGTGCCGACATCCTCGGGTTCAGTCCTGCGAACAACCTGATCGCCGTTGCCGAAGGAACCGACCTGCAGGTGGACGATGCCTATCGGCGCACCGCAGCCGGTCTGCTGTTCAAGATGGACCGAGCCGACCAGCAGGTGGTTCTGATCGCCGGGACCAACGATCCCAACGAATCCGTGGCAGCTGCGCTCGCCGCTGCCAATCTGGCCGTGGCGGCCGCCCGTGTTGGCCGTCGGACGTTGCTGGTCCTTGCCGATCTACGCTCGCCGGGGGTCCACGAGCGGATGGATTTGGACAACTCCAGTGGGATCTCCGAGATCATCGCGGGCAAGATGAGTCTGAAGGACGTCACCCAGTCCGTGCCGGAGCTCACGTCGTTGTTCGTCCTCACACCCGGCGCCGATATCTCCCAGCCAACCCGTCTCCTTCAAAGTAGCAACATGGGTCGGCTCCTCGAAAATGCCCGCAACAACTTCGCCCTTGTCGTCGTCGCCGCTCCGGCTCTTACCGAGTATGCCGATGCGGTGGTTCTGGCGCCACTGTGTGACACAGCGCTCCTGGTGGTCGAGCCCGGCCAGACACGACGGGCCGATGTCGTCTCCTCCGTACGTCAGTTGACCTCGGTGGGTCTCGAGGTGTCGGGTTCGATCGTGGCCCAGCCCATCGACCCGGCCAGCCGTCGGTAGACCTGCCGCCCTTTCCCGTGGCCACCACACACGAGGTCCGACCGGGCCGGCCCGAACGCCGGACCCTGATCGACGATCAGCGCCAGGATCGTCGTCAACGGACCCTCGGGGACAAGGACCTGCCAGCGTGGCCGCTCACCGCCTCGTTCGCGTTGATTCCGTTGTGGTTCTTGCTGGGCTTGCACGGCTTCACGTGGCTCGTTTTCGCCGTGCCGATCACCCTCGCCCTGTTCCAGAAGCCTCGGCTGGTCTTGCCCCGGGGCGTCGGCTGGTGGCTACTCTTTCTCGGCGCCGTCCTATTCAGCTCGCTCAGCCTCGATAGTCCCGGCAGAATTGCGGGCTGGGCGCTGCGTCTCGGCTACGCCGTTGCTGCTTTGGCCTATGCGATCTATGCGCTGAATGGGGGCCGGACACTCACCATTTGGAAGATGATTCGGGGTTTCACCTGGCTCTGGATGGGCACGGTGGCCGGAGGGTTTCTGGCGTTCATCATCGGCACGGTGAGCTACCGGGCCCCGCTTTACTACGTCTTTCCCGGTGTCCTGTTGGAGAACGACCTTATTCGCACCCTAGTCACGCCCAGCTTCGCGGATGTACAGGACATCATCGGATTCGCAATTCCCCGACCCAAGGCCCCCTACGACTACACCAACACGTGGGGGTCGATGCTGGCGCTGCTCACACCCTTCGGATTCATAGCGCTAGGGGAACGCCGGGTTGGCTTCCCACCGCGACTGATAGGGGGCGTGCTGGTGGCCTCGATCGTCCCGGGCATCCTCTCCCTCAACCGAGGGCTCTGGCTCTCGCTGGGCATCGGCATGGTCTACGTCGCCCTGCGGCTCGGTCTGCTCGGGCGAACCAAACTCATCGTGCGGGGGACCGTTGTGGCGTGCCTGTTCGTGGCTGTACTCGGGCTCACCCCGCTGGGCGATGTTGCGCTTACCCGAATCGACACGGCGCATTCCAACGCCGACCGAACCGAACTAATCGTGGCAGCGATCGACGGGACTGCGGAGCGGCCGGTTTTTGGCTGGGGCGCTCCCCGGCCCAACACCCGCGGTTTGCCGTCGGTCGGGACCCATGGTCAGCTGTGGTACCTCCTGTTTTCCCACGGAGTTGTGGGGGCGGTGGGCTACATAGGGTTCTTTGCCACGACGACGGTTCGCTCATGGCGCCAGGCCTCCAGCACGGGAGTGTGGCTCCACTCGGTCCTGATCATCCTGGCGGTGCAGTCGCTGTTCTACCTAACGATCCCCACCCAGCTGTTCGTGGGAATGGTGACCGCAATGCTGGCCATCCGCGCCCAATCTGAGTTGCACTACACGCGTCCGGGCAGACCAACCAGGCCCGCATAGCTAGTCAACACTAGGGTGGGCGGAGCTTTCCAGCAAAGCGGCGCAATGCCCGTTGAGCAGGCGAAGCCAACCGGGCGATGCAGTTGTTGTAGTGCCGTCGGCAGAGGTTCCGTGCCGTTTTAACGGCCCCCGGAGGGATAGCAATCATGCTGCTGCACCGGCGCAGCCCAGTGACCACCGTTCAGCGGTGCAAACCGAACGCCCCTCGGTTGGTGGCGATTACCGCCAGCATGATCGCGCCGGCGACAGCGGTCGTGATCACTAGCCCTAGGAACGAGTTGGGTGTCAGAAGTGCCACCGGCACGACGGCTATGACGGCCGAGGCCATGGCCTTCAGCGTTGGGGCGGCTAGGCCGGTCACCCCATGCCAGCGGGCAGAGAGCCAACTGTTCACCACGTTTTCAATCCCGACGCTGAAGGCCCACGCGAATGCCGCCCCCCGGATGCCGAAGCGATCGGTGAGTAGGAGTAGGAGGACCACGTCACTGATCAGCGATAGCGCCGTCGTGGCGAGCGTCGCCCGGGGATGACCTCGCATGAGCAGGTGCAGTTTGATCGGGCCCGCCGCTGAGCTCACCATCATCCCGATGACGAGAATCGAGAGGATGCGGGCGTCGGGAACGTAGTCCTCCTGGAGGAGCCGCGCCAGCGGCTCGGGCTTCAGCGCCACGATCAGCAGATAGGGCCAGCCAATCAGCACCATCCAGCTACTGGCCTGATGGAGTAACAGGGTGGACTCCTCCAGTCGACCTTTCCGTATCGCGGCCCGCAGGTTGGGTGAGACCGCCTGGGCTACAGCAAAGACGATGAAGTTCCCTGCGGTTGCGAAGCGGCTCAAGCCGCCATAGATGCCGGCTGCAACGCTGCCAAGGAGGAGTCCGACCAGAAGGACATCGACTCGTTCGACCGCAATCTGGAGGCCGGTAGTGGCCGCATGAGGCCGGGAGTAGGCCCAAAACTCCGGGCCCTCCACCGAGGGCGAAGCTCCCGAGTTGTAGCCACCCAGGATCCCCACAGCCACTGCGGCAGCGAGAGCCCCGAGGATGACCGGCACACCCCAGGCAATGGCCGCGTTGACAGCGTTGAGTTGTCCGGTCGCCAGGAGTCCCAGCAGTCCGCTGACCTGCACCACGGGCCGGGCCACCTGCTGGATGGCAGTGGTCGGGGTCACGGTCCCGAGGCCCCGGGTGGCTCCGAGGAACGTGTTGCCAAGGGCCCATGCCGGGATGGTCGGAGCGAGCCAGCGCGCCACGCTTGCCAACTCCGCAGATCGATCACCACCGAAAAGGTCCCCGATTGTGGCGGCCCCGACAAAGACCACAACTGCGGCGGTGACGCTGATGGCGGTCACCGGCAGGGCAGCGCTTCGCACGAGGGCGAGGGGGTTGGGATCCTCCTCGGCTTGGACCTGTGGCATGAAGTAGACCAGAGCGGTGGGAGTTCCGACCGTGGCGGTAGTGCCGAGAAGTGACACGATGGCTGTCCCCAGGAAAAATACCCCGGCGTCACCCAGGCCGTTCTCCGAAACCAGACGGGCGACGCCGAAGGTGGCGATCATCGTGATGACGGCGCCCACCAGCGCGAGGCCCGACGCCCGGACGCTTGACTGGTTGGGCCGGGCAGTCGTGGGCGTCATGGGGTGGCGATCATGGGTCGGCGATCATTTGGCGACCCGACGCTCCAGCATCCTGGTGAGCGGTTGGCGGTAGCGAGCCATTGGGCCGTCCCACCCTTGTCCGGAAAGTCGCGCCTCCCGAAGGGTCAGGTCGGCCAGGTACACGTCCAGCAGGACCGGTCGTAAGGGGTCGGGCGAAGCCTCGACCTGTGCGACGAATTCGTCGACGACATCCTCCGGCGGAGCGGCATTTGATCGTCGAATGGTTTCGAACTGGATATGGAGGTTGTCCTGGCCGATGGGCCGCTGGCTGCCGGCGAATTCCCAATCGAAGACGCCAAGATTGGCGCCCACCGTCACGGTGTTCCAGGGATTGAGGTCACCGTGCCAGAGACCGGTCTCCACCTCTACGCCGGCATGGAGGTCGGCTACAGCGCTGACCGCCGCCATTAGGCGTTGGCCCAGCTCATCACTGACGTCGGCATACAAGGCTGCCCCCTGCGCGGTGACTTGATGCTCAATCAGCCGGTAGGCCACGATCGGCTTGGAAAGCGTCATATACTCCATGACTTTGATCATAGTCGATCGATCGTTGAAGGGATTGAACGGATCGGGTGCAATGCAGATATCAGTCGTCGACAGGTACTTGAGCAAATCCTCATGCGAGACAAAGCCGGTGAACAGAACGTTATCTTCAAGCTGCAGTTCCTTAGTCAAGCTCTTCAA
>RCMY010004051.1_pt1 | contig 12802 bp, 14 predicted proteins | sample 2041341 | NCBI WGS metagenome assembly RCMY01 (sample SAMN09708234, study PRJNA481090) | Marine sediment metagenome, whole genome shotgun sequencing project. | reverse complement strand
ATAAAAAAAAGCGCTAAGAAAACACAGAACCATGATAGCAACGAAACTATCGCGCACATTTTAATTTCACCTGCACTACAGTTTAGAACCAGTACGGGCTCTATATCTATCATGTGTGCAACAGGTTCTGTGTCTTCCATGCCTAACGCCTTATTAAGTTATGCCACCGGCCAGGCCTGCGGCCCATCCGATTGCGATTAGTCCAATAGTTACAACTAAACCCACCATGATAAGACTACCAACAGCGACACCTGCAAACTTTCCCCATCCATTCTTCGTAGAGGCGGCCTCTCCAAATGCTTGGAAAATGAACCAAGCAGCACCGACAGCTGAAATAATCATAATGGAGTAAGCTAATAGTCGAACAGCCCACGAAATCAATAGTTCAATAGTGTCACCACCAGTTCCTGCGGTAACAGTACCGGGAAGAATCTCAGTAGGATCGGTTGGCAATGTACCGGCGAATACCACCGGCGCCATAACCACAGCTACCATGGTGGCAATCATCAGAGCCAATCTTTGTGATGGGTGAAAACGAAATTTGCAATTCATATATTTCTCCTATACTTGAATGAAAAACTAAGTGCCTAAAACCAGAAAAACAACAAACATAGACGTCACAATAAATGCTTGAATCCAAACACTTCCCATATCGTAGAACGCCAATTTACCTGCCTGCCAACCTCGAAATGCCTTGTATATAATCCAAATTAGCCATGCGAGAATCACGGTTGATGGAATGCCAACAAAAAAACGCTCCGTGACCCATGCGGCATCAACCCCTAGCCCCGAACCCGCTGCGTAATCTGCAATGTCATTTGCCACTAGTACTTCCTTTGACTATAAATTCCCTTTACTGGATCGACGCCGGACGTCTGGGGAGAGATCTGATTCGGTCGTTTTGACGCATTTTCAATATGAAAACGTATCAGCTCGCGTATACGAAGTAGATCATCGGCTAAAGCGTCATAGCCAAACACCAAATCACTCTTTGATGGTTTCTTCGATTGCTCACGCGCGGTGTCTATCAAGAAATCCAACTCCTCAACCATCAAAGACAGTGTTCTACCTTCGTTGATGTCATAGTCTGCGTATGATGTTTGCGTGTGAAGCGCAAACACTATAATCATTAATATTCGAATATTCATTAGGCGAATTTTTTATAGGTAGTGATCATGATGTATATCATCAATCCAAAGAATACAAATGAAGGCATAAACACAATTGCTGGTGGCGCATTGAATGGCAATGCCAAGTAAATCATTGCGGGTAACACGATAATTGGTCCGCCAAGCCATGACTTTGTGTAGTGATGGATCCACGATTGCTCAATTGAACCGTGATAGCGTCTGAGATCACGTTGTACAACCCCATCAACCACTGCTGCATATGTAATCAACACGAACGCAGGCAGTGACAGGAGGATCACCACGATTCTTACAACGAATAGTTGAGCTATATTTACTGTTGCCAGCGCATAAGGACGCATGTTGCTATAAACGCGTTTAATTGATTTAACTAAAAACTTCTCAGTTGAGATTGGGGGGGCACTAAAGCGTTTATCAAAATCTCTAAATCCAGATGAAACAAACATCAATGTGTATATCTTATTGGATGCATCTATCGTGAGTCCCGCAGAGGTTTTTCCATAGAACACAACACTTTTGAAATTGTCAGACAGATACCCAACTTCGTTTTCCAACAAATTTGCACTATGTTGAGATCCCTGTTCAGGGTATTTAAACTTCATTACAATAAACTCTAATACAATGCTCAATAGCAGTGCATAAAAAAGCGTTTTAAAGGTAAACCAGAAAATATAAAACCCTTTTCCAAAAGGAGATCTATCCTGGAATTTGACTTTTATTTTAGTATCATCAGTACTCATGATGTCATCGCCTCTTGCTCAATACCACTGGCCGGCAATGTGTTTTCATAGAACGAGGTATCGAAGGATTCTGTGAACACACACCAGTCTTCAGATGTGGAATAGTTCTCCAGTAGTTTTGCTGCGATCTGATTTACATGTATTGGAACATCATCCAAATCGCGCTCATCAGGCAATGGAAATCGAATTTTGTAGGGTATAGCTCCTTCAAGTAAGGCAAACGCCTGTCCTTTCGGTAGTTGTGTCAAATCAGCTGGGTGAATCAAATCAACGTAAAGGGATGTCATCCTTTGTTGAACATTGGATGTAAAATGTATTCCACTCGCATTTGAAGGTGTATCTGTGGTACCAGATATTGCAGTTAATTGATTAATTTCAACTGGCTTGAGAGACTTCGTAAGAAGCTCAGCCGTCTCGATATCTCTTACCCGAAACATTATTACAGTATTAAAGTTACCGAAGACCTGGCCTGCTTTCTGCGGTTTATCAAAAACTACGCTTACGTCGGATGATGTTTGTGTGTAGGCAGTAACCTGGAATCCACTGCCACCACTCTTATTAAGCATTGGTATGAATTCATCACCAATAATTTCGTTAAACTCATCGGCGTGAATACTTATGTTCCTTTTGGTACCTTGCATAGGTAAACCTTGTGACACTCCCGATTGATATATTCTTCCACTGTACCCAGTAAGGTCCGCAAACATAGAATTACCCACTGTAGAGGCCACCTCCGGATCAACTAGTGCAGATAGTCCAACGTATACAATTCCACCAGTGCGAATAACCTCTGGCCAACTAAATATTGGTCGCTCATCGTCAACGTTTAGATAGTCGGGTGACAGCAACTCTGAAGTACTCCCGGTGCATAGCTTTTCCATTAGCGGAAGTAGGCTACCTACCAGCTTATCGAGATAGTTTTTTTCATATCCAAATGTCATGATCAGACTTTGTGCGACATCATCCTTTATGTCCTCATCACGAAAGTACTCAAAGAGTGCCATGGCACGATCCGTTCGATCGCTAAGCTTCCCCTTTTTAGAATCACCTGATTTAAACAGTGATATTCGTCGAGCAATTTCATTTTTCCACGCACCATTTTTGTAGTTTTTTTGAACGAGCACATGAGTCAGATACTGATCTAGCAATGGTTCAATGTTTTCTCCATATTCTTTAATAAGTGTGTAATCAGACTTTATACCGAGCGCTGTTAGCGCCTTGGCGATATTATTTACCAACCGCCAAACAAACTCTCTAAATGCCTGGCTTTGTCCTGAACCCGGTAGATTTCTCGCTATTCGAGTAGCAATCTCAGTAACGCGGGAGAAATTGGCTATTGGAGAGTACCTGGCAGAGACTTCAGGCGCACCCAAATGGAAGGCGTAAAAGTTGTCAAGTCTTCCAGAATTTCTTGCCTCTACATAACAACGCCGAAATAGATTTGGATCACTTTTAGGATCGAAAACGATAACGACATCTCCACGTCTTATATCCTGCGTAATAAACACTTCTGCAGATCGGCTCTTACCGACACGTGTGGTTCCAAGTACAAGCTTATGCCCAACACGTTCTCTTATGTCGTAGAATATGTCCTCTTCGCCTTCCAACATACCTACAGCATGAAGAGTTGGCACGCCGCCAACTGGAGGCAAGGGTTTCACAGGATTCAGTATGGATTGGCTCGACATAAATTGAGCAATGTATTTTAGCGCCCAAGTTTCTTCGTGATGAAAGGCAAACTGGCGTGACCACATATATGTCTTGCTTGGTTTGCCGTAGGTATCGCTTTTTTGAATATCCGCGAGTCTCTGTGTATGACGTTTCTCCCATTTGAACCCACGTCCAAGAAACATCTGCCTCTTTGATACGGGAATCTTTGAGGAACTCATTACGTAGTTTGGTAATTTCCAAAGGCCTTGTTGATATAAGCGTATTGTCCGCCCCTGTCGATACCGCCGAACAGACATGCAAAGCATAAATACAGCGAGAGTGTGCGCGACTGAAGGCAACAGCATGAATACTTCAGGAGCTACTGCTGAAATAGCGCCTACCGAAGCGTAATTTGCAGCTGCATAGTATTCAACAGGCGGTCGAAGTAGCGACTCTTTTTCATATTCATTCATGATGTGCATCACCTACGCCAGGTAAGTTCGATTGCACTTGACGACAGTATTCCAATGCTCTCCTTTTGCGATCTGGTGTGTTCATACTGCCTACGTGATACAAGGCTACAGCAGTATTAAACGAACCGGACTTCCTCTTAAGGTCAGAAAGAAATTTCGCTCCAGCATTCACATTTGCGTACGGATCAGTTGCGTACCAAAGATCACCGTCGAACAAATGTGCATTCCAATGCCAATTTATTTGCATTATTCCAACATCAAAGAGAAAACGTTCCTTTTCAACCAATTTCAACAGCGCTGTGTACAGCTCCATTCTGTTCTTGTAATAGTGTGATTCTCCAGCGATGTTTGCGGTCCATGGCCACGGGTGGTCCTCGCCTGGCTTTGCGGCTTCAGTGACTGCAACTGCATACAACAGTTCTGCAGGAACACCGTGCATGGACCCGTAGCGCGTATATACACTAGGCACCTCGGCTAGTAATATAGCGGGGACAAAAAGCAATACTGCGAAAAGTACACGCACTAGATAACACCAAGTATCTTGTCTGAGCGAACATGGTATGCGGATGGTATAGCAGGGCTCCCAAATGCCGCATATCGATCATCGTGGTTCAGAGTAATTCGATTGTGCTTAACATCCTCCGGGAGAATCCCTTTGTTAAACGCCCATTGTCGAATGTTGTCATCAGTTATATTCTCACCAACGAAGAAAAGATCGATCGACACTCCAGAACCAGTTTTGTACGTGGATTGAAGCTTCTTGAATAGAACTGCGCACTCTGAACATTCGGTTGATATGAAAACAGTGATTCTGTCACCAAATATGGGAGCTTCAGTTGATTTATTACTACCTGAAAACCCGGCGGTTTTAGCTAACTTGTGCGTGTTCAAAGGTCCAAATAGCGTATTGAATTCCTCGTTGTATCGCTCTTGAAAGTCCAACAGTCTTGCCGTGCGAGCAAATTCTTGTTGAGCGTATTTTTGTGCAAATTCATTCTTTTTTTCGTCTGTTTTGGCTACCATCCCTAGTACAAAAACGGGATCGAGATGCTGGTAGTGGTATTTACCCTCGCCACGCATGTAGGTTTCGTATATTCGCCAATCATCTTCACCAATACCCCACACCTCCCATGTCACGGGATCGGTAGCAGCGTCAGGATCTACAGCGGTGTAGTTAAATTGCTGAGCATGCAAAGGTACGATTTGCAGGTAGAAAAACAGCAGACAAACAACGGTACGAATTATATTTGCCATTATGCATCGCTCTTTAGAATAATCTTGACAGTACTTTTATCAGCATCAACTATCGAGTACATGATTCGCACATCGCGAATTCCCTTGTCTTCCAGTATTTTTTTGACTACTAAGCTGCGCTCAATACCAAGTGCATCTTTGTCAAGATTTAGTCTATGAGTCTCTTCTTCAATTAATGATGCTTGTAGCCAAACAACACTGACATCCTCATTTGTATCAATCTCATCCATGATGAGGTTGACGCGCTCCTCTACGACTGGCGTTAACTCACTACTTCCAAGTGGGAAATCAATTACACGATCCCTGACCGTTATTAAAGGTATTGGAGTTTCGGGTGCAGTGACCGTAGCGGAAACAATAGTTTCAGTCTTTTCTCGGACTGGAACAGATATAAGTGATATCGGCTGTCTTTCATTTTCGAACTCTTTTCTTTCTTTGCCTACCAGGATGGATTGGTTTCTATCCAAGCCCGTTGATGTGTCGGTCGTCACAACAGGATGGTAGGAAGCCTGATCATAGCCTGTGCAGTAGCCCCTTTTGGAATTCCATGGTCTTGAAAGATCACGTTGATAAGGAACACATTCAGGCTCTGTTGCTCTATGCGTATCAACAGAATCACTGGCAGAACGGCCTTTAATAATTGTGCAGGATGCTAATGTGCTTGCAACTACCACCAACACTATGGCTCTGCTTGCCTCTAGCATTGTGTCACCGACCCGCTATTGTAGCCGCACGGCCAATAGCGTTTTCTCAAGTCAAATGTAACAAGTCGGTTTACTGGATCCGTAATGAGCTGCCACGCTGGTCCAGCTAGCACCGTGAGAAGGTCTCTAACTTTCGCGGGACCAAGATCTCTGTGTATATCAGGAAGTGGAGATTGGTAGAGTACGTCAACATATGGATCTGAGTTTCTCAGCTCCGCTAGACGAAAACCGCTACCGGCTAGCACTTCATGCAGGGCGGTTCCAACGGAATTCACGTCCGTCCTTAACGACACGCTGATAATGTTGTCGAGTAGGCTCTCTTGAGCTCGTGTGATTCCAGTATTCAACGTGGAATACCTTGAAATCATTACCGGCGCGATTAGGTCATCCGCACGGGGTTCATCAGCCTGTGCAGCCACAGGTAGAGAAATAAGTACTAGGAGAAGCAATGCCCTCATCGAATCACACGTTTTGCGGCTTTTTAGTTACACCAAATATACAAAGTTGCCAGCTAGCAAAACGTCTAAAGGGGGGCGAGTATGAGTCCGGTTTATTTCAGGGCATATGCCGTGTACCTGTCATCTGGTTTGCGCAAAAAGACAAACAGCGGGAAAGGTAATGGAACTATCGGAAAGGTAAAAAGAGCCGGAATTCCTAGTCGGAATTCCGGCCAACTAAAGGATTAATGGGAAAAGGATGGAATGGAAAAAAGATTTGAAAGGAAAAGGATGAAAGGAGGACCCATGCGCGCCGCAATCTATAGCTCACGATGAAGTATCAGCAGTATCATTATATAGTTGATAAAAGGTGTAACGAAAATGTTACAGATGTTTCGTAGAACATTGAAAGCTACAGTCCCAGACAAGATAGAGTTGATTGATCCAAACAAGATCCCCTTCTTGACATTTGATCAAATCATACTGGTGACCAATCAAACGAACAGACTTAGAAGTATTCGAAGGCTCGTAGCCTTGGACGTAAAGGTTTATGCCGCACTTTACGAACCTGCACTAACTCGTTACGTTGAAGCTGTACAGTTGCAACCAGCGTCACAGGCAAATCACCATGCTTACCTCGGTGGCCTGGTCATCCATACTCTCGAAGTGGTAGAGCACGCATTGAAGCAACGTCAAAAGTACCTGCTTCCGAAAAATGCTGTAGCAGAACGAATACTCGAAGAGGAGCATGTTTGGACCTACGGCATATTCGCGGGAGCACTACTCCATGATGCTGGCAAGCTATTGACGTTGACCAGAATCTGCATGCCTGATGGAACTACCCTATGTCCTTTTTCTCAGAGAATCCATACCAACAGCTACTACTCCATCATATTCACCGGGTCCTCGTACTCATTCCAGACGAAAAGTAGCGGATTAATGTTCGGTTTCTTGCCTGAAATTGGTCAGAAAATGCTCTCCGACAACATTCCAGTGCTCGCTGAGCTTACTGGTTGGTTGTTCTATGAGCCCTATGAATGGGGAACCATTGGGAAAATAGTTGAGACTGCAGATACACACTCCGTGTCGTCGAACATCAAATCTGGGGGCGCGAGAAAAAGATTGCCAAACGCACACAAGGTACCCTTGGTCGAACGTTTCGTACGTGTGATAAGGCATCTGATACAAGAGAAGGAAATCACCTTCAATCGAAATGGCGCAGCAGGCTGGATTGAAGGTGATCATACTTACATGGTGTGCAAGACCGTAATTGATGCTGCGAGGAATCAACTCCAAAGTGAAGGCTCAACAGACATCCCTAGCGACAATCCCAAAATATTCACGATGTTGCAAGATCACGGATACATTGTTCCATTCTCATCGAATCGGGCGGTATGGCATGTGACGGTCAAAGCCACTAACTACAAGCATTCTTTCACAATGCTCAAGTTTGAGACATCTCGAATATTCCACCCTTCGATGCGACCTACCGCATTTGCTGGATCAATAGAGACTCATGAATATGATGAGAATATGGACATTGAGTCACTACCATCAGATGACGAGGCTGCCTCAATCCCTCCACCGACACCTCTTAACCAGTCATCTGTTCAATCAGGAACCGTGGAGTCTACGCCAACTGATGAGCACACAGTTGCAGGCACAGCTCCACAGAAAGCAAACCAGGATGATGTAAAAAACAGTTCTGATGATCCCGAAAATACGCATACCAAGAAACCAACCCCCGGCATTGACGACCCAGAGATTGCCACAGCCTTCTTAGATTGGGTTAGGCTCAAGTTGGACAAGCGCCAGATACAAATGAACAAGGGAGCTGCTGCAGTACACACTGTACCGAAAGCAACCATTCTTGTGTCACCGGAAATATTCAAGCAATTCCTTATCGCCAACAATCTTCAGGGTAAAGATGAAGAAGCGATGAATGAGCGTTTTCGGAAATTGCAGAAGCACGTATTGGCGCAGAGAAAACATCTCGTTAACGCCTCTGGCAACAACATGCATTACGTCAACGTGTCCATTGGAAGTGGCTTCCACGCGCTGCTGTTCCCTCACACTGAGTTGTGGGGTGACTCGGATCTACCGAAGCACAATGAGCTCCTGGAGCTGTCAGACCCGGAAGGTATTGCGCCAGCATCCGAGACAGCGGCAATCAAGAAAAGACTACGTGATGAAAAAAAACAACAAGAGTTGGACGCAAAATCTGAAAGCGATGCGGACGGTGACTTTGAACTGGAACATGAGTCGTGAACTTCTCAAGTGTATTTGTACTATCTAGTGAAAAGATCAATAGTAGATCGAACGGATCAGCTTAGCTCTGATTGCTAGCTTGCTGCCGATCGAGTAGCGGCGGCAGCAAGCTCCTCATCGCGACTGTACATCTCGCACCTCGCGCAAAGCGTCCTGGGGCAACTGCATGGCCATGCACCTCCGAAATACCCCCGTTCGGACTGATGCAGGCTCGTAGGCTTGCTTTCTGAGTCTTGAGCATATCTCTTCGCTGGATAAACTTGTTTCGCACATTCGGGTGTGCATGGCTCCACACCGTGTGATATCGTTGTTTTTTCCGCGTCTTATGACGCATGTAGTACTGGCCTGGCATGTTGCTGAAATAACAGGTCCAGACTGTTTGTCTGTGCAACTACATTGATCTATCAACCCAATCGGGCCACTCCCCGATGGGCGGTGTGCTCGATTTTTTTTGGAGCATACTAAATTGAAAAATATCGCACGCCATGTCAAAGAGCCAGGTTGCTTGCACTCATCTGACTCCGTACAGCATAAAATTTTCGAGCTAGGAACAGAAGGCCTGTCCGACGCTCAATTACTAAGCGTGTTCATACGCGCTGAGAAAGATGGAAGGACTGCTTTGCAAATAGCACAGGATGTTATGAGTGAAGTCAAGAATCTACACAATCTGGTCAACATGGAATCTAACAAATTCAGTCGATTGACCGGACTCGGCAAAGCCTCGTACATTAAATTCAAGGCAGCTATTGAACTTGACCGACGACGTTTGTTTGTTGATTGCTGCGCCAATGACGTACTTAGCAGTCCGGAACATGTCAGGGAATTTCTTCACAGGAGTTTAGCTGGCATGGAGGATGAGATCTTCGGTGTAGTCTTGATGAACAACAGGCATCAAGTACTCCAGATTATTGAGACCAACATGGGCTCTATAGATCAAAGTGCGGTTTATCCCAGATCTATAGCGAAATATTGCTTAAACGCTAACGCGGCAGCATGCATTATATTTCACCAACACCCTAGTCTTGTTTCCGAACCTTCTCAGACTGATATTCGTCTAACGAAAAAATTAGGTGACACACTTGCATTATTTGATATAAGACTGCTGGACCACTGTATTTTGGGTTCTGGTCTATCAAGTGTTACATCACTTGCTGAACGTGGACTCATGTAAGAGACATTCGTATTACATTGTTGAATCAAAGCCACCCCTTTTGGGTGGCTTTTCTTTTGGCCTCACCGAATTCCAGTAGACACCCTAGCTCATCACTCCTTTGATATCCGACGGACATGGGACAACCGCACTGACTATATCCTCCCGTGCTTCTGCCTCAATACCAGCAGCAAATGCCTTTAATTTTGCGTCAACATCTATATTGAATACCGCTTCGAGATTGTCTCAACCACTGTGTAGTTCACAGAGCTCGCACAAACCGAGAAGGGACAGCATTGGTATATCTGAACCTGAATCGATATCGCTGCAACAAGCATCCTGATCACTAAGACCTTCCAAGACACTGCCGCAACCCCGAACCCATAGAGCATGGATCAAATATATTTTTATGTGATTTGTTTCAAACCTTAATTCGTAACAGCTGAACCATGATCCTTTAGTAAGGCCGTAGGGAGACTGCTAAAACTCAGCTTTGTCTCAACATCACTACCATAACTACGGCGCCTGCACCAAATTTGAATTGTGTTTCTTACAACGATTCCGGCTTGGAGAATCCGAAGACTGCCACAGAACCCTGCTCAATCTCAAGTGAGACTGCTTCACAAACAACCATTCCGACGAGTGACACCTATCACTGGCTCAAATGATGAGACTGCACCAGTATTCCATAGATTCTGGAGCCTGCGGCCTTATTGGTCGTGATACCCGCGCCATGGCCATATTGAAGTCATTGCATATACTCGCTCATTTGCTTCTTGTACTCGCACCATGCCTCGGCTGATTCGTCGCGGTTTCCTCCGCGTTCACGGGGCGATGTTTTCTGGTGACGATCTTTAAGCGTCTTCATCAGTAAGCGTCGGAAACTTGCATTACTGTCAAATGGTTTGGGTACGTAAGCATCAGCACCTCTAAATGCGAAGTCCAGTTCACGTTTACTGCTGTCATACGCTGTGATAACGACCACTGCAGCATTCGGCTGACTCTTCCGTATATGTGTGAATATTTCCTCCCCGCTGATACCACCGGGAAGCATCACGTCTAGGACAACAATATCGAATAGGCTTTCCTCTAGTATTTGCATCGCCTGTGGACCGTCTCCGGCGCAATCAACACTGAAGTGCCTGGACAGTGAGAGACTTAGTACGTCTCTTATTGCATCGTCATCCTCTACAACGAGTACATCGATTCGTTTCGGTTGCTTCAGATACTCGACTAACATGTCTACTGACGCCACGTCGAAATGCGTAACGCCGTACGGTAGAAATGTCCCCTGATTGATCTCTCCCGCGTAGGCTATTGGTGTAGTCGGTGCGTTGAACCGTTCGTTCGTCAGCAGTTCTGTTGAACGCATCACAGCTTCAGTAAGACTGACCGCTACAAAACCATCGATCTCGTGTTGATGCTCTTCTATGGCGCTGCTCATGTCAGCGTCGGCTGCAATGAGTGTTTGGAAAACGCTGCCAAGTTCCGCGATAATGGGGTTGTATTTTTCGTCGCAAGTACGCTGTATGAGGATATATCCCATTGGCTACCACATATGGTTTGAGGATGAATAGAAGTGACTTGAACGATTTGCTGTCCAAGTAACGCTGCACAAAAGGGTATGACATCGGTATGAGATGGCACCACCCTGCCCTACTTATTTCTGCCTATACCTAGGACTGTTTTAGCCTTTTTGTATCTTGATATCTTTTTGTAGTACGTAGCTGGTGATATTCCTGCTGCTGCTGAAACTGCCTTTACACTTCCTGCCTTTCTCTTCAGTTCAATAAGCACTGCGCTTTCTGCTTCGGTGATAATGGAGTCCAGCGACATACGTCTGTAATGCTTCAGTATCGAGTCTAATTCGTTCGCGACTATAGTGTTATCTTGCTCACTACTATCACTTTCGTCAGTAGTGATTCTGAGGCCTAGTGTTTCGTGCGAGCTCTCCATGGAATTCATGAGTACCTCCAAGCACCTGTCTGCCTTGCGCTCCTTTAAGGTACTGATTCCGTAAACTTTCAACCCGCCCGTAGGTCCAACCTTTTTACTCGAGCCGTTGTGAAATATGATCAGTTTTTTGCTATGGACGGCATCTGATCTGTCTTTCAATATGAATTCGAACATTCTTAGTATCTCTTCTCCGGTACACGTAATTGTCATGTACTTGTTATTGTTTCTTTTGTTCGTTATGTCCTCAATCCGTGCCAACTCTCTCGGTTTAATCGCATAGGGCATCGGTGCGAATAGGAAGTTTTTTACTTGCCCTAGCTCAACCGCACCTTCGCAACTAATCACGAAGTTCTCGCCTCGTACTATGCTCGTGATGCATTGCGACATCTTCTTCCGAAATTCTACGTCGACGGAGAATAATTTTGCGCCTGTTCCTACTGCATAGGCGGCTTCTTTTAGAAGCAATACGGCCCTTATTGTCCACAGCAAATTTTCTATTTCTGGGTTGTGCAACGTGACTGCTATGCGTCTTTGCAGCGCCCGTCTTACTTCATCCGGATAGGGTCGGTTGGTGTCCACCACCACGATGATTCCGGTGTTCTCCGGTACTGAACTTTCTATCTCAAGGAAGTTTTCGGGAATATTTTTTAGAATGTAGATTTCACTATCGTTTGTTTTGAACTCTGTTGACAGAGTCAGCCAGGACAAATTCTCTTGAAGATCTTCCGCCAGCTTTGAGTCTTTTCCAACGAACGTGATTCTCGGCATGAGGTACTTGCTGGCTTCATTCGCGAACTCCTTGATCATTCTTGTGACTACGGCTGACTCTCGATCGTCGTCAATCCTCACCATGTTTTCCCTTCTGTATTCATTTCCGTTCACTTTTCGACGTTGCGCCAACTCCCCACTTTACCCTGCTGTCGTGTGTTGCATCTTTTTATCAGAAGTGATAGCTTTACGACCTATTAATATTAAGAATAAAAATTTGGAAATGGCGTAAACAGTACGCTTATCTCCTCTTA
>RCMY010004050.1_pt1 | contig 12802 bp, 12 predicted proteins | sample 2041341 | NCBI WGS metagenome assembly RCMY01 (sample SAMN09708234, study PRJNA481090) | Marine sediment metagenome, whole genome shotgun sequencing project. | reverse complement strand
GCGGTGATCGGCGTGCTCGTTGCCGCCCTGTTGTGGGGATTGACCGGCTTCCTCATTCGACCGGTGACACGGATGACTGCGACCGCAACAAAGATCGCCAGCGGGGAACTGGATACCCCGGTGGGCGAGCCAGGAGGATCGCGCGAGACCGCAGAGCTCGCTGCGGACCTCGACCAGATGCTCACCACGCTGCGAACCTCGCTACATGACACCCAGCACTCAGCGGCCACGGCCACCGCCGCCCGGGATGACATGGAACGATTCCTTGCCGACATGGCCCACGAACTCCGAACGCCGCTCACCGCTCTCAAGGGTTACAGCGACCTGTACGCCGCAGGAATGCTGGAGGACACCCCCGACGTAGATCGGGCGATGTCGCGCATCGGCAGCGAGAGCGAACGTCTCCACAATCTCGTCAACCAGATGCTGCAGTTGGCTCGCGCCAACTCTGCCGACAGCCCACCTGAGATGTTCGACGTTGCCGTTGTGGTTGACGAAGTCACCGAAGACCTTCGAGCCGCGTATCCCGAGCATCGTTTCGAAATCGAGCACAACTCTCCGGGCCCCTGCAACGTCCGGGCTGTTCGAGCACAGATCCACCAGGCCATCTTGAACCTCGGTTCCAACGCCTATCATCACAACCCGTCCACCGAACCGGTCGTGACCCGAATCAACTCCCAAGACCACACGGTGGCGATCAGCGTGATCGACCACGGTCCCGGCATCAAGGAAGACGACCACGATCGAATCTTTCTCCCGTTCTACCGCGCCGAGGCAGCAAGGAGCCGGCATGGCTCCTCCGGAGCAGGGCTAGGGCTGGCGCTCACCAAACAGATTGCCGACCACCACAATGCCAACCTGGTCGTCACCGAAACGCCCGGTGGCGGAGCCACCTTCACCCTCGCTCTCACCCTGGCCGAGCCTGGCTTGGCGGAAAACTAGTCCAAGGCCGTGCTCGGCCCGAATTCACGAGTCCCTCGCTGCCAATTCGACCGGCGACACGAATCCCGGTGGCTTCGTGGCGATGACCGAGCAGCGGACGGAGTTGAGAACTGCCTCGGCCGTGTTGCCCATGATGAGACCGGCAACGCCCGTTCGAGCAACCGTGCCCATCACCAACAGGTTAATCCCGTGCTTGGCCACCACTCCCCGGACGATTTCTGTGGGCGGACCCTTGTGGAGATGCTTCTTCCAAGGATGAGATTCGAGCCCCGACTCTGACAACAACGCATCGAGCGCCTTGCGGTGACTTGATTCTTCACTCGCCAAAAGCGCTTCCATCTCTGCGATTGGGGTTTGGATGAATGCTGAGGACCGCATGGTCGCCTCACCGTAGAGCTCCCAGGCATGCACCACGTGAAGCTCGCCGCCGTAGAGGGCCACCATCGACGAGGCAAGTTCGAGGATGGTGCGGTTCAGTTCTACCTCCGCCGGGTCGGGGTTGACAGCGGCAAGCACACGTTGCGTTCTGGCCCCGGTGGGGCGGATCAACCAGACCGGGCACGGGCACTTTCGCAACAGTCGTTTGATGGTGGCGTGGTCCTCTTTGTCCTCGTCACTGGTAACAACCACGAGATCGTGGTGGTCAATCAGGACTCGTTCGATGATGCTGAGCGCCGCGCTACCAACTGCGATTTCCACGTCCGTCGGCACCAACCCGGCGGTGGGGCCACACTCCGCAAGCTTTGCAGAGGCCGCCTTGCGCTCGGCCTCCTGGATTGCGCCGACATACTGGTCGCTGTGGAAGGCCCGTTCCAACAGGGATGGCTCGTCGATCACGCCGAACAGCGTGACCTTCGCGTTGTTTCGTGCGGCCAGGTCAATCACGCGGCGGGCCAGCGCGGGATTGTCATCGTCGCCAAGCGGGCAGAACAAGATGTTGGTAAATCGTTGCACGAAAGCTGCTTTCTTGTTTTGCGCAATAAGGCACGCCGCTCTGGAGCTGCGACCGCGACGCTAGCCCGCTCCGGCCGGGCCGCGTAGAGACTTTGGACCCTTCCGGGAACTGGACTGATCCGGACAGTTGTCGGAATCACCTGCCGACAACCTTCTGCGCCGAAAAGGATGACGACCTCGCAACGGACGGCTGAATCCGCATCGGATACCACGGGCATGGCAAGCTGAAGGGCCATGACCCAGATCCACGAAACAAAACTGCCGGGAGTCGGGACCCTCCACGACTTCGAATGCCAGAGCGGCGACAGAGTTGGCGTCATCTCTCACCACGGTGATCGACGCGAGATAGTGATCTACGACCGCAACGATCCCGACCGCGCCAGCGACTCGGCGGCCCTCACAGCAGATGAGGCACGGGTCTTTTCGGACTTGCTCGGTGGGACCACCGTGACCGAGCGCCTCGACGATCTGCGCCAAGAGATCGACGGCCTCGCAATCGACTGGCTCCCGATCTCACCCCACAGCCCATACGCAGGCAAGTCCATAGGCGAAACCGAGCTTCGTAGCCGAACCGGCGTGTCGATCGTTGCGCTGGTGCGCGGCAACACACCCCTACCCGCACCCGGTCCAGAGCAGATGCTCCGCGCCGATGACACCGCTGTGGTCGTAGGCACTGTGGCGGGGATCGACGCGGCAGCAAAGCTCCTCGCCCGACGCGCTCGATGATCTTCGCCGCCAACCCGAGCGCGGCAACCCTCCTGGTCGAGCTGGGGGCAATTCTGGTGGCGCTCGCAGTTCTGGGGAGGCTGGCTGCTCGGTTCGGCGTCCCCTCAATTCCGCTCTATCTGATCGCCGGACTCGCAGTTGGCGAAGGCGGCATCGTAGAGCTCGTCACCGCACGGGAGTTCATCGAGAGCGGCGCCACGATCGGAGTCATCCTTCTTCTCCTCCTGCTCGGTCTCGAGTACACCGGCGGCGAGCTCACCGCTGCGCTCCGCAATCATGCCCCTTCCGGGCTGGTTGACCTGGTGTTGAACTTCTCGCCTGGCCTCCTGTTGGGCGGCGTTCTGGGCTGGGACTACCGCGCCGCCATGCTGCTAGGCGGGATCACGTACATCTCCTCCTCCGGCATCATCGCCAAGGTTCTCGAAGATCTTGGCAACACCGGTAACCGCGAGACCCCCGTCATTCTCGCCATTCTCGTCACAGAAGACCTCGTCATGGCCCTCTATCTCCCATTGATGGCCGGGCTACTGATCGGTGGTGACGCCCTGGCGATAGGCATCGAGGTCACCATCGCAATCGCGGCCGTCATGACCGCTCTCGTTCTGGCAATCAAATTTGGGAACCGAATAAGTGCAATCGTCTTCCACCGGTCCGACGAGAACCTACTCCTCAGCTTGCTCGGTGTCGCTTTGCTCGTGGCCGGAATCGCCGAACACCTCCAAGCCTCAGCAGCGGTCGGAGCCTTCCTCGTGGGCATCGCCCTCAACGGCCCCGCCGAACACGCCGCTCGAAATGTCCTGGGGCCGCTCAAACATCTCTTCGCCGCCATGTTCTTCGCATTCTTCGGTCTCCAGATCAATCCGGCCGACCTCCCTCCTGCTCTGGCGCTCGCAGTCGGCCTGGCTCTCTTCACCGCCGCCACGAAGATGGCCACCGGTTGGTGGAGTGCGAAGGAGGCTGGCATCAGTATCCCGGGCCGCATTCGAGCCGGAGCCACACTCGTCGCCAGAGGCGAGTTCTCCATCGTGATCGCCGGTATCGCCGTTGCCGAGGGCATCGAACCCGACCTTGGCCCACTGGCCGCCGCCTACGTTCTCATTCTCGCCGTCGGCGGACCGCTGTTGGCACGATTCGCGGACCCCATCGCTCGACAACTCGCCCCGCGACTACGGCGAGCGACCACCCAATCCTGACGGTACGGCACGGCGCAACCCGCACCCGCCGCCCGTCCCGTCCCTGGCAACGGGCCTCAGCTTCCTACCTTTTCGAGGTGGGCCTTGTGGGCGTTCAAGAACGCCTTGCCCATTTTGGAGCTTCCGAACTTTCGATAAAAGAAGCCCAGTAGACCAGGAGCGGTGACGTCGCTGATGACCATGAGGTGTGTGACTCCCTCGTCCTTGGCGACGAATTGATGGCTGAAGTGCGAGTTCGTGGTGATTTTGGATCCTGCCTCATATACCTCGTCGAACTCGATTAGTACGCGGTCAGGCCGGGTGCGAGTGAAAATGTTGCTTCGCTTCATCAATCCCTCGTTGGTTTTTATGGTTACGGCGTCGCCCTGCTCTTCGATCAACTCAACACTGGCGAGACCCGGCATCAAGCTGACGACATTGGTGAAGTACTCGCCGGTGTTGGCGACGGCCTGTTCAACATGGTCGAGCCCGCAGCTGATCTCATTCTGTCCTTCGAACCAAACTGGCATAATCGTTGCCTTTCCTGGGCGGTTGAGGCCGGGTTCCGGGGCGCGGTCGGAGCGAGAGTCAGGTAATTGGCCAAATGATCTCGGTACGCCACGTGGCTGGGTCAGGGTCTGCCCGAGGATCGGAGAGGTGGTTCTCCCACATCCCCTCTGCGGGCTGAAAGCCCTGCTCATCCATCCACGCCTGGAGCTTCCCGTAGGTTTGATCCATCGTGTCGTACGGACCAACGTGGACCACCCGAACTACCCGGCCGCCGGGTAGCACAAACGGGTGGGTATCACCGGCGGTATCGACGGGCTGCGACACCGGGAAACCAGCCTCGACCACCACGATCTCAGCGGGCTCGTCAGGGTAGAAGCCGAAGGGCGGGCCCACGATCTCGACGCCGGCGGCGCCCGCAGCTGCAGCGGCCGTTGCGAATGCTCGCTCAAAGAAGCTGGGCATGTCGGCAATTGCGATTTCTCCTCGCACGGCAATCGCATCCCGCGCGGCAAGCTCCACAACCACGGGGAACAGGTCAGCCATATTGGGAGTCTTCGACGGATCGGCTGGGAGCGCTAGGGCCCAACGTCCCCCATGTCACTACTGGTCTCGATGTCATCGCGACGCTCCAAAGGCACTGCAATCCAACGCCTTCAGCGCATGTCGGTGGAGTCAAGAAGGCTGAGTTGCGCATCGCCCGAACTCTCGCCGATTGTGCGTCTCAGGGTGAGAGACTTGGCCCCATGTCCCGCAGACGAGCAGAGCTGAACCCCCAAGAATCCACCCGCGTTGCGGATCGCGTCGGAACGATAACGCTGCCGCCAAGCGACGCCCCCGACCTTGTGGAGGTCCTAGAGGCATCGAGCCCGCAGCGCAATGACGATCACTGGGTCTATCGGCCCTACGAGCGCAAACGAATCCTCGAAGGGCTCTTTCTTGCAGACGGCTCTCCGTGGCTAGCCAGGTTCACTCTCTTGTTAGGGGCGTCGGTGGTGATTGCCACTCTCGGGCTGGCCAACGACCAACCCGCTGCAGTCATCGCCGCAATGGTCCTGGCACCAATGATGACCCCCGTCCTGGGCATTGCGGCATCCTTGACGCTGGGCCTCACCCGCCACACCCTTCGACTCGTCTCCATCGTCGCCGTGTCCTCGCTGGGTGCCGTCGCGTTCGGTTGGTTGATCTCGGCCAGTCTCGTCGTCCACGAGATCACACCCGAAGAGCTCTCTCGCACCGAACCCCGGCTACGAGACCTCACCATCGCCCTCGCCGCCGGAGCAGCCGGCATGTACAGCGTGGTACGCAAGAACCTTTCCGGCGTCGTCCCCGGCGTCGCAATCGCCGTCGCTCTCGTCCCCCCGCTTGCAACCATCGGCATCACCGCAGAACTCGGGGAATGGGACCTGGCGTGGGGCGCAACACTGCTCTACTGCATCAACGTCCTCGCAATCGTTCTCGCCGCCGTCGGCGTACTTCTGGCAACCGACTTCATGCGCTCTCCCTCGCTACGCAACCCCGCCGTCTCCGTAGCCGCCGCGGTGACGCTCGTCCTGGCCGCCGTCGTGATCGTCCCGGTCTGGCAAAACTCCCGTGACATCGACAAAGGGGTCACCTTCGCTCAGCACGCCGACCACGCAATACAGGACTGGACCGCCGGCCACGCCTCACACCGGGTCGTCGGCCAGCAAATCACACCTGGCAACGTGGCCCTGGTGATCGCCGGCCCATCTCTACCCACCGACCTCGACCAACTGGATGCAGCGATCGCCACCGACGCATTCCCTCAGCCCAATCTCGAGGTCGACTGGGTGGAGTCGTCCATACTCCTCATCCCTGACTGAACAGCCGCTCACCTCCGCATGTAGCAATGCCTTCTTGCTAGGACGTCGTGTAAGCGAAGGTTCGTTCGATGTGGGCGCAGAGCTCTTGGGCGTCGGGGCCGACCCCGTCGAGGAAGCTGGATTTGCGGCGGCGAAGGAACGGGAGCCCCATCACATACAGCCCTGGTACCGGGAGGACGCCGCCGTCATGAATCAGCCGGCCCCGAGCATCGAGCAGCGAATCGTCGAGCCACGGGTACTTCGGTCGAAAGCCGGTGGCCCACACGATTGTGCCCACGGAGCGAAGATCTAGACCGAGCGCCGGGTGGCCCACGGAGGTGGGTTCGGGGCGCTCCGCCGGGCCGAGTTCGGCATCGAGGCCGTGTTCGTCGGCATAGTCGTCGAGCGTGTCGAGCAGGCGCTGCTGCTTGAGGTCGGCCGAGGTGCACATGTTTGCGAACGAGCCAGAGAACTGCACACTATGTCCGCTTCGACCCACAAGACGTCCCACCAGGTTCACTCCGTCAGCGGCAACCGTATTGAGGCCAAGTGTCCGACGTTCAGGCGTACCTACGAGCTGCAGCGACTGGAGTCGGCGGCCTCGCTCAAGATTTTCAATCTCGTCATAGCGTTCATCGAGCTGACCCACCGTGTCCATCCACCAATGGATGTCCATTCCTCTGTAGGTGCGCGGCAGCCTCACATGGTCACCAACGGCGAGGGTGACCTGCTTCCCGGCACGAGCGAGCTCATCGGCGATCTGGATTCCTGACGCCGACGCCCCCACCACGAGCACCGCACCTTTACCGATTTGGCCAGGGTTGCGATAGCCGATCGGTGTGAGCTGGGTGACGTTTTCGGGCATGTCGGCGGCCAGCGCCGGGACGTGGGGGTTGCTGCATGCTCCCGTGGCCATCACAACGCCCCTGGCCTGCCACGGACCATTGGAGGTCTCAACGAGGTGATGACCATCGGAGGTGCTGATGCTGGTGACGGCAACCCCGGTTCGTACCGGTGCACCGAACGAGCGCCGATAGGTGTCCAGATAGCTTGCCACCTCTCGGGTGGTCATGTAGCCGTCCGGATCTTCGCCTGTATAGGAGAAGCCGGGAAGCCGACTCATCCAGTTGGGGGTGAGCAGCCGGAGTGAGTCCCACCGTTCGGTGGTCCACGAGTTGGCCACCTCCGCACGTTCGAGGACCACGTGGTCGATCGACCGGTCGGTCAAGCAGCGGCTCATAGCCAGTCCGGCCTGACCGCCGCCGATCACGACGACATCAGTGGTTCGTGCATTGCTCATGGGACTCACTCCTCCGCTAGGCAGGACCGGTCAAACGACTTCGACGACGACGGCGGTCGGGTTGGTGACCACGTCGAAGACAGCCGAGCGCTTCTGCGACTGGGCCACGACAGCCTGAATTTCGTCTCGTGAGGCGTCGGCGTCAATCTCGTAGCAAACGGTGATGCCGCTGTATCCGTTCCGGATGTCGGGATCGATCCCAAGGATGCCGCCAACGTCCATTCTGCCTTCGACGGTCGCCTTGACCGAGCGAAGCTGAATGCCCCGGTTTTGCGCCACGGACGCAACCCCGGCCGTGAGGCAACCGGCCAGACCGATCAGCACCATCTCCGGAGGCGTTGGGCCGTTGTCGGCGGCCGCGAAGATCTCCGGGTGATCGGTGTCGACGCTGTACGCCTGACGGTGCGACTGATCGGCACCGAGGCCGAAGAACTCCTTCACCGTGGTGCGGCTATGGGTGCCTTTCACCCACTCGTTGGTGGCGGCGAAGACGAATTGTGCGGCCGAAGGGGCTGCCGTGAGCGCTTCGCGGGCTCCGAGGAGCGCCTCTACGTCGACGCCGTTGTCTACGGCGGGGGCGGTGTTCTGGGTGATGGTCATGATGTTTCTCCTGTGTGTTAGTTCCCGCTGGGCGGGTTTCGTTGTTGTGATCATCACTTTGACGAAACGCCAGCCCAGAGTCTTGGAGACAACCTGGAGAGGTGATGGAGAAACCCTGCAGCGGATCTCCACATGTCCTCCAAGACTTCTACGTGCGAGATCTGCAAGATGAGGTGATGAACACAACGAACCTCAGCTTCAAGGCAACTGACGCCCTCCCGGGTGATGAGCTTCCCGACGGTCACCAGTGGCAGGAGGCCGGCGATGCTTGGGGCCGGCGAGCCAGAGATTGGGCCTGTCTCTTCGAGCACTACGCATCCGATGTGATCCTGGCAACGTTTGGGCGCCTCGGTGTGGGCCAGGGAACTTCACTACTCGACATCGCCTGCGGTTCCGGGCTGGCGATCCGGTTCGCCCAAGCGGCGGGTGCCACCACGGCCGGGATCGACGCCGCCGCACCGCTCATCAACATCGCCCGGGACCGGACCCCGGCGGCTGACCTCCGTGTGGGCGACATGTTCGCCTTGCCCTGGGACGATGCGTCTTTCGACGTTGTCACCTCGATCAACGGAATCTGGGGCGGTTGCGAAGCGGCCCTCGTCGAGGCCTATCGGGTTCTGCGACCGGGCGGGTCGATCGCTATCAGCTTCTGGGGCAGCGGCCACCTGGACCTACGTCCCTGTTTCAAGGCGTTTGCCGCCAACGCCCCCGAGGCACACCTGAACGGCATGCGACGCACCAACGGAATCGCCCGCCCCGGCGTTGCGGAGAAGATGCTGGCCTCGGCCGGCTTCGAGATGATCGAGCGAGATGGCCGCACCTCAACGCTGGAGTGGCCGGACCAGGAAACCGCTTGGCGGGCGTTGTCCAGCGTTGGCCCGGCTGTCCCGGCCTTGGAGGCTGTTGGGCCCGAGGTACTCCGACCCCAGGTAGTGGCTGCGATCGAGCGACTGCGCGACCGCAACGGCATCTACCGCTTCTGCAACGACCACCAGTTTGTGGTTGCAAAAAAGCTGTGAGGCGTCGTGCCCTGGTCTGGTGAGCCGCCCTTCAATGGCCAGGCTCATCGACCTTCGCTATGCTCGTTGTAGGGCGAAAATCCGTGTGGATACCAAACCGAGGACGGTGAATTCGATGCCAATGTTCGTGATCGAACGGGAGTTCGCCGAGAAGTTCGAGCCAGACGGGGAGACGCTTCGGGTAGTCGACGAGTACAACGCCGAGCACGACATGAAATGGCTCAAGTCGTTCCTCTCGGCTGACAAGAAGCGCACCTACTGCCTCTACGAATGTGACGACATCGACGCGCTTCGCCGCCAGGCCGCCGACCTCGGGCTCCCCGCCGACGCCATCACCGAAGTCACCGAATTCGCTCGATGACCGCAAGGAACACCATGGCCAACGCCAACACCAGGAGGTCCCCAGATGCCGACATTTATCGTTGAGCGACAATTTGCCAACAAGTTTGATCCAAACGATGCCACGCTGAGAGTGGTCGACCAGTACCACCTCGATCACGAAATCAAGTGGCTTACCTCGTTCCTGTCGGGCGACAAGAAGCGCACCTACTGCCTCTACGAATGTGCCGACATCGACGTGTTGAAAAAACATGCCGCCGACCTCGGGATCCCCATCGACGCCATCACCGAGGTCACCGAGTTCGCTCGTTGAGCTGTGACACGTTTTCGATTCGGCTCGTTCGTCGTTGATGACGACACCATTGAAGTCATCGGGCCGGACGGCATCCGGGAGGTAGAGCCCCAGGTCTTCAACGTCCTTCGTTACCTGGTGGAACAGCCAGGCCGGCTTGTCACAAAAGAAGAACTCCTCGACAACGTCTGGGGTGACCGATTCGTCTCCGAGTCGGCACTGACCACCCGCATCAAACAAGCCCGCCGGGCCGTGGACGACGATGGCACAAAACAATGGGCCATCAAAACCGTCCACGGCCGTGGCTACCGATTTCTTCCCGAGGTGGACCGCGAAAGCCCCCCGACTCAGCCCAACTCGTCGGATACTACTGGGCCAGCCCCCACAGCTTGGTTGCTCCCTGAAGCACTTCAGGTCGATACTCGGCAACCTCTCTGCGGCCGAACGGAGGAGTTGAAGCAATGCGGAGCGATTCTGGACCGGGCCGGCCACGAGGGTGCGTTCGGCTGGATTTGGATCTTGGGCGAACCGGGGATCGGGAAGACCCGCCTGGCGGCTGAAATCGCCGGGCTGGCGCGACGCCGCGGCCACAGAGTCCTGTTCGGACGGAACGGGGAAGACCTCCGGGTTCCTTATCAACCCTTCATCGAAATCCTGCGTCCGCAGACGGGTGCAGCCGAAACAACAACGGTCCTTCCCGTCGGCCTCGCACCCCTCCTGCCCGAATCAGCTGAGAGGGGCCCTGCCGAACGACACGCCGACAATGCGGTAGACACCGACACCAGGCGGTATCGAATGTTCGAAGCGGTCGCGGACTGGCTCGTTGCCCTGTCTGCAGACGCACCGGTGACCATGGTCATCGACGACGTCCATTGGGCTGCCGACTCGACGCTGCAACTGCTCGCCCACATCCAGCGCCACAACTCCGGAGCGCCGGTGACGTTTGTGCTCACGTCGCGAGATACTGCGCCCGACGTCAATACTCGGGTTTCGGATCTGATCGCGGCCGGAACCGGCCGGCCGGCAACAGCCGTTCTCCGACTCCAGGGCTTGTCGAGCGAAGAGGCGGTCAAACTGGTCGGAGACGACCTCGACCTGGACGAGATCATGCGTCAGACCGCCGGGAACCCGCTGTTCCTTCAGGCGGTGAACCGGGACGACGGCTCGGTGGACATGAAGAGCGCCGTCCGACGGCGACTTGCGAGTCTCGACCAGCCGGTCCAGGAGACCCTTCGGGTCGGTTCGGTGCTGGGCCTTGAGTTCGAGTTGCGGGTCGCTGCCGCCGCCACCGATCGAAACGAACTGGACCTTCTGGACCACCTGGAACTCGCTGTTGCCGCCAGGTTGCTCGACGACGTTGGCCACGATCGCTTCCGCTTCACTCACGCACTGGTTCGATCCTCCCTCCGCAACGAGCTCAGCTCATCGCGGCAGGCACGCATGCACCGACGGATCTCGATCGCAATCCACGACATCTTCGGCGACGATCCTCGCCATCTGCCAGAACTCGCCTATCACACCGCCAAGGCGGCAACCGTCGACAGCCAATTGCGTCCGGTTGCGATCGAGCGTCTCCGACGCGCCGCCCACGAATCTTCGGCCCAATTCTCCTTCGAGGAAGCGGCCCAGCTCATCCACCGCGCTCGTTCGCTCGCTGATCCGACCGATGCGACGCTCACTGCACAACTCGCCCTCGACGAAGGCATCGCCCAGTCCCGTGCGGGCCAGAACATGACCGCAGCGCATACCTTCGAGACCGCTATCGCGGCGGCCGGGAAGACGGGCGACATCGTCCTGCGTGTGGAAGCTGCGATCCGGTACGAAGACGCATCATGGCGACCCGGTCTTCCTGGCGAGATAGCGCTCGCCAGACTCCGGCAGGCCAAAGAAGTGCTCGACGAGGCAGCGACGGTGGGAACCCCGGTTGCCAACGAACCGGAACTGCGGGCCCGACTAGCGGTCGCCACCTTGCGCGCTCTGGCGATGTCAGGGCGGAGCGACGAGGCCGGCGACGCATTCCACGAAGCGCTCCGCCTTGCAGGCGAGCTCGGTTCGCCCAACATCGAGGCCAACGTCCTCAGCGTCTACCTCGGTCAGATCATGTTCTACGAAGGTGTTCGCGAGACCGACGAAATGGTGGAGCGCCTCGCCGAGCTCGAGCCGCTCATCGACGACGGCGACGTGGCCATGCATGCGATACACGACAGGATCCTGCACGCAACGCTCACGGGTCGGCTGCACGAGCGGCGCCGGCTCGTGCACACCATGGCCGCTCTCCAGGAGCGCTCGCACTCCCGCTTCTGGGAGTTCATCAGGGCAAACCAAGAGGCGATGGAGGCGTTCTATCGCGGTGACCTAGAGGCGAGCGAGACGTTGGCTGAGCACTGCCTTGAGCTCGCCGCAGCCCTCCCTGAGGAGGACGGCAGCGGAACCTACGGACTGCGAATGTTCCTGATCCGTCGCGAACAAGACCGCCTGGCCGCCATGGCTCCGATGATGCGCCACGTCCTGGCCAACGCGGACGACCAGGCCATTTGGACGCCCGGCCTGGCCTTACTTCTCGTCGAGACAGGCGCGCACGACGAGGCAACAGCTGCGCTGATGGCGGTCCGGGCTAACGGCTTCGACCTGCCGGTCGACGCCATGTGGAGCACCGTGATGGTGCTACTCATCGAGACCATGGTGCAGCTCGGAGACGTGGAAGCGTGCACGGTGCTACGGTCCCGATTCGAGGGTCAAGCCGGCACCAACGTCACCACCGGATCTGGTCTGCTTTGCTTCGGACGCGCCGAGCGCTATCTCGGCATGCTCTCGTTGGCGATGGGCGATCTCCCCGCCGCTCAGCAGTACCTTGAGGTCGCCATGGAAGGCGATGCAGAGGGGGGCTCAGCGCTTTGGCGCAACGAGAGCCGACTGTGGTTGTCTCGGGTGCGGCGGGCCCAGGGCCACACCGCCGAAGCCAACGCCATGCTCGAAGCCGTCGCCCACGAAGCCGCCGCCGCTGGACTCCCCCGCCTAGAGCGGCTGGCCGCCGAACGCAACTGATCGTTAGATCAGCCGATCAAGCTCCGTGATCGGGGCGGAGGAGATGACCAGTCGGTCAAATCGTTCGTTCTTCAGTTCGATTA
>RCMY010004049.1_pt1 | contig 12802 bp, 5 predicted proteins | sample 2041341 | NCBI WGS metagenome assembly RCMY01 (sample SAMN09708234, study PRJNA481090) | Marine sediment metagenome, whole genome shotgun sequencing project. | reverse complement strand
GCAGGCCGCCACAGCGCCACCGCCGCCCCCGGCCGCACTCCCGGCAGGCGCGGCGACGCTCCCACCGCTCGCTGCCGAAGGCGGGGATTTCGCCCGCCAGTTGATTGCGCAGCAGATGCAACTGATGGGACAGCAACTGGCCCTGCTGGCGGGGCAGGGGAGCGGGGTCATGCCCGCCGCGGCTGCCGCTTGCCCGTCGGTAAGCGCAGCTCCCCCGCCCGCGATCTCCCCGCCACCAGCAACGTCGGATAACGATCTGCGGATGGCCGATGATGCTCTGGCGCACACCTCCTATGACGTCAAAAAAGCGTTTGGCGCGATCGCGCGCATCGATACCGCTGCCGGGTTCAAACCCGGCGTCGAGCAGCAGGCTGCGCTTGACGGGTTCATTCAGCGCTATGTGGCCCGCAGCCGCAAATCCAGGGATTACACCGCACAGCACCGGCCGCAGATGGCTGATCCGCGGGTGGTCAACGGCTTCCGCCCGCTGTTGAAGGAGATCATCTATCCGATCGTGATCCAGCGATCCAAGGGGTCACACCTGTGGGACCTGGACGGCAACGAGTACGTCGATGCCCTCAACGGCTTCGGCATGAGCCTGTTTGGCTGGCAGCCGGATTTCGTGCTGGACGCGGTGCGTGCGCAGCTGGAGCTGGGATACGAAATCGGTCCGCAGCATCCGCTGGCCGGCGAGGTCGCAGCGTTGGCGTGCGAGGTCACCGGTCACGACCGGGCGGCACTGTGCAACACCGGATCGGAGGCCGTTCTGGGTGCACTGCGGATTGCGCGGACGGTGACCGGACGCGAGACGGTGGTGCTGTTCAGCGGCGCCTATCACGGGATCATCGACGAGATGATCGTGCGTGGGAACCGCAAGCTGGGCGCGGTCCCGGCCGCCCCTGGCATCCTGCGCAACACCGCCGAGCACGTGATGGTGCTGGACTATGGAACACCCGAAACGCTGGAGATCCTGCGCACCCACGCGCACTCGATCGCCGCGATCCTGGTGGAGCCGGTGCAGAGTCGCCGACCGGATTTCCAGCCGTTCGACTTCCTGCGCGAGCTGCGCGCGCTCACCAGCGCGTCCGGCGCACTGCTGGTCTTCGACGAGGTGGTCACCGGGTTCCGCGCGCATCCCGGGGGAGTGCAAGGGCTGCTGGGGTTCCAGGCAGACCTGGCCACCTACGGCAAGGTGGTCGGAGGTGGCTATCCGATTGGCCTGATCGCCGGCAAGCGCGAGTACATGGACGCGCTGGATGGCGGGCAGTGGCGTTATGGCGATGACTCGGTACCCACCGTGGGGGTGACCTATTTTGCCGGCACGTTTGTCCGTCATCCGCTTGCGCTGGCGGCGGCCAAGGCGGTCCTGACGCATGTCCGCGACGAAGGCGTCGGCTTGCAGGAAAGCCTTAACGCGACGGCGGCGATGATGGTCGGGGAACTCAACGCCTTCTGCACGCAGGTTGGCGCACCCGTGGTTGTCCGGCACTTTGCGTCGGTGTGGAAGACCGTGTTCCTCGAGGATCACCCACTGCAGGACCTGATGTTCGCGATGATGCGCAGCCGCGGAATCCACATCCTCGACAATTTCCCCTGTTTCCTCACCACCGCCCACGATGAGGCCGACTGCCAGCGGATCATCCAGGCGTTCAAGGAGTCGGTTACCGAACTCCAGGACGCCGGTTTCCTGCCTCGACATGCGACGGCGCCATGTGTGGACATGGATGCGAACCGCCCTCCCGTGCCGGACGCGCGCATTGGCCGCGGTCCCGATGGTCGTCCCGGCTGGTACGTGCCCAACCCCGACGCGCCAGGCAAATTCCTGAAGGTGGGTTGAAAATGACTGACCGTTTCCAGCCGGACCACGTTGATGCCGTTGACTACGATCCGTTCGCCAGCGGCCAGGTGACGCGGGTGGTACCCACCACCGAGCCGCAGCGGGAGATCTGGCTTGCCAACCAGCTGGGTATCGACGCCTCGCTTGCCTTCAACGAGTCGGTGTCGCTGCGGCTGCGGGGTGCATTGGATGTCGCTGCGTTGCAGCAGGCGGTGAGCGACCTGCTGGCGCGCCACGATGTCCTGCGGGCCAATGTCGGACCGGACGGTGAAACGCTGTGCATGCTGGATCGGGTCGAGTTGACACTTGAGGTCCAGGACCTGGCCGCTCGCAGCGAGGAGGCGCGCGCGAGCGCGGTCGCAGAAATCCAGCGGCTGGCGGTGGAAACGCCCTTTGATCTGCGTAACGACCGCCTGTTCCGGGTCGCTCTGCTGCGGCTGTCCAGCGACGAGCATCTGCTGATGATGACCGCGCACCACATTGTCTGTGACGGCTGGTCATGGTGGGTGCTGGTACGGGAGCTCGGCACTCTGTACGCCCTTCACAGCGGAGCGCCAGCGCAGCCGCTGCCCCCGCCCGAGGACTTTGCGGATTATGCGCTGGCGCTCGCCGCGCATCCGGACGGTGAGGCCAACGCCGGGGACGAAGCGTACTGGTTGTCGCGTTTTTCCCAGGGAGTGCCGGTGCTGGAGTTGCCGCTGGACCGCCCACGGCCGGCGCGGCGCAGCTTTGCGTCCTCCCGTGAGGATTACCTCATCGAGGCGGAGCTCGTCGAGGCGATCCGCAAGCTGGGCGCGCGACGCGGAGCCAGTCTGTTCGCAACGCTGCTGACGGGTTTCGCGGGTCTGCTGGCGCGCCTGAGTGCGCAATCGCAGGTGGTGATCGGCATTCCTGCCGCCGGACAATCGGTGGACGGCCACGAAAACCTGGTGGGCCATTGCGTGAACCTGCTTCCATTGCGGTTCGAGCTGGACCTCGAACAGCCGGTCTCGGCCGCCATCGACGATACCCGGGAGCTGTTGATGGACGCGCTGGACCATCAGCGCTATACCTTCGGCACGCTGTTGCAGAAGCTGAAAGTCGAACGGGATCCTTCGCGTTCCCCGTTGGTCAGCGTGATGTTCAACATCGACCAGGCGCTCGACCGCAAGAGCGGCACCATGCCCGGGTTGGAGGTGGAGTTTTCGAGCAACCCGCGATCATTCGAAGACTTCGAGCTGTTCGTCAATGCGGTCCAGGTGGATGGTGCGCTGCGGCTGGAATGCCAGTTCAACCGCGACCTGTTCAACGTCTCCACCATCCACCACTGGATGGGACACTTCCGCACGCTGTTGCGGGCCATGGTCGAGTGCGGTGACGAGGCCCTGGGTCGGCTGCCGTTGTTGGCCGAAACCGAACGCCACCAATTGCTGGAGCGCTTCAACGACACCCAGCTGGAGTTGCCGCGCGATGTCTGTGTGCACGAACTCTTCGAGGCCCGGGCGTCCGCGACGCCGTCGGCGGTTGCGGTGCAGTTTGAAGGCGAGGCGCTCAGCTACCGGGAGCTCAACGCTCGCGCCAACCGGGTGGCCCATCAGTTGCGCTCACTCGGCGTCGGACCGGAGACGCTGGTGGCGGTCTGCGTCGAGCGCAGCCAGTCCCTGGTGGTCGCACTCGTCGCGGTGCTGAAGGCCGGCGGCGCCTGCGTACCGATCGACCCTGCATACCCGCCGACGCGTCAGGCGGTGATGCTGGCCGACTGCAAGCCGGTTGCGCTACTGACCCAGCCGGGGCTCTGCGCGCACCTGGCGGCTCTGGCGCCGGAAGCCGCCCAGCTGTGCATCGAGCACGCCCAGACCGCGCGGCAATTCCCGGACACCGATCCGGGTCGTTCGCCGGGCTTGGATGCGGGCAGTCTCGCGTACGTGATCTATACCTCCGGATCCACCGGCCGGCCCAAGGGAGTGGAGTTGATCCACCGGGGGGCGGTCAACCTGCTGGAGAGCATGCGCCGCAGGCCGGGAATCGGTACGGACGATCGTCTGTTGGCGGTCACTGCGATGTCCTCTGACATCGGGGTGATTGACGTGTTCCTGCCGCTGCTGGTGGGTGCGCAGGTGCATCTGGCCTGCCGGGAAACCGAACTGGACGGGTATGCGTTGAGCCGCCAGTTGGCGACGGAGAAAATCACGATCATGCAGGCAACCCCGTCGATGTGGCGGATGCTGCTGGACGTCGGCTGGATCGCTCCGGCGGGTTTCAAGGTGTTGTGTGGGGGGGAGGCGATGGGTCCCGAACTCGCCGCGCGCCTGACCGCCGGTGGCGCCGACGTCTGGAACATGTACGGTCCCACCGAGGCCACCGTATGCGCGACCTGCTGGAAGGTCGCGCCTGGCGAGCCCGGTACGCCCCTGGGCCGGCCGACGGCGAATACCCGCGTCTACGTGCTGGATCCGCGGGGGCAGCCGGTTCCGGCAGGTGTGGCCGGCGAGATCCATATCGGAGGTATCCAGGTCGCGCGCGGCTATCTCAACCGGCCCGAGCTGACCGCCGAAAGGTTTCTGGCCGATCCCTTCGCCCGCGAGGCCGACGGACGCATGTACCGCACCGGCGACTTTGGCCGGTGGCGGGCGGACGGCAATCTGGAGTTCATTGGCCGCAGCGACTTCCAGGTCAAGGTGCGCGGCTTCCGCGTAGAACCGGGGGACATCGAAGCGCATCTGACCGCGCAACCCGAGATTGCCGAAACCGTGGTGATTGCCTGTCCGGACAGTCGCGAGGGCGTGCGCCTGGTCGCGTTCGTGGTTGCCAAGGCGGGGCATGGCGTCGACACGTCGGGGCTGCGGCGCGTTCTGGAGAACGCGGTGCCGGCCCATATGGTTCCCCGCCAGATCGTCGCCTTGTCGGCGTTGCCGCGCCTGCCCAATGGCAAGGTCGACCGCCAGGCGCTGCCGATCCCCGGCCTGGACGTCGGCTACGAGTATCTGGCGCCCCGCAATGCGCTGGAGCGCACCGTGGCTGGCGAGATGGCCAGTATCCTGGGTACCCCCCGGGTAGGCATGGACGAGGATTTCTTCCTGATCGGCGGGCACTCCCTGCTGGGCGCGCAACTGATCTCCCGGCTCAACGAGCTGCTGGATGCGTCGCTGACCCTGCGGGCCATCTTCGATGCCCCCACGCCGATGGCACTTGCCGCGCTCATCGGTGATGAATCGGGACGGGCGAATGCGTCGGCTATCCCGGTACGTCCCGACCAGCGGCGCGCGCCGCTCTCGCCGATGCAGCAGCGCCTCTGGGTGCTGGAGCAGATGCAACCCGGACGGGTGGTCTACAACACGCCATCGGCACATCGCCTGCGCGGTGTCTTCGACGCGGCGGCATTCCAGGCAGCGTTCTCCGAAGTGGTGCGGCGGCAGCCATCGCTGCGGACCGTCATCGTCGACCAGGACGGCACCGTAATGCAGGTCGTGCGCGACGAGATCGATTCGACCTTGTCGATGGTCGATCTCTCCGCGGTGGACACCGACGCGCGCGAGCGCGAGCTGTTCCGGCAGATGGAAGTGCTGGTCGCGCAGCCCTTTGAGGTTGAGGGTGGACTGCTGTTCCGCGCCTGCCTGTTCCGGCTGGGTGAACAGGAGCACCTGCTGTTCTTCATGACCCACCACATCATCTGGGACGGATGGTCGTTTGATCTGCTGCATGCCGAGATGGCAGCGCTTTACAGCGCTTTCACCCAGGGGTTGCCATCACCACTGCCTCCGCTTGCGGTCACTTACGGCGATTTCTGCGAGTGGCATGTCGATCACCTGAAAAGCGACCAGATCGCCGTGCAGGTCGACTACTGGAAGCGCCACCTCGCCGGTGCGCTGGAGCCGTTGCAGTTGCCTCTCGATCAGCCCAGGCCGCCGGAGAGTTCGGGCGACGGGGCAACCGACTGGACCCATATCGACGCCGATCTGGGCAGCGCGGTGCAGGAGGTTGGCGCACGCGCCGATGCGACCTTGTTCATGACGCTGCTGGCGGCGTACTACGTGTTGCTGCACCGGATGGGTGGCCAAACGGACCTGGTCGTGGGGGTGCCCGTACGCAACCGCGACATCGAGGTGCTGGAACCGGTGATGGGGTTCTTCGTCAACATGCTGCCGCTACGGATGCACATCGACCCGGAGCAACCCTTCCTCACACTCGTCGGAAAGGTGCGCGCGACCGTGCTGGATGCTTTCTCCCATTCGGATGTGCCCTTCGAGCACCTTGTGCGCGAGCTGGATGTCGTACGCGATCCGAGCCGCTCGCCGGTATATCAGGCCGTGTTCTCGTTCCAGGACGCGCGCAGGCGCAAGCTCGATTGGGGCGGGCTGCACGACGAGCATGTCCCGCTGTTCCAGCGCGGCGCGGCCACCGACCTGGGTCTGTGGTTCCTGGCGCATGGGTCCGGTCTTTCCGGCGGTCTGACCTACAACACGGATGTGCTTTCCGCGGCTACCGCCTCACTGCTCAACCAACGCTACGTGGCGTTGCTGCAGGCGGTGTGTCGGGACCCGGATGTGCGGGTGGGCGACATCAACCTGATGTGCGAGGACGACCGCGCTGCACTGTTGTCCTGCCACGCAACCGGAGCGCCGATGCCCGAAGAGCCGACCCTGCATGCCCTGCTGGACCGTCAGGCAAACGCCACGCCGGATCGGTGCGCGGTACGCTTTGAAGGCGCCGACACAAGCTATGCCCAACTGCAGGCACGCAGCGACCGGATTGCAGCCGGAATGCGTGCCCGTGGGGTGCGCCCGGGGGATCTGGTCGGTATTTCCCTGCATCGCAACGTCGACCTCATAGCGAGCATGATCGGTGTGCTCAAGGCCGGTGGCGCCTACGTGCCGCTGGACCCCTTCTATCCGCTGGAACGCTTGCAGTTCATGGTTGAGGACGCGCGTCTCGCACTGGTGGTCAGCCAAGGCGATCTTGCCAACGGTTTGGGCTTGCCGCGGAGCTCCCTTCTGCTGCTGGATGCTGATGCGGCGGAGATCGATGCCGCGCCGTCGCTGAAACCTGAGCTGGAGCCCAGCGATGGCGAGGCGATCGCGTATGTCATCTACACCTCCGGTTCCACCGGCAAGCCCAAGGGTGTGCAGTTGCCGCATCGTGCGGTACTGAACTTCCTCGAAAGCATGCGCCACGAGCCTGGACTGGATGGGCATGACCGGCTGCTGGCGGTCACCACGACCTCGTTCGACATTGCGGTGCTGGAGATCTTCCTGCCCTTGAGCGTGGGCGCGCTGATCCTGTTTGCCAGTCGCGACACGGCGATGGACGGCCATGCGATGGCGCGGGCGCTGGACGAGGAGCGCGCGACGGTCATGCAGGCCACGCCGTCGACGTGGCGGATGCTGGTGGACGCAGGCTGGAGGCCGCCTGCGGGGTTCCGGATCTTGTGCGGGGGCGAACCGCTTGCCCCCGATCTTGCCGCGCAGTTGTGTGCGTTGTCCGACGACGTATGGAACATGTATGGGCCAACGGAGACGACGGTGTGGTCGACCTGTTGGCGCGTTCGTAATCTGGAGCGAGGCATCACCATCGGCAAGCCGATTGCGAACACAACGGTGCACATCCTGGACGAGCGCCTGCAGCCTTGTCCGGTGGGGGTCGCGGGGGAGATCTGCATTGGCGGTACCGGCGTGGCCATCGGCTACCTCAACCGGCCGCAGCTGACCGCCGACCGCTTCCTTGATGATCACCCTGCCATCGGGGCGGGAGCGCCGGGCAGGCTTTACCGCACCGGTGATCGTGGCCGATGGCGCACCGATGGTGAACTGGAGCATCTCGGACGTCTGGACTTTCAGATCAAGCTGCGGGGCCACCGTATCGAGCTGGAGGAGATCAGCAACAACCTGCTGACCCATCCCAGCGTTGCGCGGGCGATGGTGATACCGCGCGAAGACCGGCCCGGGGACGTGCGGCTGGTGGCGTACGTGGTACCGGAGATGGGCGCCGGCGTGGAACAGCGCGAGCTGCTGGGTCATCTGCGCAAGCTGCTGCCCGATTACATGGTGCCGCAACACGTGGTCGTGCTGAGCAGCTTGCCGCTGTTGCCCAACGGCAAGATCGACCGCCATGCCTTGCCGGCACCTTCGCATACGACGACCCACGCGACAGAAGTGGATGGGCCCAACGTGCCGGGTACGGCTGCGGACGCCCGGGTGGTGTATCTGCAGGGTGTGTGGTCGGAACTGCTGGGAACGCCCGCCGGCCCGCACGACAACTTCTTCGATCTGGGCGGGCATTCGATGCTGGCCGTGGAGATGGCCAACCGGGTGTCCCGCGATACCGGTGTCCGCCTGAAGCTGATGCGGCTGGCCAACCAGTCGCTCGAGCAGATGGCGATGGAGCTTCCCGAATCACCGGCCGGGCTGGCAATGGAGGAGGGCATGGGCCGGGCGGCCGGCTCGAGGCTCGGTCGTGGGTTGCGTCGCCTGTTCGGACGCCGTCAGGCGTCGGCGCCATGAGTGGACCACTGTTCTTCGGCGAGGCGCCGCACACCCTGTTTGGAATGGTGCATCGGTCCCTGACAGCGGCACGCGGAGCAATGCTGATTTGCCACCCCCTGCTGCAGGATGGCCTCAACAGCCATCGAGGCCTGTGGACTGTGGCCGAAGGTCTGGCCAAGGCGGGCACTCATGCGCTGCGGTTCGACTGGTACGGCAGCGGCGATTCAGGCGGGAATGGGGAGCAGCTGGAGCTGCCCGGGATGCTGTCGGACCTGCAACATGCCGACGCGTTGCTGGCATCGGTTTCCGGCCACGTGCCCCGGCGCTGGATGGCCCTGCGCAGCGCGGCCATCCCGCTGCTGACGTATGCCAGCAGACAGCGTGGGCCCGTGGATCTGGTGCTGTGGGAGCCGTGCGTGTCCGGTCGCGACCTGGTGAGCGGCTGGCGTGCCATGCATCACTTGCAGTTGAGCAAGGTAGGGCGGTTTCCGCACGGGCACGCGCCACCGTCGGAGGACGACTTGCTCGGGTTTCGGGTTTGCCCCGGGCTGCTGGAATCCTTGGAGGCGTTTGATGCATGCCGGTTGCGGCTGCCCGCCGGCAGCAGGGTGTTGATGGTGATGTGGAAATCCCATTCCGGACAGGACCGCCTGATCGAGCACCTGCGCGGTGCCGGGACGACGGTAAACAGCCTGTTGCTGGACGTGGATGACGGCCCGAACGTCATGGATCCCGAGCGGTTCGAGCACCAATCGTTCCCGCGTCGCAGCATCACCCAGCTGTTGGGCCATTTGAACGGGAGCGCACACGCATGAACGTGCAAGCACAGGAGGCCGGCGAGGCGGCTTTCGCCTGTTCTGCGCTCTCCGGCGAAAGCGCCCACCGCTTTGGCCCCGGTCTGATCGGAATTCTGCACCGACCGGCGGAGCCCAGTTTCCAACCGGTCGCCGTAATCCTGATAAACGCGGGATTGGTGCATCGCGTGGGCCCGTTCTGCGGCTATGTACAACTCGCGCGCGTCTTTGCCGCGCAGGGTTACCCCGTACTGCGGTACGACCCGGGTGGGCTGGGCGACAGTGAGGCTTCGCGGCTCGGCTCGGCGGAACGTCGCGTGACGGAACTCAAATCTGCCATCGGATTATTGGAAGCAGAGCTCGGGGCGGCGCGTTTCGTACTCGGCGGCATATGCTCGGGAGCCGATGACGGATTCCTGCTGGCCGGCCTGGAACCGCGGGTCGCCGGACTGATCATGCTGGATGGGCCCGCGCATCGGGCGCCCGGATTTTGGTGGCGACACATCCTGGACAAGATGATCGCGCCCCGGGAGTTAGCTCGAGGTCTGCGTGTGAGGTGGGCCGGCCGGCCTCCCGCGGATGACTACCGCGAGTTCCCCCCACGCCATGAGGCGGTCGCGCAGATGGAGAAGCTGGTGGCGCGCGATGTCCGCCTGTTCTTCCTGCACACCGCGGGCAATTCCCATTACATCAACCATCCCAGTCAGTTTTTCAGCAGCTTCGGGCGTGTTGCCAGAGCCAAGCAGGTGACGGTGGATATGTGGCGCGATTGCGACCATACGTTCTATCTGCGTCGCGACCGCGAGCGCCTGCAACAGACCCTGCTGACCTGGCTGCAGCGCGAGTTTGCTGCCAACCCCGCGCCGCTCGCCGTGCGCGCAGGCTGATGGCGATGGCCAGAAAGATGCCCATGGCCAGTGTCATCATGCCGGTCTTCAACGCGGAGCGGTTTCTTGACGCCGCGCTCGCGAGTGCCCTGGCGCAGGACTACGACGACTTTGAAGTCGTGATCCTGGATGATGGATCGACCGACCGCAGCACCGAGATCGCGCTCGATCACGCCAACGCCCACCCGCGCCGGGTCCGGTACTTCCGCCAGGACAACGCCGGTTTCTGCATGGCGCGCAACGCCGCGATCGCGCAGGCACGTGGCCGCTACCTGGCGTTGCTGGACTCTGACGACATCTGGATGCCGTGGCATCTGTCACAGGCAGTTGCAGCACTGGAGTCCGCTCCCGGCACAGTGCTGGTGCATGCCGACGTCCGCTTCATTGATGAAAATGGCGCGGTACTGGAAGAGTTCCTCGATCCGCAACGATGGAGGAACTGGGCGCACGACCCGTTCACGGCCATTCTGCTGCGCCATGAGCATGTCGCCTGTGCAACCACGGTGTTCCCCCGGGCATTGGCTGTTGAAATGGGTGGTTTCGACCCGCGTTACACAGGACTTGGCTGTGAGGATCGCGATTTATGGCTGCGTCTTGCGCTGCGCGGCCGGGTGACCCATCTGGGCTACCACGGCGCCGACTACCGGGTGCACAGCGGCGGCGTGAGTCGCCGGTTCGAACGGATGCTGCAAGGGCGCCGGCTGCTGGTCGAGCGGATGACCGGATTTCCGGAAGGACAGCGGCTGCATTCGGCTGCGTTGGCGGCACTGTCACTGAGCGAGGCGGAGGAGTGCGCGGCGGACCACCAGCGCGGGCGGGTGCTGCGCGCCTACGGAAACGCCATTCGTCTCAACCCGTCTGACATCCGGGGTTGGCGCGGGCTTGCGCGCGCGCTGGTTCCACGCCGCGGGCGTACCGAGGCGCAACGCTGATGGGTGTGGCGACCACCGCCGCCTCACCACCGAAGGGTATTGCCGGCCACTACCTGCGCTATTCCGCAGGCAGCCTGATGGCAATCGTGGCCGGCTTGATCTCCTTCCCCATCCTCACCCGCCTGCTGGACAACACCCAGTACGGCATCCTCGGGTACTTCGATACCTGGGTGTTGTTGGCGGTGTCAGTGGCCAAACTGGGTGCCCAGCATTCCTTGTTGCGTCTCTACCCCCATGGCGGCGACCCGGCACGCATGGTGGCGTTTTCCACCAACCTGTTCTACGCCCCCCTGGCGATATCGATGGCGTTGTGGCTGGTGGTGGCGCTGGTGCTTGGCGTATTGAGCTGGGTCGGGCAGTGGCAGCACACCGCGATGTTCTGGCTCGCAGTGTTCATGGTGCCGATGCTGGTCTCATCGAGCATGGTCGAGATGGTGTTGCGCGCGATGGAGAACTCGCGGCTGGCGATGTTGACGCGGGTCGGCTGGCGTTGGCTGGAACTGGCGTTGATCCTGGGTGGCGTTGTGCTGGTCCAGCAGAGCGCACTGGCGGCTTACGGTGGGCGGTTTGCCGCGGCAGTGCTGGCATGCGGATTCTTCTACTTCCGCTGGACGCGCAGGAACATGCGCTTCTCCCGCTCGGCAGTCGATGTGTCCGAGCTGGGCCGGGGCATGGCCTACGGCCTGCCGCTGGTGGCCAACGAGATGGCAATGGTTGCCCTGGTATCGGTGGATCGCCTGATGCTGAAGGAACTAATGGGCGACTACGCCTCGGTCGGCATCTACACCATTGGTGCGTCGCTGGGCATGCAGGTGAGCGTGCTCCTCGGCGGCACGATGATGGAGGCTTTCGCGCCGGCCGCCAACCGCCTGTTTGATACATCCGGCGCCGAGGCGGTTCGCGAACTCAAGTCCAGAGTGCTCCTGATACTGACCTACGCGTCGATCGCGGTGGCGGTGTTGTGCGGATTCGTTGGCACGGATCTGATCGTGGCGCTGAGTGGCCCTGACAAGGCCGCCTCGGGGCCGGTGTTCGTGGTGATGGGGGTCATATACGCCTTGCAGCCGGTGCTGGTCATTTCCGGCTACGGCCTGCTGCTGGAAAAACGCTCGATGAAGGTCCTGGTGCTGATGTGCGTCGCCGTGGTGGTCAACGTGATCGGCAACCTGCTGTTGATCCCCGCGTATGGGGTGATGGGTGCCGTGTATGCAACCGCGATGAGCTCCGCCGTGCTGGCGATCTCCCATTGCGTGTTCGTGCAGCGCGACTTGCTGCAATTTCCGCGAATGCACACCGTCTTGATCGCCGTCCTCGCCGCTGGGGTTGCCGGCGTCGTCAGCCACGCGGGGAGCGAACTCGGCGTCACTACCGGATGGCATCGCTTGCTGGTCGTCGGACCGGCGATGGCGCTGGCCTATGCCGCGGTCGTGCTGGCACTGGACCGCAGCCTGCGTGCACTGCTGGCGCAGTGGCGACGTCGACTCGGAGGCGCCGCTTCCGGCGTCGCATAGCGATCAAGCAAAAAAATGGGCGCCCCGGTCGGGGACGCCCATTCTGTTTCACTCTTCAGGCGGATATCAGGACGGGCGTTGATCTTCCATCCTGAGTCCTTCCAGCCGACTCAGCGTGCGGTGAAGCTGGCGTACGCCGAAACCGTCTCACGCGCGGCCGTGGCATCGGAGCGCAGGACATAGCTTCCGAGGTCGGTGGACGCCCTGCCCACGATCACTTTGCCTGTGGCGTAGCCATCGGCCGCAGTGTAGGCAGCGACCTTGACCACTTGACCGTTCGGCCGAGTCACGTTGAAGATCACTCGCGCGCCGCGGACTGGCGTGCTGCCCTTCATGGCGCGTGCGGTCATGATCACCGTTTCGCCGCTGGTGAAGACGCTCTT
>RCMY010004048.1_pt1 | contig 12805 bp, 12 predicted proteins | sample 2041341 | NCBI WGS metagenome assembly RCMY01 (sample SAMN09708234, study PRJNA481090) | Marine sediment metagenome, whole genome shotgun sequencing project. | reverse complement strand
TTTACCTGTTCATGCAGACGGTCATAATCCCAGTTCAAATCCAGCCTTAATACGCCAAGCACAAAAATCTTCCATAGATCCATGCCCGGCCAACCGTTATCTTGATCGGCATCAGGTTGAATGTGTGTTTCCAACAATTGAAACACCGCGTTGCGCAATTCTATATTCACGTAAATATATTGCAGCCCCCGCAGTACCTGCGGAATATCATCTCGCGATTTTAAATCGAAAAAATTTGCTCCGCGCACCTTGCACCTATCCCCGCAGCAAGGCTACAGGGTATTGCGGCGCAGAAAACCAAAAACGACGCGCTACGCTGACTTCAAAAACAAAAACTATAATGCTCCCCGTGGCAAGACCACGGGAAATCGCAAGTTTAACCATATTTTTTCCTATTCCGGCGACGGCGACCATGCGCTTGTCTTTCCTCAAGTTTAGTCGGTGGCGCGGCTTTTTTTCCGGCATAGGGATTGCTCCCTGTCTTAAACTCAACTCTAAGTGGCGTACCTTCTAGCTTAAAAGTTTCACGAAACGTGTTTTCAAGATAGCGTCGATAAGTTGCTGACACATGATTCAGCATGGAACCATGCACAACAATTAATGGTGGATTAGAACCGCCTTGATGTGCGTAGCGTAATTTTGGGCGGGACATTCCACCCCTTGGTGGCTGGTGTTTTTCTACAGCAGATAATAAAACGCGGGTTAATTTTGGTGTCGGTAGTTTTGCCATTGCAGCGGCATAAGCTGCGTCTATTGATGGCAGCAATTCTTTCATACCACTGCCACGCAAGGCAGAAATATAATGTAATTTGGCAAAACTCAAAAATGCAAGCTTGCGCGTGAATTCTCGTTTGATCGTTTCACGTTGGTATTCATCCAGACCGTCCCATTTATTGACCACCACGACTAGTGCACGTCCGGTTTCTAGTATAAACCCGGCAATATGGGCATCCTGATCTGAAATTTCATTGGTTGCATCCAGCACCAACACAACAACATTGGCATCTTCCACTGTTTGCAAGGTTTTCACGACAGAGAATTTTTCGATTGTCTCGTTTACTTTGCCACGCCGACGCAAACCCGCTGTATCAATTAATGTATAACATTTGCCATGGCTATCAAAATCAATATAAATACTATCGCGTGTAGTTCCCGGCTGATCGAATGCAATGACGCGCTCTTCACCCAGCATGGTATTAATGAGGGTAGATTTGCCAACATTGGGGCGGCCAACTATGGCTATTTTTGGGTTCTTCTCTGTACCACTCTCTTCATCTTCTGGTGCGGGAAAATTCGCTAGTGACACTTCAACCAAATCATTGATATTATCACCATGAATCGCAGATACTGCGCAAGGTTCACCCAAGCCCAACTCATAAAACTCAGCGGTTACGACAGCTGTTGCCATACCTTCTGTTTTATTGACGACCAGCAGTATTTCGTGTCCCGTTTTACGCAATTGATCCGCAATAATTTTGTCTTGCGCAGCCACACCTTGCCTACCATCAACAATAAATAGCACCATATCCGCTTCATCAACGGCCTGTAATGTCTGCTTGGCCATTGCATGCAAGATACCTTCTTTGACCACAGGCTCAAAACCACCCGTATCAACCACCAAATGTGGTTTATCGCCGATTCTCCCATGACCATAATGGCGGTCTCTAGTCAGACCAGGAATGTCTGCGACAATCGCATCACGACTACGCGTTAAACGGTTAAATAATGTTGATTTACCAACATTTGGTCGCCCAACCAGTACGAGTGTGGGTTTCATGATTTAAGGATATTTATAAAAAATACTGCGTGAAATGTTTTGCTAACTATGACTATTTGATGTTACTTGAAGAGTGTAGCTATTCTGCTGCAAAGGCGTAGAGTCCACCTTCTTCCGTTTGCACAACAAAGCCATTTGGTATCAGGGCTGGAGCTGCATTAATCGCACTTTTATCAGTGCCTGAACGCCCAATAATCGCGCCATCATAACTTCTTAACATAATGACATAACCTTGTTCATTCGCGATGACTAAATTATGGTCCAGCATCAATGGTGCTGACAATTTCAAACTACCCAATCGCCCTCTTCTCCAGACACCTGCGCCACTTCTCTTGTCATATGCCATCACGGTGCTGTTTACTTTACTGACATACAGATAATCATCATCCATACTAAGTCCAGCATTACTAGACGCATCTCTTACCCAAATCTGGCCGCCGTCAACCATATCAAAACATGCCACACGTCCTTGATAGGCAACCGCACAAATGAACTGATCATCAACAACCGGCAAGCTCGTAATATCTGTCATACGCTCTAACTCGGTAACCCCACGTGGCTGAGAAACAGCCACTTCCCACCCAATATTGCCATTAAACAAACTCATTGCGACAAGTTTCCCTCCGGCAAATCCCGCGAAAACAGCACCATGAGTAACCAATGCACCCGCATAGCTACGCACCGTCAATGAAGGTGTTGCACCTTGATAAATCCATTGTCGACTACCATCTAGCGCATTTAAGCCAAATATTCGACCATCGCCCGTTCGCACCACCACAACATCATTGTCAATTTGTGGGGCACTTAAAATTTCACTGGAAACTTGCGCCTTCCACTGGCTATTCCCAGCTTCATCATAAGCCAAGACTTCGCCTTCATAAGTGCCAACCAAAACAAGGCCGCCACCGAGTCCCACACCACCGGACAATTCTTTCTCAGTATCAATACGCCAGACCCGTTCGCCTGTTTTAGCATCAAAACGGAATAGATAACCATCTTCATCTGCAACATAAACGGACTCTTCATCCGCTACAGGGGAAAAAATGGCAGTTAGGCTCTCACCAACACTGGCTTGCCATAATAATGTCAAGTCTTCAATCTTATCTAGTTCGGCCAGTTCTTCTTCATCAATTTCTGCTTCTTCTTCACCAGCAACCAATTCAGCGATATCAGCGACAAATGAGTCAACTGCTCTGAGACTAAACATATCGGGTATATTTGCACAGCCAGTCATCTGTAGTACAAATAGCAAAAGCAGTCCAAAACGCCTACTGTTATCTATTTTCACCTCGATAGGAGACTGCCCGAGAATAGATGTCGTAGCGAGGGAAAGTAATTTTGAGGCAGATTTTTTTATCATTTGAGGCGAATAGTAATTCTATTTAACGAAAATGAGCGGGAAATCTGGCCAAAATAGCTTTTCTGCAGTAGATCATTCTATTCTCGGACAGCCTCCTAATATCTCGAATCACGTTCAATTACTCTACCGATACTTCCACTTCCCCTAACGCATCCAACTTCATCTGCACAATATTAAAATAATTATTACTCGGCTCAAGTTTGGCAATGGCTATTTGATAGGCTTCACGCGCTTCTGCAATTCTTCCCGCTGCGGTCAGAATATCTCCTTTACGGTCAGAATAAAGACCGTTAAAAGCTTCACCATGCTTAGACGCTATCACTTTCAATGCTTCGTCAAATTTCTCTTCGTCTAACAACAAACCTGACAATCTAAGATTTGATAAATCCTTCAATTCAGATTCTTCTGCGTTATTGATAATCCACTGTAAGTTTTCTTTAGCCGTTTTTAAATCGCCAGCATCAAAGTTGGCTTTGGCAGCTATCATTGCAGCACGTGATGCGTAACCACTTGATGAGTACCCGTCCATCAGCAAAGAAGCCGCATCGTTAATTCTATTAGGATCTTCAGATTCCTGAACTTGTTGAACTAAAACGTATAAGTCAGCAGCTTGTGTTTTTTGTTGGTGGGTATAATATTTCCATGCCTGCGTCCCACCAATACTTGCAGCAAAAACTGAAATCGCAATAAGTACAGTCGTACCATAAGCTTCCCACCACGTTTTCATGCCATCAATTCTTTCCTGCTCATCTGTATTATATGTCGCCATTTTTCTTCCTGAATATATTTAAGGTCTGTTTATTTAGTGCTAAATTTTAATTAAATCAACCACAGTGTTTAGTCCAGCTCTCACTTGATCTGTTGCTTCGCGTAGTGGCTTTAAGCTCACCTCTTCTACTGCGGCTTCATCATCACCAATGATCAACGCAAAACGTGCGCCACTGGCGTCTGCTTTTTTCATTTGCGATTTAAAACTACCGCCACCGCAATGCAGTATCGACTTAAGTCCATGATCACGCAAATATTCCACTGTTTTCCAGGCGAAAATCAATGCATCTTCACCCTGATGCACAACATAGGCATCCGGTGCTGGTGACACTATTTCTTTACCACATTCCGACATCAACGTAAGCAATCGTTCAACACCCATTGCAAAACCACAAGCGGGCGCAGGTTTACCGCCGATTTGTGAAATCAAGCCATCATAACGGCCACCAGCACAAATGGTACCTTGTGCGCCCAACCTATCAGTGATCCACTCAAACACGGTGCGATTATAGTAATCTAAACCTCTAACAAGCTGTAAGTTTATTTCAAAATCAACACCTTGATTTCTTAGTATTTGCTGCAACGTTTCAAAATGCTCACGAGACGTTTCATCCAGATCATCAATTAACTTGGGCGCACCGTTATTAATCTCGCGCATATCTGGATTTTTACTATCGAGTATACGTAACGGATTGCTATGAAGACGTCGCCGAGCATCTTCATCAAGTACGTCTATATGGCCTTCATAATATTTAATCAACCGCTCTCGATGCAAGGCTCTAGACTCAACACTACCAAGCGTCCCAATTTCCAAGCGCACACCAGAAATACCGAGCTGCTCCCATAATCTCGCACACATCACAATATGCTCTGCATCAATATCCGGGCCGGTATAACCTAATGCCTCAACACCCACTTGATGAAATTGACGATAGCGCCCTTTTTGTGGGCGCTCATGACGAAACATAGGGCCAGAATAAGATAACCGCTGTGGGCTGGCATATAACAAATTATTCGCGATCACAGCGCGCACACAAGATGCAGTGCCTTCTGGGCGAAGCGTCAAACTCTCACCGTTAAGTTGGTCGACGAAAGTGTACATCTCTTTCTCAACAATATCAGTTACTGAACCAATCGAACGCACAAACAAATCTGTTTGCTCAACGATGGGCATACGAATATTTCGATAACCGTAAGCTGCCAACCATTCTTGGATAGTCTGCTCAAAAAACTCCCAGCGAAAGGAATCATCAGGCAGAATGTCATTCATGCCACGAACAGCTTGTATTTTCTTGGTCATTAATTAGCTAATTTTTCTTAACTGCTCTCTAAGTTTACTTCTAAAAGAGTTAAGCTTTTTTAGGGTATTTATCCTGCACATATTGATCAACAATTTGGCGAAACTCTTCTGCGATATTATCGCCTTTTAGCGTCACTGTTTTTTCACCATCGACAAAAACAGGTGCAACAGGGCTTTCGCCAGATCCAGGCAAACTAATACCAATATTGGCATGTTTACTTTCTCCTGGGCCATTTACCACGCATCCCATGACCGCCAAGTTCATATTCTCAACACCCTCATATTGATCACGCCAAACAATCATCCGATCACGTACATAGGTCTGAATATTATCAGCCAACTCTTGGAAATAGGTACTGGTTGTACGACCACAACCAGGACAACTGGCAACTAATGGAACAAAAGCACGCAAACCCAAGGTTTGCAAGATCTCTTGACCAACGATCACTTCGCGTGTTCGATCACCTCCCGGTTCTGGTGTCAATGAAATGCGAATGGTATCGCCAATGCCTTCTTGCAACAACACAGACAACGCGGCAGTGGAAGCCACAATACCTTTAGAACCCATTCCAGCCTCTGTTAGCCCAAGATGTAACGCGTAGTCACAACACGCAGCCAATTCTCGATAAACCGCGATCAAATCCTGCACACCGCTCACTTTGCATGACAATATAATTTTATTCCGTGCCAGCCCTATTTCTTCTGCTTTAGTCGCACTTTCCAATGCTGAAGTAATCAATGCTTCACGCATCACAAAACCAGCATCCTGTGGCTCACTCGATTTCGCGTTCTCATCCATAATACGCGCCAGCATTTCAGGGTCAAGACTGCCCCAATTAACACCAATACGAACCGGCTTATCATATTTGCACGCTGTTTCAATCAGAGTAGCAAATTGTTCGTCTCGCTTCTTGCCTTTGCCTACATTGCCCGGATTAATACGGTATTTTGATAATGCTTTTGCACAATCCGGATATGCCGGGAGTAATTTGTGGCCATTAAAATGAAAATCACCCACCAATGGCACATCACAACCCATATCATCCAATTTCGCTCGAATCTCTGCGACTGCTTTTGCGGCTTCCATCGTGTTAACCGTGATCCGAACCAGCTCTGAACCCGCGCGTGCAAGCTGTGCAACCTGCGCAATGGTAGCGTCAGCATCCACGGTGTCGGTATTGGTCATAGATTGAACAACTACCGGCGAACTCCCACCGACAGTGACGGACCCAACTGGAACACCAACGCTAGTACGTCGTTGTTTGATACTATTATTTGAGGACATATATACAGTAATTTAAATTTCTATAAGATTACAAGAATAAATTTCGAATGAAGATTATTCTAGCGTGAGGCGTGCAATACCTTCGTTTTCATTTGTATATGGAACCAAATCAATTGTTCGTCCATTATAAGTCAAATCAACTTGTTCAGCATTTTTTATAACCAATGATAGTGGGCGCTTGCCACTGACCACATGCTCAGTACCAGCAGTATTGTTTTGTTTAAAAACTACCGCGCCTGCTTGATCTTTCACCTCGACCCACGAGTCATTGGTGAATTTAAAATATAAAGTGCCCAAATCATTGCCAACTGGATTTGAACTAGAAACGGCCGCAGATAATGATTCCGCAGACGAAAAATGCTTTTGTTTCTGATGAACCTCTGCATCAATTGCTTGAATAGGCTGATTACTAATATTTCGTGCGCCTGAAGTATTCGCGGGAGATATTGGTAATTGCAACTCAATAGTCGACTGACCATTAGGTGCATTAGTATCTACTGAATTATCCATCTCTTTTTCAGACCCATTACCAATTAAAGGCATCTGACTCCAGTTGACACTATGATATAAACCGTAAATAACAAGTAAAAACAATACGACCGCGATAACTTTAAACAGGCTGTTTTGGTTTCTACCATTTCTATAGCTCTGCCGATCCCACGCCCAGTTTGATGAAAATGATGTTGTTCTCTGTGGCTGCACCTGGTTCAATATCGTATGAGCCGTGGTTGTTGGGGCTGGAGATGGCAATGCTCGCAACATTGGTTTTGGATCCAGCTTCACCAAATTAGCGTAATTACGTATAAATCCACGCAAAAAAGTACCGGTTGGAAGCTTCCCAAAATCCTCTTTTTCTAACGCCTCAATTTGCCTTGCCGACAAACGCAACTGTCGTGATACGTCTTCGATACTCAGATTACATGCAATTCTACCCGTTTGCAGTTGATGCCCTATGCCATGAACGACACTTACGCCATCACTATCCTCCTTAGACTCTTCCTCGGTATGTCGATGATTGATTAAAGCGGCTTTATCAATATCAACGGGTATTGAGCCAGTATTAATATTGTCATTAGCGTCGTTTTGATTGTTATCCTCAAACTTATTCATTATTTAAACCTATCCTCACGTAGCGCTGTAGCTTCTTTGGAATTTGGAAAATGTTTCTGTAACTGAAATTGATAGCTATCTGCGGCATATTGGTCACCCATTTCACGCTCAATTTGTACAGCTAACCATAAACCTTCAGGTGTTTGTTTTGTGCGCTGCATATAATTAAAAAGTTTCGTTTTAGCACCGATCACACTGCCTTTTCTAAAATCGACTTCAATCAAACCAACTACCGCGGGTGAATAAGTCGACTGGATGGACAATGCGCGCCTAAAATATTCTGATGCAGCGCCATAATCTCCCCGTTTTATTTCACAAGCACCTGCATTTGTAAACGATTTCTCAGGTGTCAAATAAAGCCGATCTCTTATCGCCACTAAGAAATGATTAATGGCTTTGTCCATCTGCTCTGGCGTTCGCTGGCACAGAAACCACCCATAGTTATTATGAATATCAGGGTCATTGGGAGTCAGTATCAACGCTTGCTCAAAATTCTTATGCGCCATGTTATTGTCATGCAGTGCCATGTAGATCAAACCCAGCACATTATGTGCCGGCGCATAACTTGTATCAGCTTGTAACGCTTCGGTTATCTCGTCAATTGCGACACCAAACTGACCGCGATGATAATATTCAGCGGCCAACTCTGTGTGTATTTTTGCGCTTTGTTGCATGCGTTTCTGATGCTGTTCGGCGGTCAAATCCCCATGTATCGATTGCTGTGCACAACCATTGATTAACAACACCAACAATACAATGATAAAACCAAATGACATGCCTCTCATTTCACTGCCTCCGCCATTAATTGTTTTGTTCGTCGGGTTTTATCCAACACTTGACCCGCCAGCTGTCCACATGCTGCAGCAATATCATCACCCCGTGTTTTACGCACAGTCACAATCAATCCTGCTTGCATCAATATGTCACGAAAAATACGTATCGCCTCTGCTGACGAACGCTGATAGCCAGACCCAGGAAATGAATTAAATGGAATTAAATTAAATTTACAAGGGGTGTCCCGCACCAATCCGACAAGTTCATGTGCATGCCCCACGCTGTCATTCACCCCATCTAACATCACATATTCAAAGGTCACGAAATCTCTTGGCGCAGCGGTAAGATAACGCTGACAGGCTGCCAATAATTCTTTAATTGGATATTTCTTATTAATCGGCACAAGTTGGTCACGCAACGCATCGTTGGGCGCATGTAATGACACCGCCAAAGCGACAGGGCATCGCTCACGCAAACGATCCAATGCTGGAACCAACCCGGCGGTGCTCACCGTCACTTTTCGACGTGATAGTCCGTAGGCATTATCGTCCAACATCAAATCGAGTGCAGTCACTACGTTCTCAAAATTAGACAATGGTTCACCCATACCCATCATCACCACATTACTCACCGCACGGTTTTTATCTGCAACCTGACTCTGATGAATCTGTGCGCCATCATTTAAAATAGGCCCATCAGCAGGCGTTGCTTTAAGCGCATTATTTGCCCACCATAGTTGACCAATAATTTCTGCAACCGTCAAATTACGATTAAAACCCTGTTTCCCAGTCGAACAAAAAGAACAAGCCAACGCACAGCCTACTTGGCTAGAAACACATAGCGTACCGCGGTTGGCTTCTGGGATAAAAACCGACTCAATACCATTACCCGCCCCCACAGATAACAACCATTTACGGGTACCATCTGCAGCGACATGGTCACTCATTACTTCCGGTGGCTTAATTTCCGCAACCACCGAAAGTTTTTCCCGCAACCCCTTCGCAAGATCACTCATCTCGACAAAATCAGCTTTGCCAAATTGATGGATCCAGCGCAACAATTGTTTAGCTCGAAATGGTTTCTCGCCAATCTCTGTACAGTAGTCCGTCAGTTGTTTGGCGTTGAAATCAAGTAAATTGACGGTCACGGTATTATTGACGCCACGAATTAGCGTGAATGAACATTCAAGGTTGCGAAAAAGTAAGCAATCTCAACAGCGGCTGTTTCTGGCGCATCTGAACCATGCACGGCATTTGCATCAATACTGTCAGCAAAATCAGCGCGGATCGTTCCTTTCTCGGCTTTTTGTGGGTCGGTCGCCCCCATTAAATCACGATTCTTTTTAATGGCATCTTCACCTTCTAACGCCTGAATCATCACCGGCCCAGAAGTCATGAATTCAACCAAATCTTTAAAAAATGGGCGCTCACGATGAACGGCATAAAAACCTTCAGCTTCTGTTTGCGAAAGATGCTTCATACGTGAAGCAATAATTTTTAATCCATTGCTTTCAAAACGAGAATAAATTTCTCCAATCACATTTTTTGCAACTGCATCTGGTTTAATAATAGATAATGTTCGTTCAACTGCCATCGAATACTCCGCTAACTAAGGAAAATAAAAGCGTATTTTAACAAAAAATACGTCATCTCACCGGAAAAACATAAGATAAAAGGTGCTACATAGTTTAAGCAAGGCTACTATCGCTCAATCGGCCGACCTTCGGCTTGCCAATGACGAAATCCCTCACGATAATACATGACATTCGTCCACCCCCACTCCACGGCTTTTTGACTCGCAACTGAACTTCCCATACAGGTGATGCCATTACAATAAAAAACCACTACAGCATCTTTGTCCACAATGGCTTTTAAATTTTCAACGGTAAAATCTTCACTATGAATAGCTAGATGATGAGCGCCGGGCAAATGACCTGCGTTAAAGTCTTTCATGCTACGCACATCAATAAAAGGCTGTCCTTCAGCTAACAGAACAACGGCTTTCTCAGTTCCAATCGTTTCAGCACCCTTTATTTCTGTCGGCGCTTCTTCCGCCGCACTGACTGAGCTAATCGAAAAATATAAAAGGACAAAGATGAGAAGCAGATAATTTTTCATGTAGCAAGACCCTCCTAGTTCATTAAATCGCAACCTTAGATCGCGCACGGAAATAGCTACGGTTATCATAATAACGACTATCACCGTTGTCCAGCGACCAACCTGGGTAGCCTAATATTGGCACAGGCGTTAAATCAGTACTTGCGGTTAGACTCTGGCTAATAAACCCAGCCAACATTTCGTCAATATTTATCAACTGTTGTTGCAGTGATTGACTAAAAAAATCATTTTCGACACTTAACACAATGCCTTTTCCGGTCATCCCTACATAGGGATTAAGACCTTTCTCATATAACCCATGTCCAAACACAAAAAACTTCATATGAGTACCAAGCAATGCCCTTTGCTCCCAAAACAACGTTTTCCATTCAAAGTTTTTTAAAAACTGGCTCAGTTGTTCATGACTACTCACAACAACCACACCCGACTCATCAAATAATGTCGCCGCATCTCGCAATGGCCCACGGCAGATTTCCCCGGCCTGCTGCTCCTTCAGTAAGGCTTGATAATGTAGCTGATTAAGCCTTGCCTTAGCATGTGGGAAAGTGAGCCATACGAGCGCATTAAAGAGATCATGCCAGTTCTGCCCGCGGGTTTGTACCTCACCGGCCAGATAAATTTTAGGCTCATATTGTTTGGCAAACTCACCAACCACTATATCTTGCGAAACAAATCTAACTGGATGACCTGAAGCTGTTTTCATCGGCTGACAATTATTGATTAGCAAGCCATTTAGGTCGCCAAGATCAGGCCAGTTTTCTAACTTTTCAAGATGAAGCCCTGCCTTACGTATTGGCTCAAATAGTAACGAAGCTTGAAGAAAACTTGATTTCCAATGTTGCTCACTCACTATTTAATGTTCAGTCGTATGAAACTTGATTGCAAGAAAAACACACAAAACGGTAGCTATCGAGGCAACAATACCCACCATACCAAAGTTCGTCATTTCACCCGTTGCAGACAAACCAATGATTGACCCCGCTACTAAAGAAGCCAGACCCGCCGATATTTGCTGTGCCGATGAAATCAAACTCATGAAGCTACCTCGCAATTGTGGCGTCACATTGACTGTTATCAATGCCATAACCGGGATAAATCTTCCACTAACAAAAATCATAAATAATGTTGTTACCACAATCATTTGGGGTAGCGGCACGTGACTCAAATGTGTCACCCACAAAATAGGGATTATTGATAATAAGGCAATAACATAAAATAATTTTCGCTTGTCATAACGATCCGCAAGTCGCCCAATTAAAATGGCCGTAAAAAATGTCGACAAACCACCAAAGAAATAAAGATAAGCTAAATCAACTTCCCTCATTCCAACATTAGAAACCATATAAACACTCATAAAAGGAATCACTGTAAAACCAGCAAACATTAATACTGCAATTAAGACAATCGCAACCAAGCTGTTCTGCTCAGAGAAAATTCGCTTAAATTGTCGTATTGGGTTTTTCTCCAAGTGATGAACTAAATGACCACGCATGGACGGCAATATACGAAAGCATGCAATGACCACCAACAACCCCATAATGGCAAGAATAAAGAAAGGCATGCGCCAACTAATCATTCCAGCCAAAAATAAGCACGCCGGTACACCAATGACTGACGCCAATGGAAAAGACGACATTACCGTACCAGTCGCTGTGCCTCGGCGTTTTTCCGGAATCAATTCTGCAATCACAGAAAACACGATGGCATGCATGACACCACCAAATGCACCCGCCGCCACTCGTGCCGCCAACAACGTATCATAATCGTAGGACAACGCACATAACAACATCGCAACGCTAAAGCCACCACATACAAACACAACAGTTGACTTACGATCAAAATGATCAATAAAAAAAGCAGCTAGGAATCCAAATACCCCAGCACTAAAGGTAGTGGCAGATATCAATATACCTAGTTGTTGTGGTGTAATTTCAAATAATCGCATTAGCTGTGGGCCCATTGGCATCACAATAATAAAATCCAAAATATAGATAAATTGGATTCCCATCAGAACGGCCAATATTGGCCATTCACGTATCGGTGGTGAGTGCGGAAGAATGCCATAGTCGACCATTTCAGACTGACCACTGGCCTGCAGAATTTCCTCAGTTTTTTGCATTTCGACCTGTGTATAAGTTGAAGGAGTACTAGGAGGCTATCCGAGAATAGAATGATCTACTACGGAAAAGTTATTTTGGTCATATTTCCCGGTCATTTTCGATAAATAGAACAACTATTCGCCTCAAAGCCCGAGCAATCGGTCCTCGTTTCCTCACTTTCTTTGCTCGCTACGATCACTTAAGCCCGGCAGAAT
>RCMY010004571.1_pt1 | contig 12808 bp, 12 predicted proteins | sample 2041341 | NCBI WGS metagenome assembly RCMY01 (sample SAMN09708234, study PRJNA481090) | Marine sediment metagenome, whole genome shotgun sequencing project. | reverse complement strand
GTCCAAACCCGCTCTTTGAACCATTAGGGGAAGTCCATGACTGTCAATATGAAGAACTGGCAAGAACTGAAGAAGCCCAACGTCCTCGACATCAAGCCAGGCGGAGATCCGAAGCGGAAGGCAACCTTCGTTGCCGAACCACTGGAACGCGGCTTTGGTCTGACCATGGGTAACGCGCTACGCCGCGTGCTTCTGTCTTCGCTCCAGGGCGCGGCAGTAACATCGATCAAGATCGAAAATGCACTGCACGAATTTTCGTCGCTTCCTGGTGTCCGTGAAGATGTCACCGACATTGTCCTGAACATCAAGCAGATCGCCCTGAAAATGGAGAGCGAAGATGCCAAGCGCTTGCAACTCTCCGCAACCGGTCCAGGCGAAGTCAAAGCGGGCGACATCGCCGTCTCCGGCGATATTGAAATCATGAACCCGGAAATGGTGATCTGCCATCTCGATGAAGGCGCTTCGCTGAACATGGAGCTGACCGTCAACGTCGGCAAGGGCTATGTTCCTGCTATCGCCAACCGTCCGGCCGATGCACCGATTGGCTTGATCCCGATTGATTCGCTTTACTCGCCGGTCCGTCAGGTTTCCTACAAGGTCGACAATGCCCGCGTTGGTCAGGAACTTGATTTTGACAAGCTGAACCTCACCATCGAAACCGATGGCACGGTGACCCCGGAAGATGCGATTGCCTATGCAGCGCGCATTTTGCAGGACCAGCTGCAGCTTTTCGTGCATTTCGAAGAAGCCCTGGAACAGGTGTCTTCGCCGATCGGCATGGCCGCTCAGCAAAGCCAGGCAGAAAGCGATGCCAACCAGCTCAACCGCTATCTTCTCAAGAAGGTCGACGAACTGGAACTCAGCGTTCGCTCCGCCAACTGCCTCAAGAACGACAATATCATCTATATTGGCGATCTCGTGCAGAAGACCGAAGCCGAAATGCTGCGCACGCCAAACTTCGGCCGCAAGTCGTTGAACGAAATCAAGGAAGTGCTGTCCAGCATGGGTCTGCGTCTCGGCATGGACATCCCCGGATGGCCGCCTGAAAATATTGAAGAAATGGCCAAGAAGCTCGAACAAGAGCTGCTCGGTTAGTTTTACCGTCCATCCCGGCACAGGCCGGAATGACGGCAAGGGGTCTACTGGTGATGCCTCTATAAAATCACCTGCTGCGGGGTACCTGATACGGCCCCTTAACGAACGGAGTATAGAATATGCGTCATAGAATGAAGGGCCGCCGGATGCAGCGGACCGGTGCTCACCGTCAGGCTCTCCTGAAGAACCTCGCGGCAGCGCTGATCAAGCACGAACAGATCCTGACCACCGTTCCCAAAGCCAAGGAATTGCGTCCGGTTGTCGAAAAACTGATCACGCTCGGCAAAAGAGGTGGCCTGTCCAACCGTCGTCTCGCGCATTCGCGTTTGATGGACGAGACCCAGGAAAAGAAACTTTTCGAAGTTCTGGCCGATCGCTACAGCGAACGCAATGGCGGTTATACCCGCATCATTCGCGCCGGTTTCCGTGGCTCCGATGCTGCGCCGATGGCGATCATCGAGCTGGTTGACCGGGATGTGGATGCCAAGGGTCAGGATAGCGGACCGGATCAAAATGCCCAGGATGAATACGAAGAAGCCTAAGCCCTTCATCCGGGATACAGTTTCAATTGATATGAGAGACCGTGAGCGATAAGCTTGCGGTCTCTTTTCTTTTGTCGGGGTAACTATGCGCAGTTTGACCATTTTGACTTTGGCCATCGGATTGGCCGTAACTTCACCCACGTTTGCCGCAGGCCATGAAAGCAAGGAAATCCCGCTGACCTACCCGAAAACCAAGACTGTCGATGTGGTCGACGAACAATTTGGCGAATATATTTCCGACCCCTATCGCTGGCTGGAAAATGACGTTCGCGAAGATGCCGAGGTTGCGGAGTGGGTGAAAGCGCAGAACGCAGTCACCGATGCCTATCTTGAAAAGCTTCCGGGTCGCGAAATCCTGGCGCAATCGATGGAAGAATTGTTCGATTTCGACGATCTCGGCATTCCCGAAGAAGCGGGCGGCAAATATTTCTACGAGCGCAAAAGCGGCGGTCAGAACCAGGCTGTGCTATATGTCCGTGATGGCGCAGCCGGGGAAGAACGTGTGCTGATTGATCCGGCTGGGTGGTCGGACGACGGGGCGACGGCGCTCGCCTATTGGAAACCGTCCAGCGACGGCAGCCTTCTGGTTTATGCGGTTCAGGACGGCGGTTCGGACTGGCGGACGTTGAAGGTTCTCGATGTGAATACGGGTGAAGTGAAGCCTGACACGGTCGAATGGGCCAAGTTTACCGATCTCGCGTGGATGCCCAACAATGTCGGCTTTCTCTATTCCCGCTTTCCCGAACCAAAAGAAGGCGCGGCCTTCCAGTCGCTAAACGCCGATCATGCCGTCTATTTGCACAGCATTGGCTCGGATCAGGCGAAGGATGTCAAAATCTATGCCACACCCGATCAGCCGGAGCTCAATCATGTAGCGGAGCTGACCTCGGACAAGGAATGGGTGGTTATCACGTCTTCCTCGGGGACCGATGAGCGCTATGAGCTCACCCTGATCAAGGTGGACGCACCCAAGCTGGAAACGCGCAAACTGGTTAGCGGATTTGAAAACGACTGGCGCCTGATCGACGGCGTCGGCGACACGCTGTATTTCGCGACCAACAAGGACGCACCGCGGCTGCGTGTTGTAAAAACCGATCTCAGCGCGGCAGAACCCGCGTTCACCGAACTGGTTCCGGAGAGCGACGCAGTGATCGACGGTACGATGATCGTCGGTGACCGGCTGGTGATCAGCTATCTTGTCGATGCCAAAAGCCAGCTTTCCATTTTTGATCTCGACGGTGAGGCGCTCGGTATGCTCGATCTTCCCGGGCCGGGGCAGGTCGGCAGTCTCAGCGGTTCGATGAAGAGCGAAGAAGGTTTCTTCACCTTCCAGAGCTTCAACCGGCCGACGACGGTTTTCCGCTACGAGCCGGAATCACCACCGACGATCTGGGCGGAACCGTCCTTGCCGTTTGATCCCGAGGAGGTTGAGGTGACCCAGCGCTTTTACGAGAGCAAGGATGGCACCAAAATTCCAATGTTCCTGGTGCATATGAAAGGCCAGGACCTCTCCCAAGGCGCGCCGACGCTGCTCTATGGCTATGGCGGGTTCAATATCTCGGTACTGCCGCAATATAAGCCGGCCTGGCTGGCGTGGATCAAGGCCGGTGGCGTGTTTGCCTCGGCCAATCTTCGCGGTGGCGGCGAATATGGCAAGGCGTGGCACGACGGTGGCCGCTTGCAGAACAAGCAGAATGTGTTTGACGATTTTATCGCGGCCGGTGAATATTTGATCACTACGGGCATCACGCCGGAACATGGTCTGGCCATCGAAGGGCGCTCCAACGGGGGATTGCTGGTCGGCGCTGTTACCAATCAGCGGCCCGATCTGTTCACCGCCGGCCATGCCGCGGTCGGGGTGATGGATATGCTCCGTTTCGACCGGTTTACCGCCGGCCGCTATTGGGTCGATGACTATGGCTATCCGGACAAGGAGCGGGATTTTAAAACGCTGCTCACCTATTCACCCTATCATAATCTCAAGGACGGGGTCGATTATCCGGCGTTGATTGTCTCTACCGCCGATACCGATGACCGGGTCGTTCCCGGCCATAGCTTCAAATATACCGCACGGCTGCAGGCGCTGGATACGGGCGATAAGCCCCATCTCATCCGTATCGAAACCCGGGCCGGTCACGGCAGCGGCAAGCCGACGGATAAGGTGATTGAGGAATATTCCGATATTTACGCCTTTCTGGCGCATGCGATAGGATTTGAACTGGATAAATAGATTGCGTTTTGCCTTTACCACCAGCTTGATCGTCGCGACGTTGTCTGCATCAGGCGCCGTGCGGGCCGGAACGGTGCAGATCGATAATCAGCGCGGCGAGAAAGTCAAAATCTGCACCTACCGCAGCGACGACAAACGTCTGGTTCGCCCGCGGCAATGCTGGATGATCAAACCGGGACGTAAGCTACAATGGCGACGGGGCGAGGATGATTCCGCCTTTGATGTCCGGTTGTTTGAACCCGGGGCGTTCGAGTTGCCGATTTGTCTGAAACGCAATATCCGCGACAGCTACAAGATTGAAATTGCACAAAGGGGAAGCAAGGTTTGCGTACAGCCTTTTGCCCGGCAAACCGTGGCTGTCCAGCAATGGCAACCGCTGGACCGGGTATTGGTGAACTGGAGCGGTGATCGCTTCTGGTATCCCGCGACCATATTGCAATCCGGGGAAGACCGATATCGGGTCCGTTTTGACGACGGCAGAGTTGTCGAGACTGAATCTCGCTACATCGCCCGTTTAAGCATCGCGCCCGGCGCTCGTGTCGAGGTCGATTGGAAAGGGCAGGGGCGTTGGTATGCGGGCCGTGTGCAGTCCTCCGACACCGATACCGCCAATGTGCGGTTCGATGACGGATTTGACGAGACCAGTCCGCTCCACCGTCTGCGGTTTGAATCGGCGGCGACAACGGCCACAAATTAGTCGTTCATAAAAATAGCCTATAACATGAACGCTTCCTGTCGAGGCAGTTCAGTCTCCGCTCAAGCCGACTCCCCTAGAAGGGCTTTGCGAGCTCGGGAAAAGGTTTCGGGCAGTGTGAAAGGAAAGTGGACATGAACAAGTTAAACAAAGCTCTTGTCGGAACCGCTGCTGCTGCTGCAATGGCCGTTTCCGCATCCCCCGCAATGGCCAATGACGGCCGGAATAATGGCCCAAGTGCCGGGGAAGTGATCGCCGGCGTGGCGATTATCGGCGCTATCGCAGCGATTGCGAGCTCCGGTAATAACGACCGCGGATATCGCAATGGAAATTATCGCGGTGACCGGTATGATGATCGGCGTTACTCCAATAACCGCTACAGAAACAACAACCGTCGCATCAACCAGCGTCAGGCCGTGAACCGTTGTACGCGCGCCGCCGAGAACCGGGCGACGCGTCGCGGTCGGGCCCATGTAACCGACATCCGGGATATTGACCGGACGCGCTATGGTTATCGGGTGAAGGGCAGAATCTTGGTCGAACAGGGCCGGTCTGGTCGCTATCGGAATTCCCGTTACGCCGACAAAGGCAAGTTCACCTGCTATATTGAAGGCAACCGGGTGAGCGACGTTCGTTTCAGCGGACTGAAATACGCCCGGCGTTGATCGCAGTGAGCGTTACTGAACAAAGAAAAATGGTTCAGCCTGGTGACAGGCTGAACCAACTATATTTGGACCAATAGCAGGTTTTGGGGTATGGAATCTGCACGAAACGGGGTAACTCATATGACCAAGATGACAAAATTTTCCGCTCTTGCAGCGTCCGCGGCGTTGGTTTTCACCGGCTTTTCGCCAGCCATGGCTGCGCCAATGAACCCCGGCATCGCTGTCGCCACGCCGATTGATGCGAGCTCGCTGGGCTGGAATGCCGACAGTGAAAAGGCAGAAGGCTGGCGCGGTTATCGTGGTCACCGTGGTTATCGCGGACATCGTCGCGGCCGGGTGGACGGTGGCGACATTCTGGCCGGTATACTGGTCATCGGCGGTATTGCCGCCATTGCCAGCGCGGCGTCAAAAAACAACCGCGACCGGCGTTATGATGATCGCGACTATCGCAGCGAAAACCAGCGCTATGATGATCGGCGTGCTGATCCGCGCGATGACAGCAGAAATGACCGGGGAACCGGTGCGATGGAATCAGCGATTAACGCCTGCTCTGATGCTGCTGAACGGCAAGCCGGGCGCGATGCGCGGGTTTCTGCAATCGAGTCGGTGGTCCGTGACGGCGATGGCTGGCGGGTCGAAGGCGAATTGTCGAATAACGATCAAAGCAAATTTCTGTGCGGCGCGACCGAGGGTCGTGTGGATTTCGTTCAGCTTGGCGACGACGACTTCGCCTTCGCGAACTAAACCCCTACGTGAATTAAACCGCAGTCCGGCCAAATTCCTGACGAGTGACCGGGTGCGATGCGCTCAGGCCGCCGTCAACTGCAATCGCTTGGCCATTGACATAGGATGAGCGGTCGGATGCCAGAAACAGGGCGACTTCCGCCATCTCCATGGGTGCCGCGCCCCGGCGTAGCGGATTGAGATAGCCGAGCCGGTCTTCCTTGCCCTTTTCGCGTGCCTTGTCGTAGATGAACTGGGTCATGCCGGTTTCGGTGATGCCCGGACAAATCGCGTTGCAGCGAACATTGGATGTCGCAAATTGCTGGGCCGCAACCTTGACGAGGTTGATAACGCCGGCCTTGGAAGCCGAATAAGCTGGCCCTCCCGCGCCGGATCTGATGCCGGCCACGCTGGCGGTGCAGATAATCGAGCCACCGTGCTTGCTTTCCGCAATCACCTTGCCGGCATATTTGCAGGCCAGAAACGGTCCGATCAGATTGACCCGCAACACTTCCTGCCATTCGGCGACGCTGCTGTCGAATATACCTTCAAATCCACCACCGATGCCGGCATTGGCGAAGAAAACATGGAGGTCGCCAAAGCGTTGTTCCGCGGCTTCCACGAGCATTTCGACATCGCCTTCCGAACCCGCATCGGCCTTGATCGCAATGATATTGCCTTCGGAGCCTTTCGCGGTGTCCTCAACCGCATCGGTGACGTCGCTGGCAATCACTTTCGCGCCATGTTGAGCGAAGAGCAAGGCGGCAGCGCGGCCAATGCCGCTGCCGGCGCCGGTGATTATCGCGACTTTGTCTTTGAGGTCCATCTTATGCTCCTGCTCGCTTCGCGGCTTCCCACCCGGCTTGCGCCAATGGTGTAACGCGATCCGACATTTCGGCGGCCGCAGCGCTATTGGCTGTGCCATCGGCGACCCGCTTTTGAATGCCCTGCAGGATAGCAGCAATCCGGAACAAATTATAGGCGAGATACCAGTCCATTGGCGGTAGCTCGGCCATGCCCGATTTTTCGCAGTAGCGCGCAATCGCTTCTTCGCGAGAGGGGATGCCCAGAGCGGCAAGATCAACGCCCTTCAGCCCGCTGCGGCCTTCGGGCTCCATTTCATAGGCCATCAGCCAATAAGCGAAATCCGCAATCGGATCGCCCAGGGTCGAGAGTTCCCAGTCGAGAACCGCAATGACCTTGGGTTCGTCATGGGCAAAAATCATATTGTCCAGACGGTAATCACCATGGACGATGCCAAAGCCTTTCTGCTCCGGAATGGTTTTGGTGAGCCATTCGATCAACCGGTCCATCTCCGGAATTTTGTCGATTTCCGATAACCTATATTGCTGCGTCCAGCGGGAAATCTGGCGCTCGCAATAATTGCCCGGCTTGCCGTGCTTTTCCAGTCCCAGTGCGGTCGGATCAAAACTGTGCAGCAAGGCCAGTGTGTCGATCATCTCATGATAGATCGCCTTGCGTTCCTGCGGGCTGCTGCCGGGCAGGGTGCCGTCCCAAAATGTTCGGCCATCGGCCATACCCATGATGTAGAACATCGTGCCGATCACGCTGTCGTCCTCGCACAGCCCATAGGGTTTGGGGACAGGGAATCCGGCTGGATACAGCCCGGCGATGACGCGGTATTCGCGATCCACCGCATGGGCGGAAGGCAATAATTTGCCAAACGGTTTCTTGCGCAGGACGTAGGAAGTGGTCGGCGTATCGATCTTGTAGGTCGGATTGGATTGCCCGCCCTTGAACTTGCTGAGCGAAATCGGCCCGGCAAAGCCTTCTACATTGGTTTCCATCCATTTTGTCAGCGCCGTTTCGTCAACCTTGTCCTTTTCCGGCACTTCCATCGTGCCGGTCATATCTTCCTGTGGGTTCATGGAAGTTCCTCTACCTTTAGCTAAAGACAATCACGGACCGGGCCGCATCACCTTTTTTCATTTTCTCAAAACCGTCGTTGATCTGCGCTAGCGGAATCGTTTCCGCGACGATGCTGTCCAGATCAAGCAGTCCCCGAAGATAGAAGTCCACCAGACGCGGGATATCAACCGGGAAACGGTTTGATCCCATCAGCACGCCCTGTAATTTCTTGCCGGAAAGCAGATCCATCGCGCTCAGGCCAACCTTGTGATCGAGCGGCATCATGCCGAGGATGGTTGCGGTGCCGCCGCGCTTGAGCGAACCAACCGCCAGGTCGCCGGACGCCGGACGTCCGACCGCCTCAATCGCGTGATCAACGCCACCTTTGGTGAGTTCGAGTATCTGCGCCGCAGCATCGTCCGCGGACGCGTCGATAACATCAGTCGCACCAAGCTTGATCGCAAGATCGCGCTTTTCCTTGATCGGGTCCGCAGCAATAATCCGGCCGGCACCGGCGATTTTGGCAGCATTGATCGTCGCCAGCCCGACGCCGCCGCAGCCGACGACGGCTACGGTTTCTCCCGGCGTCACATTGCAGGCATTGAAGATCGTTCCTGCACCAGTGGTCACCGCGCAACCAATTACGGCAGCACGATCCAACGGCATATCCGGGTCGATCCGCACACAGGCATGTTCGTGGATCAGCATCTGCTCGGCGAAGGCCGAGAGATTGAGCATCTGTCCGACGGCCGACCCGTCGGGCCGGGTGAGGCGCGGCGCTTCTCCCTCGGCGCGCCGGGTGTCTGCGCCGAGACACAGGGACATCCGGCCGGACACACAAAACTCGCAATGCCCGCAAAACGCCGACAGGCAAGTTACCACCGCATCGCCGACCGCGACGGTGCGCACTTCGCTGCCGATCGCCTCGACAATACCCGCTGCCTCGTGCCCCGGAATTGCGGGCAGAGGGTGCGGATAGATGCCGTCGATAAAATGCAGATCCGAATGGCACAACCCGCAGGCCGCCGTTCGGATCAGCACTTCATGTGGCCCCGGATTGGAGATCAGGACGTCTTCGATTTCGAGCGGTTTTCCCGCTTCGACGAGAACTGCTGCTTTCATGACGATATCCTAACGGGTAGCGCCCATGTCACCGGACGAGAAGCTTTCCTTCATCTTGCTGCCGTCGGCGGTTTCGGCATATTTGCCATATTCCATCTTGGCGATCGTGCGATTGTGCACTTCGTCCGGACCATCGGCAAGCCGCAGGGTCCGTTGATGGGCATAAGCGCTGGCAAGACCGAAGTCCTCGGAAACGCCGCCGCCGCCATGGGCCTGAATCGCATCATCGATGATCTTGAGGGCCATGTTAGGTGCCTGAACTTTGATCATCGCGATTTCGGCCTTGGCATATTTGTTGCCGACCTTGTCCATCATGTCTGCGGCTTTCAGGCAGAGCAAACGGCTCATGTCGATGTCGATCCGGGCACGGGCAACACGCTCGTCCCAGACACTATGTTCGGAAATCCGTTTGCCGAACGCGATGCGCGATTGCAGACGCTTGACCATTTTCTCGAGCGCTTCTTCGGCGACACCGATGGTCCGCATGCAGTGGTGGATACGACCGGGTCCGAGGCGACCCTGGGCAATTTCAAAGCCGCGCCCTTCGCCGAGCAGGATATTGTCAGCAGGAACGCGAACGTCCTTCATTTCGACTTCCATATGGCCGTGCGGTGCATCGTCATAGCCGAAGACCGGCAGGTGACGAATGATGTTCACGCCCGGCGCGTCGGTTGGCATCAGGATCTGGGACTGCTGCGTATAGCGGCTTCCCTCGAAGGTGGTCTTGCCCATGACGATCGCAATTTTGCAGCGCGGATCGCCAAGACCGGAGGACCACCATTTGCGGCCATTGATGACATATTCATTGCCATCACGGACAATTGCGGTTTCGATGTTGGTCGCATCGGAGGAGGCAACGGCTGGCTCTGTCATCAGGAAAGCGGAACGGATTTCACCGTTCATCAAAGGACGCAAATATTGTTCTTTCTGCTCCAGCGTGCCGTAGCGATGGAACACTTCCATATTGCCGGTATCGGGGGCGGAGCAGTTGAACACTTCCGAGGAAAAGCCAACCCGGCCCATTTCTTCTGCGCATAGGGCATATTCGAGGTTGGTCAGGCCGGGGCCTTCAAATTCAAATGCATCATCGACATGTGTCAGGTTCGGATTGGAAGGGGGCATGAAAAGATTCCAGATGCCGGCTTCCTTGGCTTTCTTCTTCTCTTCCTCGACCACCTGGAGCACCTTCCAGCGTTCGCCGGTTGATTCTTCCTTGTGAAAATCACCCATGCGGGGACGGAGGTGAGTCTCGATATGATCGCGCACCCGGTTGCGCCAATATTCCTGCTTTTCAGTGAGATCAAAATCCATTCCCAAGTCCTTTTCTTTATTCTTGAAATTTAACTATGCGATTAACTTATCAGAGGCAGCGCAGCTTTGCCACAGCGAATGCGCCTGGCGGGATGATTTTCATTCCGGATTTTTATTTCACACGCGGCATTGTCGGCACCAGCTTCGATATGCGCGCGCTATGATCTTGCTCACTTAGAGGAAATAGCGTGTAGGCCCATGTCCCGAGAAGCCCGATTAGGGTCACTATCGACACAAAAACCAATGCCAGATTATCGACAATTGCGGGATCAACACTACCGGGCACCGCTTGCGCGGGCAGTTCGATAAAGGAAATGATCAAACCAGCCAGCAAAATCCCCATGCCGCCGACCATTTTCTGCATGAACCACATGCCGGACGAGAACAGGCCTTCCGCGCGTTTTCCAACATCAAATTCATAGGCGTCTGTAACATCGGCCATCATCGAATAGGTGAGGATCATCGCGGATATGCTCGCTCCGATTCCGATGATGATAGAGGCAAAGAGGCTGGGCATTAGATAGGGGGAGCCGGGGTTGGGAAAGAGATCAATCATCCGTAACCAATATGGCGCAGAGCTGGTTATCACTGCAAACAGCGTCAAATAAGCAGCCCCCTTGGGCTTCCCGGTTCGTTTGGAAATGGGAGTAACCAGCAAAAATGCAAGAATCACCCCGAGGAAGAGCACGGCTGCATAAAGTGTCATTTCAGCGGAGTTGAATTCCCACACATGAGTCAGCAAATAGGGTGTCATCGAGAATAATAATCCCTGATTGGTAAAAGCAAAGACTCCAGCGAACATTAACAACAGAAAAGGAGAAAAGCGAAATGCAGACAGCATTTGCGAAAAACCTTCTGCTGTTTCCCGGGGCGCGCTCTCGGCCTTATACTGCCCCACCATCCGTTTATGTGTACTGAGAGCCGAAACAATAACGGCAAGAGCCATGACGGATGCACCAATGATGGCGAAAGTCGAATAGCCATCCACGTTGAGCAGTCCGACAGGATATTCTTCGCTGGGTACCAGCAGCACGCCGTAAGCAATCACCATGATGCCGAGCCCACTCGCCCAGCCGAACAGGCTGCGATAGCGCAGAATGCTGGTACGATCGTGATAATCCCGACTGAGTTCCGGAAGCAACGCGAGCGAGGGAACCTCATATGCTGACAATGTAATCCGGACCAGCATCGCCATCACCAGAAGATAGACAAACTGCATCATGGCGTCTGTCTCTGGTGGATGCCACAACAGCAACCATGCAATCGCGATAGGAATGGCGGCTCCATATAGCCATGGGTGGCGACGTCCGATGGGCGTTCTGGTCCGATCGGTCATCTGGCCGATCAAGGGATCAATGAAGGCATCGACGAACAGGGCAATGGCGATCGCCAGGCTGACGACATCGGCCCGCATGCCGACAACCTGATTGTAATAATAAAGCAGAAAGACGGAAAAACCGTTATCCTTGATCCCGTAAGCGGCGGAACCAAAGCCATATAGAATCTTGGTTCTGAGAGGCAGTTTGTCGGAAGTCTCTGTCAACGCAGATGCTCCGGCACGATCGCATCCAGCATGCCGGGTATTTCGGGATCCCAGCTGCCCTGGGTGCCGACCAGCATGCCGCCATCAACCAGCAAATGGGTGCCGGTGACAAAGCCTGCCGCATCCGACGCCAGATAGGCAGCCGCCTCGGCAATATCACTGGGCACTCCGGGACGGGCAACCGGTTGCGCACTGGCAGCGGCCTGGCCGAGAACCGCATTAATTTCCCGGGCCTCCTCCTTATTGGCACCGACAGTTGCCGCGAAAATATTGGTCTGGATGAATCCGGGACATATCGCGTTCACACGGATTTTATATCGGGCAAGTTCGGCTGCAGCGACCTTGGTCAGATGCAATACGCCTGCCTTTGCGGTGGAATAGGCAATCGGGCCATAGCCGGCCTGAAAAGAACAGATCGACGCCGTATTGACTATCGCCCCGCCGCCGCGCTTCTTGAGATGTGGGGCAGCATGGCGAATACCCATCGCAACGGACTTCAGCAGCAAGGTCATGGCGAAGTCCCAGTCATCGCCGCTGATCTCGTCAATCGGATCGCGCGGGCCGCCGGCACCGGCGTTGTTAAACACGATATCGATGCCGCCGGTTTTTTCCGCAGCAAAGTCCATCAGTGCCTTGACTTCGGCTTCCCGGGTTACGTCGCATTTCTTGAACAGAAAATTATCGCCCAGGGCCGACATCATCGCGGTGCCTTCCGCTTCATCGATATCGCCCATTACAACGGTGGCGCCTTCGCGCAGGAAAAGTTCGACGCTCTCGCGGCCGATGCCCGATGATCCGCCGGTTATCACGGCGGTCTTGCCTTTAAATCGCATCTTCTTGCGCTCCCTTTTTTCTCTTCAACATAGGCTGCGCGCTTTTTGCGCGTCAAATTCAGATGCACGATCAAAATAATTCACTATCGCTTCAAGGGAATCATTGAATCGATCAACGCACTTATGATAGTCCAACTTTAATTGATCAATTAAAAGGAAATTCGTGATGTCCGATCTTGAA
>RCMY010004047.1_pt1 | contig 12809 bp, 8 predicted proteins | sample 2041341 | NCBI WGS metagenome assembly RCMY01 (sample SAMN09708234, study PRJNA481090) | Marine sediment metagenome, whole genome shotgun sequencing project. | reverse complement strand
GGCCCGGGCGCTCACATCGAACGCGATTCCTTCGAGATCGGTTTCGGCATCGACCCAGACTTCGAAACCGTCCTTGCCGACTTCGATTCCGTAGCCGAACGAACCGACGTCGAGCACGTCGGCCTGTGCCCACAGCTCGAAGCCCTCTTCGTCCCACTCGGCGCCGGCCGAGATGGCGCCAAGCCACTCCGCTCCTTCGAAGAGGTCACCTGCTGCGCCGACCTCGAGTGAGATGCCTCCCTCCGGCCCGATGATGTCGACCTGCAAGACGGCGACACCGACGTCGATGACCACGTTGCCATCGTCGTAGACGGTCACGACGCCGAAGAGGTCGAGCACTTCGTCCGGCTCGATGAAGACCTGATCGATGACCGTGCCATCCGCGTCCATCACCAGGTAGTAATCGGCACCTGGCGGGTAGTACGTGTCGAACACATCGATGTCAGCATCTTCATAGTCGTTGACGACGGAGATACTGCCTCCCGTGGTCAACTTCATGACCGCTTCACCGGTGTCGGCGTCGTACATCGTCGTGTCGTAGTCCGGCGGCCCGTTCGGAATCAGGTACACCTCACCGTGAATCGGATCGACGAAGGTGTCGGAGACGATGTCGTCCCCGTAGCCGACGGTGACCTGGTTCTCGTCGACCAGGACGATGGTGCCATCGGGGAGTTCGTACACGGTGACGGCCTCGCCGTTGTACATCATGTTGCCCTGATAGACAGGGCCCTCACCGGGCGGCCACTCCAACTCGACGACGGTCTCGGTGGCACGGTCCCAGTAGACGGTGCTTCCGTCAACGGTCTTCCAGATCTCGATCTCCACACCGTCGCGCATCTCGGTGTCCCACAGATACGGTTCGCCGGCCGCGTGTGCGGCCTCCATCTCGGCGACCTTGTCGTCGTAGGCCTCCTGACTCGCCGCCGCTCGTTGTCGCCTTTGGAAGTCCTCGAGTTGCTCCTGGCTGTCACCGAGCGTCGCCTGTTCACGGTCGGCGCCGTAGCCGACACCACTGTCGCCGCCGAACTCGAAGTCGTCGAAGGCCGCCTCACGGATCGAGTCGCTGTCGATGTCGATGTTGTTGTTGTTGCTCTTGGTGCCGCCAGGTGTCGTGCCAGCGCTGTCCTGGGAAGGAGAATTGGGGTTGCCGATCGTGGGACCACCCTGGCCCGAGCCGCCCTGGCCGAAGTCGATCTGCTCGATGGGATCAGGCACGATCAGGCACCCTTCGCTTCGACACCGGGCGTGTCGACGACGGCGACCGGTTGCAGGTTGAACTGGAACGACGAGACGATCTCCTGGATCTCCTCGAGGTGGTCGACGTCGGACGAGTTGAAGTGCCCGATCATCTCGAACATCTCGATCGGCTGCTCGACGCCCAGCCGGGGTCCGAAGAAGGCCGCGTAGTACTGGCCCTTCTTCGTTCCGGCCGCTTCCGCTGTCGCAGGCATCGAGAACTCGGCGACGTGGGCGTAGGCCATCTTGCCGTTGAGGAGACCTGCTCGAGACATCCCGATCTTCATCTCAGGATCGACCCGCTTCAGGTTCTTGCGCTGGGCCTGAGCAACGACCTTGAGTTCCATCAGGGCCGGCACCCGCTTCCAGCGGATGACACAGTTGGTCGACGACGCGTCTTTGCGTTCCATGTAGGCCAGGTCCTCGACGGTCTGGCGGGCGCGCCAGCCTTCGGGAAGATCGAAGCGGAACGGGGTGATCGTCCAGAACTTCTGGTTCGGAACATTGATCTCGGTGTGGTCGCTCATCGTCGGTTGCTTTCTGCTGTGTTGGTCATGGTTTCGAAGGTACGGAACGTGCACACCCTGGGGCATCGGGAGGATTCCCGATTCCTGCACCATCTGGTCAGGTGATCAGCACGGCCCAGGCTTGCGGAGGGTCGACGAGGTCGAAGCGGAGGCCTGCTGGCCGTTGCCGTCCCGGGCGGTCACGCTGATCGAGATGTTGCTGCTGTCGGGCATGCTCGCCTGGCCGGGGAACGGGCCGACCGTTGCCGACCAATTGCCTCCCCCACCTGAGAGTTGAACGTTCTGGTTCGCGCCGTTGGCCAGCGACACTTGCGCACCCACCTGGGTGGCGTTGCCGGTGGTCTGCGCCTGAATCGTCAGCGTCGTCGACCCGCCACCGCAGAAGCCGTCGGCAACTGCCCAGACCGGCCCCGACGCCGACGCCCGCACGTTGAGCGGCGGAGGCGGCGGTGCCGTTGTCGTGGTGGTCGTCGTGGTGGTGGTGGTGGTCGTACTCGTCGTGGTGGTGCTCGTGGAGGTGGACGATGTCGACGACGATCCGCCGGCAACGGTGGTGGCCGTCGTGCCTCCCGTGGGCTGCGTGGTCGCTGCGCCACACGCATCGGGTCGACGAATCGTGCCAGACGCCGTCGCTGACCGCTCCTGCCCACCACCTGTCGCACTCACCCGCACCTCGATCGTGCCTGAGGCCGGCATCGAGGCCGAGCCCGCAAACGGCCCGACCGTGCCGGACCAGACGCCGGATCCCGACGAGGTGAGTGTCGATCGGGTCGTCGACGGTCCGACTCGGATCTCCAGACCCACGGCGGTCACACCGTCGGGAGCCGTCACCCTGATCGTCCCCGTCGTTGCGCCGGCGGGGCACCGTCCGGCAGCTGTCGCCCAGAGCACGAGCGGTGATGGCGTCGTGCTGACGGCGAACGCCGTGACATCACCCGCTCCGGTGTCACCGTCGACCGCGCTCGTCGTGGCCGCGTCGTCGTCGGACGCGCACGGCTCAGGCCGCGCCAGCGTGACCCGAACGGTGTCGGTGTGTACACCGCCGCGGGGGTCGACAGCTCGGACCGACAGGTCGAAGGTGGACGTGGCCGGCATCGATGACGACCCGGGGATCGGCCCGAGTGTGGTCTGCCAGCGGCTTGGTCCACCGTTGAGTGACTTCGCAAACGACTGTCCTCCCGGCAGCGTGGTCGAGACGTCGACCGCGACGATCGGCCCCGACGTGTTCGCGGCGAGTTTCACCGTCGTCGGCCGACTGGCACAGTCAGGTGCGCCCGTGGCGACGATCAACGCGGCGTCGGTCCGAGCCGAAATGGTGACCGGTTTCGCCGGTTTGCGACGGTCGGGCTTGCCGTTCCCGCATCGTTCCGGTGCGAGCAGTTGAAGATCGAGCGTCGTCACCGCGGCGCCGTCGGGGATGACGAACGCGCTGTCACCGTCTGCGTCCCCCTCGGCGGCGTCGTCGACACCATCGGGACCAGTCGTCGATGTCGTGGGCGTTGTCGTCGTCGTGCTGGTCGTCGCCGTCGTGGTTGTCGTCGTCGATGTGGTGCTCGTCGAGCCCGGCGCAGCGTCGGGGGCGTCGGCGTCGGCGTCGAATGGCGTGCTCGTGAGATCGGTTTGTGCGCGGACGAAGTCCAGCGGAAGCGCCACGACGGTGACCTCGATGTCGGTGTCCTTTGACGACCGTTTGGCGTCGAACGGTCCGAACACCAGGCGCCAGGTGCCGTCGTCGTCGAGCGCGAAGTCGGCGTTCTTCGCCTTGCCGCCCTCTACCTCGAAGCGAGCGACCACGGCACCGACCTCGCCGGTGGTGACCGCGTCGAGCACACTGACCGCCGGCTCGGCCGGGCTGCACACTCGATCAGCGTCGGTGGCCAGCCAGATCGCGGCGTCGGAGGAAACCACCTCCACAGTGAGCGCCTCGGCGTCGGCCTCGGCTTCCATGTCGTATTCAGTCGTCGGTACATCGCTGGGATCGGATCCAGACGACGGCGTGGTTGTCGTGATCTGGTCGGTCGCCGGCGGATCGCTCGATTCACTCGCCGCGTCGCTGCCACCGCACGCCGCGACGACGAGCGCTGCCGTGACGAGCAACGCGGTGAGTCCCCGATGGGCACACCTCGGTGTACGCGCTGCGGTCATGACGACACCTCGAACGAGATCGAGGCCAGGATGCTGACGAAGGCGGGGCCGTAGTCGGCGATGTCCGTCGCAGGACATGAACCGACGAGGGAGAACACGTCGACCGTGGAGCGTTCCTCGCCCGATGGCCCGAGGAACAAGCCGTGCACCTGGGACGTCGAATGGTCGCCGGGCACGGTGACACCGCGTACGTAGACCACACGGTCCCCGAACCGGCCGACGCGTTGGGAATCGATCGTGACGCCTGCGTTGTCCCGCCGCTGACGGGCGAACGATCGCACGGCCACGTCACGCAGATCGACTCCCTTGCCGACTCGGGTCGCGCTGACCGCCACGGACACGTCCGGAGCGTCGGCCGGACGAAAGACGGCAACTGCACCCGCACCCTCCTGTGCTGCCCACCCGCCGGGGATCGAGCAGGCGAACGCCGGCGTCGCCGACACGCCGGGGCCTGGGATCATGATCTCTGTTGCCATCATCTACCTCTGTTGTACTCATGGGGCGTCAACCACCCGTCAACTGGAATCTGGTGTCGAAGCGCAACTTGCAGCCGGTTGGGCTGGAGCGATGCGCTACCTTCGACGCCGATGACCCTCGTCGGGCGAACCGAGCAACTCGACACCATGCGTGAGCTGCTCGAACGCGCCCATCTGGGCCACGGTGCCGGGGTCGGGGTGCACGGCCCATTCGGCAGTGGCGTGTCGACGGTGCTCGACGCCATCGAACACGAGGCACTCGACACCGGCCTCGGGGTCATCCGTGGCGCCGGACGTCGATCCGAGTCACACATCGCGATGGCCCTCCTGCGCGAACTCGCAGCGAGCGACGATTCGGGCGCCCTGGCGCGAGCCTTGACGAACGTTTCCGACGACTCCGCTCCGGCCGCCCTGCAGACGTGGGCCGAAGCTGCGGGCCGGCTTGCCGTCATCGTCGACGACGTCCATCTGGCGGATGCAGCGAGCATGTTGGCCCTCGGCTACCTGGCACGGCGATGCGCCCAGGTCCCGGTCGCCGTCATCGTCGGCGGCCACGAACTCGTCGCCGATCTCGACACCATCGAACTGCCCGCGCTGAGCGTGAGCGAACTCACGACCGTGATCTGCGCCGCAGTCGAGTGTGCTCGAGACGTGGCCAAGCGACTCGCAGACGCCGCCGGCGGGTCGCCGCTCGTCGCCCTCGAACTCGCCCACTCGCTCACCGCGGCCCAACGCAGCGGCAAGACGGCGCTGCCGGAGTTCCCGCATACACATGCGCCGATTCGCCACGTGTTCGACGAGCGCCTGCAGGGCTTCGATCCCGCCACTCGGCGCGCACTGTGTGTCGCTGCAGCCGAACCCACAGGCGAGCTGCGATTGATCGCTGCGGCCCTGAGCACGCTCGGCGACGAGGTCGCCGCGCTCGAGCCCGCGGAGGAGGCCGGCATCGTCACGATCGCCGACGGCGTGGTGACCTTCGATCATCCGGTCCGGCGCAATGTGGCCTACCACCAACTCGCCGCGCCGAGCCGACGAGCGGCACACCGAGCGCTGGCCCTCGCACTCGACGCTGCGCATCAAGCCGAGCGTCGAGCTGCGCATCTCGCCGTCGGGGTGATCGAACCAGACGAAGCCGTCGCCGCCGATCTGGAAGCGGTCGCAACCGCCGCGGCTCGACGGCACGACTTCACCGAAGCAGCACGATGGTGGAAGCGAGCTGCCGAGTTGACCCCTGCCGGCCCGGGTGCTGCTCGTCGTGCGGAGCGGGCTGCCGAAGCGAGTCGACCCCGGAACGACCCCATTGCCGGGCTCACGCGCGCCGAGCGTCGCGTCGCCGACGTCGTTGGTTCGGGCTCGACGAACAAGGACACCGCTGCCGAGCTGTTCGTCAGCGTGAAGACCGTCGATGCTCATCTGCAGTCCATCTATCGCAAGCTCGGGATCAGGTCGCGAGCCGAACTCGCGGTGCTGATGACACGACTCGACGAGGAGGCGTCATGACCGACGACGCCGACAACGGCAACCGGGCCCGCAACACGCAGGCGACGGAGCCCGACCGACTCGACGCCTGGTTGGACGACTCGGGCTTCGTCGACGTCGAACTCGACGGGTGGGCGGGCTTCGTCGACGACGCCGATCTCGACGACCCGTGGGCTGATGCGATCATCGCAGTCCCCCGGCTCACCGACGCGCAGCTCGACTACCTGACCGGGAACGCCGACGAGGCGCCGACACCCGAGGACGTGGCGCGCGCTGACGACGTGATCATCGAGATCCCATCCGACCCGAACGACATCACCCCGTTCGACTCCTGACAACGCTGTTGCCATCCGATTCCCTCTCGTTCACTTCCTTCGATCTGTCATCCGACCGCTGATCCCCCGATCAACTGGACGCGTACAGCCCTTCGAAGACACGAGCCATCGTGTCCGCAACCGCCACCACCAACGAGTTCGCCAGCGGGTCGCTGCCTCGCGTCCGCCAGCGCGTCAGCCCAGCGAGGGCCACCTCGCGCCGCTCGTCGGCCGACATCGTCTGGAGCCCGAAGGCCGTCGATACGTCAGGGCCGGCGAGCGCCCGGCTGACCTCGTCGGCTTCGGACTGCGGCAGTCTGACACTGCCCGACAGCACGAGATGCGCTGCCTGCAAGATGGCGAACTCGATGGCACCTGCGTCGGCACGGTCGAGTTCACCCTCGAATGCTGCCGCCTCCGGCACGCCCTCGGCAGACAGGCTGGCCGCGACCCCTCGGAGTGCAACGAGTGCCGAACGCGACTTGAGCAGGCGCGCTCGAGGCAGAAACTGCTCCGCAATCGCTCGGCGGAGCTCGGCCAATCCGCTGATCTCGACGAGTGCAGTCGAGAGTTCGCTCGCCGTCGATGGGCCTGCAGCCTGCGGTCCGAGCATCGCCAGCGCCCGGCGGACGCCGAAGAGTCCGAGACGACCGAGCAGGTCACGCCTGATCTCAGCCGTGAGCGGGCTGAGTGCCACGTCGCAGAAATCGTCGACCGACAGTGTCAGCAACATCTGCTCATCAGCGGGGAGTGCCGCGAGCTGAGCGAGCGCTGCGAATTCTGACTGGGTCAGGGTGAGGCCGGTCTCGGCGAGCAACCCGGCGACGGGAAGCACGTCAGCGACGAGCGTCGACACATTCGGATCCTGGGCGTAACGCTGGGCGATCCGGCCGGCCGACTCCATCGCATCAGGTCGACATGCACCGACCTCGTCAGCACGCGAGAGCACCGCGACAGCGTTCACCGGTGACGCACCGGCGACGGTCCGGTCCATGAACGATCCGAGGAAGTCGGCGTCGGAACGGTGGAGGTGCCGCATGAGGTAGATGACGGCGTCGGCGCTCGCCGGGTTGGTGGCGTCGTGGTCGAGAAAGTCGCGGGTGCGACGCGAGTTCTCGTCGTTCAGCGACGCAAGCCCGGGCGTGTCGATCAGCGTGAGGTCGCGCAGCACCTTGGCCGGCCAGCCGACATCGAGGTGAGCGATCTCCGCTGCCTCGAGTCCGCCCAGGTCCACGTCGAGCGCACCGTCATCGCGGCGGAACGTCAGCGTCCGTCGGGTTCCGTCGTGCAGCTCTGCGACCACCTCGTAGCCGGATGCGTGCCGAAACGACGTGATCAAATGGGTGCATTCGCCCGCATCGGTGGCCGCGAGACGTTCGCCGACCAGTGCATTCAGCAACGTCGACTTCCCGGCCTTCAATCGCCCCGCGATGGCCACACGCAACGGACCGTGCAGGCGTTCGTGGATCGCCCGCACCGTGTCGTGCTGGGGGCCACCGGCGGTGATGCGCAGCGCGGTCTCGCACAGCGCCTCCACGGCGGCGACGACGTCCGGCTGACCGGTCATGCCGATGCCTCCATGTCCGAGCGGATCGCATCCAGACGTCCGAGGTGGGCATCGACCACCGACCGACGTGCAGCCAACCCGTCCGATCCTTGCGCCAACGCCTCGTCGGCCTGCTTTGCAGCGTTCGCCCAGCTCTGTTGCAGCTCGCCGATCAGAGCGACGAACTCGTCGCGGAGCGATCGTTGCACCTCGCGAATCATCTTCGTCAACTCGTTCGACATCTCGAACTGCACATCGTCGGTGAACTGGCGCATCTGCCCGCGTGCTCCCTGTCGTCGTTGCTGGACCCGCCGCTTGCGGTCCTCCACCAATTGGAACCCCCCGAACAGCGCACCCGCCCCCAGCAGGACCGGATTCGAGGCCAGGAACAGTGCCGCGGCGCCGGGGAGGAATCCGCTGCTCACACCCAGCAACATCACGCCGCCCTGCGCACCGCGCAGCCCCGTCAACCCGGTGCGAAACGCCTTGCCCTGGCTCGACTCATCAGGCTCGATCCCGCGGGAGCGCCACATGCTGGCGGTGTCGATCAAATCGTTGGAACGCTGAGCCGTGGGACCGACGACGTCGTCGGCACTGAGCAGTGCAGCGACTTCTCCTCGAATCGCGGCACGACCGTCCTCGACCTCGACGAACACCTGCGTGACGCTCTGCGCAATACCGCTCTGGAGGTCTCGGGCCATCTCGTCCCACTCCTCGGCGTTCTTGAGTTTTTCGATGCGCTCGTCCAGCTGCCGCGTCGTCTCCCGCACCGAACCGCGGAATCGATGATTCACCTCGCTCGACAGATCAGCAAGCCGATCGCCGAGCACGGTCTGCCAGCGAGCTCCACCGCTGCGCAGTGACTCGAGACGGCCGGTCGCCTCGGCTGCGGCCTGCTGCAGTGCGTCGTTCGCAGCCGGATCGTCGAGGGCGCATCGCTCCGAACGCAGCGATCCCGCGGTCGAATCGATCAGGGCGACCGCTTCGGTCCGAGCGCGATCGGCTGCCCCAGTACGAGCGGGAGCGATGATCCGGGCCTCGAGTTCGCTGAGCAGTGCGGGATATCCGCTGCGCTCGTTCAGTGCACGATCACGGCTGGCGAATGCGGCGCTGCGTAATGCCGTTGACACCGGCAGGACGATGATGTCGAGCGAGCGCGCAGCGAGATGCGCTCGGTCGAGTTCGACGATTCGGCGCCACTCCGGGGTGAGGTCGACCTTCGGAGCGACCATGATCACGTTCGGGCACAACGACCTGGCGTGCTCGAGGAATTCGAGTTCGGGGGCGGTCAGCTCGCTCGTGGTGTCACTGACGAACACCAGTCCGTCTGCAAACGGCAGGAACGACAACGTCGCTGCGGCGTGGCCTGCGCCGAGACCACCCATGCCGGGGGTGTCGACGATCGCGAGGCCATCTGCCAAGAGTGGGCTTGGGGCGAGCACGTCGACCCGTTCGACGTCGGGTCGGTCGTCGTCTCGGGCGAGGTCGGTGACGAAGGAGCGGACCTGGTCGATCGCGATCCGCTCGGCTGCAGGATCGACATCGCCCCGGTAGCGGACGATCGCCGACAGCTCTTCGCCGTGCCGCACGAGGGTGAGCGCTGACGTGGCGATGTCGTCGTCGACGGGGCAGATGTCGTGACCGACGAGTCCGTTGACGAGCGAGCTCTTGCCCTGCTTGAACTCACCGACCACGCAGACCACCGTGCTCGGCCGACCGACGCGTACGCGTGCGGCATCGACGCGCTGCTGGAGATCGGGTCGTTGCAGCGCACCCAACTCCGCACTCAGCGCGGCGAGCGAGGCTTCGACGCCGGAGGTGCCGGTCTGCGCTGGCTGAACTGCGGCCTCAGTCATCGGCCCACTCCGCCGGGTCGTCATGCCACTCGTCATCGGCGTCGGCACCGAACGACGCATCGTCAAGCGCTTCGTCGGAGATGGTCAGGTCTGGCAAGTCGACATCGTCCAGCGTGATCGGCGTCGCGGCATCGTCGAACTCGAACACGTCGAGCAGGCTTCCGGCGTCGTCGTCCACGACCAGATCAGCCGACGACGCCGATGCGCCAGACACATCAGCACCGGACACATCGGCGTCCAAACCGGCCGACTCGGTGGCATCGGTCTGACCGTCCGGCGGCAAGACATCGGTGGTCTGATCGGCTCGCACCTCGGCGCTCGTGGCCGAGGTGACGATGTCATCGACGGGCACGGCATCGTCGTGATCGGTCGAGACCTCTCCTCCCAAGACCTCGGCGCCGAGATCGTCGCCGCTGTTGCGTTCGGCCATGACATCGAACGGGTCGGTCAAGGTCGACGTCGGCGTTGCGTCAGCGTCGAGCGAGCCGGTCGCGACGGGCGGGCCGACAGCGTCGCCGACCACGTCTGCTTCGTCGATCACGAAGGCGACATCGTCGGCCGCCGTGAAGCCAGGCGCCGCTGCCAACCAGTCGTCGACGACGACACCGAGGTCCGCTGCAGGGTTCCCGCCGTCAGCGTCGACGCCGCCCTCGTTGATGGTGTCGGTGCTGGCGATGGTGGACGACGACGACTCACTCGACTCGTCGAACGCTGTTGCCCTGGACGCCAACTCGTCATCGGACAGTGCAGCGAGATCAGCGAATGCGTCGGCGACCCAGCTGTCTGCATCGGCCGGTACGCCCTCAGCCCACCGTGCGTCGTCGTCGAGATGTTGGTCGAGCCATGTTGGAGCCGCCCTGCCCGTTTCCATTACGTTGACCCTATTCGAACGGCACGATGGCGAATATCGGGAATACTCCCGAAAGATCGTTCCCGGGCTCACAGCGCCCGCGAGGCCGACGAATCATCAACACGGGGAGAGTTTCGCATCATGACCACCATCTCGGCGACCCAGCGTCTTCTCAGCGGGCTGGTCCACTGCTGATGAGTGCCGCCCGCTACGCGCTCGGTGTCGACCTCGGCACGACCTACACCTGCGCCGCCGTCGCTGCCGATGGCGCGCCCCGCATCGCTCAACTCACCGGCACGTCGCACACCATTCCTTCGGTGGTGTCTCGCACCGAGGCCGGATTCATGGCAGGTGAAGCTGCCGAACGTCGCATCATCTCGCACCCGGCGAGCACGGCACGCGAGTTCAAGCGGCGGTTCGGTGATCCCGCCCCGATCGTGCTCGATGGTCAGACCTTCGGCGCCGACGCTCTCACCGCAGCGCTCCTGCGCGAAGTGGTGCAGCGGGTGGAGACAGCGGAGGGCGCACCACCATCGGCGGTCGCACTCGCCCACCCCGCGTCGTGGGGACCCTTCCGCCTCGACCTGCTCCGCTCGGCGGCGACCCAGGCAGGGATCAGCGATGTCCGGCTCGTCCCCGAACCGGTTGCTGCGGCGGTCGCCAACAGCGACCGCGTCGCTGCCGACTCACTCGTCGCGGTCTACGATCTCGGCGGCGGGACCTTCGACGCTGCTGTCGTCCGCTGCGCCGATGACTGGCCCGTCGTCGGCACCCCCGAGGGAGTCGAGCGGCTGGGCGGTATCGACTTCGACCAGGCGATTCTCGCGCACGTCGACCAGGCGCTCGACGGCCAGGTGTTCACCCTGGACACCGCTGATCCAGACGCCCGGTCCGCGCTGATGCGGCTCCGTGCGGAGTGCCAACGGGCCAAGGAACACCTGTCGCAGGACACCGACGTCGAGATTCCCGTCGTCCTGCCGAACCTGCAGACAGCGGTCCGCCTCACTCGTTCGGAGTTCGAGACGATGGTCCGACCACGTCTGGCAGACTCCCTCACCGTCCTCGACCGCGTCGTCGCGTCGGCCGGGGTGGAATGGTCGGACATCTCCGCCGTGCTCCTTGTCGGGGGCTCCTCGAACATCCCGGCCGTCGGTCAGCTCGTCAGCGAACACACGGGCCGACCGGTCATCTCCGCAACCAACCCGCACCTCGCCATTGCGTTGGGCACCGCCGCCATCGCCCAGCGAGATGTCGTTCGCGCCGCGACGCCCTCACCGGTTCCCGCCTCGAGTCCCACCTCCACGTCCTCATCGGACGCCGACGACTCCGGTTCAGGGTCCACTCCGGCATCAGTTCCTGCACCCGAGCGGCGTCGACCGGTCGGCCTGATCGTGGCGGCAGCCGTCGCGATCGTGGCCGCGATCGGAGCCTTCGTTGCCTTCACCGGCGGAGACGACACCGAGTCCGCAACACCCGGATCCGTCGACACCACGTCTGCCGTTGTCGTCGAAACGTCTCCGGTGGACGTCGGATCAACACCGGTCGAGACCGACGTGACGCAGACGGCATCGACCGACTCGCCGGCGACGACGAGTGCCGCCAGCCCGCCTACCTCTGATGTCGTCACCGCTCCCTCGAACGAGATTGCCACCGTCGATGTCTGCGCAACCGACATCGGCGATGTCCAGCGATTCGCAGGGTCCGCCGAAGGGCTGTTCCTGCTCTCGCCGACGGGCTTGTCCGTCCTCGGCGCCGAGGGCCTCGCGGCATGCTCGCTCGACATCAGCACCGCCGTGGCAGCCGACGTCGGGCAGCCCAGCGACCTGACCGACGTGACGTCGTTTGACACCGTCCTCGCCTTCAGTGCACCCGGCGGCGGTTCCGTACTGAACCAGTCGACGGGCACCATCGTGGCGTGCCCAGCCCTCACGGGCACCGCCGGAGTCAACGACGACGGCATCCTCCTCGTGATCACCGGTGACGTGGTCGAGCGATACCAGCTCGACAGGAACACCGGGTGCACACTGACCGATGCATCCACCGAGGACGAGATATCAGCGAACGGGTTGGCCATCGGGGGCCGCAACCGGTTCGCAGTGATCGGCTCGGAGCGGACCACCGGGGCCCCGCGCCTCCTGCTCGCCAACGGCCCCGGCGACTTCATCCCGGTCGACGGGTTCGCACGTCTCGACGGCGTCGTTCGGTGCGGCGACCTGTGGTGCGCCTTCGACGCCGACGCATCGGTCATTCACGTCGTCAGCATCGACGGCGTCGTGCTCGGTGATGTCCCACTGGGTGCGGAACTGCCCGCCGCAGTGTCCGAAGTCCTCGATCTCACCTCGACGAGAGCAGACGGCGCATTCGCACTCGTTCGCCTCGC
>RCMY010004046.1_pt1 | contig 12812 bp, 10 predicted proteins | sample 2041341 | NCBI WGS metagenome assembly RCMY01 (sample SAMN09708234, study PRJNA481090) | Marine sediment metagenome, whole genome shotgun sequencing project. | reverse complement strand
TGGTGGGCAGGTCGATGGCCGCGAACAGGCCGCGACCCCGAGGGTTGGTGACCTCATCGGACGCGGCCGCCATCGAGGTCAACCGCGCCAAGAGGTGATCGCCCATCTTGGCGGCGTTGTCGATCAGTCCGCGCTCCTCGACAACGTCCCAGATCTTGCGGGACCGGACGATGTCGACGAGGTTGCCGCCCCAGGTCGAGTTGATCCGAGACGACACGTTGAAGACGTTGTCGGGAACCTCGCTGACCCGGCCGCCGGCCATGACGCCGCAGACCTGGACCTTCTTGCCGAAGGCGAGCACGTCGGGCTGGATGCCGAGTTGCTGGAAGGCCCACTGCGTACCGGTGGCGCCGGCGCCGGTCTGGACCTCGTCGACCACGAACAGCGCGTCGTTCTCGTGCGCCATGGCCTGGAGCGCCTGGAGGAACTCGGGGCGGAAGTGGTTGTCGCCGCCCTCGCCCTGGATCGGCTCGACGAGCACGCAGGCGATGTCGTCGGTGCGCTCGGCGAAGGCTGCCCGTGCCTGGTCGAGAGCGACGGCCTCGGCCGCCTCGACCTCGGCCAGGTGGTCCTCCAACGGGAAGGTGATCCCGGGGGCGTCGATCCTGGGCCAGTCGAAGGTCGGGTAGAGCATCGTCTTGACCGGATCGGTGTTGGTCAGCGAGAGCGTGTAACCGGAGCGGCCGTGGAAGGCCGCCTTGAGGTGGAGGACCTGCGTGCCCTTGTCCGCATCGCGACCGTTGGCCGCGTTGTGGCGTCGCTTCCAGTCGAAGGCGACCTTGAGGGCGTTCTCGACCGCAAGGGCACCGCCCGAGACGAGGAAGAGGTAAGGCAGCGACGGGTCGCCGAGCACGCGCTGGAACGAGGCCACGAAGCGCGCAAGGTGGGTCGTGTAGACGTCCGAGTTCGAGGGCTTGTTCACCGCAACGGTGCGCAACTCGTCCAGGAACTCCTCGTCGGCGAGGAGGTCAGGATGGTTGAAGCCCAACGGCGACGACGCGAAGAAGCTGAACATGTCGAGGTAGCGCGTGCCGTCGCGCGCATCGACCAACCACGAACCCGAGCTGGCTTCCGTGTCCAGCACGAGGTTGAAGCCGTCCACCAGCAGGTGACGCCGCAGGACCTCGTGGACCTCCGCGGGTGCGATGGCACCGGGAGGAACGGGCGTCGTGGAGGTGCCGGCCATGTGTGGCTCCGTGGCGTTTGCGGACGTGTCAGGATCGACGATCGACTCTAACGACGGCCTCTCGCCCCGCCCGTCGGCCGTGGCCGCTGCCGCGATCACCGCACACCTCCGACGCGGCCGGGTTCAGGGCCATCCCTGACGAACGACCGCAGCGCTCGCGCCACGATGGTGACACACCAACCGACCGGAGCCAGCGCCATGTCCGACCGACTCCAGACCAGTCCTCCGCCAGCACCGCCAGCACCGCCAGCACCCCCAGCACGTCCGGCGAGGCCGTCCTCAAGCAGCGAGCTGGCCTGGCGGGACCGGATCCCCGAGGCCGCGGCCGCCATCGGCGCCGCACTCGTCGGCCTTGCCGGCGCCGGCTTCGTCAGTTCCAGTTGGACCAGCGTCAGCCACGGCACCCAGGCCGTCATCCTCGGTGCCGCGGCTGCCGGGCTCACGACGGCCGGGCTCTGGTCGCAACGGTTCGACCGCCGCGGCCTCTCCTTTGTGACGTCCCTGGTGCTCCTGGCGGCCACGGCCATGGTGACCGCCTCCGCGACGCTGGGTGCCTCGGTGCTCGTGCCGGGGCAGGGCCGCGTCTCGATCGCGCTTGGTGGCCTTGCCGGTCTCGTCCACGCCCTGACGCTGCTCCGTCGCCGCCCCGAATCCGGAACCCAGGTGGGGGCGGCCTGGACCGCGGCTGTCTGGATGGCCGGGCCCTTCGGCGCATCGGTGGGTGACCGGTTCACCAGCAACGTCGCAGACGGGCTGATCCTGCCGATCGCGGGTTTCTTCGACCCGACCGTCACGTCCGACCTGCACGTGCTCCCGGGCATCGGCCACCTCGCCATCGGCATCGCCACGTTGGCAGCCCTGCGCGTCGCCAAGGGCCGAGCCCACCAGGTCCTGCGTCTGCTGGCCATCGCCACGGTCGCCTTCGCGGCCCTCGAGCTGAACGTCATCGCTGCCCCGATCGGGGCGGTCGCCGCCTTGGGCGTGGTGATCGGCTTCCTGCTCTACGGCCTGGCCACCGACGACGGGGTCCTGCTGGTCGCCGCGAGCGTCGGGGCGCTGGCCGCCGGCGTCCGGGTTCTGCTGGCCGTCTTCACTGGCGAGATCGTCGCCACGATCGCGGTCCTGGTCGGTGGTCTGGCCCTGCTGGCCTGGGCCGTGCGGACCATGCACAAGCGCGATGGGCAGCAGGAGCAGGCCGAGGCCGCCCAAATCTGACGACCCGTCAGAAACGGTTACGATGGCGACCATGCGAGGAATCATCAGCTCCGCCGGGTACTTGCCGTACCACCGCCTCCGACGTGACGCCGTGCCGGAAAGTGTCGGCGGCGGACGGGGGAGGGGAACCCGTGCCGTGGCGTCCTGGGACGAGGACGCCACGACCCTCGGCGTCGCGGCGGCACGCCTCGCCCTGGCAGCATCGGCCACGTCGCCACGGTCGCTGACCTTCGCGACGTCGACGCCGCCCTACTTGGACAAGACGAACGCGACGGCGGTCCATGCGGCCCTGCAACTGGGCCGTGACGTCCGCGCCGTCGACGCCGGGGGAGCGCCCCGTTCGTCCATGGGCGCCCTGCTCGCAGCACTCGAGGGCAGCACCGCCGTCCTGGTCGTGGCGGGTGACGTCCGGTCCGGACGCCCCGGAAGCCCCGACGAGATCGAGACCGGGGACGCGGGTGCCGCGGTCCTGGTGGGATCCGATGACGATGGCGACCTGCTTGCCACCTTCGTCGGCAGTGCCAGCGCCACCGAGGAGTTCCTCGACCGCTACCGACCACCGTCAGAGCCCCACACGATCCGCTGGGAAGAACGCTTCGGCCAGACGCGCTACGTCCCGGCAGCCGAGGAGGCCTTCGCGGCCGCCTGCAAGGACGCGGGGATCACGCCGGCGGACGTCGATCACCTCGTGGTCACAGGACTGCACTCGCGGGCCGTTGGCGCTGCTCGCAAGAAGCTGGCCGGCGACGTCGCGGCCACCACCGACGACCTCACCTCGACCATCGGCAACAGTGGGACGCCCCATCCCTTGTTGCTCCTCGCAGATGTCCTGGAGCGCGCCCAACCGGACCAGGTCATCGCCCTGGTGACGTTGGCGGATGGCTGCGACGCGGTGATCCTGCGGACCACGGCGGGCGTCGCTGACCACCGCGCCGCCCGGACCGTCGCGCAACAGGTCGCCACGGGCACCGAGGACCTCGACTACCTGCGGTTCCTGTCCTGGCGTGGAAACCTCGCCCCGGAGCCGCCGCGTCGTCCGTCACCGGCCCGAGCCAGCGCCCCGGCCTCTGCTCGCAACATGGACTGGAAGTTCGGGTTCGTCGGATCCCGGGACGAGTCCACCGGGGCCCTGCACCTGCCGCCCGCCCGCGTCTCGTGGGACGGAGGAGCGGTCGACGAGATGACCCCGGCCCCGATGGCCGACGTGCTCGCGACCATCCGCACCTTCACGGTGGACCACATGGCGTGGTCGCCAAGTCCGCCGACCGTCTTCGCCGTCCTCGACTTCGACGGTGGCGGCCGGTACGCGTGCCCCTTGACCGATGTCGACGCCGACGCGGTCGCGATCGGCGACCGGGTCGAACTCACCTTCCGCCGCCTTGGCGACGCGGACGGGGTCGTCAACTACTTCTGGAAGGCCCGGCCGCTTCGGTCGGCCGACTCCACCGATGCGCGAAGCGAGGCCTGACGTGGGCTCCCACGGAATCAAGGACCAGGTCGCGATCGTCGGGATGGGCTGCACCCCTTTCCGCGAGCACTGGGACAAGTCCGCCGACGACCTGTTGGTCGACGCCGTGACGGACACCTGGCGCTCCGCCGGGATGGCCCCCTCGGACGTCGACGCCTACTGGCTGGGCACCGCACAGACCGGGATGAGCGGCATCACCCTCGCCGGGCCGCTGCAACTCCAGGGCCGCCCCGTCACCCGCGTGGAGAACTACTGCTCCTCGGGTTCCGAGGCGCTGCGCCAGGCCTCGTATGCGGTCGCCAGTGGCGCGTACGACGTGGCCATGGCCGTCGGCGTGGAGAAGGTCAAGGACTCCGGGTACCAGGGCCTCAACCAGTTCCCGATCCCCAACGACGGCACCAACCGGACGCTGACTGCGGCGGCCATGTTCTCGCTGGTCGCCCCGGCCTACGCCGCCAAGTACGGCGTGGATCCGGACGAGTTGCGGATCATCCTTGCCGAGATCGCCTCCAAGAACCATGCCAACGGCGCGAAGAACCCCCTGGCGCAGTTCCGCCGCGAGGTCGACGTCGACACCATCTGCCGCGCCCCGGCCGTCGCGGGCCAACTGGGCATCTTCGACTGTGCCGGCGTGGCCGACGGAGCCGCCGCCGCGATCGTCGTCCGCGCCGAGGACGCCCACCGCTGGACCGACCACCCCATCTACGTCAAGGCGCTGAGCTTCGTGGCCGGGTCGGGGCGTGGTCTCGCGGACCCGGACTACGACTTCACGCACTTCCCGGAATCCGCCATGGCGGCGCAGGACGCCTACGCCCAGGCCGGCATCACCGACCCCCGTGCGGAGTTGGCCATGGCCGAGGTGCACGACTGCTTCACCCCCACGGAGTTGGTCCTCATGGAGGACCTGGGGTTCGCAGATCGCGGGACTGCCTGGAAGGAGGTCCGCGCCGGGACCTTCCGACTCGACGGTGACCTTCCGGTGAACCCCGACGGCGGGCTCAAGGCCTTCGGCCACCCGATCGGCGCCAGCGGCCTGCGCATGCACTTCGAGGCCTGGCTGCAGCTGCGCGGCGAGGCCGGGGAGCGCCAACTCACGACGGACCGGACGCGTGCGCTCATCCACAACCTCGGTGGCTACCCGGGGGAGATGGTCAGCTTCGTCTCGGTGGTCGGCAGCGAGCTCGACTGATCAGCCGAAGCTGGTCAGGCGAGACTGTTGCCCCACTCGTCGCCGATCTCCGGGAGCATCGACTTCTGGCGATCCACCCGGGACTGGCGACGCTGTTCTGGCGTGAACATGAGCGTCACATCGATGAGCCCGATGAGCATGTCCGGATCGAACGGCTTGGTGACGTAGCCATCCGAGCCAGCGCGCTGCGCCTTGAGCTCATCTTCCTTGGTGCCCTTGGCCGTCAGCATGATCACGGCGACGTCGCTGGGCTCATCCCCGCCACGCAGCCGTTCGAGCACGCCGTAGCCGTCAAGCCTCGGCATCATCACGTCGAGGATGACGAGGTCGATCGAGGGCTCACGTGCGAACACCTCGAGGGCGTCGACGCCGTCCTCGGCGGTGACCACGTCGTGGCCCTCCGTGCTCAGCAGCACGGACAACAACTGACGAATGGAGGAGTCGTCGTCAACGACAAGCAGATGCGCGATCTCGCGGCTCCCGTTCGAGGGCACGGGCTCAGAACCCGAGAGGCAAAGTTACCGGGCGTCCGCGCCGCGTCGTCGGACCAAGGACAGGGTCAGCGCCTAGGGTCGCCAGCATCGACACAAGGCGCCGTTCTGGGACCCTGGATCCTCGGCCTTCTGGCCCTTCTTCTGGTGGCTGTCTTCCTGCACGACGTGCTTCAGTCGCGCCATGCCATCCTGCGCAACTATCCCGTCGTCGGTCACCTTCGCTACCTGATCGAACGGCTCGGGCCAGAACTGCGCCAGTACATCGTGGCCAGCGACACCGAGGAACGACCGTTCGACCGCGTGCAACGCTCGTGGGTCTATCAGGTGTCGAAGGGCCAGAATTCCTACCAGGGCTTCGGCACGGCAGCGCCGATCGAGACGACGCCCGACTACCTGGTCATCCGTCACAGTCCGACGCCGCTGTCCGCCGCGCATCCCGAGGCCCATGACGGCACGCATCCTCCCCTCACCCCAGCCGCGAAGACCCTCGGGGGCCCCAGGGGCCGCGACCATGCCGTCCGCCCACCCTCCCTCATCGCCATCTCCGCCATGAGTTTCGGATCGCTGTCCTCAGCAGCCATCAAGGCCCTGAACGCCGGCGCGGCCGAGGCTGGCGCGTGGCACAACACGGGGGAAGGCGGCATCGCACCGCACCACCTCCAGGGCGGCGACCTGATCTGGCAACTCGGAACGGGGTACTTCGGGGCGCGCGACGCCGATGGACGTTTCTCGATGGCTCGACTCGTCGAGCAGTGCGAAGCCGCTCCCGTCCGGGCGATCGAGGTCAAGCTGTCGCAGGGGGCGAAGCCCGGACTCGGGGGAGTCCTCCCGGCGGCCAAGGTCACGCCGGAGATCGCGGCCATTCGTGGCGTGCCACTGGGCGTTGACGTCATCAGCCCACCGAGCCATCGCGAGTTCCACGACCCGGATTCGATGCTCGACTTCGTGGAGGCCATTGCCGACGCAACCGGCCTGCCCGTCGGGATCAAGACCGCGGTCGGGCAGACGGCCTGGTTCGAGGAGCTGGCCGATCTCATGGCCGCGGGGGACCGCGGGGTCGACTTCATCGCCATCGACGGCGGCGAGGGCGGCACCGGCGCGGCCCCGGTGGTGTTCGCCGACCACGTGTCCGTGCCGTTCCTCACGGGCTTCCCGAGGATCTACCGGATCTTCGCGGAGCGCGGCATCGAGGACGACGTCTTCTGGATCGGCGCCGGCAAGCTCGGATTCCCGGACCGGGCGCTGCTTGGCCTCGGCCTGGGGCTGGACATGGTCTACGTGGCGCGCGAGGCCATGTTGTCCCTCGGCTGCATCCAGGCGCAGGAGTGCCACACCGGCCACTGCCCGGTCGGGATCGCCACGCAGGACCCCCGCAAGGTGCGGGGCCTGGTTCCCAGCGACAAGTCGGTTCGCGTTGCTGGCTACCTGCGCAGCCTCGACGCCGAGATCGTCCGGCTGGCCCACGCGTGTGGCGTGGCCCATCCCTCGCTGATCAACACCGAGCACTTCGAGTTGCTCGACGGACACCACGACTCGACCATCGCCACACAGGCGTTCCGGTACGACCCGGCATGGTTGGAGCGACGCACGAGCCGCATGCGTGATCGCGTGGGCATCGGCAACCTCGCGTGACCCGTGTGCGCCATCCGCACCGCCCGATCGGGCCACGCACAGGCAACTTCAGGCCAGCGGGTCTCGGGCGACAGGATCTGCACATCGAGACCGGTCGGGGGACCACGTGAAGCGTTTGATCATCGCGGCGTTGCTCTCGATGGCGACCGCCGCCTGCGGGGACGTCACGTCCGAGGCCGCGACGGCTCCGGTCGTCGTGGACCAGGGTGAGAGCTTCGCCGGCGAGGTTCCGGCCCCCCAGGATTCTCCGGTCCTCAGCTTTTCCGGGGGAGCGTCCGCCCCGAACGACGGCACGGACGTCTCCTTCGACCTGGCGACGATCGAACGACTGCACCGTGAGCAGTGGACCGTCTTCGAGCCCTTCGTCGATGCCGACGTGACCTTCGTCGGCGTGCCGTTCGACCGGATCCTTGCCGAGGTCGGCGTCCCGGACGGCGTCACGTCGGCGACTTTGACCGCACTTGACGAGTACCAGGTGACCATCGACATCGCGGACCTGCTGTCCGGCGACGTCCTGCTGGTCACACGCGACGACCTGCCCGGTGTGATCGGGGTCGACCGGGGTGGGCCCATCCGGTTCGTGTGGCGTGGCGACAGCGAGGCCTCGACCAATCCCGACCTGTGGATCTGGTCGATCCGCCATGTGGAGCTGCGATGAACGTGACCGACGAGACATCCGCCCCCAGGACGCGTCTGCCGCGTCGTCTCACCATCGCCCTTGCCGGTTTCCTGGTGGTGGCGGTGCTGACCGAGATCCTGTTGCTCCAGAACTTCCTGCGACTCCAGCAGGCGGCACAGGGCTACAACTCCGGGACGCAGGTCATCACGATCCTGGCTGACGTCCAGCGCGAGACCCTGAAGCTGCGCGAGTCCGTCTTGGTCGACCGGAGCCTCGACACGCAGTACGTGCAACTTCGTCGTGACCTGCTGGCCAATCAGCTGCGGATCCTGCGAGAAGCGACCGACGAGTTGGTCTTCCTCGGTGTGGAGACGCCCGGGGAGATCGCCGGCTTCCACCAGGCACTCGCCCGGTTCGACGGTCTCCGGGCTCGGCCAGCAACCGCAACTGGTACCGCCGAGGCGCTCGCTGAACTGGCCGCGCTGGACCTCGCGGTCAAGGCGACGTCCTCACACGAGGAGGTCGAGTTCGTCGGCAAGCTGCGCCGGGTCGAGTCGCAGACGGACGCCCTGCGAAACCTGCTGCTCGGCCTGACGGTCCTGACCCTGTTGCTCGGCATCGCGCTGGCCTACGCCGTCTCGGAGCGGTATCGCCGCCTCTACACCGGCGCCTACCGGCGTCTCGAGGACGAGATCGCGGTCCGACGGCGTCGCGAGAGCCAACTCGAGCACCAGGCGGAGCAACTCGTCCAGTACGCGGCAGAGATGGAGGCCGCCAACGAGGCGCTGCGGATGGCCGATGCCACCAAGAACGACTTCGTGTCCACGGTCTCGCACGAACTGCGCACACCGCTGACCGCCATCCGTGGCTTCGCGCAGACACTGCTGATGCGCTGGGACCGGCTCGACGACGAACAGCGGCAGACCCTGATCGCCACGATCGACCGCCAGGGCGGCCGCCAACAGCGCCTGATCGAGGACCTGCTGACGGTGTCGCGCATGCGTGCCGGAAGCCTGGTCGCCCACGCGGAGACGTTCGACGTCCGGGAGGTCGTCGAAAGCTGCGTCAGTGTCGTCGGTCGAGACGGTGTCGACGTACGCGTCCCTCACGGCGCCACGGCCCACGCGGATCCCGACCACGTCGCCCAGGTGTTGTGCAACCTTCTCACCAACGCCAAGAAGTACGGAGCGGCTCCCTTCGTCATCACGGCCACCTTGGACCAGGATCAGCTCCGACTGGCGGTCCGGGACCATGGGCCGGGAGTGCCGGCGGCCTTCGTCGGCCGGCTCTTCGACCGCTTCGAGCAGGCGTCGACAGGGGACCAGCGAACGTCGGCCGGACTCGGGCTGGGCCTCGCCATCTCGCGCGAACTCTGTGAACTCAACGGCGGCGACCTGGTTCACGTGCCAACGAGTGGCGCCGGGGCCAAGTTCGTCATGGCCTTGCCGGCCACTGGCCCGACCATGACCGACGGCGACGAGATCACCGAGATCATCGAACTTGCCGAGCACTGAGCCTCGTCAGGTCGGCGGCGCCAACAGGTCCAGGAGAACCGGGCCCGCGATCTTGGGGTGGTCTCCTCCCGCGCTTCGTTCAGCCGCCTGCCTCGCCGCCACGACATCACGACCACCGAAGATCGCCGGCAGTGCATCCGGACCATCGGCGGCAACCGCCTGCGCACGGGCGCTGGTGAGCCAGGCATGCAGGCCTTCACCAACCGCATCAGCGGAGGCACCCGTCAGGACGCCGAGCGAGTGGGCGGCGATCGCTGCCTCGGGCCACACGTCCAGCCATCCTTGCTCGGTCACCAGCAACAACCGGGGGAGCGACGCATCGTCGGCGGCTCCCTCCGGCATCACGGCTGCACAGACGAGGTCCACATCGTCCGCGAGTTCGTGCCGATCGAGGCCCGGGGGAGCGACCCGTGCGTAGAGGTCCACTTCGCCCGCGTCATGCCGACGCCCCAGCGTCGCCAGGTGCTCCGCCAGCGTGACTGCGCCGTCGTGCGCACCGCCCGGCAGTGACGCGAGGTCGACCTCGAGCGCCTCCGCCAGGGAGGCCCCTGACGGCAGGACGTGCGGGATCGGCTGACACAGGGCCCGGTGGATGATGGCCGCCCGAAGTCGGGCGTCCTCGTTGCCGGCACCCTTGAGTGCCAACAGATCCCGCCCGAAGGCGATGGCGGTCACCACGGTGTCGACAGATCGTGGCTGACCGTCGATCTGCGCCAGGATCCTCCCGGCCGAAGGCGTCAGCGCCGCCAACGCCTCACGACGTTCCCGTGCCACGTCACGGTTCGTCGCCCCGGTGTTCGCCTGGGCACGCTGCACGGCGGCCTTCCGCCGCGCTGCCGCCTTGTTCCGGTCTTTCCGCGCCATGGAGAAGCCCCCGTCGTCCGCTCGAGCCGCCAACGACGCTACGGCGCCCGGTCGCCTCGCCCCGCGCCCCTCTCGAGCCCACCCCACGTACGCCGATAATGGACATTATGTCTACAAGACCAGAGGGGGCGCCCTGCGTCGCCCAGGAGTGCCTGTTCAGCCAGGAACCCGCTGCAACTGCCAGTCCGCGATCTGGACCGTCGTCCGGCCGATTTCGATCGCTGTGGATGTCACGGCCGCGAGGTCAGTGTCGGGCACGTCGTCCAGGTCCAGGCATGCCATGTTGAGAACGGCCGCGGCCGCGACGTCGCCCACCGCAGCGCGCGCCGGGTAGCCGGTGACCGGCGCGTGATGAACAGCGTCACCTGACGCCACCACGAACTGGATGCTGGCCCGGTCACCGATGCCACCGTCGGGCGGCACGGCGAAGCGAGCACAGATGCGGTCCCACGCACGCCAGTCCTCCGGTTCGTCGAGCAGGAGGGTGAATCCGCCAGCATCGCCGGCGGCCGACTTGAACATCCAGGCATCTGCGCGCGTAGGGCCACCACAGTCCTCGCCCCGACACACGCCCCCGCGAATGTCAAGAATCAGAGATTCTCCGCCATCACCCGCGCGGGGGATCAAGGCCGAACTGAAGGTCACGAGCGACCGCCGATCGGTGGCGGCGGGGTGGTGGCTCACCACGACGTCGGGGACACCGAAGTCGTCGTCGCGCTCCCCCACGCGGACACTCGGGAACGGGACATCGCCGGACAGGTACGCCATGAGGTGCGTCTCGTCACCGACGTAGACACGAAAGAAGGTCGACACCAACTGCGTCCCGAGCAACGCTTGCTCGCCCGGGGAGAATCGACCCTCGGACGACGCACGACAGAACTCGTCGCCGCCTCGGTAGTCGCTTTGCGTCCAGACCGTGTTGAACCAGTTGTGATTCGCGCCCAGCACGTGGAACTGGTGGCGAGCGTGTGGCCCGTGCCGACCGTTGTCGTACATCCACGCGCCTTGGAGGTTGAACACGTCTCCGTCGCACGAGGGCAGGATGGTGGCGAACGGCATCTCCACGACCACCGCGTGGTCGAAGGACGTGGGCGCGATCGCCATCAGGGCACGGATGCCGAAAGGTTCCGGGAGGTCGAGGTTCTGCTTCGCTCCGCTGGCCACGCCCTGGCCTCCACGACTGTGGCCCATCACCCCGATCCGCTCAAGATCGAGACGACCCTGGAGCGCCCCGCTCTGCCCGGCGTCCATCCCGCTGCGCAGCACCCCGGTCCGGTGCACCGAGCGGAACTCGGACAAGGTCTCGAGGAGCAACTGACCGCGCGCCGCCGCCCCGGCATCGCCGAGGAGGTCTCGGTCGTTCACATGGTTGGCGTCGATGGAGAGCACCACGTACCCACGTCCAGCGAGGTCCTGTGCGAGATCGTCGTAACCGCGAAAGGATTCCACGGGCTGCACGACCACCGCGTCGGGGCAGGCCTGCGTCCCGAATGTCTCGACACCCAAGACCGCGCAGGTTCCGTGCCGTCCATGCATCAGCACGACGACCGGGTGGTCCTCCCCCAACGCCGTCGGCGTGTGGACTGAGCCGTGCACCGCCACCGGGTACTGGTACGGACCGAGCGTCGGGTCCGTCACGACGGTCAGCCCGAAGTCATAGTCGAAGGTCTCGAACGGTTCGGCAGGCGCCGCCGCGAGTACGAGTCCCGCCACAAGGGCCAGCAGAACGAGCAAGCGTCCACGGAACATCGGCCATCTCCCCCGTCCGGCCCACACAGACCTTCGACGTTCGTGGCACCGAGTCCTGCCATCGCCTCAGTGGGTGGCGGCGCGCAACTGTTCGAGGAGTTCGTCCACCAACTTGCCGATGATGCGGCCAACGACCTGGCCAGCGGGCTTGCGGGCCAGTCGCGGGATCGAGAGGTCCACGGCGCAGTCCCAGCGTGCAACGAGCCGACAGGCACCGGCCTCGTCGATCAGGTCGAGCTCGGCCGTGAGCCGTGTCGGATCGAAGCCATCCACGGGCTCGGTCCGCAGGTGCAGGCCGGCCGGAGCCTCGTCAACCCAGACCACGACAGCAGGGCGCGCGTGGACGCCGGCAACCCCGACAGGTGTCAGGGCCCAGACGGGCGGGTCGACGTCCAGGCGCGAGGCCGGGAGATCCAGGTGGCTGCCGACCAACGCACCGGCCTTGCGGGCATCACCGATCACTTCACGGACATAGCTCGGCGTTGCATCAACCAGGCCGCTCTTGCGACCGACGTGCGCGACCCAGGTCATTGGGGATCCTCGCTGGAGACATCGGGGGACGGGCGACCGACAACCGGGACCGAGAGACACCACTCGCTGCCCTCGTCCGACGACGTGAGCGCGGCTGCTCCCCCGGCGCGTTCCAATCGGCCGACGATGGACTGTCGCACACCGTGCCGGTCAGTCGGAGCATGTTCGGGATCGAATCCACCCCCATGGTCCGCGACCCAGGCCGTGGCCGTGCCGTCCCGGACCTCCAGGAAGACGCGGATCTCGCCCGGGGTGTGCGCCACGGCATTGCGCACGGCCTCGGCAACGGCGTCGACCAGGAGTCGCCCCGTGGCGTCGAGCGTGGTGTCACCCGACGCGCTGAACCCGGTG
>RCMY010004045.1_pt1 | contig 12814 bp, 10 predicted proteins | sample 2041341 | NCBI WGS metagenome assembly RCMY01 (sample SAMN09708234, study PRJNA481090) | Marine sediment metagenome, whole genome shotgun sequencing project. | reverse complement strand
TCGTTGCTTTCGATGATGGCCTTGCGCGGGCCGACCTCGATGAAATAGACGCCGCCGCCGCCACCGCCGCCCAGCGGTTTTGCCACGAATTTGCGCGGTTCGGTCAGTTGGCCGGTAATGCATTTTTCCCAGACATCGTCATAGGGAATGATCCGCCCATTGCGCCAGATCGCGGTGATCGGGGCCACCTTGCAGAAATTGCGGAAGGTCTGGGTGAACAGGATCTTGTTATTGAATACCATGGAGTATTCGCCGTTCACCTCGCGAGTCATCCAGCGTTGGACATCCGACAGGTACAGGCTCGGGTCGTATTTGTCGAAATCATAGAGATCGATTTTTTCGGGCAGGAAGCCCTGTGCGTAGAGCCAGGTCGCTTGCGTGTCGGTGATTTCCTCAGGATCCTTGGCAAAATCCGTCATGTAACGGCGCAGGTGTTTAAGTGCGACAGGATCTTGAATCGATTGCATCAAGGCTTCGTGATGGCCGTCGTGCAGATGGTCATACCCTGCGGTCATACGCCGAACTCCTTGATAAAGCGCACTGCGACCTCGCCGCCCATAAGAGGGCCGTGGATCTGGTGGGCGGCCGCGTCAATCCGGTCGGTAGCATCCACGATGACGGCACCGGTTTCTGCCGCATTGCGCAGCAGGTCAACCTGCAACACTACCCCCACCGGCAGCCGCACCAGCCCCGAGGTGACGCTGCGCATCATCAGCCACCAGTTCGGCAACAGGGTGGTTTGCGGATCGGCCACGTCGGGAACGATGGGCATACCGCGGGTAAAGCGCATGGCGGGCCCGGCAATTCCGGTCTCAAGCGCGATGCGGCGGCTGGTCAGGGTGGCACCGGGCTGGTCCAGCGTTCTGATATCTCCTTCGAGCAAGACGGCATGCACGATCACCTGATCGCGGGTTTGTGGGTCGTACAACACCAGCATCCGCGTTACCCGTGAAACCGCGCCCTGCGGCGGCAGGTCCAGCAGGATACGGTCAATGCCGCCGCCCTGCGGGTCGGGCTCCCACGCCGGGGCATCGGTTTGCGTGCTGTGCATGGGGCGCGACAGGATCGTGCCCCCGGTGTTGACCGCGTTGCGCCGTATCAGGCGCCCCTGTTCCACCGACCCCAGCAGGGGCACCAGCGGCAGGGTATTGCCGTAAAGCCGCCAGAAAAACAGCCGGTTGGCGATGGCCGGCGCATAATGCCCGTTGGCCAGCGGCAGGATCGCCGCCTGATAATCGCTGAGCCAGGGGTCAAGCGGTTCGGGATCGGGGATGTCGTTTTGCGCGGGGCCTGCCTCCGGATCCTCCGGTTCGGGCGGGGTCAGCCCGTAGAGCGCGCCCTTGTCTGGCAGAAAGCCGTGATTGTGCAGGAACCCGCCCAGGGCCGGGTCCAGCCGGGGGCGGTGGGCGTTGAAGGCATGGGAAAAGTCACGGAACGGGTTCAACGTCTCGACGCTGTCGATGCGCCCGATGCGCCCGTCATGGGACAAGTTTTTGCGCTTGGTCTTGTAGATCACACGCGGGACGGCAGGAAACACCCCCGCAGGGCGTGATCCGTTGGGTATAAAATTAGGGCTCACCAGAAAGTTTCCCCTTTATCTTTATAAGGTCAGTTTACGCATGGTTTCGGCAAAGACCGGATCATGCAGCAGCGGCTGGTGAACCTGTACAGCACTCAGGTCGAGCTGCGACGGGCCGATCAGTCCCAGCCGCCCGTCCTCCAGCAGGGTAAAGTCCAGCATTGCGACCCGCATGTAAGAAGATTCATCCATGATCCGCATCAACGCGGCGCGGATCTCCGTCCACCCCGGAACCGTCAGATCACGCAGTGCCGCGCCGGTTTCGGGATGGGTGTCATGGCGTTCTAACGTCCGCTCCGCACCGATGCCTGCGGCCGCGCCCACCTCGCCAGTGTCAAGGTTGACCGGCGCGCTCAACCCGCCCTGGGCCAGCGTCAGCTGCCCGCGCGAGGCATCGGTGCCGATCATCAGCGTCGCCGCCGTCAGCACCGGATCCCAGTTCTCCAGATTGCGGGTCAAAATCACCGACAGGCGGTTCTGGCCGCCGTCATACAGATCCGACATGAACGGGCCCTGCTGCAGGTTATCGGTAAACAGATAGGGGAGGCGCGCCGATTTGGACCAATCGCGGGTGATGGTGGACAACAGCTTCATGTCGCCGGTTTTGTCAAAGCCCTCGAACTGGCCCTTGACGATTTTGACCGCTTCGACCTTGCCACGCGCGCCCGCCAGAAGCGGCTCTATCAGCACCTCAAGGTCCGGCCCGGTGCCGTCCGCATGATGTGCCGCCCAATCGCCGCTCAATGCCACCTCTTCCGCGTCCAGCCCGCGCAGGGCGTGGATCTTGGGCACCACACAGTAATCGGCCAGCGTGTGGTTCAGTAGCATCCGGTCCTGAAGGACATTGGCATAGATGCCGTTGGCCTGATTGATCTGGGCGGCCTGAAAATCACTGAGATATTGCTCGGGGTCGTTGCTTTCCAGCCCGTACAACACCCATTTGTCGCGTAGAAACCCACGGCGAAACAGGAATTCGCTCTTGGACCCCGAGCGCAGCGTGTCGCTGTTCCAAAAGACATCAGTGAACTGCTTCCAAGCCAGATTTTTGCCATCACCCTGAAGGGTCTTGATATAGGTTTTGTGATCGATGCCTAACGGCAGGGGAGGGTGGTCAATCATTTATTATAACTTTTTTCATATTCTCGGCGCTGTCTAGTGGTTGGATTTTGTCGTGTCCATTGTCTTCATCCCGAAGCTAGCGCACGGCAGGTTCCCGCGCAACGCCCGATGGTGTCACTATTTTTTCAGCATGGTCGCGGATGCTTTGGCGAATTGCCAATTCAGGGACCCCGCGCATCATGACCCAGACATCTCCGATTCTCAGCCTGCCGTATCTGCAACCCAGTCAGGCCCAGAAACACGTCACCCACAACGAGGCTTTGCAGATCCTTGATGCGGTGGTGCAGCTGGGCGTGGTCAGTCGCACCACCGCCACGCCGCCCGCAGCGCCCACGCCCGGGGCGCGGTTTATCCTGCCCGGGGGCGCGCAGGCCGACTGGGCCGGACAGGAAGCCGACACATTGGCCGTGTGGCAGGGGACGGGATGGATATTCCTGTTGCCGCAAGCCGGTTGGCTCGCCCATGTGGCGGACGAAGGAATCCTGAGCCTGTATGACGGAGCGGTCTGGACCAGCCCGCAGTTCGATCTGCAAAACCTGCCCGGTCTGGGCATCGGCGCCGCGTCGGATGCGGTCAACCGGCTGTCAGTGGCATCGGATGCGACGCTTTTGTCCCATGCCGGGACAGACCACCGGATGGTGGTGAACAAGGCCGCCCCCGGCAATACGGCAAGCCTTCTGTTTCAAAGCAACTGGGCGGGACGGGCCGAGATCGGTCTGGCGGGCGATGACGTCTTTCGCCTGAAGGTCAGTAATGACGCCATTACCTACAACACAGCGCTGTCTGCGGCCCCTGATACCGGCAAGGTCAGTTTTCCCAACCGTGCACATCTGTCCAAAACGGTGACGACGGCGCAAGGCGAATATGTGAAATTCGCCTGCGGCACGATGATTGCCCAATTGAAAATCGCCATGGGGCGCGGGGACGAATTCGGCAATGGCACATTGGCCAGCATGTATCGCACCAACTTCGTGGATGTGTCCTTTGACGTGGCCTTTAGCGCGCCGCCGACACTTGGGCTGAGCCTTGAGTGCCCTGAAATCTCCGGCCTGCACAAATGCATTTCGCTCAGCTACCGCTCGGTGACAGCCACGAGTATCAACGACCTGCAGGCCTTTCGCACCTCGACGGGCAATTACGACATCACGGCGCATGTGATAGCACATGGGCGGTGGTATTAGGTTTGGGTATTTGGGCCGGGCAATAGCCCGGCCTTTTTACATAACCGCTTTTTTTGAATTACCAAGTGCGCTATTTTTCCAATAAAATATAGCCCGCAACGCTGCTTGTTCTGATTGCTTAGCCTCAGGCCATTCGATAATGGGGTCGTCCCTGTCCACCGTCTTTTTGCATGCGAATGCCGGCGTTCCCGGGCGTGGTTTTGGCCGTGCCTATTTCACCGTGGCCTTCTTGTGGGATCATCCCGGGTGCATGCTTCGGTCCGTGGACAGTGCGCAGGCTGCCAGCATGATGCTGGTTCAAATACGGTTTCGATGTGCCGATCTCATAAGCGTGCGCGACGTTGATCGGCAACAATCCTGACCGCGGCATCATCGGAACCGCATCCCCCGGGGGGCTCGAGGGCCTGCGGTCAGGCAGGCAACGGCCGGGCGCTCACCTCTTCTGGCCGCATGGGACACAGCGTTGTCTGATCGAAAGTCAGTCCCATCGACCCACGTCCGGTGAAGGATGACACCGATGCGCCGCGCTTTGACATCTTCGCCAAAACAATCCCACAACTCGCGAAGCGCGTCAGGGTGGGTGCCCCCGATGTGGCATTCACCGCGATCATTGCGGTTTCCGGTCAAACGTCAGGGAAAATACGCGATGCTGCGCTCTTGCCCAAGAACGCACAGGCAATACATAAATCTTCTCCCTTGCACACCGTTTCAAAGCGTTATTCTATCTCTTTGCCATGCAGAAACTTCATAAAAACCCCTCGTTCTTTCTGGATATCGTGATAATCTTTTTCCGCCTCGGTCAAGCCTTGGCCGTTTCCGGCTTTAGTCTGCCGCAGACTGCGATTATGGTACTGTTTTTTGAAACGTTACCACATCAGAAAGCCTCTTATGCCCAAACTGAAAATCGCCGTTGCCGGGATCGGCTATGTCGGTCTGTCCAATGCCGTCCTGCTGTCCCAGCATCACGAAGTTGTGGCGCTGGATGTGGATGAGAGCCGCGTCGATCTGGTCAATGCGGGCCAAAGTCCCGTTCAGGATGCCGAGCTGGAACAGTATCTGGCCAATGTGCGTCTTGATCTGCGCGCAACCACCGATGCGGGCGATGCCTTTGCCGGGGCCGATTATGTCATCGTGGCCACGCCCACGAATTACGACCCCAAGACGAATTTCTTTGATACCTCGTCGGTGGAAACGGTGCTGCGCGCGGTAATTGCGCAAAACAAGACCGCGACCATCGTGATCAAATCAACCGTGCCTGTCGGTTATACAGCAGGCATTTCCGCTGAGTTAGGGACCGATCAGGTGATTTTTTCTCCCGAGTTCCTGCGCGAGGGGCGCGCGCTTTATGACAACCTGCATCCCAGCCGCATCATCATCGGTGAGCAATCGGACCGGGCGCGTATCTTTGCCGATCTGCTGAAGGAAGGGGCGGTGACTTCCGAGGTGCCGACGCTGTTCACGCATGCTTCGGAGGCCGAGGCGATCAAGCTGTTTGCCAATACCTATCTTGCCATGCGCGTGGCCTATTTCAACGAACTCGACAGCTATGCCATGGCCGCAGGGTTGGACAGTCGACAGATTATCGAAGGCGTTGGTCTCGACCCTCGGATCGGGTCGCATTACAATAATCCGTCCTTTGGCTATGGCGGCTATTGTCTGCCCAAGGATACCAAACAGCTGCTGGCGAATTATTCCGGTGTGCCGCAGAACATCATGACCGCGATTGTGGACGCCAACCGCACGCGCAAGGATTTCATTGCCGAACAGGTGCTTGCGCGCAAACCTGCACGGGTGGGCATCTACCGGTTGGTGATGAAGGCCGGGTCCGACAATTTCCGCCAGAGTTCGATCCAGGGGATCATGAAACGCATCAAGGCCAAAGGGGTGGAGGTTGTCGTGTATGAACCTGCCCTTGAGGACGACGCCTTTTACGGCTCGACGGTGGTGCGCGATCTGGACGCGTTCAAGCAGGCCGCGGATGTGATCATCGCCAACCGCCATGCGCCCGAATTGCACGACGTGCGCGACAAGGTATTCACGCGAGACCTGTTCGGCTCGGATTAGAGGCTGAGGCTGGCCTTTTGTATTGCCTGACTTGAGGGTCAATTCGCACAGTCCAACCAAGGTTTTGTGTCTGAAAGCCGTCTCTCGAAGCTGCTTTTACTGACTACCTTTACTGACTGCCGTTATCTGACAAGGATATTATGATGCTTTCACCGGCCCCCCTCTTCAGCCCCGCCAACAGCATACATTTGCTGGAGCCGCGCTCGGGTCTTGGTCAAAGCCAGCGCATCGTCATTCAGGCGGCTTTGCGCCGCGGGATCGGGGTCAGGATGCTTGGTGACAAGCTGTACCGGCTGTATGACGATGTCGGGCACATCGACATGACCCTTGGCATGTCCACCCTGATTCCGCATGTGACGCGGCTTCAGACCAATTCAAAAAGCATCGCCAAGATATTGATGCAGGAAAGCGGCATGCCGGTGCCCGAGGGTCAACAATTCATGCCCCAGGATGTTGAAGCGGCATGGAGTTTTGCGAGGGCGCTGCTGCCGGTGGTGGTGAAGCCCTCGGTGGGGGCCTTTTCCAAGAATGTCACCGTGCGCATCACCACCGAAGCCGGTTTTCGCGCGGCCTTTGCCCGGGCGGCGCAGGGACGGCGGTTTCAGGTGGTGGTTGAAGCCTACATTGAAGGCCTTGATCATCGCGTTCTGGTTGTCGGCGACCGGGTATGCGGTGTTGTGCTGCGGCGCTATCCGTCCGTGGTGGGCAACGGGGCTGACACGGTTGCCACCCTGATTGATACATCCAACGATCGGCGACGTGATACGGTGATTGACCCGTTGGGACCGGAAACCATGATCCCGCACAAGCCGGGCGTTCATTATGACCGCTTTCCCGAACTGGTCGATTATACCGCAGTGCCGGACAAGGGGCAGCGCGTGTTCTTGCGCGATGATCTGTTCGTGGCCGAAGCGCGTGAAATGGTAGATATGACCGATATCATCCACCCCGGCTTTTGCGAATTCGCGCTAAAGGCCCGCGATGCCTTTGGCCCGATGCCCAGCTTTGGATTGGATCTGCTGGCCTCCGACATCACGGCCTCACCCGACAGCCAGCGCTGGGGGTTTTGCGAGCTGAACCTGAACGCTGCCCATTCGGGGCATCATCTGGCAACCGAAGGGACGCGGCGCGATACCGCCGGATGTATCTTGGCAGAACTGTTCCCTCACGCCACGCTGGAGCGCGAAGCGATGGCCGCGATGGATGGAGTGTCCCTGTCAATCGCCAAGACCGACAAGACCACCCACACCCGGACCGAATGCGCCATTGCCCTGCACAGTCTGACCATCGACAGCCACAGCGCGGATGAAACCCGCGATCATTATACGCTCAGCGGCAAGGCATTTCAGGTCGAAGGTCTGCGGGACTGGATCAACCGGCATTGCGCCGACGAAGATGTCCGCTGGCGCGGGTAACAGCCCGCAGCCCGCCCGACATTTCCCCCTGACGCAGGGCCGCATCCGAATTTGTGCGGTTCAATCCGTCTTGAGAACCTTTTTCCGGGCCTCGCCGGGCATCAGGGGACGGGTGTAGCTCATGCCCAGTTCGGCCAGACTATCCTTCCACATTTGTCCAAGAAGCGCGTCATATTCCGGCACAAAGCCTTCATTGGCGTTGTTGGGTACCGGAGTGATCATCTGGCGGGTCATGGCGAAAATCTCGTCCAGACAATCGGGCGGGCGCAGGATTTTTTTAACGGATTGCGGTTTTTTTCCCGACCGTCAGCAGCTATAGCGGGACGGACCCGTGGAATGAACCACGTCGGGAAAGTTGACGTTTGCAGAAAGATTAGGATCACCTGATGACATCGATCGAACCGACTCTCCTTGACTACTACTGCGAAACGAACCGGTTGTTCCTCGGCGGATTTGTTGCGGCACCAAAGGCGGAAATCGACAGGCGCGACACGCCGATGCTGGAAGTTGTACGCGCGCGATTCCGGCGGCTAGAACTGGGTGGATATTCCGTATTGGTCGCGCCCGATACACCTGTGCTGGAAGTCTCGACGGCTGGTGTCGGGATTCTAGCCATCGGCGATATCTTCGACAACGAGGGTGACGATCCCCGTGACCGGTTGCGGGCGGTGGCCGGGGCGGAAGACATGCTGCGCGCCATTGCAGAAATGGACCTCGGTGGGCGCCATGCCATTCTGATTGTGAAGGGCGACGACCTGACTGTTTTCAATGATCCGTTCGGGTCACGGTCCGTTCACTATTTCACCGACGGGCGCCGCGCTGTGGCGTCGCATGCGGCCCTGCTGGCCGAACTCTACAACACGCCCCGTTGCGTTGAAGTAGAGCACTACACCACCTCGCCGCAATACGAGACGCGGATCGTGAAATATCTCCCCGGCAACCTTTCGATGTTCGACGGAATGCGACGACTGGTGCCAAACCATGTTTATAACACACGAAGCGGTGCGATGACGCGTTTCTGGCCGCATGAACAAAGGAGCGAAGCCGCCGACGAGGAAGTCTTCCGGCAAAGGTTCGATGCTGCCCTCGACGCGCTGCGCGTGCATGTTGCGGACCGGTACAGCCCGGTCGTGTCCCTGACGGGTGGCATAGATACGCGCGTCATCCTGACGAACTTCCATTTGAACGATCAACCGTTTACCGGCGTCACCTGGGTAGACGTAAACTTCAAAGGGGCGGAGCGCGAGACGATCGACCGGCTCGCAGCTCTGACGGGCCAGCCGAGCCATAATCTTGTACGACCGACCGACGATGCGTCGGAAATACTACAGCTGGCCGGCGCGTTCAATGCGGGTGGTCTGCCACTTACGGGCGTGCGCGCCAAGCTGATGAAGCGCCTTGATGACCAGATGGCTTCCACGCCGCCGCCGGTCTTTATCATGGGTTACGGTGGAGAAATCCTCCGCGGATTCTACCGCACAAAATCGCGGGAAACCCGGACCGAGGTCACACCGCAGAGCATGTTGGACATGTTCGGTGTATCGACGAAGAAAGCCCCCTCGGATCGCGAGATCAGCGGTTTCGTGATGCGCAGTTTTCGCGAATTCAGTGAAGACGGCGATTTCAACGCGCAGGCGCTACGCGGATATGATGCGAACGACGTGTTCTACTGGGAGCATCGCATGGGCATGTGGGCGACGCTGACCTTGGAAACGATCGATCCGGCCATGCACTGTCTTGAGGGGGTGAACAGCCGCCGACTGTACGAGGCTGCACTGTCCCTGCCTCTCTCGCATCGCATGTCCAAGGAACTCCTTCGCCGCTATATCGACGCGCGCTGTTCCGAAATGGCGGCGATCCCCGTGGTCTGAGCGGATCCATACACGAAATCGACTTCTACCCCGTCATAGCCAGAAAATTACGCGCTGACCCGCCTCAGGATCGAGGTTTTCGCTTCTGAAGGTAGACCCAGCACGCACTTGCGCGCCTATCAGTAGAACTTGTGCCGCTTCAGATAGACTTTGCAATTGGACGGGTCGTTCAGAGGCTTGAGCATCAGACGACGGGATTCCACAGGTGCGCCTGTGGAACAGTCTAATTGCTGCGGTTCCTGCCTTGCATAACGTATCGTTACCCTCGCCGCCTATCTGCGGGCGCGGCGGAATTTGGCGCGCACTTCGGTCCAATCGGGAATGTCGCGGACGATCATTTGTTGCAAGGTCCGGTTTTCAGCTTTTGTCTTTTGCGGATAGATATCTTGAATCGCAGTCCACGGCACATGCAACATCTTGTAGGGTGTCAGATGGGTATAAAGCCGATCGGGCCAGTTTGCCTCCGCACCTGCTGTTTCCAACAAATATTTCAAGCTGGAGGCAAAAATCGGAGAGTTTTCCGGGGTACGGTCCAGCACACGATATAGACAGGTCAACACCTCGCCCGCGACTTCTACATTGCCCTGTTCCAGCTGATAAATCTGGATCGCTTCCATATAGTTGAACAGGATTGGGTAGAGGTTATAATCATCCTGCGCGATCAGATAGAAGCAGATATGCGTCATGAAATAACCCGACCCATCGTAGTCGACGCTGCGGGCGTAATCCATGAATACCTCGTCCTCGAAGATCGCCGACCATAGATGGTCGCGAAATACTGTGGCCAGCGATGTATCGGGAAAAAGTTCGGGATTGCCCTGTATCCCCTTCACAATGCGCTGCGAAGCATCCAAGTGATAAAATGTGCGCGCTTCGCGGGCCTTGATCTCCGCCAGGTCACTGCGAATGGGGGGCACGGTGGGATCAAACGTCGTGCGAATGTGGCTCAGGTGCTGTTCCAACTCCCAATAGACCGGGTTGTCATCCAAATATCGGCGTTTCAACAGGCCAGTGTACTGCATTGACGTTGCAATCCGGTCGAGCTGCTCAAGGTTGATCCAGTCGATCTGATGAAAGCGTTCAACGATCTTCTGACGGACAGGGCCGGTGGCTCCTTTGGAAATCCAAGAAACCTTGAGAAAGATATAGGTCGGCTGGAACAGGAAGCGGCTGTAGATATCATCCAGATAGGTCTGGATGTACTCTGCGCTGCGCCTTTCGGCTGAACGGGCGGTCGCGGCCCAGTCGGGCAGGTGGAACACCTCTCCCTGCATGCCGACATAATGATCAGGGGGCAGGGCGGCCTGTGCAGCTTTTAGCGCGTCACTTGGTTCGCCGCGCAGCAGGTCGCGTTTGAAAATGTTCTGCGCATCAACCGGCACCGTGCGCCCGATGCCATCCCAATCCACCGCCCATTGACCGCCATCACGCACCAGCACCCCTTCGGCGCCGCGGGGCACATTTGTATCCCCCGCAGCCTGCGGCTGACGCGCCAGCACCGCATCCCCGGGATCAAGAGTATGGTAATAGGCATCGTGGAAATACTGATCCGACGTACCGTCATACTGGTCGGCTTCAGGGGCATAGGCCCGCGGCAGGTCCGATGGCTTCAACGTTTGCAGATCCGGCAAATATCGCGCAATTCCGTTGCAAGGGTCGCCGTCAAGCCGCGACACTTTCATGGTGTGAGCGCGCGCCACCATACGAGTGATGTCATCCAGCACCAGATTGGCAATGCGCGGTGTCGATTTCAAACGGAAATGTAGCGGTGCGATCTTGTCGCTGGTCAGATGGGTGATCACATGGCGACCCAGATAGGGCAGGATCCGGTTGGCAAAGCGTTTGCGCTCAATCGGGGCCATCTTGTCCTTTACCGTATCGAAATACTGGCGCACGCTGTATTGCTTCTCCAGCATGTCGGCCTCGGATGCGTTCAATGTATCCGCAAATGCCTTGAAGCAGGCTCGGTAATAGGCATCCTTTTTGGGCAGGCTTTGCAGGATCAGGGCACCGCGTGCGCCCAGTTCCACCAGCGGCAGCAGATGTAGATCCGGCACCGGTTTCCAGCACGCCAGATGGATCGCCACCTGTGTCAGTTGCTGCTCAGTCAGTTGCACGGTGATCGCATCCCTGAAACGGGTGACGAACGCCCCAAAGACCGGATGCCCGCGCCGCCATGACACATCATCGGTCTGCATCCGGTTAAAGCCAAAGAATAATTTGACCAGCGACTGGCGCAACACCATGTTCCAGTCAACACCACAATCAGCGATCATCTGCGGCTTGCCCGTCAATGCTTCGGGACGCCATTTGCAGTTCAACAGCACCAGCGCCTTTTCCTGCGGCGACAGGTGCCGGGCCACATCGAACCGCTTCAGGAAAGCGGCGTATTGCGCATCCGTTTTTTCGCGGAACGGGGCCATGTCCAGATATTTGTCTACATAGCGTTTGACCATGATGTGATTGGATCGCGTGTCCAGCAGCGTCGCCATGTTCAGCACATGCGCGAGCTTGGCACCGCGCGACAGTAACAGTGCAAGCTTGTCCAGTCCCTGCGCATCCCATGGCAGCGACCAGGCCAGCTTGGACAATCCGTCAGGCGAAACATAAACAACATCCAGTGCCGCGGACACATAGGCCATCCATTCGTCATGCGGCGCCACCACACCCGCCACGGCCAGAAACCGCACATAGTCACGCGGCGATACAGGTAACACCAGATCGCGTCCCTCGGGACGGACGGGTTTGATATGTTCGGGGATGATCCAGCTGTAGTCCGACAAATCCAGGCTGTTCAGATCCAGACTGTTCAGAAATTTTGTATGACGGCTGCGAAAGTTGCGCAGCGCGGTGGCATCAGGGGCCGGGAAACCGGTTTTATTCATGAAGGATCTCTTGAAACAAAGAATTTGGCGGAGGATTGTACCATGAGAGCTATTGTGTAAAGAGAAGTACCACATCAAACGCAAGATAGTGCCTCCCGCCCCTTGGAAAGAATCCGCCATGATCGATACGGGTTTCATCGATCTGCTGTTGGAAAAAATGGCCGAGGGGGGATTGCCGCAGCCGGTGATTAATCTGGTGGCCGGCAATGCCGGGCGGATCTATCAGGGCTATACACTGCATGACCCCCATGACATCGTGATCCTGAACAACAAGCTGATATATCTGCGCGATCTGGCTGATCGGGCGGGGGTTGCCGACGGGTCGGGCCCCATCAGAGAACCGATGGCCGGGATGATGTTACAGGTCCTGCGCAGCAAGGCCTGATGCCTGTCAATATGTGAGCGATACCTGAACCGCGACTTTTGAGCAGGTTTGACCAAGTTTCTGTTCAAGCAACATTAAGCCTCGCTCCCGATGCCCAAGCAGGCGGCGGCGGATGACCTGAAGGCGCGGGTTGTGGCGTGCGAGGGCCGCGCTTGTTCTGCCTGCGGCAGATGATGAAACGTCAATTTCTGAAGCGGTTCCGGATTTTATACTGATTGTAGTCGAGGGAGAGGGTCCGCCACTGGTCGGCATTCCCAAGCCGGTGATGGCAGCATCGATATCCGACTGGGTGAAGATGTCGTGATGCATGTGCCC
>RCMY010004044.1_pt1 | contig 12814 bp, 10 predicted proteins | sample 2041341 | NCBI WGS metagenome assembly RCMY01 (sample SAMN09708234, study PRJNA481090) | Marine sediment metagenome, whole genome shotgun sequencing project. | reverse complement strand
CCTCCCCCACAAAGCATTTCAAAAAGCATGTTGCTGTGTCCCTCCCCCACAAAGTATTACAACAAGCACTTTGGGCGGCGCACAAAGTAGCCGATCATGCCCAGAACGCAGGCTGGCGCTATCCAGCCAAGACCGGCAGAGCTGAAGGGCAGGTGAGGGGTGATCGCCAGGGGCAGGCCGTACTCTTCCAGAACGTTGAGGCCGCTGGCGAGAAGGGCTCCAGCCGTGGCGAACCTGAAAATGTTGTCATTGGCGATATGTTTGTCAAAAAGCGAAAGCACAATGACCACAAGGGTGCCGGGGTAGAGAAAGGTAAGGATGGGCGCTGCAAAGGCAATGATGTTGTCCAGGCCGAAATTGGAGACAACCATGCTGAAAAGTCCGGTGCCGATCACGATGGTTCTGTAACTGAGCCGCCCCTTGCTGAACTGGGAGATGAAGGTTCCTGTTGTGCCGATAAGCGCCACAGACGTGGCCATGCAGGAAACTGTGACAATGACGGCCAGCAGAATCGTGCTTGCGCGGCCAAAGAGCCTGCCCACCAGGTTGGTGACCAGGGTGCCTTTTTCCATATCCACGGGATAAAAGGTAGAGCCAGTGGCCCCCAGGTAGCACAGGCCGAAATAGATGACAAAAAGCAGAGCGCCGGCAACCAGGCTGGCAATGCCCACGGAAAGGGCTTTCTGGCTGCCGCTTTCGTAGCCCTTGTTTTTCAGGGCAGTGACAATAATAAGGCCGTAGACCAGCGCCGCCATGACATCAAGGGTCTGATAGCCGGAAAGAATGCTGTGCCACGCCACGTTGTCATCGCGCACCACATCGCTGACGGGGCCAATGGGCATATACAGGGCGGCAGCCACAATAAGCAGAAAACCCCCGATCTTGATGGGGGAAAGGTAGCGGGCAATGACGTCTACCATATTGGATTCCTTGAATGCCAGCATGGTGGATATGCCAAAAAAAGCCAGTGAATAAATAACTTTGGCAAAGCTTATACCCTTGGAGGAATACCCCAGGGGTGAAAAGGAGATGGCAAAGGCTGTGGCCCCGGTACGGGGTATGGCAAGCAGGGGGCCAATGCAAAGGATGATGGCGCACATCATGAGCATTGCCGCCGTGCTTCCAAGGCGGTGCATGATGCCTTCTTTTTTGTCAATGCAGGAAGAAGCCAGCATGGCGTAAATGGCCAGAAAGGCCAGGCCCACATCAGCCATGTAATAGCAGAGAAATCCCAGGAACCATTCCGGCCCTGCCGTCAACCCGATGTATGGGGGAAAGACCACGTTGCCTGCGCCAAAGAGCATTGAAAACAGCGCTGCACCGACAATTATGGAGTCACGGACAAGAGATGGCTTCATTCTAAGTACTCACAGGCTATGCCAAATGGCGCGCGTGGGGCAGGCGCACTTCTGGACGCGGGTTACGGGTTTGAGCACGAGCACCTTGAGACTGCTCTGGCGGCTGTGCGAGCAGCGTTCGCTGAAAGTGCAAGCATGGTTTTCCCGCACTGTGAGCGTCGCGAGGCGAAAACAACGAGTTGGCTCATCTCACTGTTGACCTGCTCCCGATGAGCGATCATCGGGACGGCGTCGCAAGGCAGGGAAAGGGCAGAGCCAGAGATAGCAGAAGTCGCAGCGCCATGCCAGCGTTCATTTTATGTAGCAGATTCCCCAGCATATATTTATGGCGTAAAAAAGCGCCCGCAGTGTTGCCAAAAACGGCTCTGCGGGCGCTATACACGCTTCAGGTTGCCAGGTTGCTATGAACCGGCGTTGGGCGCGGGCCAGAACGTGGAAGCCTTGCGGCCCTCATGTTCCAAAGCCCAGCCTGCAAACCAGCCCACCAGTGAAAAAGCCAGGCCCACAAAGAAGGGCGGAACGAGCGCAGCCTGCATGCCCAGGATGGGGGTTGGGGAGATGGCCTTGTTGGCCAGCAGATACCACAGCAGACATGAGGTAAAGCCGAAACCGCAACTCATGCACGCGGCAAGGGCGCTTCGCTTGCCAAAACGCACCAGCGCCACATAGCTGATAAGCACGGTCGCTCCTACTATGCTCCAGCTGGTGGTGCACAGGAGGGCGATAAGCTGTCCCTTGATCTGGGCGCTGCCGCCGGAAACCACAACGCAAAAGACAATACCCAGAAACCAGGAAAACCTGGTGGCGGGCTTGCCAGGCAAATCTTCGGCAATGGCCGACACCGCAATGTGATAGAGGGCGGTAGCCGTCGACAGAGAGGCGGAGACAATGGCCAGAACAAAAACCTGAAGTCCGGCGTTGGGCAGAAGCATTTTTACAAGATGGGGAACAACTTCGTCGGCCGAGGCAATTTCCGGCAGGATAATGCGTGAAAGAGCCGCCACAAAATAGGTTCCGCCCACAAGCACGGTAAGCACGAGCATGGCCAGCGGGGTAATGCGGTTGATCTGGCGCGGGGAGTTGAGCGCAAAGTGCCGCTGCATCATCTGGGGCTGCGACCACACTGCCACGGATGTGACCATGACAAGGGAAATGACAAACCAGCCCTGTTCACCCACGGAGAGTGCGAGAAAGCCTTCGTTGGCGCGTGTCGTGGGAGCAAGTTGGGCCAGTTGCGCAATGCCTTCAAGGGGGCCGCCCACCCTGTCAAGTACTGCCCATATAAGCAGAACAATGCCCACCAGCATGACAACGCCCTGCATGGCCTCGGTGTAGAGAACTCCACGCAAACCGCCAATAAAAACCACAACGCCAACGACCACAGCCGCGATCCAGACCAATGCCCATACGGGGATGGGCAGAATCTGGGCGAGCATGAGCGCCGCCCCTTTAATGACCGCTGAAGCGTAGACGCCTAGAAAAATGGCGAATATCAGCGAAAGAGCCTTGCCGAGCATAGGGCTTTTGTGCCCCTTGGCCAGCAGTTGCGTGGGCGTCCTGGCTTGCAGGTTGCGCTGGCATATCCTGGTGGGCCATGCCAGATAGCGGTAGACGAACCATGTTCCGAGCCACACGTTGCCAGCAGCTACCAGCAACATCTGCATGCCGTACAGATATGAGAGTCCGCCGAAGCCCACCAGGGCAACGGCGGAAATGTAGGTCGCCACATAGGCCAAAGCCTGTATGACAAAACCCACACGGCCCGTGGCCATGGCATCATGCCCTTGTCCCTTGCGCGCAAGCCAGATAAAGGCCGCGATGTAACCGAGCCAGATGAGAGCGTCGCCCAGCATATCTATCCCCTTTGCGTCTGGCGCACCAGTTTGATGAGCGCCAGAAAAAAGGATCCGACCAGTAACGCCATTGCGATGAGTACCGCGGGATCCATCAACTGTAGCGTTGAAATCAGGTTCATGAGCCCTCCGGCAGATAAAAAGCGCAGAATCAAAAAAGCCGCCGACCCCTGTGGTCGGCGGCTATGTTGCCTGAATCAGCAAAACGGCCATAACTCCGCATCCGGGGGTCAGTGCATGACTCCGGTAAAATAATATCGAAAGTCGCGGATGGCGCTTAGTAGTTTCATAACTGAGATCTACATTTTCTTCATGCTACTGTCAATAAAACCATGCCGTGGCATGTGGCAGTACCAGACTCAGGCTTTTATGGATCTGGCCACGAAATCAAGCACATCCTTGTACAGGGAGGGCATGGCGTAAGGGGTAAGCACTCGTGTACGGTTGGCGCCGACCATCAAGGAAATGATGACCTGCGCTGTGGAGTTGCTGTCAACCGTAACCAGGCTGCCATCCTCGATGCCGCGCACAATGACTTTTTCCAGTTCCAGATGCACCTGAGAGAACATGGAATCCATGATGTCGCGGTCAGTCTTGGTCTTCATGTCGCTGTATGGTGAACAGCGCACAAGAACCAGCCAGTTGGAGTCCTTGTCAATGGAAAAATCAAGGTAGGCCTTGCAAAAACGCATGACGCCATCAAAGCCCGAATCGGCCTCGGCCGTGGCCTGGCGTAGCCTTTTTAGAAAATGCTCAAGTACATCCAGCCCACAGGCCAGAAAGAGCTTTTCTTTATTGCCGTAATGGTGGGTTAGCAAACCTAACGCAACACCGGCCCTGTCTGAAATCTTTTTGAATGTGGTTTCAACATAGCCACATTCTCCAAACAAATCCTTGGCCGCTTGAAGTAATGATTCTTTTTTACTTTTGTTCATCATAGTTTTCGCAGGCACGGTTGGATGGTCATTCAGCAATTTTACTGCTACTTTATTAAGTTAGCTGCAAATGTGCGTAAAGTCAATACTGAATTGAGCGTCCTGCCGTCCTGCGGCGCGTCGTGCGTGCTCAGCTGCGCTTGCTGCGCCGGAAGGCGTTTTGCGCGTAGTCACCCAACCGTTCGAGCCTTCTGTCCACAAGGTCATACAGGCTGCCGCGTGAGAAACCGCCATTTTTCAGGCGACGTCCGGCAGCGATGCCTGTAAGCAGCAACAGGGCTTCTTCAATACGGCGCACGGCATAAATGCTGAATTGTTTATTTTCGACAGCCTTGAGCACTTCGGGTGAAAGCATGAGGTGGTCGACATTATCATGGGGTATGATGACGCCCTGCGTGCCCGTAAGGCCATGTCGTGCGCAAACCTTGTAAAAGCCTTCAATTTTTCTGGTGACGCCGCCCACGGCCATAATCTGCCCCGAATGGCTGACCGCGCCTGTAAAGGCCAGGTCAAGGCGCACCGGCACCTCGGCCAGCGCCGAAAGCAGGGCCACAAGTTCCGCACCCGAAGCCGAATCGCCTTCGATGCCAGCGTAGCTTTGTTCAAAGTACAGCGAGCCGGAAAGGACAAGAGGTTTTTTGCGGGCAAAAAGGTCGGTCAGATAACTTTTAAGAATCATCATGGCCTTTGTGTGGATAGGCCCGCCCAACTCTGCCTCCCGCTCAAGGTCAATAATGCCCTCATGACCCACGCCCACAGTGCAGGAAATGCAATGGGGCAGACCAAATTCAAAGTCCCCATGCAGGGTGACTGAAAGGCCGTTGACCTGCCCGATGGCGGAACCGGAGGTACGAACCTTGATCATCTCGCGGTCGTATTCCTCCATAAATATTTCTTCCACCAGGTTGGCGCGGTACGTGCGCGCCGTATAGGCTTCCTCCAGAATGGGCGCGGTGATGATCTCCACTCCGCGCATGTTGGCGAGGGCAGAGGCTTCAATCATCAGTTCCCGCAGCAGGGGAAACCTGAGCGAAAGGCGGCACTGGTCTTCACACAGGTGAGAGCCCAGATCCACAAGCCAGGCAAGGGCTGTGCGGTCAAAGGGCGGCAGTTCACAACCCTGAATGATATGCGCCATATGGCCAAGATAGTGGCGGATGTTGGTCGCATTGCGTTCCGCTTCGTCGGCTATATGGGCTTTGATGCGAAAAAGCTTGGGAAAGCGGTCATCGTTGACAAGCAGGCCCTCGTACAGCTCTTCGTTGCCAATGAGCACAACTTTGAGATCTAGAGGCAGCGAATCGGGGGTCAGCCCCTTGGTACGGATGGCGGTATCGGGGGCTTCGCCCGAATCTTCAATGCGGGCCTGATTGGAGCGCAGCGCGCGCAACAGCCCTTCCCAGGCCGTGGGGTGCTGCAACAGGTCTTCCACATGGAGCACAAGAAAACCGCCGTTGGCTTTATGCAGGCTTCCCGCGCGGATGAGCGTAAAGTCTGTCACCAGCGCGCCCATTTCCGATTCTCGTTCAATGCAGCCAAGCAGGTTCACGGCAGTGGGGTGATCGTCCACCACAATGGGCGCGCCCTGCTGCTCGCTGTTGTCAACGAGAAGATTGACGGCATAGCGGTACAGCACGCTGTCCGCGCCGGGTACGCCGTGGACTTCGCCTCCAAGCGAAGGAGGCACGCCGTCTCTTTGCAGAAAGGCATCGGTATTCTTCAGCATGTCTTCGCGCAGGCTGGCAAAATAGCCGGTCAGACCTTCGCAGGCGCATGCCTTGAGGGTGCGCTGCTCAAGAGGGGCAAGCAGAGCGTTAAGCACCTGCCCCATGGCCTCGCGCTCCAGCCCGCGTTCGTCGTCCTGAAAGCTCTCTTCAGCCTTGTTCAACTGACGCATGAAGCCAGCCATGGACTGCACCAGATTGTCGCCCCGGCTCTTGAGCTTCAAGCGGATTGCGCTGTCAAGATTGTCGAACTCCTCTTCATTCAGGCGCTTGCCCTCAACCAGAGGAAAAAGGGTCAGCCCGCCGTTCTCATCCATGTCAAGGTTGAAGCCCTTGTCCACGGCAACGGAGTTCATTTTGCGCAAAAGCCCCATGCGTGCTGTCTGAAACTTGTCCACAAGTTTGGCGCGGCGCTTCATATAGGCGCTGGCTTCAAAGCGGCGGGGCAGTTCCTTGACTACTGCGTCTACCAGTTCTTTAAGGCTTTGCTTGAGCTTTTTGCCTTGCCCCGCAGGCAGGGCGAAAAGCAAAGGCCTGTCGGGGTCGGCGAAATTGTGCACGTAAATAATATCCGGCGGCGTGGGCGCTTTGCGCGCCTGCGGCCGCAGGTAGTTGAGCAGCATGTACGTCCGTCCGAGATCGGTCTCGCCGGAGAGGTATACATGGTAGCCGCGAGCCCTGATTTGCAAAGCAAGGTCCAAAGCCTGCATGGCGCGCGGTTGGAAGGGGTTTTTCCGGCCATTGCGCTGGGGAGGAATGCCCCGGCTGTCGTCCCAGGGGATACGGGCGGGGTCCAGCGTGGCATGCAGCCTGGAGCCGGGCAAAGGTGAGATTTTAGACATATTTATCTGATATACCTATGACTGTCGGTAAAGTTTTTCAAGAATGGCTCGGCCGCCCTGGTCAAGAATCTCACTGGCAAGCTCAAGACCCCATTGGCGGGCCTGAGAAGTATGGCCCTGCTTTTGCGCCCTGAGGATGCGACTTCCGTCCACTTCGGCCACCAGGCCCTCCAGGCAGAGCGTGTCATCATCAAGCAGGCGCGCGTGCCCGGCTATGGGCACCTGGCATCCGCCTTCAAGCCCGGCCAGAAAACCCCGTTCAGCTTCGACGCATACACGGGTGGGGGTGTCTTCCAGTTGCGCCAGAAGAGCAAAAAGCTCGTAATCGTCCTCACGGCATTCAATGCCCAGAGCGCCCTGACCAACGGCAGGAAGAAAAACCTGCGGGTCAAGCGAATGCATGCAGGGGGCCGTCAGCTCCAGGCGGTTCAGACCGGCGGAAGCCAGAACAATGGCATCATACACGCCTTCCCGCAGCTTGCGCAGGCGCGTGTCGACATTGCCGCGAAGGCTCTCGATGCGCAGATCAGGCCTCTGGGCCAGAAGCTGTGCCTGCCGGCGCAGGCTGCTGGTGCCGACGCAGGCATTTTGCGGCAATGCGGCCACAGAACCGTACTGGCAGGAAAGCAGGCAATCGGTGGGATTTTCACGCGGGGGAACGCAGCCAAGCAGAAGCCCCTGGGGCAGCTCCATGGGCACGTCCTTCATGCTGTGCACGGCAAGGTCAGCCTCGCCGTTGAGCAGGGCCTCTTCGATTTCCTTCACAAAAAGGCCCTTGCCGCCCACCTTGGCCAAGGGAACATCAAGGATGATGTCACCCTTGGTCTTGATGACGTTCAACCGAATCTCAAGCTCTGGCGCAATGGCCTGAAGGCAGCTTTTGATATGTTCAGCCTGCCAGAGGGCCAGGCGGCTGCCGCGTGTGGCGATGGTAAGGGTGCTGCGCATGCCTTTCACCTAATGGCCACAGCTTGCACAGTTGCCGCCGGAACAGCCAGCGCAGCCGCCGCCGCTGCCAGAAGATGGCGCGTACTCGCCGCCTCGAGCGCCGCCGCCGTGATGGGCGCAGCAAGACATGAGCTTATGCGTTGCGTCGGATCCGCAATACGGGCAAACCGGAGCCGCATCGCCGTAAACCAGTTCTTCAAATTTTCGGTCGCATTTTTCGCAACTGTACTCAAAGATGGGCATGATCAATCCTCTTTTACAGTATCCGCGTGTAGATAGGGCGTAAGGGCCGCCACATTTTCAAAAAGATAATGGTCTGTAAGCTGGCATAGCAGATGCCCGGCCGTAATATGAATTTCCTGGATCAGTGGCGTATGTGAACTGGGCACATCCAGCAGCATGTGGCACAAGGGGGCCATTTTTCCTCCGCCGCGACCAGTGAGGCCGAGGGTGCGCATGCCTGCGCTCCGCGCAGCTTCAAGAGCCGCCAGCACATTAGGGCTGTTGCCAGAGGTGGAGATGCCCACCAGAATATCGCCTTTGCGGCCCAATGCCTCTACCTGGCGGGAAAAAACCTGTCTGAAATCCAGGTCATTGCCTATGGCCGTGAGCGCGGACGTATCTGTCGTGAGCGCAATGGCGGGCAGGGCGGGCCTGTCAATCAGGAAACGGTTTACAAATTCCGCGGCCAGATGTTGGGCGTCAGCCGCGCTTCCACCGTTGCCACAAAGCAAAATTTTTCCGCCCTTGGCCAGGCAGACCGCAAATTGTAGCGCCGTGTCACGTAGATTGACGGCCTGATCAGAAAAAAAGCTTTCTCTGAGTCTGGCGCCGTCGCGTGCATGGGCGGCAATGATGTCAAGTGCGTTGTCATTCATGGGTGCTACGGCCTGTTGGGTTTGGGCGTGGAAGACTCTGTTCATATGATAAAGCGTCTGCCCTGACAAGCAAGGTGCGGGCTTGCGATAAAAGCCTTGATAACGTAAATTGTTGACTTATGCAAAATCAACACAAATGCCACGTCCTTTTGGTTTGCAAGGCCCGCCATGAACGCGCTGCAGAGTTGGGCGAAGAAATTGGCGCATGGCTGAAAACAAAGGGACATCGGGCGGATGTTGTGGAGGCCGGGCCTGCGTCTTCTCTCTATGCTGCCGATGATCTTGATTTTGTGGTGGTGCTTGGGGGCGACGGCACCATGCTTGGGGTTGCGCGGCGGCTTGTGGGCCGCAATGTGCCTGTGTTGGGCATCAATTTTGGGCGCGTGGGCTTTCTCACTGACGCCCAGCCGGAAAACTGGCGTGAAAAGCTCGAAGAGTGCCTGCAAGGCCATGAGCGCGTGCGCTCCTGCATGGCGTTGCGCTGGTTCCTCAGCCGCGACGGCAGGGCACTTGCCGAAGGCGCGGCCATCAACGATGTTGTTGTGAGCCGCGGCTCCCTGTCGCGCCTGGTCTGTCTTGATATCTGGGCTGACGGGCAGCACATGGGCTCCCTGCGTAGTGACGGCATCATTCTGTGCACCCCCGTCGGCAGTTCCGGCTACAGCGTCTCGGCGGGCGGCGCGCTTCTGTATCCTTCAATGGATGCCATCGGCTTCACGCCGGTCTGTCCTTTCCTCAATACCATATCTCCCATGGTTTTTCCCGGTAACACGGATATCCAGCTCCAGGTGTTGCGCGGTTCCACCGACTGTTACATTACGGTGGACGGGCAAGAGGGGCAGAAGCTTGAAAAGGGCGACGTGTTGCGCGTTTCGGGCTGGTCTGGCGCGGTACAGTTTCTCGGTGAAGGGGCCTCGTTTTTTGAACGTCTGCGCAGCCGCGGTTTTGTCTTGCAGGGGTCGGCGGGCAGCGGCGTGGGGGAAAATCAATGAACAAAGGGCTTGCCCCCATGAAGGTTCGGGATATCCGTCTGGGGAACGATGTCCGCTTTGACGCATGGCTGTACAGCATGCTGATGGACAATAATATTGCGTACCGCATGAACCCTGACCTCATAGCGAGCCCGGAACAGATGTCCTTCATGGTGCACCTTGCCCCTGACCAGGTGTATCTGCCGTGCTCGGACGCCACGTTTTCCATGCTGTGCGCCCCAAACCCCTCTGTGGAACTGCGCAATCAATACAACCGCTCCTGGCGCATCATCATGCGGCTGGTACGCTCGTTTGTGCCCGACAAGGCGCAGCGCAGACGTATTTTGCAGTTTTGCCGCTATCGCTTTTCGCAGTACATAGCGCAGCATACCCTTATTCCGTCTAGGCTGGTCAAAAGGATGACCGGTCTTGTACTGGCGCAGGGGCACATGCTGGACGACCCGTGGGAAAACAGGCGGCGCGAATCAACGGCGCAACAGCTTGAGATGCTGGCCTTGCCGGAGATTATGGCCAATCTTGAAGCCATGCCCAAGGGGCCGCCGCCATCCGGCATCTCTGAAGCGCGCCGCAGCATGGACTATGCGGAAGTGACACGCTTGCTCTGTCTTTCGGCCTTGTCGCGCGATTGGATTGAAAATACCCCTTCCAGCGAAGAAATACGCAAGGCCATGGATGGGGCGTATGCTGCCTGTGAAAGTCTGCGTCTTTATTTTGAGGCCAGTGCCGGACGATCTGGCACCGTGCTTTTTCTTTGCGACGCTGACGGGGGCACCCTTTTTGACCTTGTGATGGTTCAAAGCCTTATCCGCATGGGGCACAGGGTTATTTTTGCCGTGAAATCGGGCTTTTATTTTTACGCGCCCACTCTGGATGATGTGGAAACCGACCCGTCGCTCAAGCCATGGCTGCGCGGAGGCATTGTTCTGCGTCAGGACAAGTTGAGCAAGAATGACCTGCTGCGCCATTTGCGGGAACATCGCCTTGTGGTGATCGGCGACGGCACGCGCGAAAGGCTCAACCTGTACCGCACCTCCGTGACGTTTTCCCGCGCCTGGAAAGAGGCAGACCTTATCCTCGGCAAAGGCTGGCGTGCCGCCGATATGCTGCTTGGCACCAGCCAGGAATTCACGCGCGACATCGTCTGTTACTGGCGTGACGGCAACGGTTTTCACATCAAACTGCGCAAGCATGCCCGCGAGGTGCGCAAATTCAGCGAAGAAGCCATTGCCACCCAGGCGGAAAACATCATCGCCAGCATGCGCGAGGCCAAAGACCAGGGGCGGCCCGTTATGTTCTACAGCTGCGTCATCGGCAGCATCCCCGGTGAAACCTCCACCGCAATCAGCCTGGTACACGCCTTTGTGGACAATTTGCGGAAAAAAATGGATAATATCCTGATAATCAACCCCGCTGAGCACTTCATCGAAGGCATGGACGGGGATGACCTCATGTACATGTGGGAACGCGTGCAACGCAGCGGTCTCATTGACGTATGGCGCTTTCAAACATTTGAAGATATTGAGGAAAGTTTTGCACTCCTGGGGCGTAAGGTGCCCCCGCAGTGGTCCGGCAAGGATTCTACCTACTCCACCGGCTGCACCAAGGAAATGCGCATCGCTCTGGATGTGCAGGGCAAAAATCGCGAAATGCAGATCATTGGCCCCGAAGCCAGGCTTTTCTTCCGCAGGGGAGAGTATGGCGTGGGCAAGTACTTTGACGCAAGCATTCCTCATCAGAGCTGATCACCTAAGAGGGAGTAAGTTGACTTATGGCCGCTTATGAAGCCGTTATTGGCCTGGAAGTGCATGTGCAACTGGCCACGGCATCCAAACTGTTCTGTTCCTGCCCGACCACGTTTGGCCAACCGCCGAACTCCAATGTATGTGAAGTCTGCTCTGGCATGCCCGGCTCTTTGCCCGTACCCAACAAGCAGGCCATACACTTTGCCGCTCTGGTAGGTCTGGCCACTGACTGCACCATAAATTCGCGGTCCGTCTTTGCCCGCAAAAACTATTTTTATCCCGACCTGCCCGCAGGGTACCAGATTTCCCAATTTGAACTGCCCATCTGCGAGCACGGCCATCTGGATATCACCGTTGACGGCGCAACCAAACGAGTGGGCATCACCCGCATCCATATGGAAAACGATGCGGGCAAGAACATTCATGCGCAAGGCGAAAACGTCAGCTATGTAGATCTCAACAGGGCCGGCACGCCTTTGGTGGAAATCGTTTCCGAGCCGGACATGCGCTCCGCCGCCGAAGCTGTGGCCTACCTCAAGGCGCTGTACAGCATCGTCACCTATCTTGGCGTCTGCGACGGCAATATGGAAGAAGGCAGCTTTCGGTGCGATGCCAACGTATCCTTGCGCCCTGTGGGAGCAGAAGCCTATGGCACGCGCACGGAACTGAAAAACCTTAATTCCTTCCGCAATGTGCAGCGCGCCATAGAGTATGAAATTGGCCGTCAGCAGGACGTCCTGGATGACGGAGACAAGGTCGTGCAGGAAACGCGCCTCTATGACGCGGTCAAGAACAGCACGGCGTCCATGCGCAGCAAGGAAGAAGCCCACGACTACCGGTATTTCCCGGACCCGGACATTCTGCCTGTAGAAATTTCAGCCGACGAAATGGCCCGCTGGAAGCAGGAACTGCCCGAACTGCCCAAGGCGAGAGCCGCCCGCTTTATGCAGATGACGGGCCTGCCCGAGGCCGAGATTGAAGTGCTGGTGCAGAGCCGTGGCCTGGCGGATTTTTTTGAAGCCGCCGCCAAGCTTTATGATGCGCGCAAGGCCGCCAATTTTGTGCTTGGCCCCTTGCTGCGGGAATGCCACGCCCGTGGCCTCAGCGTCGCAGACCCGGCCCAATGGGCCATGAAGCCCGAAGCCCTTGCCGAACTGGCGCGCATTGTGGATCAAGGGCTTATCAGCGCCAAGATCGCCAGCGATATTTTTGGCGACATCTTTGAAAGCGGAACCATGCCCGAAGCCTATGTGAAGGAAAAGGGGCTGGTGCAAATTTCCGACACATCCGCCATTGAAGAAGCCGTGGATGCCGTCATTGCCGCCAATCCCTCTGAAGTGGAAGCGTTCAAGGGCGGCAAGACCAAACTCATAAGTTTCTTTGTGGGCCAGATCATGCGCGCCACCAAGGGCAAGGCCAATCCCGCCCTTGTGAACGAACTGCTGGCGAAAAAACTGCAGTAGAGCATGTCACGGTGAGATGTTTGTGGGAGAAATGCTTTGTGGGGGAGGGACCCTTTTGCTAAAGGGTCTCCTCCCCCAC
>RCMY010004043.1_pt1 | contig 12814 bp, 10 predicted proteins | sample 2041341 | NCBI WGS metagenome assembly RCMY01 (sample SAMN09708234, study PRJNA481090) | Marine sediment metagenome, whole genome shotgun sequencing project. | reverse complement strand
TCTGGCTGATCGACGAGGTCGGGCCGTGCCGTCTACTCGACCGGCGCCTGATCCCTCGGCCGAAGACCCTGGAATCGGAGAAGCCCGATATAGATGGCGACTGCTGCGATACCGATGACGATGCCCTCGACCGGCGCGCCGATCGGCAGGATCACCTGCAACAGCCACAACGAGGCGGCGGTACCGAGCGAGGCTGCGGTCACGGGGAACGCCAGCCCGGAAGAGATGTGTCGGCCGACCTTGCGCTGAAGCGCTTGACGCAGCAGGAACCACTCGACGATCGCCGCCACCGCGGCCCCAATGGCGATGCCGACAGCCCCGAGCCTGGCCACCGAGGTATCGCCGCGAACCTCCTCGGCGAGAGGATCCCACAGACCGGCCGGCAGATCGGACCATCCGGAGATGTCGCCACCGCTTGCGATCAGGCGATCGGCTTGGAACATGACGAGGACGGTCACCACGACGAGCACGACAAGACGAACCACCGCGATCTGGGCCGGGCGCCGCACATCGCCGAGCGCGTAGAGAGCGTTCTGCGTGACACGAGCAGCCATCGTCGCCGGCAGCGCCAGAGTAAACACGAAGAGCACCATGGCCATGACGTCGATCCGATCATCGGAGATCGGCGAATTGCCGACGACCTGACTCAGCCATTGGTACATCGTTGCCAGCACCGGTCGAGCAGCAGCGGTAAAAACCGCAAAGACAAGGCCCGCCGGGAGCGCGATCTTGCGAAGCCCGACCTCGAGGCGGTGAGCGACGGTGAGAGCTCGGTCGGATTGGCGAGACATCTCGGTCAGTTCCGTGGTGGCGATCGCGAAGCCGAACAGGCTGACAGGCAGGAGATAGAGCGGCATGATCAGCGCGAGTGCTGCAATCGAGGAGGTCGCCAGGAAGCTCGCCAATGAGAGATCGATATAGCTGGACAGCTGGACAACGCCGCGGGCGCCGACCGCCGGCGCGAATCGTCGTAGTACGACGCCCACTTGGCCTTTGCGGTTCAGATGCGGCGTCACACCGTGGGTGAGTCTGCGAACTCGTGGGACCTGCACCCCCAGCTGGAGGACGCTGCCGATCCCGACGGCCACAGCCAGGAGCGTTGAAATCCGCTCCGCTGACGGATCGGTCCCGAGGACAGCGGCGGCGAGCACGACCCCAGTCAGCATCGTGATCTGCGCCAGATTCCATAACGCAGGTGCGACGTAGCTGAGGAAGTACTCCCGGTGGGCATTGAGAATACCGAGGCACCAAGCGGAGATGCCGAGCAGACCGATACCGGGAGCGGTGATCCTTGTCAGCCACACAGCCTGGTCATGCACCTCGGGCGGGAGCCCGGGCGCCGTGATCGAGATCACCGGACCAGCGGCCAGGACCATGACCGCAACGATGAAGAAGATGGCAACGGTCAGCAAACCGAGAATGCCGCCGGCGACGCGGCGGGCCTCGACCTCGTTTCGTTCCTCGATGAGTCGGGCGTAGACCGGCACGAACGACGCCGACAACGAGCCTTCACCGAGCAGGTTCTGCACGATGTTCGGCACTTTCATCGCCGTGCGAAACGCGTCGGCTGCAGGGCCGGTACCGAGCGTTGCGCCGATCAGCGCCTCGCGCACCAGCCCGAAACCGCGGCTGATACCAATACCCGCTGCCGCTTTGTTGGCGCCACTCATGTCGGTGTTCTCATCGCGGTTGGCGGTGCTCGATCAAACGGCCCCGCCGACGGGAACGCCGGCGATGTCTTGAGCGGTGAGATCGATGAGCTGGTCGTCGGTTGGTGTCTCGACGTCGACGAGCCGGGTTGCCTGGCGGGCGACCGCTCCCTCGAACAGGTTGCGGACGAGGCGGCCATTGCCGAATCCGGGTCCGCGGGGGTGGGCATCGAACCAGGCGATCGCGGCTTCGGTTGCACCCTCGCCCAGGTCGTAGCGACCCTTCTCGCAGATCAGCTCGAGGATGGCGAGCAGTTCGTCGTTGGAGTAGTCGGGGAAGGTGACGGTCTTGGGGAATCGGCTGGAGAACCCGGGGTTGGCTCCGACCAGTTCGGTCATTTCCTTCGGATAGCCGGCGAGGATCACGACCATGGTGTCGCGCCGGTCTTCGACGTTCTTCACGATGGCGTCGATCGCTTCGCGGCCGAAGTCCTTCTCACCACCGCGCATCAGCGAGTAGGCCTCGTCGATGAGAAGCACGCCGCCGTCGGCGTTTTCGAACACCTCGGCCACCTTGGTTGCGGTCTGGCCGACGAAACCCGCCACCAGCCCGCTGCGGTCGATCTCGGTCAGGTGGCCGATCTCGACCAGATCGAGGCTCCGGTAGATACGGGCCAACAAGCGGGCAACGGTGGTCTTGCCGGTACCGGGGTTGCCGCTGAACACCAGGTGTTTGTTGGCATCGATGACCGGCAGGCCGCGATCGGCCCGCAGTTTCTGCACCCGCAACAGCGCGGTCAGAAGCCGCACCTCCTCCTTCACGGCAGCGAGGCCGATGAGTGAGTCGAGTTCGGCGAGTACGTCTTCGAGCGGCTCGGCTGGCACCGGTTCAGGTTTGGCGGCCTCGACGGTCTCGGCTCGAGTGTCGGTGGCCGCCTTTGGACCGGACTTGGGCCCCGATCCGGGAACAGCACCGGCCTTCGGTGGGCCGGGCCTACCGGTCGGCAATTCCGACAGCAGCAGGCGTTGCAGGGCGACGACCGCTTCGAGTTCGGCTTCCGATGGCCATTTGTCGAGCGAGATCACCGTATGGGCGAGCGACATGATCTCGTCGTAGTACAGCCTGCCGTAGGCGGTTCCCCGGACCCGGTCGACATCGCACAGCGTGGTGAACAGCGTGGACGGCTGAGCCAACCAGGCCTTGCGACCGTCGAAGATGGTGCTGCTGCGGAGCTGTGCGGGCATGGCGTTACCCGGCAGAAGATCGTGGGGAGCGAAGGCGGCAACCAAGGCCCAGAGTTCATCGTCGGTGTGGCGCCCGTCGGCGTCGATCAACGCAGTGCTCAGGTGATAGGCCTCGATGACAGCGTCGTTGGCCAGACGGCTGGCATCGACAGTGGTTCCCGAAGCGGCGTCGACAAGCGCATCCCCAATGCGTCGAGCAAACTGTTCCACTGCTCGATGTAGGCCTCGGTCCATAGCGAGCCGATGCTACTCCGGGAGCAGCTTGGCCTGGTGCCCATCACCGCCTGTTCGAGAAACTCCGGCCGGTGAGCAGCTCTCATCACAGAATCAGAAGTAGGGCCGGATTCGAGTGGTCGGCGGGCGCGAAAGGCTCCCTCAGAGGGCCCTTCTGCCCATCTTCTCATCGCCTCGTCTTGACCAGGTGGTCAAGGCAGCTTGTAGGTTGTGAGCATGACTCATCGATTCGACTCCGTCGATGCCGTCCGTGAAGGCCTTCGTACGGTGGACTATCTCGCCGACGATTCCATCGCAGGCATCGTTTTCCTCGCTGACCGTCTCGGCAAACCGATCTTGGTGGAAGGGCCGGCAGGAACGGGCAAGACCGAACTCGCCAAGGCCATCGCCACCATGACCGATGCCAGGCTGATCCGCCTCCAGTGCTACGAAGGACTCGACGAGTCCAAGGCGCTGTACGAGTGGAACTACAAGAAGCAGCTCCTTCGTATTCAGGCCGAGGGTGATGAATCCACCTGGGACGACATCCAGAACGACATCTTCTCCAACGACTTCCTGCTCGAACGTCCGCTGCTCGAGGCCATCCGGGCCGAGGACCCCGTCGTGCTGTTGATCGACGAGGTCGATCGGGTCGAGGTCGAGACCGAGGCGCTCCTGCTCGAGCTGCTGTCGGACTATCAGGTATCGATCCCTGAACTGGGCACGCTCGAAGCCCGTCAGATCCCGCTCGTGGTTCTCACATCGAACAACACTCGCGAGCTTTCCGAAGCGCTCAAGCGTCGCTGCCTCTTCCTCCATCTCGACTATCCGAGCATGGAGCGTGAAAAGGAAATCGTGCTCACGCGAGTTCCCGACATCACGGAGAATCTGGCTGATCAGATCGCTCGCATCGTGCGATCGATCCGCCAACTCGAGCTGAAGAAGTCCCCCTCGGTTTCCGAGACCATCGACTGGGCTCGCACGCTGATCCTGCTTGGGATCGATCAGATCACGGCGAAAGACGCCACCGACACCGTCAGCATCCTGCTCAAGTACAAGAGCGACATCGACAAGGTGATCAAGGAGTTCTCCCAGAACGAGAAAACACACTTCGAGGCAACGGCAAGCTGATGACGCCCCCGACCGATACCGCAACCAGCAACGGCGCAAGCGCAAACGGCGGCGCCCCGAGCGTTCCGCTGTTCGACTTGCTCGAGGGGTTCGTCCAAGACCTCCGCGCTGCCGGGTTGCCGGTGTCGTTGTCGGAGAACATCGACGCCGCCGCTGCGGTGCGCCACATTCCCATCGAGGATCGCAACGCCTTCAAGTACGCGTTGGCGGCCACCCTGGTGAAGAACAATTCACACTGGCGTACTTTCGAGACCCTGTTCGAGGTCTACTTCTCACTCCGCGGCAAGGAATACGCCGTCGGCGACGATTCGAAAGACCCGTTCGCCGACATGGATCTCGATCAGAACTTCGATGATCAACCGCCGGGCGAGGGCGGCCAGGGCGGCGGCGATGGCATGACGCCCGAAGAGCTGGCCGAAATGCTGTTCCAGGCATTGCTCAAGGGCGATGACACCATCATGCGTGCCATCTCGCGGCAGGCCGTGAAACGCTATGCCGGCATGGAGCCCGGTCGTCCCGTCGGCGGTACCTACTACCTGTATCGCACGCTCCGCAATCTCGATCTCGACGGGATGATGGAACGGCTGATGGAGCAGGCCAAGCAAGACAAAGGTGGGGATATGTCTCCCCTCGAGGAGCGCCTCGAGAAAGATGAGTTCGACGATCGGATCGAGAAGCTCAAGAAAGAGATCGAAGCCGAGATTCGCCGCCGGTTGGTTGCCGACCGGGGGGCCGAGGCCATGGCGAAGACCCTTCGCAAGCCCCTGCCCGAAGATGTCGACTTCATGCACGCCAGCCGAGACGAGATGGCCGCGTTGCGTAAGGCGATCTACCCGCTGACTCGCAAGCTGGCGGTTCGTCTCGCCCGCAAGCGACGCCATGGTCGCAAGGGTCCACTCGACTTCCGGGCCACGGTGCGGCACTCGCTCAGCTATGGCGGTGTGCCCGCCGAGCTCAAGTTCCGCTATCCGCGGCCGTCAAAGCCCGAGATCATGGTGATTGCCGACATCTCCGGTTCGGTGGCGGCGTTCGCCCGCTTCACGCTGCATTTGGTGTACGCCATCTCGGGTCAGTTCTCCAAGGTCCGGGCGTTCGTCTTCATCGATGGTCTCGACGAAGTCACGAGGTTCTTCGAAGGGGTAGAGGACATCTCCGAGGCCGTGCACCGCGTCAACACCGAGGCCGACGTCATCTGGGTCGATGGTCACTCCGACTACGGGCACGCATTCGAGGTGTTCTGGGAGAAGTACGGCCAAGACGTCAACTCCAAGACCACGGTGCTGATTCTCGGTGATGCCCGGAACAACTATCACGCGTCGCAGGCTTGGATCATCAAGGAGATCGAGAAGAAGGCCCGCAAGACCTTCTGGCTCAATCCCGAGCCGAAGGCCTATTGGGATACCGGCGATTCCATTGTCGGCGAATACGGCGCCCACCTCGACGGTGTGTTCGAGGTCCGGAACCTGCGCCAGCTCGAGAAGTTCGTCGACAATCTCGTCTGATCGACACCGCGGATCGACACAGCGACGCCTCGCCATCGACCTGATCTCGTCGCTCGATCCCAGTAGTCTCGTCCTCGCAGCACCCGGTGACGGGCGCCGAAGGCGTTCTGAACCGCTGTGATCGTTGGTCGGAGGAGGGACACGATGACCAAACAATGGTTCGAGCGCAAAAGCTTGTCAGCGAGAGATTCGTCGGCGAGAGATTCGTCGGCGAGAGATTCGTCGGGGATGGGTTCGCCGGGGGAGTACTCAGCAGCGGATTACTCCCCACCGGAGTACCCATCGGCGGGGTTCGACAGCTCGACGTTCGGTGCCATGCCAGGGGAGCAGGGGGCAACCACTCTCGGCTCGAATGACATCATCAGCGATGCCTCGTTCAGTGCCGGCGACCTCCGCAGATTGGTCGAGCGCCTGGCGTTCGGGGCGGTCGCCGTTTGGGCAGCCGTGTCGGTGTTTCGAGTCGTGGCGCTGAACAACCGATGGTTCGATCGGCCGCTCGGTTTCGGCGATCCGTCGTCGCTTTGGAATCTGTTCTCGTCGGTCTGGTTCAGCAATGGATCGATGGCACGGGAGAACCTCTGGCTCCACGAGATCGCCGGCACCTACCTGTTGAGCCCGCTCTTTCTCCTCACGCTGGCGATCGGCATCCTCGCCATTGTTCGTGCGCTTGGGCCGGCCGGCCGATGGCGACGACCCCTCTCATCGCTGCTCTCGGCCCACGTCGGGCTGACGGCCTTTCTCTCGTTCGACTTCGATGCCGTCGATAGCCCGTTGTCGATGCCGTACCTCGTACGGGCAGTCTGCGTGCCTGTGCTCGCCTACTTGCTGCTGCCGACCATCGGCCGCCGGCGCCTCAGGCCGCCGCCCAACTGATGCCGCCCAACTGACGTCGCCCGCCTCGAGCGATCGGGCGTGTTTTGGTGCGGGTTTCGGCTGTCGCTGGCGCCCGATCGAAAGCTGGGCGCCAGCGGGGAGTATTGGGCGTGATCTGGTGAGGGTTTCGGTTGCCGCCGCAGCCCGATCACGCCCCGCCGGGCCTAGCCGGCGAGGAACTCGCTCACCCTGAAGGCGAGGTCGAGACTTTGGCTGGCGTTGAGGCGAGGGTCACACATGGTTTCATAGCGCTGGGTCAGGTCGTTGTCGTCGAGTTTGGCGGCGCCGCCAAGGCATTCGGTGACGTCTTCGCCGGTGAGCTCGACATGGATGCCGCCCGGCCAGGTTCCAACCTCGCGATGGGCGGCGAAGAATCCCTCGACCTCGCCGAGGATCGAGTCGAAGTGGCGGGTCTTGTAGCCGGTGGAGGCGGTGTAGGTGTTGCCGTGCATTGGATCACAGGCCCACACCACCGGATGGCCGGAGTCGCGGACGGCTTCGAGGAGGGGCGGTAGCTTCTCCCGAACCGAATCGACGCCCATGCGGGTGATCAAGGTGAGGCGACCCGGGTCTCGATCGGGATCGAGGACATCACAGAGCGCAATGACGTCTTCGGGGGTGGCCGTCGGCCCGATCTTGCAACCGATCGGATTGTTGATGCCCCGGAAGAACTCGACGTGGGCGCCGTCGAGGTTGCGGGTGCGTTCGCCGATCCACACCATGTGGGCCGAGCAGTCGTACCAGTCGCCGGTGAGTGTGTCGTTTCGGGTGAGGGCTTCCTCGTAGGGGAGTAGTAGTGCCTCATGGCTGGTGTAGAAATCGGCCTCGTGGATCTCGGGATGGTTCGACGAGACTCCGGCGGCCTCCATGAAGCGAAGCGCCCGGTCGATCTCGGAGGCGAGTGCTGTGTACCGCTGACCCTCGGCGGAGTTGGCGACGAACTCCTGATTCCAGGCGTGGACCCGGTTGAGATCGGCAAAGCCACCCTTGGTGAAGGCGCGCAGCAGGTTCAGCGTCGAGGCGGATTGGTGGTAGGCCCGAACGAGTCGGGTCGGATCGGGTCGGCGGTCGCCGGGGGAGAACGCCAAATCGTTGACCATGTGGCCGAGGAAGGACGGCAGTTCTTCACCGTCGATCGTTTCGGTTGCGCTCGACCGGGGCTTCGCGAATTGACCGGCGATCCGTCCGACCTTCACGGCCGGGACCCCGGAGGAGTACGTGAGGACGACCGCCATCTGGAGGATCACGCGCAAACGGTCACGGATGGCATTGGCGTTGAAGCCGTCGAACGACTCGGCGCAGTCACCGGCCTGGAGGAGGAACGCCTTGCCTGCGGCAACATCGGCCAGCTTCGACTTGAGATCTCGACACTCGCCGGCAAACACCAGCGGTGGATAGGAGGCGAGTTCCTTCTCGATTCGTTCGAGAACATCGACCTCTGGCCATGCAGGCTGGTGTTTTGCATCCAATGAGCGCCACGATCCGGGGTTCCAAGTCACCCATTGAGTCTTCCCATTCGGCGAGCGAACCACAACTGATTTACCAAGACAGATGTCTCGGCTCCGATCGGCGTCCGGTGGCGTCAGCCCTCCGAACGCGAAACGACCACCCTCAGGGGTGGTCGTTTCGTGAACGATTTTGCTGCCAAGCGTTGATCGGCAGAAGTTGATTGGTCAGGCGGCGTCGAAGTCGGCCATCACATCGCCGGCCTGGTCACGTACGGCGCTGACCGCTCGCTTGACGAGGCGGCGGGCAGCTTCGGCCGTGACGCCGAGTTCTTCGCCGACCTCACGGTACGAACGCTTTCGCCCGTCATTGAGACCGAAGCGTTGTTCGACTGCATAACGAGCGCGATCGTCGAGGACGTCGAGAAGGTCGGTGACCATCTGTTCCTCGGCTCGCGCCATGACCTCGACCTCGGGGCCGTCCTTGGAGTCGGGCAGAAGGTCGACGAGTTCGTTGGAGTCGTCGTCGCCGATCGTGCGATCGAGCGAGGTGGGAGTGGTGAGCCGGTGGAGGCGTGCATGCTCGTCGTCGAGTTCGTCGCCGTCACCCGAGACCTGACGAAGCGCAGCGCGCAGGCTGGCGGAACGATCGCCGGGGAGGCGAACAAGGCTGGCCTTCTGATCAAGCGCCCGGCCAATGGCCTGACGGATCCAGAATGTGGCATAGGTGGAGAACTTGAAACCCTTGCGCCAGTCGAATTTGTCGACGGCGTGCTCGAGGCCCAGGTTGCCCTCTTGGATGAGGTCGAGCAGCTCCATGGAGGGGGGAAGCGGATAGCGGCGGGCGACACTCACGACCAGGCGCAAGTTGGCCCGGATGAAGCGGTCCTTTGCCCGGGCAGCGGCCCGGACCGAACGCTTGTTGGCGGCGGTTTCTTCGCCGGCATCGATGAGTTCCTGGGCGTCGCGGCCCTTCTCGATGATCTGGCTGAGCTCGCGCTCTTCGTCGGCGGTGAGAAGGGGCACGAGCCCGATCTCATTGAGGTACTGACCTACTGAATCACTCATATATACGCGTTTTCGTCTCGTCTGGAAGCGGGAGGGGGGGTTGGCGGTGCGGAGGAATGTTCGACGTCGGCAGGGGATGAACCCGCTGGCGGGTTGGATAGTCTCACCTTGAGCCTGTTGTCGTGAGCGTCGCAGTGAGTGGCTCTAGGGGATTGGGCCAAGGATGAGGGCAGCCGACTGAGGCATAGCCACTCGGACAAACGTCCAAACATACATTTAACTACAGATCGTTGCTGCGCGTCGAGTGTTAGTTGGGTGGTAAGGGTCACAAGAGTTTGCGCCAGCGTTGCCGGGAGCGGTCTCGATTGGTCTAGTTTGGCGCAGATGTCGCTCGAGGACGATCAGCAATCGCCGGATTTGGCGCCCTCTCAGGCGGCGGATCGCCAGCAACCACGCCGGATCGGGCTGTTTGGCGGCACCTTCGACCCTCCTCACATCGGCCACTTCATTGTTGCCGAGCGAGTGCGAGAGGCGCTCGATCTCGATGAGGTCCGACTCGTCGTCGCCAACAAACCTTGGCAAAAGATTTCTGATCGGATCATCACCGATGCGTCGACCCGCGTCGAGATGGTGCGCTCCGCGCTCGTTGGGCACCCGAAACTGGTGGCGAGCGCCGTCGAACTCGAGATTGGTGGGCCGAGCTACACGATGGCAACGCTCGAATATTTGCATGAACATGAGCCCGATGTCGAATGGCTCGTGATCGTCGGTGCCGATGCTGCCGCCGGACTCGACACCTGGCATCGAGCCGCCGAGCTGGCGGCGATGGTCGAGATCATCGTTGTTGATCGGCCATCTGGGGTCGGCCAGTGTGTCGAGTACGCAGCGGAGGTCCCGCGTGGGTGGCGGTCGAAGGTCGTCGACGTGCCGTTGATCGAGGTGTCGTCGACCGATCTGCGAGCCCGGGTGTCAGACGGCAGTTCCATTCATTTTCTCACGCCCGAACCTGTCGTCGCGCTGATCGAGAAGTCACAGCTCTATCGGCGCCGCCGATGATCCGCCCCGTGGCAACATTGCCACCAAAGGACCGGCAGCGACTCGCCTCCTCAGACTCCTCGCCATCGCCAACCGGCGCCGGCTCACCGACAGATGCGGCTCGGTGTCAGCATCCATGGTGGTTCATCGTGCTCGAGGTCGTCCTCGTGCTCGCCGTGCCGGTTCTCGGCTACTTCGGCGCCGCTGCGTTGCTCTCGACCACTGCGGGCACCTTCGCCAGACAACCACTTCCTGGCGAGCCCGGCTGGCGGGTACTCGTCGACCCCACCCCCGTCACCGCCATTGCCGAGGTTCTCGACAGCCGAGTCACCGGTATCACGATCATCGCGCAACCCGGTGGCGAGACCGACGGCGGTGCGCTGGTGATGGTGCCAGGCACGCTCCAACTCGACGACGGAAGGCTGCTCGAAGACCTCGTTCCGTCTGACGCGTTGGCGGCCCTCGCCAGCGAACTGCGACTCGGGTTCACCGAGACATTCGTCATCACTCCGGCCGATTGGTCGGCTGTCATCGGCGACGCTGCCTATGAAATCGACAACCCGGACCCGATTCCACCGACTGCCGACATGGCCGCGGTCCCGGTCGGGCGGATCAGTGTTGATGAACACTCGGCCGCGGTGGTCCTCGGCGCAGCCGCCGAGGGTGCCAATCCGCTTTCATTGTTGTTTCGCCGGCAGCTGTTGTGGGAAGCAATATTGGCTGACCCGCCGGCCACCGATGACCCAGTCGCGGTGCTCCTGCGCCGCGTTGCTGCCGCACCCGACCGAGTCGATGATCTGCCGACCCTGCCCTCACGTGCTGAGCGCCCCGGATCTGGGGGCGATGGCCGCGGTCTACTGCTTGACGATGACGCGGCCGAGCAGCTCATTCGCGAGATCGTGCCGTTGCCCCGTGGTTCAGCGCCCGGCGATCGCGTCGTGATTCGAGTGGTCGACCGCACAGGGACGAACGACACCCGGGCGCTCGCCCTGCTGCTCGGCGCCCGCGGCTTCGAGGTCTCGGAGATCGCCAATGCACAGCCGTTCGACAACGGTCCGACGCAGCTCGTCGTGCCCAGTTTGGTCGACATCGATGCCATGCGCGAACTGGCGGTCGAGCTCGGAGCCGATACCGTCTCCCCTGACCCGGTCGAGGAAACTGAAGTCAGCACGGTGGTGCTGCTCGTCGGATCTGACGTCGATCTCGGCGAATGAGTGCTCTCGCCTGCTCCTGTGGTGGTGGTGCCGGTGCTCCTCGGTGGCGGGCCGGATCTTTGACACACCGAGACGAACTCCGTGAGAAGAAGGAACCTGTGATGAAGGACGAATCTGTGATGAAGAACGACCCTGTGAGAAGAAAGAACCTGTGAGCGAAGCGCAACAAGATCCAGAAGTCCGGTCGTGGGTTGCCGCCGCCATGGACGGAGCAGACGACAAGCTGGCTCAACGGACCGAGGCGTTTTTCGTCGGTGAAGTCATGGGCATCACCGACTGGTTTGTCGTGACCAACGGGGCGAATCCGCGACAGGTGCGAGCCATCGTCGACAATGTCGAAGAGATGGTCTTCTTGGCCGACGGTCCAAAGCCGCGAAGCATCGAAGGCCTCGACGACCTCAGCTGGGTACTGATGGACTTCGGGTCCTTCGTCGTCCACGTGTTCAGCTCCGAGGCTCGTGACTACTACGAGCTCGAACGCTTGTGGGCCGACGTGCCCCGCCTCGAGCGCACCGCCTGATTCGGGCGTGTCTGATTCTGCCGTGCCTGATTCCGCCGCTGACTCGGCCCCGGTCGTGGCTCATTCCGAAGCGCTCGACCCCAACGATCTACTTGAGGTTGATAGCCCTGAGGCTGATGGCACTGAGCTGGATGTTGGAGCGGAGCCCGAGTGGCTCGACGTCAACCGACGGCTGTGGAATGACATGGCGGCTGTCCATGTCGACTCGGCGTTCTACGATCTCGCTGGTCTGGTGGCGGGGCGTGATGATCTGCGCCCGTGGGAATCTCGAGAAGTCGGGCCGGTCGATGGAAAGCGTTTGCTCCATCTCCAATGTCACCTCGGGACCGACACGATCGGTTGGGCCAGACTCGGCGCCAAGTGCACCGGCCTCGACTTCTCGCCACGCTCGATCCGGGCGGCCACCATGCTCGGACGGTGGGCCGGCTTCGAGATCGACTGGGTTGAGGCCAACGTCTACGACGCGGTCACCGCGGTCGATGGGCAGCGGTTCGACGTCGTCTATACCGGGGTAGGCGCAATCAACTGGCTGCCGAACCTCGACCGGTGGGCCCATGTTGTTGCCGATCTGCTCGAACCCGGCGGCACGTTCTACCTGTATGAGATTCACCCGATGTCGAACGCGATGGACGAATCGGGCACTCGGCTGAACGAGGACCTGATGGGCGGTCGCTATCAGCGCTACGACGACGGTCAGGGCACCTACGCCGAACCCGATGCTGTTCTCGACAACACCGAGAGCTTCGAACGAATCCACTCGATAGGCGAGATCTTCTCTGCGATCATCGGCGCCGGACTCGTGCTCGACCACTTTCGCGAGTTCGATGCAACACCGGCCCCGCTGCCGTATCTCGAACGGGGCCCCGACCGTCTGTACCGCTTCCCCGAGGGCGCGGAGCAGCTGGATCTCTATGCGACGATTCTGCGCAGCAAGGGTATTGAGTGGGGTCTTCTTGGGCCCCACGAGGGTGACAAATTG
>RCMY010004041.1_pt1 | contig 12815 bp, 9 predicted proteins | sample 2041341 | NCBI WGS metagenome assembly RCMY01 (sample SAMN09708234, study PRJNA481090) | Marine sediment metagenome, whole genome shotgun sequencing project. | reverse complement strand
TTGGATGGTTCTTGGAGTACAATTTTCCCAACTAGCTGGAAATAGAAAAAGACGCGCAGTTGCCAAGGCCTATGCGGGGAAATTCAGGCTGTTGCGGCCGCCGTCAGCAGCTTAACGTACTTTAATTTCCCTTTCGTCAAACGCCGCTCAACTGGACAATGTGAAGCATGCTGAACGGCAATCGTTTGTGCTTAGGCGTCTGCAATGTGACATGAGCTGTCGGTCGGGCATTCAAGAAATCTTACAGCGATCGGCTCTAGTCGGCCAATAGCCGACAGTCAATATTTCCGGTGATGCGTTGAAAGCTGTCAGTAAAATCGCAATTACTCCGGAAGTACTAAGATCGGCATAGTGAGTAGTAGGTGGCGCAATTCCGTGTGCTGCGCACTTACTTTTGGATCACAGTTGTTTGTTATTATCATGCAGTTTCTCCGATAGCTACTAGAACAGGAATTACCATATCCATGATTCTATTTGATATAACAAAAAGTTTTTGGCTCCTTTGAGTACCGAGTTTTTTGCGCCCATGTTCAGTGTTGCACCGAACTTGGTAAACAACACAAACTAGGTGACCAAGACGATTTGAGGGTGCGCGATCTGCTGAGGTTGCCTGCGCAATATCTTGGCGCGCGTTTTGGTAAAACTGTGGATCTGTTTCGGCTAGGTCTAGGTTGCCAACTGGATATTGTTTTAGATAGCTGATTTCATCCGCAAGTTCTTCGAGCATTTCAGCTGCTTTTGTTTCAGAGATTGATGCTTCGATAGCAGCGATTAAACTATGACGCTGATTGTTTCTTTGGAATTCACTGCTGAAGGCTTGGATAGTTAGCCACTTACCCCGAAAAACTTCAGCAGTACCACCCAAGTTATCGATTATATCTAATGCCCTAGTGGCAGCTTCTTGGCTCATTGATACAAAACTCTTTGAGAATAATAGCTTGCTACGATGATCAAACGTTTCGATAGCTTCTTAATAGGTAGATCGCTACGCATTAGCAGTAATGTCCATGGTATTTTTTGTACCTGAATACCCTAGTATCTTTGAAACATTCAGGTAATATTTCGGGGAATCGTTCCCCACCTAAAAAGGCCAAGACATCGGACAGATAGTACGCCATTCTTAACCACGCATTCCGAAATGCCTCAATTATCTCACTGTCGAACCCATCAATATGCCATTCTCGAATTAAAGCAAGAACTTGCACTTCGTCAGGAGCTAATGCTTGTAACAAAACTGGGTTGTCTTTAGACATCGATAGGAAACGTTGGAAAGCCGTGTCACTATCTTCGAATGGGTCCACATAAAATCCGAATTGCATTTTAATCGTGTTCCCTCGAATGGTCGCCATATACGCCTTACTTTCTGGTTTCAGCATAGATCTGTGAACAATATGATTACGATGTCTTACTATTTCGGATATCAGTTGATCGTTGAACTCCAAATTACTCTTTACTGGTTTGTGCCATTCAGAAAACCCACCACGATTCTGGAGGGAGTGAGTTACCATATCTGGAATCTCTCTCATCGAACGAATGAATGCATTTAGTGAGTACCGAAGCGAATCGGCATCACGGTAATGTTGTTCAATCTGATGAAGATACCAATGGCTTTCTTGCCATCGGTCTAATGCCGCTTCAATTTTTTCGTGAGCACATTCCATCTTTTGCTGCCTAACGCCAATTTTGTAATTTCTAAGAGTTTATTCTGATATTCTATTTACCTCAACAGCTTCGCAATCCGCTGACCAATATCGTTTTGTGCACAACGGGACTCCTATTCTTAATCAAGCAATTTCGAAGGTTGGTTAGCTGCTAAAACTTGGCTGGGCTGATTCGGAAGAAAATGTCAGCTTTAGGGGCGTGTCGTTGGAAATTTTGGAAACAACCGATTAGGGTCGTTCTCGTCGATTTTGACTATGTTGGCGCGACAGACAGCAAGATCATGATATAGCTGCCATCGAAAACCGATAGCTCAACTACCTGGCTACGCGTGCAGCCGGCCAGGAGCGGAAGTTCGCCGCATGTATATACAGAAATAGCTGACATTGGCGTGATATTTATTCCTCGCTTTAATAACCAGTGACGATACCGCCCGGTTGCTTTAGTTGTCAGCTCGTAATTCTCTCATGCCCGCGGGAACTGCTTGATGTGTGAGGCTGGCAAGCTAATGCCTTATAAGAACCCCAAAACATGACACTATTCGAATGGGCTGCGCAAATCGTAGAGCATATCAGCCAGCTCATGATATTCCATTCTCTCGTAATCTCCGTGGTTGAAGAGCATATAGTCGAAAAATCGCTTTATCCGTTTATCAGCAAGGAACAACACAAGTTGTTCGGAGGCGAAAGCGATAATTCGTTGGCTTTGCTCATAGGATAGGTCTCGACCTTCGATATGGTCACAAGCAGTTGCTGCGACTTCCACGTCAGTACTCGATTCCAATACGCCTATCCAGTACTCAGTCAGATTGTCATAGTTGAGAGCATAGTCGGGCAGATGTGCACGCAGAAAGTCGCCAATATGCTTGTGGAGGTGCAGAGGGTGATTGTATTGAGCGTGCCACTCTCTTAGCAAATGTTCATGCATCTCTGATTTTCGCAAAGCTGATTCAAAGTCTGCATCCTGAGAGACAATATGCAACTCGACAGTTCCGCACGATTCTAAAAGGCATTCCCAGTTAATCGCGTCTCCAATACTCCCAGGCTTTCCAGGAGGATTTCTAAGCTCAACTCTCGCCCTAGCTTTAGCCAGGATTTCATCTGTCGTGCGAAGTCCTCGGCCTGCTTGAAATAGGCTGTTTATAACAGCATCCGCAGCTAGCGTTTTCGTCTGAGCTGCTTGCATCAGCTCATCCGAGAGCTCCTTAATCAATGCGTTTCTCGAACTTGATGCCTCGCGAATTTGCAAAACCAACGCGCTTGCGTCGGCCATTCTTGGCAGTTGAATTTTGTTCGATGTTTGGCTGCACAGATGCTTAAGCTCCTCGGCAATAACCTTCTCACGATTTCGGTTGAACTCGAGCTCGACGTTCTCAGGCACGAAGAGATCAATCCCGCCATCGAGTACATGCTCGGCGATAGCTTCTAGCTTCTTGAGGTCGTCAGATGACCGTTTGAAGAAAGATAGATAGACGTTAGAGTCTAGAAATAGCTGCATAACCGAGTTCCAATCGAGCCAGAATCTATTTGTAACGACGAAATCGCCAATTAATGCCCGACTGCCTGCGCTTGTTAGTTGGCGTGTTCATTTACTGCGCCGGTATTATTGAATTTTTCAAACCAGCAACCACCGGCACCCATTCACCATCGATGTTTGCTATTAGATAGCCATGGGAAACGCCATGTTGTTCGTGAGTCGCCATGAACTTGACTTCATTTCCCGTTTGGTCTGATTGTGCCTGTGCAAAATATGCCGAGAACGACCAGAAACTGGCGATGCCTATAACAAAGCTAACCAGTGGAGCAAGGGATGAGTGTCTCATATCAGTGTCTCATTAATGGCCAACGAATTTTCTATTTAAACTCACTGGGACTTGAAGCATGGGAAAGCAACCTAACAGGCGAATATCGTGACCCTGGCGGTCATGCTATCCGGTTTTTAGAACTTACTTGGTGAAAACTATAACGATACCTTCAGCTTTTGCTACTTGCTGCGAGTAGCCGCCCAACGTACCATGAAAACCACTGTCGCGTGTGCTTGCTAAGACGAATGCATCGCCGCCATTCAGACACGCACACTCTTGAAGCTCAGCTATTGCTTCCGGCGTCTTGTCAGACATTACGCCTCCACCAGGGGTTTGTCCGTAGGATATACCAATTTCTTCAAAGGCTACATCTTTCGGAAAACTCCGAAGCATTTTTTCGCCGCATTTTGAGCTCTTTGGCGCGTATGTATTATTGCTCATACCAGTGGGTACGAACTTGTGTGTGCCGCAGCCTGACAATGTAAATACCAAACCAATGATTAGCGGTATTCTTAGCTTCATATTGGTGGAACTCTTGGGCTCTAACACGCAAATATCGTGACCCTGACGGTCACGCTATCCGGTTTTTAAGCATTTTCTATTGTGACAGCCGAAACGCTTATTGAAAATGTTCCAAATGGCGAGCGCTCAGAAACTTGTTCAACATTGTGAATGCTTTTAGTGCACCAAGCCTTTACCCTATTTAGATAAATGCCCCGCTGCTCTAGCAGCAATCTAATTTCTTCAGGAGAAAAAACTGATTCTGTACCTGAAAATAATTGTTCATTATTTCGAAATGGCTCCATGATTCCGAAGGAAGACCACATGGTGACTAGCGACCATATTCTTGAAATTAACTCAACATCCTTATCTAGTTCTAACCACTCCATTCTAGGTAGGCTCTCATTGTGAGCAATAACTTTGTTTCGATAGAGCATCGCTTGGGAGTTTATGTTGGTAAATTGACCTCGTGACCTATGCATTTTATTGTTGATGTAATCTATTTCGTCATCCGTGGACAAGCCGCTTTGTGCAATATATTCAGAAACCATGCCCCATAATTTTCTTAGTGAATTATCGCGTAAATCCTTGCTTACCAACTTTCCCAGAAGGCAAAAAACAGTGTATGTGCCGCCTACAAGCCATTGCGCATAAAATGGATGCTGCTGAAATGGATCATTTCTTGTGTCAACATTTTGTAACGCAAAAATTACAGCTCTCCACTCGATGAGTTCCAACACTAACTCATCTATGCCTCTCGGGTATTCACCATTTATAAATTCTTCGCTATTAATCCATGCCTCTAAATTATCTACCTCTTCTTGCCAGTAGCTTTTACTATCTTCACTAGCGGAAGCCAAATAGGAATTATAGTCATCCAAGCGCTTATTAATATCTTCTGGATGGATATGCTTGGCGGTTATTCCTACCGAATAATTTTTTGCGTCATCTTCCGTTGAAAATTCCATATATCAAAACTCGATTGATGCTTAACAGGCAAATATCGTGACCCTGACGGTCACGCTATTCGGTTTATGTCTTACAAACAATATTAAAAACCACTACTTTGCAGCACCTTACAGATAGCGCGCATATTGTTGTTTCCGCAAAACGAGACCACGTTTTCGAACCGATTTTGATTGGTCAGCATCGACCGGTCAATGCCAGCTTTGCCACAGACTCCTGGTATCTAGGCGCGTTCCGCGATTTTTTCCTGATTGGGACCAACGTGTCTGGCGTCAACTATCTTGGCCGGTTCGGGCCACGCTACTTGTCGCCGAACACCAACGTCGGCTTTGGAGGGACATTTGTTAGCAAGAGTAAACGACAGCAGTGGGTCGCTATGTTGAGCTCAACATAGCGAACCTTATGTAGACATGTCAACTATGTAGAGCAGTTCGAAGCTGCAGAGTTGTGGCCACGACTTAGTGAAGTTCTCAGCCCGATCCCTTATCAATCAGGTCAACATAGTATTTGCCCGGGCCTGTGTGGCGGCACGTCAGTATGGCCTAATGAAAGCACTTCATCATTACGCAGGGCTTAGTCCAAATTTCACGGCATACCGGTCTCTATAAATATGAATCTTCCTTTACTCAACCTGAGTAGCGTAAACTCAATATGCAACATGCGGATTCATTCGCAATTTACATTCAGATATCAATCCGACTTTGAAGGCCGGGAAGCCGAATTGGACCGCTAACGGTACATGTCCTTCTTCCGATGCTTGCAAACGATTAAACTATGTAGAGAATGCACGGGAGAAATCGAAGGGATTCCCGTAGAAAATGATAATTCTCACCAGCACCTCCACATAGTTGACATGTCCACATAAGGGTCGCTATGTTGAGCTCAACATAGCGACCCAATGCAGCCAGTCGCGAGTTCGCAATCGTTTTCTGCCATCAGTACTCCCGGGCCTCGATAGCTTCGCGGATTAGCAACGTACCAACGCTCGCTTTGCAAAACGAAACCCCCTTTGTTGATGGCGGTTTTTTTAATATGATCGTTCCGCGTGCGCAAAATTCTATAGCGGGCAACGAAGTAGAGATGGCATTGGGAGCCGGCCAATTTTTGCGACGTAACCTCAACTAAAAACTAAAGCTTCGTGCGTACGGCATCGGCTTCATCAACTTCTACCTATTGACTAGCAGCAACATGCTCCCGCCTCAATGTTGGTGTCGCCATTTGATGTGAGATGACAAACAAGGATACGCGCTAACGACGAACATAATACTAACGTGCTAGCACATCTGTGTAATTAAATTCTGTAGCAGAATTTTCTATAATCTAATTCAGAGTGAATGGGTTGTTTAAAGCGTAGAGATAGCGATTCATCAGGTTAGCAATGCCACAACGTTATACCCCCGGCGGTTCGCAATCACGATCAGCAGCAATTATCAGCGGTCTGGTTAGGCAATGATTAGAAATGATGCCGTTGCGCAAGGAGCAGAAATGCACAGGAAACTCGTAGGTGTTATAAAGCTAGTCCGCAGTTTTGCGGTAATAATGGGGAGGACTCTAACTCCGACAATACTCCACTTTTTGGTTTTTGCCGGTTTGACACTGGACGCAGCCGCCGATGGCGTTACTTCCGGCATTACTGTCGGTCCTCACGTCGACGCTGGCGACGTGAGGGGTATTATTTATTATAACGGAAAAAGTCCTGATATCAGTGCTGACGGGCGCTACGTTGTGTTTCAATATTATCTTGACAATCTGCTTACTGAAGATGACAACGGAACCGACGACATTTTCGTTTATGACCGTGTCAGTGGCGAGATTACACGCGCTAGCGTTGCTTCAGACGGTGCGCAAGGGGTAGGATTAGAATCCGAGATAGCCTCTATAAGCGGCAACGGGAATGTTGTCATATTTTGGTCGTATTTCACCAATCTGGTACCGGACGATACCAATCGATTGGCGGATATTTTCGTCCATGACCGCATTTCTGGTCAGACCACTCGAGTTAATGTTAATTCGAGTGGTGCACAAGCAAACGCTGATTCCTTAGGCTTCTCCATCAGTGGCACTGGCCGTTTCGTGGCGTTTGCATCCGAAGCCAATAATCTTGTGCCTGATGATACAAATAGGACCGACGATCTATACTCAGGAAATGACATTTTCGTCCATGACCGCAGCACTGGCGATACTACCCGCGTCAGTGTTGACTCAAGTGGTAGGCAAGCGAACGATTCGTCCTACAGGCCCATAATCAGTGCCGATGGGAATCTTGTGGTATTTGGCTCCAGCGCATCCAATTTGGTACCGGACGATACTAATGAATCGTCCGACGCATTCATTCATGACCGCATTTCAGGTCTGACTACGCGGATCAGCGTTGACTCACGTGGCTCGCAGGGCAGCGCTGACTCCTATGCCACTTCTGTCAGCGCCGATGGGCGTTTCGTGTCGATCATCTCCGACGCCTCCAATCTGATTCCGGGCGACACAAACGAATCGTCAGACGTTCTTATTCATGATCGTACGTTAGGCCAGACCACCCGCGTCAGCGTTGACTCACAGGGTATGCAAGGAAATCGTGATTCTTATTCCGCCTCGATTAGCGCCAATGGACGTTTCATAGCGTTTGGCTCTCTCGCCTCTAATCTAGTGCCTGGGGATACAAATATAATATCTGCAAGAAGGGGAAGCGATGTCTTCGTCCACGATACAGTTACCGGCAAAACTACACGGGTCAGCGTGGACTCTGATGGATTGGAAGGTAACAATGACTCCAGCGCGCCCGCTATCAGCGGCGACGGCTGTGCTGTGGTATTCGAATCACGATCTTCTAATCTAGTGCCAGACGATATTAATGAGGTTTATGACATCTTTGTCCACCAACGAGATCCAGCCGAGACGCTCACCCCAATGGAACCCAACGACGAGCCGGCCAAAGCCACCGATATCTCCCCGTGCTGGCGACATTATCACGCCCGCCTCCCGGATAGATCGCGGCGCGGTTGGGATTTGGCTCGTCAAGGGGAGGGCATCTTCGAAGACTACAACAATCTCGACTCCGTCCCGCCAATGACAACAGCCGATGTGTGGACAAAGAGCCTGACGGGGTTAAGCCTGAATTCAGAAATAGACCGCGACTTTTTTCGCACCTGGTTCCCTGATCCTCGCTACTACTCTGGCAGCAACGATATTCGACCAAAGCATCGGCGCCTTGCCGATGGAACTCCAAAATCAATGCCTGAATGTGATGTTGTCCAACGTCAGTCATGGTCGCCTGGCACGGGCAGTGAATTGGTCAATGTGTCTCTATCCGGCCGGCTCGATGTGACTGTGATACCGACGGTCAGCGCCGGCGATTCAGCTGTTGACCCCTCCGACGAGGTAATCTACGTCTATCGCGACGGGGCCTCGCCACCAGTCGCTTCTGGTAACGGCCCAGCACTGCGCCTATCCATCTACTGCCCCCAGTCGGGCACAGGCTTAGCGTTGGACGAAGTCTTAATCTCAATAGGGGAGCGTGCAGAGGTACGGCCTTGGTCACGCTACGGTGATTACACATTACAGCTCGACTACATCATCGAAGCACGCCGAGGAATACCGAAGTGGGTTAATGAGCTCGCCGAATTCGAAGGACTCCGGACCTTGTTGGGGCTTCCCTGTCCATTACCCGGCAGTGGCGCATTTCCCCACTGCGCCTCTGGGCCTGAGCCGCGCGTGGAACTTGTTCATCCACATACGCCGCGATTGTTCGATTGTATCGCTGACGGCCCAGGCTGCTGGGATCCATTGCTGATTACTCTCCCGACACCCATGAAAAGAATGGAAATGCTCTTTAGTGCGCACCCAAAAATGACTTTTGAGCTATATGACGCGGACAAGAAAGTGATCGCTCAAGCCAAGCCCTTTGCTAAAGAAGAATCACAGGACGGGGAACCGAGACTAGCTTCTCGGCTACTGGTTGACAAGCTGCAGACAGGACACTATGTACTAATGGTCAATGGTCCGCCCGGCAGCTATGAGATCGACTACCCGGGGATTGAACAGAAGGGACTTAAGCACGTCGGCATTGACGAGTAACAGGGTTGTCGGGTATTCGATAGTTACAACAATCCACGCAGCCCATTTTTTGTGACCGGTTCAAGTACTATGCCGTGGCGTCCGGTTGGTGACATAAGCTGTCGGTAACTGCAGTCTCATTTGAACGGGGAAAGACGACCCACTGTAGTCATTTTAGCTTGAATTATCATACCTTCATGTTCATACTCTACGTATGGCTACTATCAGAAAAACCATATCGCTTCCTGCGCAGATCGCCAAACGTCTTGACTCGGAGGCAAAACGTCGAAAGATGTCTGTATCTGCTATCGTGACCGAATTGGTACAGCAGCAACCTGTAAAGTTGCCGTATGCCGGTTTGATCGATGATGATGAGCAGCTGTCGCAGAACGTTGAACAAATTCTTGCTCGGCTAAGGACTTGATCGTTTGCGATACCGGACCAATAGTTTCGGCAATCAATAAAGGTGAGCGCCGCAGACATCTTTTCGCGGCCGAACTACTAGCCCTCCTGGGCAGACAAGTCATCGTTCCCTGGCCCATTCTTGTTGAAGCTGACTTGATGCTCAGGTCACGCGGGTTTCCAACGGCCGTCGTTATCTTCGGCGAGAGCATGGCATCAGGGGTGCATAGGCTTGAATCACCAACGGCCGCCGAGTTGGAATTGGCATTGACGCTTGGCAGACGCGACAAGGATAGTGGAGCTGACCTACCAGATTTGATCGTGATGTCTATGGCGCACTATCGTAAGGCGCATATCTTAACCTGGGACTTCAGACACTTTCGCTCAGTAGTCCTCAAGCGTGGCCATCATTGGCAATTGCTGGTTTCAGAGTCTGAAATGCCACTGCCTTGATTAAGGAGTAGGCGCTGGTAGACTCTGAAGCGCCGACTAAAGGGGTCCGACTAAAGGGGTCGGTGACAAATGATAATTATTGCGTTTTGTCACCGACCCCATTCTTTGCCATTTAGGGATACTTTTTCATCTAGTACTTTGTTGTTAGCACTCCAGAGTTATATACACTTTGAGTGTAACGGTAGAGACTTGCTAACAGATGCAAACACGCGCAAGCAGAATGCTGAAGGAATTAGCGATACACCCGCCAGTATATAAAGAACTCTGTCAGCGTCAGCATTCTTCAATCTAATCAACAGCAGGAGGCCGTTATGATTATCGATGTAGACTCAAAGCACAAACTTGTGAAACCGGACGGGATTGCCGCGAGCGACTATCTGGGTGCATTGCGTGGTATGAGCGTATTGGAAGAGCGTGTTATTTCTGAAACTCGGCAATCTGCTGCAAGGATCGAAGACGCCCTTAGCGACTATCAAAAAGAAGTTCAGACTCTGTTTGGCGAGAAAAAATACACGAATTATCGAGAACAAATTCGTGACCGGATCGCGAGGTACTGGGCTGCAGCAGACGGTTTACCTCGCGATAATGAAGGCCGCGTGCAGATGAAAGCCAATCGCAAACAAATGAGTTCGGAAATCAATCAAATTCAAAAAACATATGGAATTGATGAGGAGAAGCTCGCCTTTTTGCAACAATCTCGTGACCAGGCTCTGACGAAGCTTTCTCCCATACGCGATACGAATGGCGGCTCACCCTCTCATCTCATTCCTACCAGCCAGATTCCGCATGATCTACGCGCTGGGCGAACCAATCCATGGGTATCAATCACCCCGCCATATTCGGGAAGCTCATGGCAGTACGGTTGGTCCCGAAGGGGAGGCATGGATCCGAGGCTCAGCGGCGTGGCAAACGCTACTACCGGCGAAGTGGGCAGTCACCAACGCGTTTGGGATTCGGATGCCAGTGACAACAGCTTCATGCACATCGATTATCGAAATCGGGTCGGGGTGTTTTTCCAAATACCGGTAACCGGACTTGTGGAAGCGTACATTGAATTGCAGAATATCGGCAGCTACCATCAGGTCATTCATGACGATGAATTCGGATGGTCTTCTGGTACCGCACGGGTCGGCAGCCGCATCACCATGCAGGTTGTCTCTCCGTCGGAAAGTAGTGAGTCCAGCGCTGTAGCATTCGAGGTGCGTCGATCAGGTACGGATTTCTCTGATTGGGGTAATGGTTACACGCTTGGGAATTCGTATTGGGCGCATCTTTTCTCTAACCAGCTTTACACTGCTGGACAAATGCTTTATCTCCTTGTCGGTTCCTACGAGTATTTGCATGAGACGGTAAATGATGTTTCCTACAATGACCAAGTAACCTATCGCTGGTTTATCCCTCGCATTTGGTTAAGGTCTAGCGGAGAATAAAGGTGTCCTAAAATTAAAGGGGTCGGTAGCAAATGATAATAATTGCGTTTTCTCACCGACCCCTTTCTTCCCTTCCTGTTATTCCAAACTGAACGTGTTGTTGCGTCTTTTGTTGCACGATTCGCGTACGTGGTCGCACTCGACCCCCTTAGTGCTATATCGGCCACTCCGAGTTTTACGAGGTCACAGGCGCGAAGCTTGCAGTCAAACGCTAGATTGAAAAGAGCAAGATCGCGGGTATTTTTCGCGAGCTGCAATCGTATTCGGATTGCCCAGATTTCTTGTAGCTTAAGAGGTGGTTTTGCCCAATAAGCTTGCCTTCGTTCCACGCTTCTCTGCTTGGTTTGTGATCAAGTAATGCGTACGTAACAACTTTCTCTTTTGTATAAGGAAGCATTACTCTTTACTAGAATGGCGCTTGCCGGCTACTAACCGATTAGGCTGGTTTGATGCTCGGGAACTTCGGTAGTCGACCCAGAAGCGACGGCTGCGTGACATAAGCAGTCGGTCGGGCAATCAAAAAATCTTTCAGCGATCGGCTCTAGTCGGCCAAAACCAGTCATTCGATAAGTGAAAACGCGATGCGCAAAGCGTGCGGTTTACCGGGCACTATCCATGCGTTTCAGGCTTTCAGACTCGTATGCCTGGGCCCACGTTTGCCTGACGCGATATTGATTGACATTCAATGAGAACTATGCTAAACCATACTCTTAGGTTTAACGGTCCACCTCATTTTATTGCTCGCTGGCAAAGACCGCTAACATCTTCCTACCGGGAGGGTGGGAGGCGGATAACTTAACGATCTTCTTGCCCCCCTCGACAGGAATACATTTCACCGTCAAGCGAGGAGGTCCCGTGATGAAAACCACATTTTTGGTATTCGTTGCCACGATTACGTTGTTGTTGCCGCCGGTGACATCATCGGCGGACGATGGACAGATCACCGTACTCTACGATGCCTTCGGAAAGGCGTCCAATATGCAAAAGGATTGGGGCTTTTCCGCGTTCATCGAGTACGGTGGAAAGCGCATCCTATTCGACACCGGCAACAATGCCGAAATCTTCGCACATAACGTTAAAGCCAAGGGTATCGACCTTACTGACTTGGATTTCGTGGTCGTCTCCCACCGCCACGGCGATCATACGAGTGGACTGAACCACCTCATGACCGTCAACCCGGGTGCCAAAATCTACGCGCCAAAAGAAAACTTCGGCGTTTTTGGTGCAGCCCTTCCAGGGACTTTCTACACACGCGACGAATCCCTGCCCGAGGAGATGCGCTACTTTGACGGTAACCCACCCGAGACGCTGAAGTTCGGGAGCCCATGGCCACAGGGCAATTTCACTTGGGTTACCGAGACAACCGAAGTAGCGCCCGGGCTTCATTTAATTTTATTGAAGGGACCCTGGGGCGTTGACCTGGACGTGATGGAAATTTCGTTGGCTATTGATACCCCTGATGGCATCGTATTAGTGGTCGGGTGCAGTCACCCAACGCTCGAGAAGATCGTCGAGGCAGCCACTGCGGTGATCGACAAGCCGATCCATCT
>RCMY010004040.1_pt1 | contig 12816 bp, 12 predicted proteins | sample 2041341 | NCBI WGS metagenome assembly RCMY01 (sample SAMN09708234, study PRJNA481090) | Marine sediment metagenome, whole genome shotgun sequencing project. | reverse complement strand
GACGATGAGGCCGGTTTCGTTACCGAACTGCTGTCCGGTCAGCCCGACGCGCCGGTGTACTTCGGACGCATGAAGCGCCACAACCGCGCCGGTCCAGCGTTGCTGGGTGAGCGTCCGGAACTGAAACGATTCGAGGCCGCCGAGCTACGCGGCCGCGTTAACCGCGACCTGGTCCTCATCGACACCCGCACGGTGGCGGAGCAGTGGGCCGGCTCGGTGCCGGGCGCCTTGGCCATACCCGGCGGAAGGTCGTTCGCGACCTACGCCGCGTGGGTGATCGATCCGGAGGTGGAGTCGCGCCCGATCGTGCTCTTGGCGTCTAGCGCCGACGTCGCTGCTGAACTACGCGACCGCCTTAGCTACGTGGGGATCGACAATGTGGCGGGTTACCTGCCGACGTTAGAGGGCCTCGAGCTGCAGCCGTTGCCGCGGATAACGCCCGCCGAACTTGAACGGCTCGAGGAAGCATACGTACTTGACGTGCGAACTGCCAGTGAAAGCGCTGCCGGCGCCGTGCCGGGCGCGCACCACCTTTACGCCGGTCAGGTGCTTAGTAGGTTCTCTGAGTTGCCGCGAAGTGGCCGGCTAGTGCTGCACTGCCAGAGTGGGGGCCGCTCGGCGGTGGTGGCGAGTGCGCTGCGCAACCGCGGCTTTGGCAACGTCGTGGAGCTCGACGGTAGTTATGACGGTTGGTTGGAGCATCAACGCGGCACATAACGGCGGTAGCTGGACGTCACAGCCAACCTTTGCTGCGCGCCAACCGTGCCGCCTCCGCCCGGTTGTGCACGCCCAGCTTGCTGATGGCTTCCGACAAGTAGTTGCGCACCGTACCTTCGGAGAGTGCAAGCGCGGTGGCTATGGCGGAGGTGGCGTGGCCCTCGCCAGCGAGGCGCAACACCTGCCGCTCGCGGTCGGTCAAGGGGTCGGCTTCGCCCCAAGCTTCCAGCGCCAGCTCAGGGTTCACGGCGCGGCCGCCCTGCTGAACGCGGCGGATAGACTCAGCAAGTTCACTGGCAGGAGCGTCCTTAAGCAAGTAACCGACCGCGCCTGCGTCTAGGGCGCGCCGCAGATAGCCGGCCCGCGCGAAGGTGGTGAGGATGACCACACGTGTGGCTAGAGCGGAGCTGCGCCGCTCCTCCTGCACCGCCGCTGCCAGCTCCAACCCCGTCATGTTAGGCATCTCGATGTCGGTGAGTAGCACGTCGGGCTTGAGCTCAAGTACTTGGCGGAAAGCGGTCTCACCATCTTGGGCTTGTCCGACGACCTCGATGTCTGTTTCAAGGTCGAGAAGCGCGGCCAACGCCCCACGCACCATCGCTTGGTCCTCGGCGATGAACACGGTGATCATGGCGTGGAGGGGTTCGATGCGGCAATCGAGCAACTGGAAATTGCGTACCGCCGCAGCCTGGCTAGTAACAAGGCAGACTATCAACTGACTGATGGCCAGCTTGAGTCTCTGAACCAGGCGCTTGCGTCCTTTAACTCCGCATCAATAAAGAAACGGCTGACCGAGCAGCTGTTAGCGCAGTACCAGGAGCGGCCCATGCAGACGGTATTGAGTCTGCAGAGTGATAAAATCGCTGCGAAATTTCGTCGTTACGAAGGTATTGCCAGCGCACCGCGGCAACGGGAAAAGATGGATCATTACATCGCGAACATGGATGAACATCCGTTTAGCGACACCCGTTTGGGATTAGTGCGCGCGTTGAAAGAGGCCACCCATGCGGCAACAATCGCGGCGTTGATACAGGCGCAGGCCGATGTCGATACTGCAGTGGCGCTGGATATGGCTAGCGCCGAGTACATCAGTCCTAGCGATAGCCAGGGCGTGCTGCTATGGCAACGGACGCTGGAGCAAAATTATCTCGAACATTTTAACCGGCTCGGCGACGGCTATCAGATGTTTGTCTACCGCTGGATTAACAACAATGACCTGCGTAAGCATGTTGAACTCTTGCAGGACAAAAACGTGCAATGGTTTATGGAGACCGCATTGCAAGCTCTGCGCGAGGTATTGCAGCGGCAGCGAGAGCAACTAGTCGAAGAACTTGCGCCATAGGAGCCTGCCGGACTTAGGATGATTCTACTGCGGCGGCGGTAAATCGGTCCATTTCCCCGCGACTTTTCGTTACATAGTCACCACTATGCTCCTCAAAATCGCGAAAAACTGAACTCGATTTCCCACTCGCCTCGCGACGAACCCCTAAGTCCGACAGTCTCCTAGCCAAAAAACGCAGGTTTTCGTCAGCCTGATAGACGGCTAGCTACGCATTCCCATAGTCAGTCCGTTGTGGCAACCAGCGCTGCACCAGTAGCGCCGCCCTCTCAGGCTCTTGCTGCAGCAGTTTTTGCGCGGCGTCTTGTACTGCATCCAGTAGTTCAGCATCGCGTTCCAGGTCAGCAATGCGAAATTGCAGCATTCCGGTTTGCCGGGTGCCTAACACTTCGCCCGGCCCGCGCAGTTTGAGATCTTGTTCGGCAATATAAAAGCCGTCGTTGCTGTTGCGTAATGTTTGCAGACGCCGTTTGCCGGTCGCGCCAAGCGGCCGTTGATACATCAACACGCAGTGGCTGGCGACTGCGCCACGCCCGACACGGCCGCGTAGCTGATGAATTTGTGCCAGGCCCAGCCGTTCGGCGTTTTCGATTATCATCAGGCTGGCATTGGGCACATCCACCCCCACCTCAATAACCGTCGTAGCAACCAGCAAATCGATGCTGCCGCCTTTAAAGCGCGCCATAATGTCTGCCTTTTCCGCTGCTTTCATGCGCCCGTGTAGCAGCGCAATGCGCAGTTCGGGCAAGGCTTGCTGCAATTCCTGCGCGGTATTTTCAGCGGCCTGGCACTGCAAAGCGTCTGATTCCTCGATTAAGGTACATACCCAATACGCCTGTCGTCCGCCTTTGCAGGCCTGCTCAACGCGCTGCACAATCTGCGCGCGGCGCTGGTTGTCCAGCACGCTTGTGGTGACCGCGCTGCGCCCTGGCGGCAGCTCATCAATAATCGATACATCCAGATCGGCGTAGGCCGTCATCGCCAGTGTGCGTGGAATCGGCGTAGCGGTCATGATGATCTGATGCGGGCATACGCCAGCCTGCATGGCCTTCTGGCGTAGTGTCAGCCGCTGGTGTACGCCAAAGCGATGCTGCTCGTCGATGACGATCAAGCCAAGCTGCGCGAATTGCACGCTGTTCTGAATAAGGGCGTGGGTGCCCGTAATCATCTGTGCAGCACCGTTGGCGATTGCCGCCAATGCTGGCTGGCGCTGCTTGGCTGTCATTTGTCCCGACAGCCGCACGCAGCGAATTCCGAGTGGCTCAAACCATTGAGAGAATGCTAGATAATGTTGTTCAGCCAGTATTTCGGTCGGCGCCATCAGTGCCGCTTGATAGCCGCAACCGATCGCCTGCAATGCCGCCAACGCGGCCACCACTGTTTTGCCACAACCTACATCGCCTTGCACCAGCCGCAGAGAGGGCACGCTACTGTGCAGATCCCGCTGTAGCTCTTGCGAGACACGCTGTTGGGCATTCGTTAAGGCAAAACCCAGGCCTTGTAAAAAGCGTTCTACAAGATTGCTGGCATCGCTAAGCGGCGGAGCCTGCAGAATTTGGATCCGGCGGCGTAGCTGCAGCAAGCTTAAGTGGTGAGCGACCATCTCCTCGAAGGCGAGGCGTTGCTGATACTTTTTTAGATCATGTTCATTGCCGGCCGGTGGCGAGTGCAAAACCAGGAGGGCATCATTAAGCGTGATTGGGCTGGGGCTAAACTCCAGCGGTAGATAATCCTGCACAGGATATTTCTGCAAGCCCTGAAAAGCCTGCTGAACCAGCTTTCGAAAACTCGCCTGCTGTAAGCCCTCAGTACTTGGGTAAACCGGTGTCAGTCCTTGCGCCAGCGGTGTGTCATGGTCGGCACTGATCACCTGGTAGTCGGGATGAACGCATTCCAGCCCTTGCGGGCCGGGTCGAATTTCACCAAAGCAGCGCACGCGCGAGCCGGTTGCCAGAGAATTTTTCTGCGCAGCAGAAAAGTGAAACAACCTGATGTTGATCAACCCGCTGCCGTCTTGTATGCGGCATAGCAAGCTACGCCGCCGGCCGCCGCCGACACCGCTGGCGCGTATCTCACCCTCAAACAGCGCGTGTTGGTGCATGCGTAGACTGCCGATGGGAACAATTCGGCTGCGGTCTTCGTAACGAGTAGGCAGATGAAACAGCAGGTCTTGCACCTGCGTAACGCCTATGCGCTGCAGACGTTCGAGGGTTTTTGGCCCAACGCCGCGCAGTGTGCTCACGGCGATGACTGCCAGCTTGTCGGTGGAGGGAGCGAGCATGAATGAAACTATTTCTCAGGCAATGCATAATGGCGGCATGAAACAACATAATATCTTAATTATCGGTTGCGGCGATATTGGCATAGCGCTGGGCCAGCGCTTGCATACACGTGGCCACAATGTGTATGGCGTGCGCCGCAGCCCGGAGAAACTGCCGCAGTACATGCATGGCATTGGCGCAGACTTTATGGAGGGGGCCGCGTTAAAGCACAAGCTTGCTCAGGTAGCGGCCGACTACGTGATTGTCACCCTGACCCCAGCGGGCTTCACAGACGCAGCCTACGCGCAATGTTTTGGCGCAGGCACGCGTAATATTCTAACTGCCTTGAGCGCTGCGCCACCGCAGCGTTTACTGTATGTTTCCAGCACCAGTGTTTATCATCAAGCAGATGGCGAATGGGTAGATGAAACTTCGCCAACGCAACCGCAGCAGTTTAACGGCGAACATATATTAGCTGCAGAGAAGCAAGTGTTGAGCTGTGAAATGCCAGCAAGCATTATCCGTTTCGGCGGCATCTACGGTCCAGGCCGCTTGCGCTTGATTCAAAATCTACAACGCAGCGGAGCAATCACGGCGTCAAAGAATTTCAGCAACCGTATCCATCGCGACGACTGCGCGGCGATGCTGGAGCATCTTCTGCTGTTGGACGCTCGTGGCGACAAGGTCGAAGACTGTTACCTTGGCGTTGACTGCGAACCGGTGCCGCTGCCGGAAGTGCAGCGCTATATCGCGCAGCGTCTTGGCATAAAACCGACAGTGGCCGCGGCTGCGCGCAGTCAGCGCAACAGCAACAAACGCTGTTCTAACCAACGCATAGTGGCAAGCGGCTTTGAGTTTAATTATCCGAACTATCGCTCCGGGTACGAAGCGCTGCTGCTGGCAGAAGGACTTATATAACCGCGCTTACAAAACCAAAATTGCTTCAACCTCAATGGCCGCAGCCTTCGGCAGCGCGGCAACGGCAACGCAAGCACGAGCCGGGTAAGGTGCATCGAGATAGCTACTCATGACATCATTAACCGTGGCAAAATCATTTAGGTCGGTCAGTGAAATATTTAATTTGACCGCTGCATTCAGACTGCCACCGGCTGCTTCGGCGACCGCGCGCAAGTTTTCGAAAACCTGCGTTGCCTGCGCTTTGATATCGCCGGAGACCAGTTCCATGGTTTTCGGGTCCAGCGGGATTTGACCGGAAATATACACCGTATTGTTGGCTTTAACTGCCTGCGAATACGGCCCAAGCGCTGCCGGTGCGTGGGTGGTGTGAATAACGGCTTTATTGCTCATAGTTCCTCTATTTATGCTTTAACTCTGATGACTTTGGTGACCGATCTTACGCCGCGAATGCGGCGCAGAATACGCGCCAGATGAACGCGGTTTTTGACGCCAAGCCGCAGGTAGACAATGCTAAATGTGGCGTCACGGTCTTCGGTACTGATTTTGTCAATCGATACATCCAGGCTGTTCACTTTATTCGCTAGTTCGGCAACGATGCCGCGCTTGTTTTCGACTTCAACCCGCAATTCAACGGGAAACTCGCCAGGTACATCGTCAGCCCAGCGTAGCTCAACGCACTTCTCGGGATCGTTTCGCAGTTCGGCAATATTGTGGCAGCTGTCAATATGCACCACCATGCCGCGTCCGGCGCTGATGTGGCCAACAATATGATCGCCCGGAATGGCGCGACAACATTTACCAAAGCTAATCATCATACCTTCGGCATCACGAATAACCAGCGGTGCGGCTGACTTGGCAGCGTTTAACTGCTCGGTGTCGTTTGTCGCGTATTCGTCTTCTGTAACCAGGCGGCGTGCCGTCAGGAAAGCCACGCGATTGCCCAGGCCTATGTCTTCGAGAATATGGTCAAAGTTGGTGTGGCCGGTGTCGTCCAGTAGTTGCTCCACCTGGCCGTTATCCAACTTTTCTATGCTAGAGCCTATATTGTTAAGCGCTTTCTCCAGCAGGCGGCTGCCCAGTGCTATTGATTCTGTGTGGCGCTGATTCTTTAGAAAATGGCGAATGTTACTGCGTGCCTTGCCGCTTACCGCAAAGTTAAGCCATGCCGGGTTGGGTTGCGCACCGGTAGCGGTGATGATCTCCACGGTTTGCCCATTTTGTAACGGTTCGCTCAAAGGTGCCAGGCGTCGATTAACGCGGCAGGCGACGCAGCTATTGCCGACATCGGTATGCACCGCGTAGGCAAAATCCACGGCCGTTGAACCGCTCGGCAATTCCATAATCGCTCCCTTGGGGGTGAAGAGATACACCTCATCGGGGAACAGATCGGTTTTAACGTGCTCGATAAACTCCTGCGAATTGCCGGCGCGCTGCTGTAGCTCTAGTAGACCCTGCACCCATTGGCGCGCGCGAATATGGCTGCCGCTGCCGGATTCTTCATCGGTCGATTTGTACAGCCAATGTGCGGCAATGCCCTTGTTGGCCATGTCTTCCATTTCTTCGGTGCGGATCTGAATTTCTACCGGCACACCGTGCATGCCGAACAGCACCGTATGCAGCGACTGGTAACCGTTCGCTTTTGGAATGGCGATGTAATCCTTAAAATGTCCTGCCACCGGTTTGTAAAGATTGTGCATGGCGCCGAGTACGCGATAGCAGCTGTCGACGTTGTCGACGATAATGCGAAAGGCGTACACATCCATTATTTCGGAGAATGATTTCTTTTTATCGCGCATTTTTTCGTAAATGCTGTACAGGTGTTTTTCCCTGCCCAGCACACGCGCCTGGTGACCTTCGCCTTCGAGTCGAGCTTCAATGGCTTGTTTGATCTGGTTGACGATTTGCTTGCGGTTACCGCGCGCGTTGCGCACCGCCGCTGCGATTCGATTGCTGCGCATGGGGTAGAGAGCGGCAAACCCCAAATCTTCAAATTCGATGCGTACGGTGTTCATGCCCAGGCGGCTGGCGATAGGGGCGTAGATATCCAGCGTTTCACGGGCGATGCGATGGCGCTTTGCCGGGCTTAGCGCGCCCAGCGTGCGCATATTGTGCAGCCGGTCGGCCAGTTTAACGAGAATGACGCGGATGTCGCGCGACATCGCCAGTGCCATCTTCTGAAAATTTTCGGCCTGCGCCTCGGCGCGGCTGCTGAAGTCTATTTTGGCGAGCTTGCTGACGCCGTCGACCAATTGCGCGACTGTGTCGCCAAATTGGTCGCTGAGCGCTTCTTTGCTGATGCCGGTGTCTTCGATAACATCGTGCAGCATGGCCGCGATAAGACTCTGCGAGTCCATGTGCATGTCGGCCAGAATGCTGGCGACTGCCAGCGGGTGAGTAACGTAAGGTTCGCCGGTGCGGCGTGATTGGCCATCGTGCGCCTGCTCGGCATAGAGGTAGGCGCGTTTAACCTGATTTATCTGAGCGGGTGGCAGATAATCTGCGAGTGCGACGGATAGGTTGTCTATGTTTTGCACTAAGCTACCAAATGTTGCCGCATCGTTTCATGATTACATCAGTGTCGGCGGTTCTTCTTCGTTTTCGCTTTTTTCGATTGGCGCGGGCGTGCTGGCTTCGGTTGGTTCGGTTGGTTCTGATGGTTCTGATGGTTCTGATGGTTCTGATGGTTCTGATGGTTCTGATGGTTCGGTTGGTTCGGTTGGTTCAACCGCGGCAGTCACCGCCACATCGACAGGCTCGGCAACGTCGACCGCTGCAGTCACTTCGGCAGTGGTTTCGCTGACAAAATCAATGCTGGAGGAGGTATCCTGCAGCTCTTCACGCAGTGCCTGTTCGGCGCGCTCGGCCTCGATCAAAATATCGGCGTTGATAAGGTTTTCTTCTATTTCGCGCAGCGCCAGCACGGTGGGTTTGTCGCCGTTTTCTTTAACCAACGGTTCTTTGCCGCCAGTCGCGATCTGACGCGCACGCTTGCTAGCGATCATCACCAGCTCAAAGCGATTTCCCACGTTCTTTAAACAGTCTTCAACAGTCACTCGTGCCATGCGTTTCTCTCAACTTTTATGAAACATATATTCTGCCCAGCTGCCAGACTGCATACCCGCGTGTTTCTTTCGCGACTGCGGAGCAGAATTTTTGCGCTAAGGGCTCTCATTGCCAGACGTTTGCCAGCCGGCGATATTAACCCGAATAGTCTGAATTTGATAGTAATTGTGCCAGCAACATGGCATGCCGTTCTTGCTGTACGTCACGACGCAGCTGGCTGCTTTGCATAATGGCCTGCAGTTCACGCAAGGCTTGCTCGAATTCATCGTTAATAACAAGGAAATCGGCGGCAGGGTAGTGCGAAATTTCATCGACCGCCGTTTGCATACGTCGAGCAATGATCTGCGGGTCGTCCTGCCCGCGCTGCGTCAGTCGTTGTTTCAGCGCCTGCAACGACGGCGGCAGAATGAAAATAGCGACTGTATTGGGCAACTGTTGTTTGATCTGCTGCGCGCCCTGCCAATCGATTTCCAGAATCACGTCGTTGCCGCCATCGAGCAGCTGATCAATCTCGGCGCGTGCCGTGCCGTACCAGTTACCGAAAACCGGCGCATGTTCCACAAATGCGTTTTGCGCCAGCATGTTGTCAAACACAGTGGCGCTGACGAAATGGTAATTTACGCCGTCTTGTTCTCCTTGGCGCTGCGGCCGTGTGGTGTGCGACACCGAAACCCTCAAGCGCGCATCAGCATCCACCAGCGCTTTGACTAAACTGGTTTTGCCGGCACCAGACGGCGCAGACACAGTAAACAGAAGACCTTTATTCACCGCTCCACCCTATTCAATATTCTGAATCTGTTCACGCATTTGCTCGATCAGCACTTTCAACTCGATAGCCGCCTGGCTGATGGAGCTGGCGATGGCCTTTGACGACACGGTGTTGGCTTCGCGATTGAACTCCTGCATTAGGAAGTCCAGCCGGCGACCACAGACGCCGCCCTTGGCCAGCGCTCGGCGGGTTTCTACAATATGTGTTTCGAGACGGTCGCACTCTTCGCTAATGTCAGTTTTTTGCGCAATGATCAACAGCTCTTGCTCCAGCCGAGCCGGTTCGACACTGGCCTGCAGCTGTGCCACCCGGTCGCGTAATTTTTGCTGCTGTGCGGCTAGCAGTTCGGGCATGTTGCTGCGCAGTTGCTGTAGCACTGCTGCGACGCCGTCCAGCCGCTCGGCAATAAATTTACCAAGCTTCTCGCCCTCGCGCGCGCGCATGGCCACTAGATCTTGCACACTTTTCTCAAACAATGCGATGGCCGCACTGTGTTGCGTTCGCTGGTCAGCCTGGTTAGCTTGCAGCACGCCAGGCCAGGTTAACAGTTCGAGTGTGCTGGGCGCAGCGCTAGCGTTGGATTGTTGCTGTACCAGGTCCAGCGCTGCCAACAATTGCTGCAGCTGCTGTTGGTCGATGCGAGTCGCTTGATTAGCCTCGGCCCCGGCGCTAAAGCGTAACTGGGCATCGATTTTGCCGCGTTGTGTACTACTGCGCAATATGTCGCGCAGACGCGGCTCAATAGCTCGAAAGGTGTCGGGTAACTTAAAGCCTGGCTCGAGATAGCGGTGATTTACCGCTCTAACTTCCCAGCTTAGCGTTCCCAGCTCAGCGGATTGCTCCTGCTGGGCGAACGCGGTCATGCTATGCAACATCCACAATCCAAAAGAAATTCTCAAGGCGTCATTCTAGCGTCAAAACGAGGTGAGTAAAACCAACTGCCGGGAGCCGATAATGCTGTGTATAATGCCGGCCTTTTCCCTCCAGCCGTCAGCAAAACCAACAGGTGATTTCATGCAGCGACCCAGTGGCCGTCGAGTCGATCAATTACGCGCCGTAAAAATAACGCGCGAATATACCCGTCACGCCGAGGGTTCCGTGCTAATTGAATTCGGTGATACGAAGGTGCTTTGCACGGCTAGCATAGAAAAAGGTGTACCGCGGTTTTTACGCGGCCAAAATCGCGGCTGGCTAACGGCTGAATACGGCATGCTGCCTCGTTCAACCAACACACGCATGGCGCGCGAAGCGGCGCGCGGCAAGCAGGGCGGTCGCACGGTAGAGATTCAACGCCTGATTGGCCGCAGTTTGCGGGCAGGGCTTGATTTGAGCAAGCTGGGTGAATACACGGTAATGATAGATTGCGATGTGCTGCAGGCCGATGGCGGCACACGCTGCGCATCAATCACCGGCGCCAGTGTCGCGCTTACCGATGCAATACGCGCGATGCATGACAAAAAACAAATAAAGACCGACCCTCTTACCGGGCTTGTTGCTGCGGTTTCGGTTGGCGTCTATAAAGACGAACCGGTGCTGGATCTCGACTACGCAGAAGATTCAGTCGCCGATACCGATATGAACATCGTCATGCTTGAAGAACAGGGTTTTATCGAGGTTCAGGGCAGTGCTGAAGGCGCGCCATTTGGTGACGCGCATTTACAAAGCATGTTGGAGCTTGCAAAAAAAGGTCTCGTGGATCTGCACAGAGTGCAGAAAATGGCGCTCGCCCAGACTCTCTGATGACGCCTTAATTTGCCGAGCCAGCTAGTTATTCGCGACTGAAGTCCCTCCCACAGGTCGGGGTGGGAGCTACTTCAGTCGCGAAGGAAGTGCAGAGGGATAACGTTCGTGGTCAGGCGCTCGTTACAGCTCCTGTTCGTAATCCATAATCACTGGCGCGTGGTTGGAAAACATCTGGTTCTTGTAAATCGAGCCATATTCCACGCAATTGCGCAGGCCTTGCGATACCACTTGGGTATCTACCCGCCAGCCGTTCCGGGCACGGTCAGCATCCGGCCACCAAGTGAACTCGTCATCATCGCTGCAGGCAATGCGAAACGCGTCGTCATACTCGAGCTCATTGTAAAGCTGGTCGAGTAGTGCGCGTTCCTGCGGCAGGAAGCCACTGCTGTCGGCGTGCTCATTGTGGTTCTGCACGTCGCGCGGCTGGTGGGCGATATTCCAGTTGCCGCTAATGATGAATTCGCGACGCTTGTTGCGCACCTTATTGAGATGTGCAAGAAATTGCTCATAAAATGCCATTTTCTTTGCCTGTGCGCCATCGTCACCGATGGTGGCCGGCGGAGCCAGGAAAGAGGCAACACTGACCCGTTCGAAATCGGCCTGCAGGTAAAGTCCTTGTACATCAAATTCAGCGAAGCCCAGCCCGGTGATTATCGCCTTCGGTAGTTCACGGCAATATATGGCAACGCCGTTGCTGTTTTTTTCCACCGCATCGAAAAAATAGGCGTTATATCCCGCGGGGAAGAACACGTCGTCTTTGAGTTCGTATTCTTGTTCTCTCAAATCTTGTACGCAGATAAAATCGGCATCCTGTTCGCAGGCCCAGTCGAAAAAACCTTTTTCGGCCGCCTGTCGAATGCCCTCAGCGCAAAAGTTGATAATTCTCATGTTCGCCCCTAGCTAAGTGAAGGTGTATCATAATTGCATAAAATTGTTTTGTTAATCGATATTAAACGTATTGTACCGCGCCGCGGTTCACCGACTGAACGCTTCCACTGCGCGGCACTAGGAAATAACGCATGCAAGCCTATAAAAAAGACTTTATCGAGCTGGCGCTGCGCGAGCGCGTTTTGAAATTCGGAGAGTTCACATTAAAGTCCGGCCGTATTAGCCCGTATTTCTTCAATGCGGGTATGATTAGTTCGGGCGCGGCGCTGGCACAGGCGGGCTGTGCTTATGCTGCGGCCATCGACTCTTCAACTAACGAATTCGATATGCTGTTTGGGCCGGCCTACAAAGGTATTCCTCTGGTGGCGTCCGCCGCGATAGCATACGATCGATTATACGCCAAAGACATCGCTTTTGCTTACAATCGAAAAGAAGCAAAAGACCACGGCGAGGGTGGTCTATTGGTCGGCGCACCCTTGGCCGGAAGAGTGCTGATTATCGACGATGTAATGACGGCTGGCACCGCTGTGCGCGAGGTGATTCAGCTTATTCAGGCCAACGGCGCTGAGTTAGCTGGCGTGGTGGTTGGGCTGGACCGACAAGAGCGCGGTCAGGCAGGGCTATCGGCTGTGCAGGAGATTGAACGCGATTTTAAAGTGCCGGTAATTGGTATTATTACGCTGGACGATTTGTCGCAATACCTGGATATGAACAGCGAATACGCCGATCAGAAGAGCAAGATAGCTGCATATAGAGATCGCTACGGCGTTAAGGTCGACTGAAACGCAACAGGGGTTAGCTGCAACGGCTTGGTTGGTTGTTTTTTGTTCAGGGCAAGTTCAGTCGTTTTGTCTACAATTACACTATATGAAGAGAATGATTTCGCTTACTAACTCCGCTCATCGCCGGCCCATTGTATTCAACTGCAGTGGTGGCGCCAGGCTGGTCTTTATCTTGCTGGCGTTGACTGCTGCTGGAGCGGCGCACGCTGAGAAATTTTTCCGCTACAAAAATGAGCAGGGCGTTTTGGTCATAGGCCATACGATTCCGCCGCGCTTCGTTGTCGGTGGTTACAGCATCGTCAATGAGCACGGTATGGTGCTCAAAGTTATCGAGCC
>RCMY010004039.1_pt1 | contig 12823 bp, 19 predicted proteins | sample 2041341 | NCBI WGS metagenome assembly RCMY01 (sample SAMN09708234, study PRJNA481090) | Marine sediment metagenome, whole genome shotgun sequencing project. | reverse complement strand
TTAACAAAATAAGGATTAAACAAAATGAGTAAACATAATATAGCAATCGATCAAAAAACACTTGATCGAGTCGCAGCGATCAAAGCAAAAATAGGCGCTAATGATAACATCGTTAAACTAAGCAATACTAGCAAACTTGGCGTTAAATCGTGGTCATTGCAGGCTTACAATACATGCCCTGCGAGCATAGATAAAAAAGGCGATTTAGTCGCGGCTTGTTCGGGATGTTACGCAGCATTTGGCAATTATCGCTTTAGCAATGTAAAAGCGACGCGGGAATATAATAAGCAGATATGGCAAGACGATAAATTTGTTAGTGATTTTACCCGCATATTGCAAACTGAGCGTTATTTTAGATGGTTCGACAGTGGTGATCTTTACAGCTTAGCACTGGCTAACAAAGTTTATGAGATCATGTTAGCGACGCCCCATGTTTTACATTGGTTACCCACTAGGATGTATAAATTCAAAAAGTTTCACAATATACTGCAAAAAATGCAATCATTAGATAACGTCGTTATACGCTTATCGAGTGATGGTATAGATGGCTCAATAGTAGACAGTGATGTTGTTGCTACCAATAGCACAATTTTACCAGCTGAAAATTTAGAAGAGTATGACGGCTTTGTATGCCCTGCTTATGTTCAGGATGGTAAATGCAATGATTGTAAGGCATGTTACAGTAAAGATGTCAAAACAATTGCATATATCGCACATGGCAAGGTGATGCAAAGCAAGATAAAAAAAATAAAACTAACCAACGTATAAGGGGCGCGTTATGAATAAATTTACCGCCAGTCAATACGGCTTCACACCGTCAAACCTTGCCGAACTGGTAGAGTATAGCGGTTTAAGTAACGCTGATTTCATGCGACTCACTGGCATTAAAAAGGGATCATTCTACAAGTACAAAAACGGGGATATAACTATGTCTTGGCATAACTGGCAACGGATAAAGCAAGTGACAGAACAATTTGTCTATACAAATTAGAATTATATTAAATTTCATATGATTAAAATAATTCAGCATAAACAAAACAACATGAAAATAATTCAACATAGGATAATAAGACAATGAAAAATACAATTACAGCGCCTAGCAAGCTAAAAGATATTACACTACCGTCTCACGGTTTATATAATAGTTTCATCGGTACGGCTTTAGATGATGAGATGGAGTGTTATTATTTAAGCGATCAAAAACAGTTTGATCTTAATGAATATATAAATACAAGCGATGATTATCATAGAGCTAGCCAAAAAGTTTCTAAGCGTATGATCTTAGAATATGGCGCGTTTTTTATTGACTGGCTAAATGATGAATATAGCACAAGTATAAAAGCTAGCAATTATGAATACGTGCCAATGAATATGCGCAACCAAGGCGACACGCTGCATTGCTTCATAGATGTTGACAGCTTGCCCAGTATAGCCACGCTAAGCGATAAGATAGACGGCTTTACTGATAAGCTAACACAGCTAGCCATTGAGCGCCTAAGCTCATACAGTGGCTTTATAAGTTTCTATGATAACGATATAAAGCCGTTATTATCACAGCCTTATAGCGTATGGGGCGACGCTTATATAATGCTCATCATTGAATTAATGTTAGTAGATAGCGGACACGATATAGCAGACATTGAGCAATATTATCTAGAATACATAGGCGGCAATGGTGGCTCTATAGAATATCTTTTCAATGCTTTGGATCAACATAATTGCGATATATTGAACGATATTATAAGCGAGTAAAGACCACAACATAAGGCGCTTACAATGTAGGGGCTTTTTTATGCTTATTATGTTCAAGGGGCTTGTATATACTTATGAGTCTATATATAATATACCCATAGCAAGCAATCAAGCTAGCTAACAAAAAGGATGTAAAGCCATGAAAAACTTATTCCAGCAAGCCCACGCTCTTACACGCGCCACTATTCAAACTGGTGATAATTATCAAGCTACATTCACGCTATGCTTACGGGCTATCATAGCAGACGCTAAGCAAGCCGCTAGCGATCCGTTAGCGAGCCAGTTTAATACTGTTTTTGATGCTATCGGTTATAAGTCAGTACGCAAGCCAATGATAGTAAGCGATACTATGGATACGGCTATAAAGACGGCTATTGTTGTGATGTTTATTATGGCTATTATGGCGCTATTTATCGCTGTATTCACTGGGGGCATGCTATGAATAAACATAAAGCCGCATTGATTGACCATGCTAAGACAAAGCCAGTCTATAGCCATTACACTAGCTTAGCAGACTATAATGCTAGCTATACGGTATGGCATGATCGCTATATTGTTTTAACATTAATTGCCAGTAGGCAAACAAACAAGGGGTAAGGATATGAATAACAGACTTGATAAAGCACGCGATTACATTAACCATCATTACAATGATTTGCAAACCATAGCTGATGCTATAGGCGCTCACACTGGGGACGGTAGCGAGCAAACAAGGCGCAACATTGACCACTTAATAACGTATGATAGCGACTTACTAACGATAGCTGTCAAGGTTATAGGTAACTGTAAGCGCTCGCACACTATGCGATCAAGACAGCCTATAGGCTAAGCAATTTTACTAGCTACTATACCCGCCATCAAAAGCGGGTATTTTTTTGCCTTTTTTTTGGTAAATTCTAGCGAGTTGTAAAATATAAAAGGCTTATGTGAATAATTGAATCACAATCAAAAAACGCAGAGTCGGGGGAGATGCGAGTTTTTTGCTAAATGGTTTTTATCCGTTTTTACATTCTGTTACAAATAAATAGTTGCATAGTAGACCTGACTTTGGTACGTTTCGTATAAGCTGCTGTACCGTATCAGAGCAGCAACAGACTTCCCCCGACAGGGATGCCCTTAGCCCATACGCTAGGGGCTTTTTTATATCCACTACTTACGAGCCGTGTTATGTTCGCAAAGACACCTAAAGAGCTATATAACGAGTATCACGATGCCACGAACGACACGGCACGACAATACTGGTATCAATGCTTGCAGACACGCCTACAGACTGGCATTGACCGTGAAAAGTGTCAATACTACCTCAACATCATTAACACGGCAGCACAAGCAGCCAACAGCCCATAGGAGGGCTAGACCATGACTAAGAAATCTAATTTAGAAAATCCTGATTCAGCCTTTCATAAACTTGTGGGTCGTCAGGCTCTATTTGTTGACGAGTACATGAAGGATAGTAATGGTCGTCAGGCTGCTAAACGTGCAGGCTATGCTGAAAGCTCGTGGGGCGTGATTGCCAGTAAGAACCTACAGAACCCTGTGATTCGTATGGCGATTGCAGAACTACGTCAAGACATTGCTGAAAGAAACCGCATTACAGTTGATGATTTGATAGCGGAGCTTGAAGAAGCTCGCTGTGCAGGTCTTAGTGCCAACATTGCTCAGGCGTCTGCTGCTGTATCAGCCACGATGGGCAAAGCTAAAATGCTTGGCTTCTTAACCGACCAAATTGACCATACGTCAGGCGGTGAGAAGATCGAGAGTGGTTTGGGTCACTTCTATGGCAAAACCAAGCTAAAAGAAGATGATATGTACGACGAGGAGTAGTGTGTAATGGCAAACACGGCAGTAAAGGCAACACTAAATCCTGCGCTGAAAGAGTTTTGGAAAGTGCAAGCTCGTAACCGTGTGTTGATTGGCGGCAGGGCTAGTTCAAAGTGCTTGGCGCTAGGAACTCAGGTAGTCATGCACGATGGCTCATTAAAAGCTGTCGAGGACGTTACTGTAGGCGACAAAGTGATGGGTGCTGATGGTAGCAGCCGAAACGTAATGCACACCACCACAGGCGTATCAGAGCTGTTTCGTGTTAGCCAGTCTTTCGGCATGGATTATGTGGTTAATGAAGACCATATCCTAAGCCTACGCAAAAGCGAGTCAGCAAAACGTGATGGTCGCTATCCTGATATGGGTGATGTGGTCAACGTGCCAGTTAAAGAGTTTATGGCTTGGTCTGATAGAAAGCGTAACCACTTTAAAGGCTACCGTGTTGGTTTTGAGTTCGAGCATAAAGAACTTGAAATACCGCCTTATCTTTTAGGTCTGTGGTTAGGCGATGGCAATAAAGACTCGCTATCCATCACTACAGAAGATAAAGAAGTTGCTGACTATATTCGTCATATTGCCGATGTTCGTGGTCTTGGCGTAAATGTCAACACCAAAAAAGACAACTCAGCTTCAACATACAGAATATTTAACCCATCTAAAAAGCCGTTTCCATTATGGGAGAGCTTTCGAGCTTGTGGCATCGTTTCAGAGCGATATGCAGATGGCGTTAAACTAACAAGTGCAGGCGCATCGAAAAAAGCCATACCACTTGAATACTTAACCGCCTCTCGTGAGCAACGCCTTGAAGTATTGGCAGGTATCATTGATAGTGATGGTCATTATTCAGCAAGCAGGTCTTGTTTCGTAATTACGCAAAAAGATGAACAGCTTGCTCGTGATATTCATAAGTTAGCTTCATGGCTTGGTTTTCCTACTTTGATTTCAGAGAGAAAAACCAGTTGGACTTATAAAGGCGTTAAAAAGTACGGCACTGCTTACGGAATATCTATAAGTGGCGATATTTCAACCGTACCATGTCGTTTACCGAGAAAGCAGGCTCAGAAGTTAGAGCTTCACCGTAATAAAAACGGTGGTAGTTCGGTGTTAAAGGTTAAGTCGCTTGGACAAGGTGATTATGCAGGCTTCTCCATTGATGGTGACCACCTGTTTTGCTTGGAAGACGGAACTGTTACCCATAATTCTTGGGATGCAGCAGGATTCGCCATATTCTTAGCCAACACCTACAACGTGCGCTTTTTATGTGCTAGACAGATACAGTCCAAGATTGAAGAAAGTGTTTACACACTATTGAAGACGCAGATTTATCGTTTTGGACTGCAAAAGAATTTCGACATTCTTAAAAACAAGATTGTCAACAAGAAAACAGGCAGTGAGTTCATCTTTTATGGACTTTGGCGACATATTGAAGAAATTAAGTCGCTTGAAGGTATCGATGTTTGTTGGATTGAGGAAGCCCACAGCCTAACAAGAGTGCAGTGGGAAATCCTAGAGCCGACCATTCGTAAAGAAAACAGTCAGTTTTGGCTTTTATTTAACCCTGACTTGGTGACTGATTTTGTTTATCAGCATTTCGTGGTTAATACGCCACCCGACACTATCGTCCGTCATATCAACTATGATGAAAATCCATTTCTGTCCGACACCATATTAAAAGTCATTGAAGCTAAGAAAAAGCAGGATTATGAAGATTATGAGTATGTTTACCTTGGTCTTCCCAAAACTGATGACGATATGGCTATTATTAAGCGGTCATGGATCAACGCTGCTGTTGATGCCCACCTAAAGCTTGGCTTTAAAGCTGAGGGAACGAGAGTTGTTGGTTACGATGTGGCAGATGCAGGTGAAGATACCAACGCTACCGCATATAAACATGGCAGCGTCTTGTTGGGGATTGACGAATGGCGCGGAAAAGAAGACGAGATGCAAAAAAGCAGCGCACGAGCCTATGGTACGGCTCAAGGAAAAGGCGCGAAGATAGTGTACGACAGTATCGGGGTCGGTGCAGGTGTGGGGTCGAATATTGCACAGCTCAACCGAGATGCGAGCAACCTACACAGTCCGAACATTGAATACGCTAAGTTTGCAGCATCAGGGGCGGTTGTTAAGCCTAAGAAAGAATACGAGCATGGCGTTTTAAACAAAGATATGTTTGCCAACCTAAAAGCTCAAGCATGGTGGTCACTGGCTAATCGCTTGCGGAATACTTACAACGCTGTTCAAGATGGCGCTAAGTTTGACCCAAGTGAAATGATTAGCATATCGAGTGATATTGAAAACCTAGAGGCTATTAAGTCGCAGCTTTCAACACCAAGGCAAGACCGTGACAACGCAGGCAAGGTTAAAGTAGAAAGTAAGCAAGACCTCAAGAAACGTGGGGTAGCTTCACCGAACTTAGCCGATGCGATTGTGATGGCGTTTAGTGAGAAATTGGTTGGTTTTAGAACGAAAAATTCATACGGTGGCGCAGGTAGCCGAACTTTTTAAGGTATTATCATGGGCATGTTAGACAGACTGAAAACTTATGCGCTGACTAGCAAGCCTGTCGTAACGGCAATGGCTAGGATGCGCCCTTCTAGTGGTGGTCAGCTTTATACTGAACAAGCCACTAGCAAATATAATCAATTCTTTGACGACCTTACTCGACTTGAAACAGATGATGTTTTAAACGAGGTTGGTATTCAGCGCCATCAGCTTAAAATGCTGTTGTCGGATGATGAAATCAGTGAAAAGATTGAGCGTAGAGTAGATAGCTTGGTGCAAGCAGGATACACGCTAAGCCCTAGTGAGAATGAAGATGCCCTATTCATCTACGACCAACTGAACACGCACCTAGAGCCACTTCTGTTGGCTTCTATGAACGCTAAACTGTTTGGCTATAGTGTGACGGAAATAATTTGGGACAAAGCGACCTATAAAGCCACTGGCAAACTTGTACCTTTGCGTTTAAGCGAAAAGCCGATGCAATGGTTTGAGCCTAAAGCCAATGGTGACTTGCTATTCTATCCTGATGACACCAATCGACCAGAAAAGGTTGACACGCACTACAAATACATTCTACAGCAGCACAGAGCGACTTATGCACAACCTCGTGGGGTTGCGTTGTTGTCGCCTGTTTACTGGCTTTGGTTTTTTAAGAAGAACGGTTGGACTTTTTGGTCTAAGTTCCTCGAACGCTTTGGTAGCCCACTATTAGTTGGTACTACTGAGGGCGATACGAAAGAAATGGCTAGTGCCTTAGCTGCTGCACATAATCAAAGTATCTTCACAATGCCCGAGGGCGACAGTGTTGCTAACATTGGTGCTACAGGGTCTGGTGAGTCGTTCAAAGCCTATGACGAGGCAATTAACCGCAGGCTAGCCAAATATATCTTGGGTCAGACGCTCACATCGGGCGTTGACCGTGGTGGCACAGCAGGTCAGGGTCAAATTCACGAACGTCAGCAAGAAATCATCTTCAATGGTGATAAAATCTTCGCTACACGTTATGTAAGAAAGTTCATTGACCTGATTTGTGAAATGAATGGTATTACCGAAGCGCCTTGGTTTAACTTTAAGCCTGAAAAGGGCATACAAGACCAACTTGCTAAGCGTGACATTATGCTCACCGACCAAGGTGTTCGTTTTACGCAGCAATACTATGAAGATACCTACGACATTCAAGGCAAATACATTAAAGAGGTTGGCGACCCAAAAAGGTTTTCAACACCAACGCCTGAAACCAAGACCGTAGCTCAAGTATTAGCGCAAAGCAAATACGCCAAGTTTGATGCCGAACAGCAAGAGATTGAAGATATTGCAGACCGAATGGAGGCAGCAAGTAAGCAGCCATTAGATAGCAATGCAATCTTGGCGTTAATTAAGTCATCTACAGACGAAGATGATATGCGCTCGAAGCTGTTTGATTTGATTGGCACTGACCTGAGTGAAAGCGACTTTGCAGACATGATGGCAACGAGCTTAATGGTGGCTGACATTCACGGTTATGTTGATGAACATGGCGGTAATTAACTAAAGGAGCAAGCAATGGCTACTGAACTTGAGCAAGCCGTTGCTTATGCTCTCAGTCGTGATGTGGTAATTGGGGAAGAATACTACTCCACCTTAACTGCTATACAGCGTAAACAAGCCGTATCAATAGCAGGGCTTGCAGAGATTGAGCAAGTTCGCTATGTGATGGCTCAAGTTAATTCTGCGTTAATCAATGGCAGTACGTTTGAGCAGTTTCAAAAGAACGTCAATCTTGAAAATATTGACCTACCTCGCCATCGACTTAAAACCATCTATCGAACCAACTTGCAGTCGGCTTACAGTCATGGTCGTTGGATGCAGCAACAAGCCAACAAGCGTAACAAGCCATACCTGATGTACCTCACGAAAAACGATGGCTTGGTTCGCACAAGCCATCAAGCACTACACAAAAAGATACGCCCAGTGGGTGACGCATTTTGGATTTATAATACGCCACCTTTGGATTACAACTGCCGTTGCGTCACGCGAGGGATTACAGCCGAAGAAGCTGAACAGCGTGGCATCACACTAGCAGTTGATTTACCTGACAGTGTGGCTGAAAAAGGCTTCGGTCACTCTCCCGAACTCTACAACGATAAGTTTACCGAAATGGTAAATGACCGTTTGTCAACATTAATGCTTGACAACTTCAAACAGTCGTCAAAAATCGCCCCAATAAGTGGTCGTATTCAAGATGCCGTAACGAAAGTGCTTGACAAACCTAAAGTTGGTCTTGGAAAGTTGATTGACGCAGCCAAAAAATTACTAGGAATGTAGTTATGACGGACGCAGAAAAAGCAGCAGTAATGGCTGTTATGCAGATAATGCCTGAGCCGATACCGAGCTTGGCTGCTGAAAATAAAAGGCTGTCAAGACTTATAAAACCTGTCGCAATGGCTTTGGAACTTGGAAAGCCTGATGATGTTAGTGATGAATACTGGAAAACCTTTGCTGAGTATCACGATGCGATGGTTACTCAAAAAGAATTTGTCGGTGAAATGCTAAGTAGTGAATTAAAGGCGCACCACGAATACTTGGAAAATAGCGCCAATCCGATGAAACTAATACTTGACAATCTCGGAAAAAGGTTTAAAAAATGAACTTAAAAGACAGAATTAGAGCTGACATTGAGTCGCACGAGTTGTTGGCTTGTCATAATATTGACAATGCTATTGCAGCCGTGGACTTCGCTCGTATCAGCGCACAAGATGATGGCTTGGCAGGTTATAGCGTCAACAATGGCGTTGCAACCGTGAAGGTGCGAGGGTTACTTGTACCGTCTATGGAAGCCGACTACAGCGACTATGGCATTACAGGCTACAATCACATCGCTGAATACATTAATCGTGCTGAGAGCGATCCTAGCGTCAGCAGCATCGTGTTAGACGTTGATAGTGGCGGTGGTTATGTGGCAGGCATCAATGAGCCGACACAAGCCATTGCAAATACGACAAAACCAATCGAAACCTTTGTTAGTGGCAGCATGTACAGTGCAGCCTACTGGCTTGGCGCTACAGCCGATAAGATTACGGCTAAAACCAACAGTGGTGTTGGTTCGATTGGTGTCTATAATGTGCATGTCGAGCAAGCCGAAGCCTACAAAGAGCGTGGTCTTAAATTCTCCATGTTCCGTAGTGGTAAGTGGAAAGGTGCTTTCAACGACTTCACCGCCCTATCGGAAGACGAGAGTGCAGCATTACAAGCGTCTGTAGACGAAAACGCACAAACCTTTTTCAATCATGTGGCAACCAGTCGTGGCATTAGTGCTAAGACGGTACAGGATTGGGAAGGCAACACATTCGATGCAACACAAGCAAAAGATTACGGATTGATTGACAATATCGCCAATCAGCCAACACAGTTCAACCCAATGTCCGAGGAGGGCAGCATGACCTTAGATCAGGCACTAGCCGAAAACAAGGAACTACAAGCTCAGTTGTCTGCTAAAGATGCTGAACTTCAAGCGTTCAAAGCGACCCAACGTACCGATGAAATCAAGGCACTAGCCGAGAAGTCAGGTCGAGAGTTCACCGCAGAAGAAACCGAGCAAATGCAAGCAATGGACGAAGCGTCATTCAAACTGACTGCATCATTCATTCCTGCTAAAGCCGAACCGCAAGCCAATGTTGCTGCACTCGATGCTTTATTCGGTGAGCAAGCATTAACTGGTAAGACCGCAGAACTTAACGATAACCTAGATGCCAACATTGCTAAATGGGCAGGAGTATAAATATGATTTATCAAGACGTAACATTTACGACCGAAGACGGCTTAGTTGTTGGTGATGGCGTACAGACTGATTCAGTTGTACCAACCGCAGCTACCGCATACAAACGTGGCGACTTGGTTGCTATCGACCCTGCTACTAACGTGGCAACTCATGGCACTGTCGCCACTTTCAACGCAATCGTTGTTGAAGACGTTACTGCTGACCAAGCTGATGCAGCCATTGCAGCAGGCTTTGAGATTCCAGTTTATACGCAAGGCGAGTTTAACGTCCTGCAAACGTCACTGAATGGCGTTAAAGTTACCACAGCTAACCAAGCTGCTGCACGAGGTCGTGCTAACACGGCAACTTCACTTGAACTACGTCTGCCGTTTGGCACAGGAGCATAACTATGAGTATTACCGTAAATATCCAAGGTCAGCCAGTATCATTGTTGGACGAAAACCAACTAGCCATCGTGAACAACAAAACCAAAGAGGCCGATAGTTGGTTATTGGACACGTTCTTTGGTCGTAAAGTATCTTTTAATGGTAAAGATGCTGTACCACTGGACGAGTTAGAAACTAGCCAACCTCTAGCACCTTTCGTTTCACCTTTATCACAAGGTAAGCCGATTGTTTCACAGGGCGACTTCCAACGTAAGTACATCAAAGCTGCTTATCTAAAACCTGCGGGCGCAGTAACACCTGATAGTGTTTTTGATACCGCATTGCTAGTACAGCTACGTGAAGCGGGTATTATCTCTACCACTAACGGTATGTTGAGCAAGCAAGAGCAGTTACGTATTGCTCAGATTGGTACTTTCAACAACCTTCGTAAGTCTATCGACAATCGCAAGCTATTGATGGCTACCGATATTTTGATGACTGGTAAAACGATTTGTGTTGGTGACGACTATCCATCTTACGAGATTGATTTTGGTCGTGATGCTGCGTTGAACTTTACGCCTACAGTGACGTGGGATAGTCCAACTGCAACACCTATCACTGATATTGAAACAATGAATGACTTGCTAATCGAGAAAGGCGGTTCGTCTGCTCGTATGGCGCTAATGTCATCTGCTGTATTCAACAAGTTTGCTAAGAACGCAGAAGTTGCTGAACGCTTCCGCGCACCGCTTGGTGCTAATGCGCCTAGCCAGTTTGCGCCTATGTTTAACCGCACTGACGCTCCACAGTATCGTGGTGAGTTAGATGGTATTCAGTTTTGGACGTATGACGTAGCACATCGCTTGAATGGTGTTTCTCAGCGTTTCATTAATGCCAAAGGCTTCTACCTGATTTCTGACACTCAGGGCTACCAAGCTCAGTGTGAAATCAAGCACTTAGACGCTTATGGTCAGGCTTTAGAATACTTCGATTACCAAGTGGTTGAGAAAGACCCAAGCACTATCAAGCTAATCGTCGAGTCTAGCCCACTAATCGTACCAAGCAACCCTAACGGTGTTGCAGGTGGCGCAGCGTTTATCGCATAGTAACAGCACAGGCGGTCAGGCTTAGTAATAGGTTTGACTGCCAACAAATTAGGAGTTCATCATGGCTGATAAATATATTGCAGTCGGTACGGTAGGTTCATTCCTGCCAAACCAAGAAGTCGTTGGTCTTGAAAAAGAGCGTTATGCACAGCTTGTAGAAGCAGGTGCGGTTCGTGTCGAAACCACAGCCGACAAGAAGATAGAGCCGATCAAGAAAGAAACCACCAAGAAGTAAAGGAAAAAGACTATGGACTTAGCATCGTTTAAATTGCGCTATCCGTCATTCATAAATGACACAGAGATTGAACTGGCATTAAGCGATGCTCGTCTATACGTTGATATGTATGAGATTGACGCTGACAAGATAGACCTAGCAACCGCATTAATGACCGCACACTTACTGACCTTGCCTATCGGTACAACCGAACAGGTGGTTAAGAAAGTAAAAGCCGATACCGTTGAAGTTGAATTTAGCGATAAGGTGGTGGCGATCAGCACATGGTTAGGTTCTACCAGTTACGGACTACAGTTCGGATTGTTAATCAAGCCAAGCACCCAAAATAGGGAGTATGGCGTGATTAATGATAGTGATAGATTGGCAATAAGATTTACAGGTAAGTTGACTGACGAACTTAAAGCAGTGCCAAGTGAGGACTACTATGATAAACCAGTTACTAACTAAGCACTTGTCGAAAGCCTTTGATGGCGTACTTGGTGACACCGTGAGTTCTTTCACTGCTACAAGAAAAGGCTCAGGCGGTTATTACGACCCTGAGATTGGCGATTATGTTGACGCTACCGACACCACTTATACAGGTCGAGGTGTTGCCACACAGTATAATGATTTAGAGATACAATCCACGCAAGTTGATATTAACGATATTAAGTTGATTTGCTTGCAAGCCGAAGTGACTTTAAAACCAAAGATTGATGACATTATCACGCAAGATGGTAAAGAGCGTAATGTGTTGTCGGTTAAAGCTGACCCTGCGAGCGCAACCTACACAATACAGTTAAGGGGGTTGAATGTGGACTAATCCGCCAAACTCATTTGCCGACAAGGTTGAAAAAGTTGCTGTAAAGCACGTTAAAACTGTAGGTAGGGATATTATTAGTAGCCTTGTGGATCAATCGCCTGTAGATACGTCAAATTTCGTATCGAATCATAATGTCGCAGTCGGCAAGGCTGATTGGTCTTACAGCGAAAAGACATTAGGTGATAGAGGGTCTGAACCACAAGGATTGTCAACCATCAGTTCGCTGACCAAACTACAAGACCTATGGTTTACCAACGCTACGCCTTATGGTGGCGAGTTGGAGTACGAATCAAAGTCAAGACAAGCACCTAATGGCGTTTATCTTCCTGTTTTCTTATTCACAGCGCAAATGTATAAAGGCTAAGTTATGAAACAATACCTGTATTTATTCCTTGACTACTGCCTGATAAGGATTGTGAGATACATGGACAAGAAGGATAAAGAGAATGAGTAAAGAATTTATCCGAAAGTCTATGGAGAAGC
>RCMY010004038.1_pt1 | contig 12824 bp, 13 predicted proteins | sample 2041341 | NCBI WGS metagenome assembly RCMY01 (sample SAMN09708234, study PRJNA481090) | Marine sediment metagenome, whole genome shotgun sequencing project. | reverse complement strand
AGTGGCAGACAGCGACTATGATTATGGGACGCGGCCGTTTCGTCAAGTGCATCACACCATCTCAGCCGTGGCATTGGTCGGTGGTGGTTGTCACTTCCCATAATCCTTGTCATAATTCCACAAACATTGTCAAAGTAAGAGACTTTAAAGATGAGCAATTTTAAACCGTTTATAGGAATTGACCTGGTAGCAAGCAAATCAAGTATAGATATTAGTGACTTTTTAAATTTGATTGACTACGAAAAGGGGGTTAAGAAAAGATTTTTTAAAAACTCTTTATATCAAGTTATTTGGTACAAAAACCTATATGATTTAGGTGAAGGAAAAGAAAATAAACGAGTTGAAGTTGTTTTTGCCAGTAGCAATGGTTTTCAAATGTCTGTGAAGCTACCGCTTGATATTATACTGAAAGTACCAATAGGCTCTGTCTGGAAAAATGGACTTATGGTTAAGGAGTTGGATGCTGGGCAGTACGTATTTTCTTTGCAAGAAGCAAAAGGTAAGAGTTTTCATAGGCCTAATGTTAGATATATTTCTCAATTCTATGAAAAGAAACAGGAGGAAAAACAAGAGGATGAGCAAAAAAAGTACAGAGCCAATTTAATTCTTCGTGAGAAGGATTATCCTGTTAGGGGTATTGATAGCGAAGCAAACACCCTAATTATTGTCGAGCAGGGAGAATTAAAATTTATTATTCACCCCCTTATCTTTTTTTTAACTCATTACGGCAGTTCTAAGCACATAAACAATGTTCTTGTTTCTCATCCTTGGGGTGATGTAAATAATAGTGATCATAGTACTGTTAAAAACCTTCTAGAACTTGATTATAAAAATACCAAATGCTCTAAAGCTGTCTTAATACCTAAAAGCTGTTTGGTAAGCGATGCAGTTATTTTGCATTATCTTAGAGAAGACGAATATACAAAAAGAACTGTTAAGGAATTCAATGCGACTACTCGGCAAAAACTTAACGATAATAAAAATAAGTCTGGTGGTATATCTGTGAAACCTTATCATCAACAAAGCATTGAGATGCTAGTAAAAGGAATACCTTTAGGGGGTGGCATTATCTTGTGTTCTGAGGTTATAGGCATGTCATTACCACGAGGTGAAGAAATATTCTACGATTTTGAGAATAGTATTCAAGTCGTTGGTGCAAGTAATGCTCAATCATTTAGACCTATGTATATCAACATTGAAAAAGAGACGATAGTCGTAGCAGATACTAGAGGTCCTAATAATTCAACTACAGCTGTAATTAGACAAAAACAAAAAGTATTAGGTGATATCAGAAAAATCTCTAGAAACGAAGGTATAAGTTTAGATGAGGCCTTTAAATACAAAACTAACTCTATACCTTTACGTGAACCTATACCTGATTCTTTTGCTCCAGGGAGTCTTGTCAATACTGCTGGTAGTGTTGGTATGTTAAAAACGTTTGTAGATTCAGGTGTAGAGGAATATACAGATACAAATCCTCATAAAATTTTAAGATATGCTCGTCAGTTAAAACACTATTACAAATCCGTGAAAATTGACTGCTACTTAATTGAACAAGGCTATAATGGTGAAGTAGTAAAACTACAAGAATCTAATGATAATAGATTTCCAAAGACTATTTACATTCTACGACTTATTATTGATGGTGAATATTATTTCGTCTTTGATAGCCAGCCAATAAGTATTCTTGAAATATCAGGAGTTAAAGGTATTGTAATTAGAGTGACTAGTTCATTTGACCCTAGGGATTCAATCCACGAATTATTTAATAATGAAGGTAAGTTCTATGATATGAATAAAGGTAATGTTCAAACCTTCAATCACATGACTAAAGCCAAAAAAACCAATTGGTTAAGAAATGCCTTAACTAAACTATAAAAAGTGTGACTTAAATACATGAAAGTAAGAAGGAGTGACAGCTATTACTACTGCTAAACCATTAAAATTCAATATTCTTGGTAGGGTATTTGGAAATAGAGCCGTTACTCTAACAGAAAAAGATATGTCTTTAAACACTAAAAAAGGCTCAAGAGTACTGCTCTCCTTCTCTGAAACCAAAAGGTTTGTTTCTGTTGAAAACGGGGTTTTTGGTTCAACTTTATTTATTCCCAATGACCAGTCTTTCAAAGAATACAAGTTTCTATCAAAGGCAGTGTCTTTAGCATTTGTAGATGTCGTTAATAAGCAGATTGCTTACGAGCTAGAACCCTATGTTGTAGGATTATAGTGGAATAATTAAATTAGACAGTGTTTAAGAGATATATTACCTAGAAAAATATTTAAACAATTTTCATGTTAATAGAGTCAATAACTTCTTGATAGTTGTTTACCACATTAAATGCCGGTAGAGCTTTCCCTAAAACTTCTTTCGAGGGTGAGAATAAGTACCCATGAGATACTGCTTCTAATATACTAAAATCATTAAATGCATCGCCTATTGCCATACTATTTCCCAATGATAAAGGATGTTTTTCGATAATCTCGTGTTTACCATGTTGGCGACTATATACCACCTTATTAACATAGCCCGCACCATCGACCTGTAAACGATGACAATATACGGTGTCCATTGGAACTTCGAGCTGCAGTAAGAATCCTTCAAGTAGTTCATGAAAGCAGTCTGACACGATCTTAATCTCAAAACCTTTCATCTTTAATGCTTGTAGAAACTCTTTTGCTCCTTCAATTGGATTGAGTTGCCCGATAATACTTTGTATTTTTGGCAGAGTAATCTGATGCTTTTCTAGAACAGCTATGCGATATAGCATCAGTTTTTGATAATCCTCTACTTCCCTTGTTGTTATGCTTAGCTCAGATATATCTAGGCGCTTAGCTAAAAACTTCCATATTTCTGGGACTAAGACACCTTCCATATCAATAAAGGCTACTTTATTCATTTTGACTCTCCTTAGTTTAAGTTTGTAAAGAGCAAAAACACACCTAACAAACCTAATATGAAACCAATCACTCGATTGATCGCTACTTGTTTATTTAACATTTTTTCTCTTAAAGTACGCTGAGAGAACAATAAAGCCACTAGAGCAAACCATATGAAATGAGCTACAGACATGAACAGCCCGTAACCGATTAAAATAGATTTTGGGGTGATAGCGCTAACAATTTGTGTATAGGTGCTAATAACAAACAATGTAGTCTTAGGGTTCAGGGCGTTCGTAAAGAAACCATATCGTAACGCTTGTGCAGAACTGATGCAGGTAGAAGAACCCACGTCCTTTACAGGTTTTTGTCTAAATGTTTTATAGCCAATATAAATGAGATAAAACGCACCAAGATATTTTATGATAGTCAAAAAATTGGGCGCAAACTCCATTACAATTGCAACGGCTAACAAGGTATAAGCGACATGGACTAATACTCCTAATGCTATACCAATAGAAGTTAATACACCAATAGAGCGCCCATATAGATAACTATTTTTAGTGACAATAGCGAAATCAGCCCCAGGGCTAATTACAGCAAGAATGGTAATCATGATAACGGTAAAAAATTCTGTCATTTGGTCAACTCTGTAAAGGGTAAACCAACATATAAAGTGTCTTTATTCAAACAAATACTGTTTTATATATCGGTTTTTATATCATTAATTTAAGTGCATTCTCCTACATTTATAGATAAACTAAAATTGAGTTTATTACATCATCATCTATGAGTTTTTGGCATGATAGAAAAAATATCGTTGAATTCATTAAGGTTCTTTTACTACGTTGCAGAACACAATAGTGTGACGCTTGCTTCTCAAAAACTGTTTGTGACACAAAGTGCCGTGAGTAAACAGATTAAGAATTTAGAAGATGCTTTAGGTATCCCATTATTTAATCGAGTCAATAAGAAACTGGTACTCACAGCCAATGGCAATCTACTTTTTTCTTGTTGTCAGCAAGTTTTCGCAAAATTAGATGACTGTCTTGTGGATCTAACGAGGCAAGATCACAGGAAAAAACAACTGGTACTCTCTTGTGAACCTACTATTTCAATGAAATGGTTGATTCCGCGTTTGGCTGAGTTTAATTCATTAAATTATGGGTTTGAAATTGTATTACTGACGGGTGGTGGAACAGTAGGCTTTCAAGAGAAACCTATCGATATTGCTTTGCGCAGAAATGATTTTGAATGGGACAAGAGTATATTTCATGAGAAAATTATTGAAGAATACATAGTCGCTGTCCGTAATCCTAGAACTGAGCAAACGAATACCTTGTTACTGACTTCTTCTCGACCCAATTTTTGGCATCACATCAATAAGTCTAAGCTGGTCAGTAGCGAGATTTTATCCTACGAACCTATGGTGTTAGAACACTTTTACTTATGTATTGAGGGCTGTCTAGCAGGTTTAGGAACCGCTATTGTTTCAATGTTTATGGTGGAAAAAGAGCTTTCGCATCACTTTTTAGAATTAATCCATCCTCCAGTAGCAGACAGCTCGTCCTATCACTTATTGTCTTATTACCCTTTTTACGAAGATGAGAGAAAGGTGGTGTTTAAAGATTGGCTAAAAAAAGAGATGCTGAATAGCAAGATGCAGTTTATGGAAGCTCTGAAATGAGTATACCTATGGCGAACCAATCAGATGCTTTCACTAGTTCGGTTCCCTAGTGAAGACTTGAATATCAAGCTGTAGGCTAATGGTATCAACGTCTTAACTTGCTGAAAAATAGTAGCAGTGTACTTCATGGTATACCTATCATACATATTCTATTCGCGTAAGAAGCCGAACTGATAGACGTAACAATTGCCACGTAATGCTATTGGTCTTTGAGGTATACATCAGCTGGGCTAAAAGCCTAGCCTACGCTTACTTGATAATTAGTTAAGTGTTTATTATGTTTTTCAGGAACTCGCCCTTACTTTCTAATATTTCTTTATACAAGTAATAGATATTAGTATTTATAAAATCCACGTACCTATAATTATTTTCTGTTATTTGAATAAGGTCAATATCAGGCATCAGCATAATAACTGGAGAATGAGTAGCAATGATAAACTGCGCCCCTTCCTTTGCCAACTGTATAATTCTTTCTACAAAATCAATCTGACTTGCAATTGATAATGATGCTTCAGGTTCATCGAGTATATAAAGTCCACCCCCTCTGAAACGATTGAAGAACAACGCTTTCATGGACTCTCCATGTGAGATTGTATGTAAGTCTCTACCTCCATAGTAGCTATTTATCTTAGGGTCAAAACTTAATTCTGAGTCTAAATTTCTCATTTCAGTGAGAAGGTTATAATAAGTTTCAGATCTGTAGAAGAAAATATCTTCTATTTTTTTACCGCTTTTTGAGATTCTTAGATGCTTGGTATAATCCAGATGTGTATTCTCAGTTTCATAATGAAAATTTATAGAACCACCTTCGGCAGGGCAACCTAGTTTGACTGCTAGAGCCTCTAAAATAGTCGATTTACCGGCTCCATTTTCGCCAGTAATCACGGTGATATTCTTTGTAAAACATAATGGATATAGGTGCATAAACGGAAAATCATGAGGGATTGTATTTAATAAATCTACTCTTTTTAACATAGGTGTATTTTCATACATAAAGCTAATCCTTATAGTCAGTCCACAATTAAATTAGTACAACCTATATTATGGAACAGTTTATTTAAATTATTCTCAATCCACCCTTTGAACCGCCCTGAGTATATCGGAGGCAGATTTACTTAAGTCAGGCAGCGATGCCTGACAGGATTAAACTATCATAATAGCGCTTTTCAAATTCAAAAGGTATCACATAACCAATCGTGCTATGCAGTCGTGTTTTATTGAACCAGTCTACCCATTCAAGGGTTGCCAGTTCAACATCATTTACGCAGCTCCAGTTCTGCTTCAAATAATGAATCACCTCAGACTTATAAAGCCCGTTGACCGTTTCAGCCAATGTATTATCGTAGGAATCACCAGTCGTACCCACAGAAGTGATAATGCTAGAGTCAGTCATTTTATCCGTGTAGCGAATAGATAAATCCTGAACGCCTCTATCACTGCGATGAATCACATCTTTAGGATTATTTCTACCTGCTATCGCTTGAGCCCTGCCGTCAAATCCGTACAACTAAACTTGGGAGATTTTAGTTACGCAGCATGACTACAATAATCAAACCACATCTGCCTTGGCGATCGATAGCCTAAACCCTTTTGAACCCTAGTTTGGTTGTAATACAGCTCTATATATTGTGTGATCTCGTTGGTCGCTGTAAACCTTGTTTTATATTCCTGATGTATACAAGCTCATTCTTCAATATGTCCCAGAAACTCTCTATTGGCGCATTATCAAAGCAACTACCTTTACCACTCATTGAGCCTTTAAAATGATGCTGCTTGATGATTTTGTGATAGGCATGACTGCAATACTGGCTGCCTCTATCAGAATGTACAATCAGCGCTGCTTGGCCCTTTATTCTTAATTGCCATATTCAATGCTTTACAGACTAAATCAGCGGTCATGCGCTTGTTAATAGCATATCCAACAAGCTCTTTGATATTAGCTTCTATAATATATCTTAGGAGATAGTTAACTGATTTAAAGGCTAAAAATATATTCATTTGGTATGATTAGGTAGCCAATAAACTTTGGTTTTATGCTCAAACTTGACTAATTTATCACTACTAAAGACTTCAAATTTGAAATTTTGAATATAATTTTTGCCAACCTTAATATCATGAAAATAAGCCATACATAACTGATACCATAGAATGACATCAGTTTCGGTTAGGCTTTCTTTTTTTATGAGTTGTTGGATTTGCTTTTCTTGCTCCTTCCTTACATTATTATAATTTAAGCCTTGCTTTTCAGGTCGTTTGCAAATTAATTTAAGTTCGTATTCTCGATTTAAAAAAGTCACAAAACCATATAGATTACTATACTGCCCTCGCTTATCAGCTAAATAGCATTCTATTTGTTCTTGAGTTGGTTTTTTCGAGCCTAAAACCTTATAAGTGGTACAAATATCTATTGCAGGTCTCAAGGCGAGTCTAATGGTGCGTGTAATCGTATTGTTTTTAATTTGTTTCTTCAAAAGAAATTCGTGATACATGTAAAGACATTTTGGTATCTCCTCAAAAACTGATAATGCATTTTCAATGTAGCTTTTCTCTGCCAGTTCTATCTTCAATTTCTCGTCTACTATAACCTGGTCGGTATCTACCAACCATCGTAAAACAGTTAAATTATGCCAAAGTCCGCTTGGTTTAAAGTGACCAACCAATGATTCATAAGACCTCAGTTCACCCCATAAGTCATCACAAACGACAAAGAAATCAACAAAGCCATCATGCTTTAAGAAAGCCTCTCTAGCTGATAGTTTATTGACATACCAATCAATAAAGTCTCGGTAACTTGTCTTAATTGATTCTGAGTAAAATAAGTAGGTATTGAGTTCAACAGCATCAGTTAGTTTTTTTAACCAGTAGCAATTCTCACATCTTAAACCTCGACCAGCAGGCATCAATTGCTCACAATCGTTACAGGGTATATATCCCAATTCATGACATTTTTTACATTTCTTGCCGTCAGGAGTATCAAGCAACCTTCTAAATCTTTTACATTGTGGACATGATTCATGGCAAGATCTTTGGAAGCATGCAGTGCAAACTGGTTGATCATGTTTTAACTCAGTATAACGACTGATGTTACGTTTGAAATCTCCACAACTGAAGCATTGCTTCTTGTCTTTGAAATATCCGTTATAGCAAACTTGACAGCTGCGACCGTATCGAGTATTTATGCCATTGACATAAGCATTCTTACTACAACGAATACATGGTTTTTTTCTAAGACATTCGCTACAAGTGGAATGCTCTTCCTTTTTGTGCAACCTATGAATTTCACCACATTTGAAGCAGTTTTTTTTAACAAACCATGTTTTATAACAGTTTGCACAATAACCCTCACCCTTGTAACGTCTTTGGATTTTTACATCATTTTTGCCACACCAGTCACAATGTTTGATCCCTTTGCCTTGATTCAAGATGACGCTCATATTGATCTCGTGCCTCCAGTTTGCGTTTTAATCTATGCCACTCCATCAAGGTGGTTTCAAAAGATTTAGGTTCATTACCTCTTTCACGCTGTTTATATTCACGTTTCGGGTTTGATTTTAGTCTCGTATAGACAGGCATAAAAGCTTTAGGTATTTTCGTTTTTTTATTCCAATTAAAGCTGTTCTGAGTAAGTCCTACAATCTCACCTGATTTTAACCATTGTTCTTTGGATACCTGAAGTAACTGACTGACTAATTTGAATAGCTCAATTCTTTCTATGGCTGGCAAAAGCTCAAGTCTTGAACCAGTACTAGGCCTTTTAGTATGAGCAATGTCTATATCGAATTCAGCTAGCAACCTACCAAACATGTATTCAGAATTTTTTAGAGCTACTCTAACCATATTTACTGCAAATAAAATAAACTCAAACCATTCACCATTAGACACCTTTTCGTCAAGTACATAGCCATACTTGTTATGCCAAACCATTTGAGCCAGTTGCTGGAACTTTAAAACATCGTTATCAATATGTTCGGTAGGAATAACAGATTTGTCTATCTTTCCATCACAATGACAACAGAAGTTTATATACCTATTTTCAATTTTGGCTAACAGTGGCTGATAGGGTATATCGCAGTGAGGACAATTTGTCTGCAATACCCTATGATGCTCATCACAGTAAACTGACCAAGCTAATCGCCATCGGAGCTTTAAATGAGATTTTTCATTGTCGGCCATACAATCAGGACAATATGGATGTCCAAATCTCCCATATAAATGTCTGCGTGATAGTGGGAGTGTCCACTTTAAAGCGCTAGAACTATGTGAAATCAATCTCTGTTCTCTAGCAAAGCTTGTCAAAGTCTGTTTGTTAAACCTATCAACCGTCGTTTCTGCCAATATAGCCATATCCTCGTGAATATCAGATCCTACGTGTTCAAACCCTTTATCAAAGTCGTACCTATCTAACCTGTCGTCTACATGTTGCCAATAAAAGCCCATAAAGGTAGTGAGTGAGCACTTCTGAGAAAGTGACGCCCTTATAATCCATGAGCCTATACTCTCACCCTCTAAAAGAGGGGTTGGAAAGGTTAAAGGTTTTATCCAATAATTGTGCGAATTCCTCTCTTTGGTCTTAACCATGATTTATCCTCAATAGACTTGATCGTAATTTCTTCTGTTCCATTGATGATGGCCTCTTTAGCACACTCGACCATTAACCTTTTAACATTGCCTATGCAGCCACCGCTAATGCTATGTATGAGATTGAGTTTTGCAGGTTCTATCAGATTAGAGGGGTTTTTAAGAGGCAAAACATGCTCAAAAGTACTCACCAATTTTCTAAATTCTTTGTCGTTCTTCCATAGCAGTAATTCTGCGACATCAAAACGACTAGCGTGTTGCGGGTCAGTATGTAAGATGCGGACAGCATCTTTAGTCCCACTTAGTACAATTGGTATTTGAAGCTGATTACATAAGTATTTTATGGTATTCATGATTTGACGTTGCTGTCTTGCTGTACCTGTAAGCATTGAGTGAATCTCATCGATAACAATAATTTTCACTTGAGTCTCAAGTAAAGAATGCACAACTTGATAACGAAATTTAGTTGTTGAGTTGGATATATTGTAAGGCAACGATAAGGCATCAATGAGAGCAACATATAAGTCCTTCTCACTTGCTGATGGTGGTGCTTGAATAGAAATAACGGGGATTACTAAATTTAAGTCATCATCAATATAGCTATCACCAAAACGTTTCACAAACTGCTTAATGATAGTGGTCTTACCATTATTTGAATCACCAATAATCAATAAGTTTGGCATACGATGCTGTTGCACCATATTCATCAGTCCTTGCATATTTTCAATGATACGATTTGCTTTATCGTACCCAAACCAGCGAGGAGTATCGATAAATTTGATACGCTCTTCATTAGACATCGTAGCAATATGGCGAAATTTTTCATGTATGTGCTCATGCGGTAACTTGTTCATTATTCAATATCCTCAAAATAATCCAATCCGCTATCATCGATATCTGAAACAGCATTAGGTTGATAAGTATTAGAGTCAGCATTTTGCTGCTCTTTTAATGGCTCATAAATCTCTTGTGATTGAACGTGAGATTTTCGACGTTGTTCTTTTCTGCGCTCTGACATAGTTGCGCTCTGAGACTCAGACACAATTGATTTCATATCATCCCAAGCACGATAGATAAGCTCGTCATTAACGGTGCCAGAAGCTTCCTTAACCTGCTTCTTAAGAAACTTATACTCCCAAAGACTCATAGCTGGTGTTGCTTGATTTGCTAGTGGAACTGAAAAATAGCTTTTAATTAATGGATCAAAGAACCAAACGTAACTTATGTCTCTTGGATCTTGTCTAAAGAGAAATTTAGTTTTCTTCTGGCTACTTTTGTCCTCTAATTCATTTACAAAAGAGTTTAAGCATGGGTCATAGTAGATAAGCCCGTCAATTTTGACACCATAACGCTGAATGGTACGCTCTAGGCTCGGCATAAAGTCCAGAGTAAGTGTCTGCGGATCGGATGGTATAGCAGGTAAACCTGTACCTGCCTCGTAATCATTGCCAAATATACCTATCTTCCATTTTTCATTAGGTGTTGTTTCTAAAGCTGAGTGAGTCGTTTCGTGATAAACCTTTGTAATATAGGTCAGTACCCATTGCTCAAATTCAGCCAATGTCATGGAAGCATTTTTCTCAGAATCGTAAGTATCTCTTTCTTTAATGTTAGAAAAAGTGGTTCCTGGTAATTCGTGAACCTTTTGCATTACGTTACCAATCAATCTTTCAATGTGCCCACCAAACTCAGGTCTTGCTACTGGCCTGAATTCAAGTTCAATGCCATGAAACATACACGACTTGCGCAGACTTTCTGCTCTAAAATCTGCTCCATTATCAACATGTATTTTAGTTGGAAATCCAAACACATCCCAACTAGCATCTGTAATACCATGCTCTAGTAACAATTCTGTTTTAGGCAGAATACTACGTGATAAACACATACCGACTGAGGTAACAGAAGGTGGATCAAGTGAGATGTAATAGCCTGTAACCATTCGACTGTACACATCAATCGCTAAAGTAATATATGGCCGTCCAATGGGCTTCCTGTGTTTGTCATCAACAAGAATGATGTCAGCAGGAGTATGATCAATTTGGATAACGCTTAGAGGATAGTCAGCCCCAGGGAAGGTACCTGGTTTAGGCGTAAATTTCTGTTTTGCTCTTTTGCGAAAACCTCGCCCTTTTAAGTAATTCTTTTCGCTAATTTGCGAAATTCTTCTGCGAACAGTATTCTTGCCAGGTTTATCAATACCTAGCTCATAACATCTTTTAAGTACTTCACGAATAGTTGATTCTTCTGTAGGGCGTTGTATCGATAAGAAATGTTCGTTAATAACATCTTGAATCAACTTTTCAACATGCGGTTTCAGTTGATTGTCCCCTTTTCTTCTGCCACTTTTTCTATCGATGAGAGAAGCTATCGAGTTGGCTGACAAATATGCATCTCGCCACCTACGTAAAGTTCTAGCAGATACATCTACCTCGCTAGCGCGTTCATCAAGCGTTATAGAGGTTGAGTTTAAAAGTGGCTTAATAGCAATGTATCTTTCATGCGCCTTTTTCCAGTCATCATCACTGACTTCGTTGATATCAAACTTAATTGTCACATTGTTGGTATCAACAACATTTTGAAAGTCATGGATACTCATAACTTTATTGCGCTGATTAGATAGCTTTTTAAATAAAGCCTGATTCATATCATCCATGAATTCAATTAATTGGTAGTCTTGTTTGTCTTGCCTATTTGTATAAACACCACCTAGAGCAAGTTGAACATAACTACGTTCAGGTTGACGCTCGTAAAAACTTTCACGAGTCATATTGGTTAAGTTCTTCATGTTATTCGGCATGCCAAATCTCCACTTTTTCACTACGTATATCGTTCCAAACGTCAAATCCAATTAGCTTATTCGCCATCAGATACCATATAAACTGACGACCTCTAGGGCGATAAATGTCACCTTTGAAGTATCTTTCTAAGATGTATTCGACAGTCGTGTTATCTCTTAGTTCTAGATCTGCCAACACCGCTTTAACTTCTTCAGGAGCTGCATATAAATTCTTGTACTTTCTCAAGAAGTTGATGTTGTGAAAAGCTAGATGATGAATTCTATCTTCATCATAAATTGCAAATCTAAAGCCTTGATCTTTACAATACTTGATAGCTGCCTTCCATTTATCTGACCAATCACGCCAATTCTCTTGCCATTCTAATTTGGGTTTAACCTCAACGATTACTGATTTACCGTGGTCCTCGGAAAGTTGTACAAAATAGTCTGGCGTATAAGAATAAGTACGACCATTTTTTTCAAAGGGAATAGAGATTGGTTGTGGCACTATGTCTATGACTTCCTTTCTGAAAGTCTGATAGCGCAAAAAATCACGCTCTAAAGTAGATTCATAAGCTAATGACTCACCCATAAAAGCGAAATGGCCCGATACGCTTCTGTAGGTAGGTTTAATTTTACGAACTTGTTTCATGTAAAAATTCCTTGATAGTAAGTGTATTATGTTCTTTTTTGACAGGGTTTATCGACAAAAAAACCTTTTTGACAAGGTTAGTCGTTAAATAGTGACAAAGCTTATGGAGAGAAGTGTCTTGGAGAGTAGATACGTTGGTAGATAATTGACATAGTATATGGGAAGTGACAGTGGTTCTCGCCCCAAACCTGGTGAGATTACCCTTGCGAATAAAGGTGTTTTATTTCTCGATGAATTACCAGAGTTTGATCGTA